>Ga0182747_1000543_pt1 | contig 35639 bp, 27 predicted proteins | sample eDN3rd30CBELigBY_FD_128526 | JGI IMG/M metagenome (GOLD analysis project Ga0182747, IMG submission 128526) | Enriched backyard soil microbial communities from Emeryville, California, USA - eDNA 3rd pass 30_C BE-Lig BY (version 2) (version 2) | ecosystem: Environmental > Terrestrial > Soil >... | reverse complement strand
CGCAGCCAACGGTCGAAGCTGCGAATCTCGGGAAACAGTTCGCGTGACTTGGCCAGGTCGGTCTTGCGGTTCGGGATGTACAGGCGGTTGAACTCGAACATGGTCGCCAGGTCCGACGCGCCCGGAAATGGCAGGGCCGCGAACGCGCCGGGTGCGATGTATTGATATTCGATCTTCCGCCCGAGTAGTCGCGCCATGGTGTACGCATACTCGTCGGGGCGCAGATCGTCACCCACCACGCCCACCACCTTGTCGCGATACCAGAAGGACTCCGCCAGGATCGCTGCCACCAGGCCACCGATATCGTCGGCGGCGACCCCGGCCAGTGGCACGCTGCCTTGTGGGAAGCCGAACACGTAAACGCCGTTCGGTTGCCGGCGCGGCGGAAAGTGGTTCAGGAAATTCTCGTAGTAGAAGGCGACGTGCAGATAGGTGGCCTGCAGGCCCAGCTCGCGGGCGTACTCTTCGATGCGCGCCTTGGTGTCGAAATGCGGCACTTCCATGCGGCCACCGGACAGCAGCTTGGTGTGCGGCAGCGTGCTCAGGATGGTGTGCTGCACGCTGCTGCGCATGATGGCGTCGATCAGATTGCGGCCTTGGTTGAATTCGCGCTCGCCATGCTCCCAGTAGTTGGTGACGCCGAATACCGCGTCACAATCCCGTAGTGTGGCGCGCAGGCTGGCGGCATCGTCGAGGTCGCCGTGCATGACTTCCGCACCAGCGCGCCGCAGAGCCATCGCAGCGCTTGAATCGGCGTGGCGCGTCAAGCAGCGTACTAAGTATTTTCCACTGCCGAGCAGATGGCGGGCGACCGAGCCGCCCTGTGCGCCAGTGGCGCCTGTCACGAGGACACGAAGATTGCTGGCCACGAAATGCTCTGAGGAGATTGGGACTCTCGCGGGTGATGTGATTCGGTTGCCCGAGCATCGTACGCGCGTCGTTGCTTGGCTATCGGGACATTGCGAAAAGGCCGATGAGCGTCTGCCGGTACCGCAGGTCGTTCAACCGCGAAAGCCGATTTCCTGGCGGCGAAAATCGATCACGAACACGCTGGCCTGGCCGATGATGTCCATGCCGAGAATCAGCGCGGGTTGATCGCTCAGGTCCCAAAGATCGAACACGTGGAAATCTCCGAACGTCACGGGGCTCTTGCTCACGCTGATGCCTCGCCCCAGCGCGATATCCTCGACCAGGATCTGCGTGCCCTGCGCGATGTCGGCGGTGACTCCTCTCACAGGCACGGTCGCGGAGGCCCCGTGCGAGCGCTGCAAGGCGATATGTAGCGCGTTGTTGCCGAGCGTCCGCTGAGCGCCGGTGTCGATGACGACGATGGTGCTGATCCGGCCGACGAACGCCGGTGCGGCCAGCAACCCGGCAGCAAGCCGCTTCGCCTTGATGATCGTCAGGTAGCTCGGCAGGCGCCTGGACTTGCCGATCGAGACCAGGTCGCGACGGAAATCCACGACGAGCTGTTTGTCGGTCAGTGCCGCGATGCCGAGGATGCCATCGGTGTTCGCCATGATGTGCGGATCGACGATGGGCACCTGTTGATCCCGAAGAATCAGGGCGCCGGCCTGCATCTGCTCGATCGACGCTACCGGTACCAGTGCTCGCCCGGTGACGCCGTTCATCATGATGCTGGGAGCGTTGCGGTAATCGATGCCGAGCTCATCCGCCAGCCGGGTCGAGAGCGTCGTCGCGTTGGCGCCGGTATCGACCAGCAGACGAAACGGGCCGCGTCCATTGATCATCACGGGCGCCACGATGCGGCCGACGCGATCCAGCTGGGTCGGCGTTGCGAACAGCGTGTCTTGCTGCGGGTCGTCTGCCGGATCGGCGGCTTCGTCAGCCGCGGCTGCCATGGTGCAGCTTGCGAGCAATAGCATCAGACAGGATCTGCTCAGTCTCAGCATAAGTGCCGAGCATTGTCGGAGCAGATCCGGCGGGCGGCAATCACGAGCGTTGGTTCGTGCATCGCGACGGTGTTGGGCGAGAGGGTTGATGCATTGCGCGGTCGTCGTTATGTATCGTTGCTGCAACAACACGGGTATACAACGTGACAAGATACGGAGTAATACCTATCGGCGCCGAAAAAATACTAATTTTTGCTGCTATTTGGTCGGTCAACGGACCACCAAGACTACCAATTTCCAATACCTCGGCTGTATGCTCAGCGCCACGCATGGGGCTGATGGACGCGGGTGTTGCTCTGACGCAATCCGGCCTCGGTCCCACGCACGGAATTGCGGACTGCCGTAGTCCGTCACTCACAAAAAACGCGTCATCCCTCTCGCAGGAGGAGTCTTAGATGTTTACCAACAAGGTAATCAAGCGGGCAGTGCGGTATGCGCTGCTCACTGGTGCAGCAGCAGCCGTCGCCATGCCAGCGAACGCAGCCGACGAACAGATCATCCAGGAGGTCGTCGTCACCGGGTCGCTCATTCCACTGGACCTCAATGCGCCGGGCGTTCCGGTCACCGTCATGACATCGGAGGATATCCAGCTCTCGGGTGCGCCGACCGACGTGCTCGATGTTCTGAAGAAAACACAGCCGGCCTTTTTCGGCGGCCTGAACATCGGCTCGGAGAACGGCAACGTTTCGTCGAACTCGACCAACGGCGGCTCGATGGTGTCGTTGCGCAACCGCCCCACCCTGGTTCTCATCAACGGCCGTCGCGCGGCGACTTCGCCGGTGGCGGCCTCGGGTGGCTTCGCCTTCGTCGATGTCAGCCTGATTCCCACCGCTGCTATCGATCGCGTCGAGATCCTGGCGGACGGCGCCTCGGCGACCTATGGCGCCGATGCCGTGGGCGGTGTCGTCAACCTGATCCTCAAGTCCCACTTCGACGGGGTCGAGGTGGGTGGCCGCTACGGCTTCGACAAGGGTGGCGATTACACCCAGCGCAGCTACTACGCCACCATGGGCACCTCCAACGACACCACCAGCGTCACCTTCTCGGCGAACTACCAGAGGAACGATCCGCTGTTGCAGTGGGATCGCAGCTGGTCGCGCGGTCAGTACCGCACTCCGAGCTACGCCGGCATCGTCAACATCGGCAACGATTACTACTACCTCAATCCGGACCTCAACGCGCCACCGACGGGGCTGAACCTGACGCCGGAGCAACTGGTCGCACAGGGTATCTATCAAGGCCCAATGAGCCAGGGCGGCGCGACCCAGTTCTTCGATCTGGCGCGCACGCCGACCATGTTGATCGCTTCGGAGCGCAAGAGCGCCGTGTTGTCGATGGAGCACGACATTGCCGAACATCACACCCTGTTCGGCGATGTGTTGTTGGCGAACTCGAAGACTCATTCGCAGCTCAATGCGCAGCCGGTCAGCGGTTTCGTCGACGCCACTCCCACGGGAGGTGCGCCGGACTACAATCCGTTCGCGGACGTCTACGCGATCAACCCGGATAACAACCAGCTCGAGCTGGTGAATCTCACCGCCCGCAACCGTTTCATCGCGTTTCCGCGTGTCTACGACAACGACACGACCGCCTGGCGCGGCGTGATCGGCGTTCGAGGCGACATCGTCGGCTCGTGGAAATACGAGGTGGCCGCCAACTGGAACCAGACGACCAGCAATTTCCGCAACGGCGGCCTGATCGACACCATTGCGTATAACGCGGCCGTTCTTGACGGCAGCTACAACCCGTTCGCGCGCGACCAGCAGCCAGGCGTGCTCGAAAGCTTCCAGGGCAGATCGGCCGAAGACTATCGCAGCGCCCTGTACATGTACGACGCCCGTGTCTTCGGCGAGCTGTTCGATTTGCCCGCCGGTGCCGTGCAATTGGCCATTGGCGTATCGACCATGCGAGAAAAGCTGAGCTACAACGCCGACCGCAACACCACGAACGGCGGTTGGCTGCAGGCAACGCCGACGCAGGCATTCAACGCCAAGCAGGACAACGATGCAGTGTACGCGGAGCTTCGTGTGCCGGTGTTCTCGGATGCCAATGCGATTCCGGGCTTCCATGCGCTGGAGTTGTCGCTGGCGGCGCGCAAGGTGCACTACGAAAAGATCGACGACAATCCGACCGTGCCCAAGTTCACGCTGCGCTGGCAGCCGTTCGGCGATAGCTTCGCGATCCGCGGCAGCTATTCCGAGTCGTTCACCGCACCGACCCTGTACGAGCTGTATGGACCGACCGGCTCGGGCTTCACCAGCAGCCAGCAGATTCATCGGTACGACACCAGCGGCAATTCCTTGAATACGCTGACGGACTTCAACCAGTACATGCTGCGTAGTGGCGCCAATGCGGACCTCGAGCCGTCGAAGGCGGATACCTTCTCGTTCGGTGTCGACTGGCGGCCGGACGGTGCATTGAGCGGATTCACTGCCTCCTTGGACTACTACAAGATCAAGGAGAAGGACATCGTCGACACGCTGCCGTCCAACGACGTGCTCAATCACGTCGAGCAGTTCGGTCCGGCCTCACCCTTCGCGCAATACGTCAGGCTGGGCGCCGCGGCCGCGGGACAGCTCCTTTTCGATGACGGCGCTCCCATCACGACGCCGGGACAGATCACCAACAGGCCGTCCGACAGCGTGTGGCTCAGCCTGCTCAACATCAACCTTGCCAGCATCACGCAGGACGGGTTGGATCTGAAGGTGGGGTACACGCACGACACCGACTCCATCGGTACGTTCTCGGGGCAGGTGTCGGCTGCGTACCTGCTGTCCTACAAGGTGGACAACATCCCGGGCCTGCTGCCCATCGAGGACCTGTCCGGGGTGTACAACGACGACTATGGGTTGTTCCCGAAGTGGCGGGGCTACCTGAACCTGGGTTGGGCGCTGGGTGCGTTCTCGGCCAACGTCAACGGCACCTTCATTCCCAGCGTCGACGACGTCACGTTTGGCGCGCCGTTCGGCAACGTGAAGTCGTACAACTCTTGGGATCTGCGGCTGAGCTATGACTTCTCGGACCTCGGGCCTGGCGTGAGGGCCTCCGTCGGTGTCAACAACTTCACCAACGAGGATCCGCCGTTCATCGACTCCGAAGCCAATCAGCAGCGTGACATCAACAGCTACGATCCGCTCGGCCGGTTCTACTTCATGGAGCTGAGCTACAAGTTCTGATCGACGCCCACCGTTAGTGTCGGCAATTGAAGGCCGGTCCGTGCTGCGGACCGGCCTTTTTTTATGGTGCCGGGCGGGGTCGCCCCTATCGGCAGCGGCGTACGCCAGCCCTGGGAGGGGGATGGGGTTTCACCTACAAGCTGTTGCTCGTTAGCAACGGTATACAGCGAACGCTGCGAAATGTAATGCAGCTTGTGGGCTAAATATCCGATTTAAAAGATTTTATCCGGGCGAATTTCGGACAACTACGCTTCCGCTGCGCACGACGCCTATGTATGCTCCACGCTACTCGCGGAGCTGGAAGTACCGCGGACCGGGGTGCCAGTCGGGTGCCGAACGTCTGGGACGCATTGCTCTCGCGACTCGATCATTTCTGTTTTCCTCGCAGGAGAAGTCTCAAATGTCGACCAACACAGCCCTCAGGCGGGCCATTCAGTGCGCGCTGCTGGCAGGTGCTGCGACCGCAGCCGTGCCGGAAGTGACCCTGGCCCAACAGACGACCGATACGATTCAGGAAGTGGTGGTAACCGGTTCGCGCATCCGCCGTGTGGATACGGAAACCGCCAGCCCGGTCTTCGTCATCGATACCTCAGCCATTACCAGTTCGGGCGTGCAGACCCTGGGTGATCTGATCCAGCGCACCCCGGCCATCGCGGGCGCCGCGACCAATCCGCAGGTCAACAACGGCGGCGGCACCGGCGAATCGAACGTCGAACTGCGCGGTTTGGGCGCGCAGCGTACGTTGGTGCTGCTCAACGGACGCCGCATCGGCATCCTCGGCAACACCACCACCTCCGCCGTGGACATCAACATGATCCCGATCAACCTGATCGAGCGTGTTGAAGTCCTGAAGGAAGGCGCGGGCGCCGTGTACGGCTCCGACGCGATTGCGGGCGTGGTGAACTTCATTACCAAGAAGAATTGGGACGGCGCCGAAGCCAGCGTCGAATACGGCCAGACCGGCAAGAGCGACGGTGAGCGCCAGACCGCCAGCCTGTCGTTCGGCTCCACCGGCGACAAGCTGAGCGTGCTGGTCGGCGGCAACTACAACAAGCAGGAAGGCGTTTCGGCTGCCGATCGCGACTTCTCCAGGTACGCGCTGTACCTGTACGGTGGCGTGGTCAGCCAGGGCGGCTCGAGCCGCACGCCGACCGGCCGCATCGAACTGCCGGACAACCTGGTCGGTACCGGTGCCGGCCAATTCGATTGCAGTGCCGTGACGCACATCCCCGGTGCCAACAGCGGCACATTCGGCGACTACCGCTGCTACACCAACGCGGACGCCTACAATTACCAGCCGTTCAACCTGCTGATCACTCCGCAGGAGCGCGCCAGCCTGTTCACGTTGGCGAACTACAAGATCAACGACAGCCTGGAAGCCTATACCGAGGTCATCTACAACCAGACCCGCTCCGGCTTCGAGATCGCGCCGCTGCCGTTCGACGCGGTGAGCGATGACACCATCATCTCCGCCGACAACGCCTTCAATCCTTTCGGCACCGACTTCGGCGGCGTCGACGGTCTCAATCCGAACCTGCGCAACCGGTTCGTATCGCTGGGCAACCGCCGCAGCGAAGTGCACACCAAGAGCACGCTGTTCAACGCGGGCCTGCGCGGCGATCTGCCCATGACCCAGACCTGGCAGTGGGACGCCAACGTCAGCATTGGCAACATGAGCCAGGATCAGAACATCGACGGCTACCTGCTCAAACCGCAGCTGGCCCAGGCGCTGGGACCGACGGATGCGAGCGGCGAGAACTGTCTGACGCAACCCGGCGGTGCGGTGATCGCAGGCTGCACCCCGATCGATATCTTCAATGTCCAGGATCCGGTGCAGGTCGAGCGTCTGCGGGCGCTGTCCACCAACTACCGGACCGACTACAAGTACCGCAGCCAGGCGTACAGCCTGAACCTCAATGGCGAGCTGTTCGATCTGCCCGCCGGTGCAGTTTCGGCGGCATTCGGCGCCGAGTATCGCTACCAGCAGGGCGTGTTTGAAAGCGACGTGCTCACGCGCGGCACTCCGCCGTTGTTCTTGAGCTGCTTGCTGGCGCAGGAAACCTGTACCGGCAACTCATCGGCCGACTACAACGTCAAGGAGCTGTACGCGGAGTTCTTCGTGCCGCTGTTGAAGGATCTGCCGGGCGTGCGCGCTCTGAACTTGACGGCCGGCGTCCGCTATTCCGATTACTCGCGTGACACGATCGGCGACTCGACCAATGCCCAGTTCAAGGTGGAGTATCGTCCGATCAACGATGTGCTGCTGAGAGCTTCGTATGCGGAAGTGTTCCGCGCACCGACCATCGTGGATCTGTCGCAGGCGCCGACGCAGAACGCTCCGACCTTCGCCGATCCGTGCGCGGCCCTGACTTCTGCTGATCTAGCGGCGAATCCGAACTACGCGCTGGCGTGTCAGGGCGTTACGCCCGACACGAATTTCCAGCAGCCGCTCAGCCAGATCACCGGCCTGTTCATCGGCAACGCCAACCTGAAGCCGGAAACGGGCGATGTGATGACCTTCGGTGCGGTCTACGATGTCAGCCAGGTGCCTGGCCTGTCCTTCACGGTGGACTACTGGAAGTACAAGATCGAAGACATCATCACCAACCTGGACGTGAACTTCGCCGCCGACCAGTGCGTGGCCACCGGCGCGCCGCAGTTCTGCGGCCTGATGTATCGCTACACTTCCGGGCCGAACGCCGGCCAGTTCCAGGTCTTCCAGCAGCCGACGGTGAACCTGGGCGAGCTCAAGACGGACGGCATCGACTTTGGCGTGAAGTACGCGCTGCGTAGCACCCCGATCGGCAACTTCAACATTTCGTTGGATATGACCAAGATCAACAGCTACGAGAGCATTGCCGCGCCGGGCGCGGCGCCGCAGGAGATCGCCGGTACCTTCGACCGTCAGTTCGGCAACTACGCCAAGTGGCGTGGCCTGCTGGGCATCGGCTGGTCGCTGGACGACTTCGACGGCCTGCTCAGCCTGCGTTATACCCACAGCCTGAAGCTGCCGAACGCGGACGGCGCCAATCCGGACCCGAATCCGACCATCAACATTCCCTCGGTCACCTACGTGGATTTGACCGTGGGCTACACGTTGCCGACGGATACCCGGCTCCAGGTGGGCGTGACCAACCTGACGGACAAGGATCCGCCGATCTTCTATCAGAACAATGTGCTGAACGCGAACACCGACGTGTCGACCTACGACACGCTGGGTCGCCGCTGGTTCGTCGGCGTCACGCAGAAGTTCTGAGTCTGAGCTGAAGTGCTCGAGGGCCGCACGGCTTTGCTGTGCGGCCCTTTTCTGTTTTAGTGAGCGCATGCGCGCCAATCCCTACAACCCGGACCAGGCACGGCAGTTGCTTTCGCAGGCCGTCGCCCAGTTGCACGCCAACGATCTGTCGGCTGCCGAATCTTCATGTCGCAGCGTGCTGGCCCTCGATCCGGAATCGCACGATGCGTTGACCGTGCTCGGTGCCGTGCTGCTCTCGCAGCAACGCCATGTCGATGCCCTGCCGCTCTTCGAGGATCTGGTGCGGCGCCGTCCGTCCGAGCCGACGCACTGGCTCAATCTCGGTACCGCCCGACGCGGCGTGGGCTCGCTGGAGGAGGCGTTGACGGCGTACATGCGTGCGGCCCAGCTGGGGTTTCTCACCGCGGATTTCTATTTCAATGTCGGGCTCACGCACCTGGACCGTCGCGACTATGAATCGGCCAGGAGCGTGCTGAAGCGCGCAGTGGAACTGGCGCCGCAGGATGCGCTGATCCGCTTCGAGTACGTCAAAGCCTGCTATGAATCGCTGCAGATGGACGAAGCCGCCGCCGCCCTCGAAGGCTGGGCGGATTTCAGCAGCCTGAGTCCCGAGCACCTGGCTGATCTGAGTCATCGCATGATGAACCTGGGACAGTCGCAGCGAGCCGAGCAGACGCTGCGCCATCTCGGCGCTGTCGACGATCTGGAGCCGCGCGCCCGGCTCACTCTGGTGCAGATCCTGGAGCGGACCAATCGCCTGCCGCAGGCCCGGGAGATGCTGGATCGGCTGCTGACCGATCCTGGAGCCGCAACGCTCGGCGCCGATCTTCTGATCGCGCAGGCGTTGCTGGCACAGCGCGAACAGCGGCATGAAGAAGCCGTCGAACTGTTCCGGCGAGCACTCGAACAAATCCCGCAGCTGCAGGATCGACATTACGCACTCTTTCCGCTGGCGAAATCGCTGGATGCGCTGCGGCTGTACGACCAGGCGTTCCCCGTTCTGGTCGAGGCGCACGAATCGCAGATCGAGCAATTGAAACTCTCCGCCCCGTTGGCGGTTGCGCGAGGCGCGCCGGTGATGGAGATCACGCGTTACAGCTGCGACCCGGCCGACGTTGCGCAGTGGGACGATTCCGACGCGCCCGCTCTTGCCGAGAGTCCGATCTTCGTCGTTGCATTCCCGCGCTCCGGCACGACATTGTTGGAGCAGACGCTGGACGCGCATCCGTTGCTGCAATCCATGGACGAACAGCCACTGGTGCAGAATGCGCTCGACGACATCATCGGCCTGGGGCTGCGCTATCCAGAACAGCTGGCGCCCCTCGATGCGGCACAGCGCGCCACGCTGCGTGCACGTTATTTCGAGCGTGCCGCCGGCCGGGTCGAGTTGCGCCCCGGGCAGCGCCTGGTGGACAAGAATCCGCTCAATCTGTTGCGCCTGCCGGTGATCCGCCGGCTGTTCCCGCATTCGCCGATCGTGCTGGCGATCAGGCATCCCTGCGATGTGGTGCTCAGCTGCTTCATGCAGCATTTCCGTGCGCCGGATTTTGCGCTGCTCTGTGCGGATCTCGAAACGCTTGCGACCGGCTTCCGTCGTTCATTCGATTTCTGGTACGCGCATGCGCAGATGCTGCAGCCTGCGGTCCTGGAAGTGCGCTACGAGGAACTGGTGGCGAACTTCGACAGCGGTGCGCGGGCGCTTGCGGATTTCCTGCAGCTACCTTGGGACGACGTGATGCTCTCGCCCGCGGCGCACGCACGCGCCAAGGGCTTCATCAGTACGCCGAGTTATTCTCAGGTGGTGCAGCCGGTGAACCGGTCGGCGGTGGATCGCTGGAAGGCTTATCAGTCGCACCTGGCGCCGGCTATTCGACAGCTACAGCCTTGTCTTGCGCGCTGGGGTTACTCGGCGTCGTGAACAGCAGGTAAGTCGAGATGATGTACTTGTCGCCGGAGAGCGGAGGCGCGCCTTCGTGCTGGTACATCCAGTAAGGTGGAAACATCAGCAGCCGGCCGGCTCGCGGGCGGATCGCCAGTTCGAGCTGCGGGAAGCGGGTCTCGCCGCCGCCGTCCACGTCGTTCAGGTACCACAGCAGCACGAGGTAACGGTTGGCCAGATGGTGGATGGCATCGAAGTGCAGCTGGAACTGCTCCTGCCGGCCGGGCCGGTAGCGTTTCATGACCAGGTCCGAGGTGAGCGGCGAGTTCGGAATGGCGATCGGCAGGCCGACGTCGCGGTTGTAGCGGTCCAGCGCCCGATCGATCAGGCCGCGGAACAGCCCCTGAAAGCCAGCATCCGACATGCGAGAAACGTTCAGCTCGGTCCAGGCCGACCCTTCCATGCCGGCGCGCACGGTGCGTCCGTTGGCGCGCTGGAAACGCTCCAGGGCCGAGAAGGAGTCGATCATCTGCCGGCACAGGGCCAGGTCGAGATCCTGATCGTAGGTGCGGACGTAATGGCGCAGATCGGCGGTCATGGCGCTTATAGTAGCGTCGGGAGCGGCCGCCGGCCTACGGCGGCCAGTCCCTAAAGGAGAGATGCGTCAATGACTGTCGCCGACGCCCGCAAGCTGTTGCAGCAGGGCAAGGTTGCGGAAGCCGAGCAACTCGCGCTGCGCGTACGAGAGCAATCGCCCGACGACGTCGGTGCGCTGTGCGTGCTCGGGCAGATTGCGCTCGGAGCCGGCAATGCGAAGCAGGCTCGCGCATATCTGCAGCGGGCGTCGCAAGTAGGCCCGGCGGACCCGCTGGTCGAGCATTTTCTCGGCCGCGGTTGCGAGGCCGTCGCGGATTGGGATGCGGCTCTTGCCGCTCATGCGAATGCGGTTCGCTTGGCGCCTGAGCTGTTCATTGCGCGTTTGTACTTCGCGGCAGCGCTCGAGCATGCTGACAAGCACGAACTGGCGGCCATGCATTACCTGCGCTCGCTGAACACCGCGCAGGCGCAGGGGCGCTGGCTCGATGCGCAGAGCACTCCGGCCGCCCTGCGGCCGATGATCGAGCACGCGGTGAGCTTCGTTCGCCAGAACCGGCATGCGGCGCTCATGCAAGTCATCGAGCCCGTGCGCAATCAGTACGGCGGTAAAGCGCTGGCGCGCGTCGAGCAATGTCTGCGCATCCTGCACAAGGAGGCTGCGGCGGATTTCGCCGATGCCCGCCAGCAGCCCACTTTCCTGTATTTCCCAGGGTTGCCCGCTGCACCCTACCTGGAGCGCTCCCTGTTCCCCTGGATGGATGCGCTCGAGGAATGCACACCGGTCATTCGCGAGGAGCTGCTGCGTCTGCTGCCTTCTGCGGCAGGTCGCGAACGCGTCTTCACGACGGAGGAGATCGAGCGCCAGAATCTTCGCGGCGCCGACGTTGCGCCGACTTGGAACGGCTACTACTTCTACCGGCACGGCGAACGGCGCGAAGACAATTGCGCTGCGTGCCCGCAGACGGCGCATGCGCTGGACGCACTACCCCTGAGCCACGTCCAGGGTCACGGCCCTGAAGTCCTGTTCTCCGTCTTTACTGCCGGCACGCATCTGCTGCCGCATCGAGGTGTGACCAACACCCGGCTGGTCGGTCATCTGCCGCTCATCATTCCGCCCGATTGCGCGCTGAATGTCGGTGGCGAATTGCATCGCTGGCAGGAAGGCCGCGCGGTCGTGTTCGACGACACCTACGAGCACGAGGCCTGGAACCGCAGCAGCCAGATCCGGGTAGTGCTGATCTTCGACATCTGGAATCCGCATCTTACCGAAGCCGAGCGTGCCGCCGTTGCCGCGCTGGTGTCGGCGATGGGTGATTTCCGCCAGTCCGTGGAGGCGGCCTGATCCATGCGTCTGCCGAAGCCGTTCTACAGGCTGCCGCTGCGGTTCGACGTTGCCCGTCTGCGCGAGGAAGTAGCGTCGCTCGATGCGGCTGCGTGGGCGAAGCATCCTAACGATATCCGGGGTAATACCTCGGCGCGCCTCATCAGCGTCGACGGAGGCGAGAACGACGACGTCAACGGCGTAATGCGAATCACGCCGCATCTGCAGCAGCTGCAATACGTGCGGCAGATTCTGGCGAGCTTCGGCGTGGTATGGAGTCGTTCGCGATTGCTGCGCCTCGCGCCGGGCGCGACGGTGCCTGAGCACGCCGATATCAATTACCACTGGTTCAATCGCGTGCGCCTGCACATTCCGATCGTCACGCGTCCCGAGGTACGTTTTTACTGCGGTGATCAGAGCGTACACATGGCCGCAGGCGAGGCCTGGGTGTTCGACAACTGGCGGCTGCATCGCGTGGAGAACTTCACGCCGGACGAAAGGATTCACCTGGTCGCCGATACGTCGGGCAGCGCGGCTTTCTGGCAGCTGGTGGCGCAGGGTGAGGCCGATCCTCAGGGCGTGCGCGACGTTCCATTCATGCCGGACCGCGATCTGGCTCCATTGACCGAACGGACGCAGCTTGCGTCGGTGATGCCGCCGGCAGAAGTCGACTTGCTGGTGATGAACTTGCGCGAGGAAGTCATCGCACTGCAAGACTCGCCGCAAACACGCATGCAACTGGCTCGCTACCGCGGAGTACTCGACTCGCTGTGCAGGGATTGGCGGCAGCTCTATGCGCTGTACGGGAGCGAAAGCGCGGGCTGGGGCGAATTCACCAAGCTGCGCGATGCCGCTCGAGCTGCTTCGCGCTCACTCGGGGAAGGATTGGCCATGCGAACCAATCGTGTGGACGCGCACACAGTGCTGGAAGCGCGAGTACTGAGGACGATGTTGTCACTGCCGCGTGATTCCTCGCCGGCCGTCGTTCGCGGCCGGGATTCGCAGTCGCCTCGCCTGCGGGCGCCTGTTTTCATCGTTGCCGCGCCGCGCTCCGGAAGCACGTTGTTGTTCGAGACCTTGGCCGCCAGCTCGCAACTATGCACGGTTGGCGGTGAGGCGCATTGGCTGGTGGAGACGATCCCCGAGCTCACGCCGGGGGCGGGCACGGTCGATTCCAACCGGTTGACCGCTGAGCATGCTACACCCGCCATCGCGCAGCGCATCGTGCGGCAGATCGCTGAACAGCTTCGAGATGCACACGGCAAGCCGGTCGCGTTGGACGCCGCTACGTTCCTGGAAAAGACACCCAAGAACACGCTGCGCGTGCCGTTCTTCGATCGAATTTTTCCCGATGCCCGTTTCATTTTTCTATGGCGCGATCCGCGCGAGAACATCGCCAGCATCATCGAGGCCTGGCGCTCGGGCGCCTGGAAGACCTACAACAATCTCGACGGCTTCGCCGGCCCCTGGTCGTTGTTGCTGCCGCCGGGTTGGCGCGAGATGAACGGCAAGCCGCTCGAGGAGATCGCGGCCTGGCAGTGGCAGCGTACGAACGGCATGGTCCTGGACGATCTGCAGGCTCTGCCGGCGCAACGCTGGATGGCAGTGAATTATGGCGATCTGGTGCGAGCGCCGCGCGACACCGTGCAGCAGTTATGTCGTTTCCTGAACCTGGAAATGGACGCCTCATTGGAGCAACGGCTGCGCTCGCCTTTGCCACATTCGCGATATACGCTTACTGCCCCGCAACTGGACAAATGGCGAGCGCACGAATCCCGGATCATGCAAGTGCTGCCGTCGGTCGAACCGGTCTGGCAGCGGTTGCAACGCCTGTGACTGCTGCGCTGGCGGACGTTCCGTCAACAGGGAAAATCAACAAGGAATTCCAATGCGTGCAGTCGTCATCGGTATGCTGGCCCTCGCAGCCACGGCCTGCGCCTCCAAGCCTGCCAAGGAACAACTCACGCCCACGCCCGTGGCGGCCAGCGAAAAGCTCGACGAGAAACTGATGGCTGCCCAGGCGGCGGGTTACGAGGTCAAGGACGTCAACGGCGAGAAGCTGTATTGCCGGCGCGAAATGCAGACCGGATCGCACGCCCGGTTCAAGACTTCCTGTCTGACCGAGCGTGAGTGGGAGCAGCTGGCGCGGATCTCCCGACAGAACGCCGAGGACATGGCGCGTCGTCGGCCGCCGCCGCGCTCGAACTGATCCAGCGCCAACGGCGCCGATCACAGGCCCGGGCTGACCAGCATCATTCGCCTCGGGGAGTCCGAGGCGGGTGAGGTCCGTCACGCATTTGTGCCGGCCGCAGGCCGTAGCCGTAGCGTGCCACGACGGATTCATCGGCCGTCGCGACTTCTTTTGCCAGCGACGCATCGTAATAAGTGGAGTACTCGGCATGTGCCGAGGCATTCAGTGCTGCCGACTCAGTGATGAATGCGTGCATCGGTGGGCTCACCGGTTGACCTGCGCGCTCCAGCATCGACGGCAGCTCCTCCCGCAGTGACTCCATCCTGCCAATGATCAGATCCTCGGTCCGCGTGCCGAAAATATGCCGGTGCAGGAACGAGTAGAAGCCCAGTCCGCTGCCGCGGATGGTTTCCAGCGCAAAGGCGGGTAGATTCAGGCCGCGATTGGTGTAGCTCGGCGGCAGGACCGAAAGCACTTTCTGCAGTATCGAGTCATCGCGGCCCAGCAGCAGCATGTTGCGCACCGTGCCGGCGAATCCCAGCGTGCCGTTGTTGCTGAGGGCTCGATACAACGCATTGGGCTCGGGCCGCGAGGACTGAAACGCGTACCAGGAAACGTAATAGCTCCAGGGATTGCGTACCAGGCCCAGCACCGGCAGAGCGCTGAATGCAGCGGGAATCAGCTCACGCGGCAGGTGATAGCCGATCTGCCGCGCATCCGGTACGAACTGCAGCAGGCAGACGTTGGCGAACGTGCCGCCCGACTTGTGCAGGTGCAGGAAGACGAAGCGAGGGGTGACGATCATGCGCCGGCGGCGCCGCCCGGAGTCAGCTGCAAGTGCTGCTCGACTTCAGGCTGACGCTGGCCCAGTGTGCGTTCCGCGCTTTGCAGAAGATTGAGCAACTCGGGCGTAGGCAGGAAGTCGCAGATCATGTGAGTGCGTGAGGCGCTCTCGTGAGCGTTCCAGACCGCGTGCACCGTACTGTTGTTCAGCGCCCAGACTTCGCCGGGTCGCATCAAATAGCTGGCGTTCTCGCAATACATCCATGCGCGGTCATGCGATTCGATGGGAAAGTGCAGGCGCACGGTCTTGGCGAAGTAGGGTGCGCGATCGATATGCGCCGGCACCGTGGTGCCCGCAGGTAGTCGTGCGAGCAGACAGCGCATCGGTTTTGCAGGGATCAGTTGCTTGATGAGATAGCGCGCGTAAGGCAGGGAGTCGAGTACTTCGCGATCTTCGACGGGCTTTTCGCCTTGTGCGGGTGCGTAGCCTCGCAGGAACAAAGCATCGGCCGCGCGATGTACGCCGACTCGTCCACCTGTGGAGCCCCAGACCGTTGTCGGCAGGTGTGCGATTTCCTCACGCAACCGCTGAGCATCAAAACTCAGCGGCAGCCGTGCGCAACCGCCGATGAGCGAGCGCTTGTCGAGAACGGGCCAGTCGGGAATATCCAACATTGCAACATGCTGCCCGATCGCACTGGCGTGCGCAAAAGGGTGACAGAAGCGCTGCAGTGCGATTGCGAAAGCGCGAAGAACGGGCGGCCTTGCTTCGAGGCGAGCCGCAAAAAAAAACGGCGGACGCGAGGCGTCCGCCGTTCTTCCCATCAGGGTCGGGCAGGCGGGATTAGTTCTGCTCCGCGCCCTTCACCTCGACATCGCCCGGGTTGGAGACCACGGCCATGGCGACGCGGCGGTTTTCCGCGCGGCCGGCTTCGGTCTTGTTGTCGGCGACCGGTTTGGCTTCGCCGTAACCCTTGGCCGTCAGCTGCGACGAGGACACACCCTGCGAGATCAGGTACTCACGCACCGAATCCGCACGCTGTTGCGACAGCTTGAGGTTGTACGCATCCCTGCCGACGCTGTCGGTGTGGCCTTCCAGTTCGACCACCAGCCGCGGATGCTTCTTCAGATCCGCCGCAACACCATCGAGCAACGGACGCGACTCCGCGGTGAGATTGGCCGAGTTGAACTCGAAGTTCACGCCCTGGAGCGTGACCGAGCCCTTGAGCGTGCAGCCCACCGAATCCACCGCCGTGCCGCGCGGGGTGCCCGGGCACTGATCGACGTTGTCGAGCACGCCGTCACCGTCCGAATCCGCGGGAGGAGGAGGCGGGGGCGGCGGAGGCGGCGGGGGCGGTGCAGCCTGCGGAGCCGGCTCCGGAGTGCGGCCCGCGCCCCAGGCGAACTGGAAGCCCACGCCGGCCGAGTAGTCGAGGAAGCTGCTGTTGCCGGGCAGATCGATGAAGTCCCAGCGCGCCTTGACCTCCGGTCGCAGCTGGAACACGAACGACTTGCTGGCGTTCTCGGCCACGTCGATCAGCAGGCCGGCGCCGACCTGCGCCAGGGCGCTGCCTTCGCTGGAACCGGGTCTCGGATCGTCCTGGATGAAGCCGGCGCCGATGCTCAGGAACGGCGAAACCACCGAGGAGCGCTTGAATACGCGCAGCGCATCCAGCGAGAAGGCGGAGATGTCCAGCTTGGTGCCGGGGACGACGTCGTAGCGACCCTTGACGCCGTTGAGCTCCAGGCTCCACTCGGGGCTGATGTGCTTGCCGATGCCCAGGCCGTAGTAGGCGTCGTCTTCGACGTTACGGTCGTTGTCGGTCCACAGGTAGCCGCTCTGCGGGGTCAGATACCACTTGCCGGTCTCGTCGGCAGCGTTGGCCGAGACTGCCACCAGTCCCAGCGCGCACAACACGCTCGCGCGTAATCGCATTTTGGATCTCCTGAAAAAATTAGCCGCTACGGTGTCGTCGTTGCTTTGTTGCGACAGGCGCCACGGTAACGGACGCTATTAGAAATGCTATCCGCACAAGCAGCAACTGGAATTTCGCATTGCAACAAACTTGTATGTTGCTATTGGCCGACAGGTGGTAGGAATTCCGACGTCAAGCCCTCAGGGATTCGTGAACAACGGGTGCAGCACTCGCGCGCCGGCCGCGATGTGGAGCTTGCGGGCAGTGCCGGCGTTGAGCTCGATGACGGCGCGCACCGGCTGTCCGGACTCGATGGTCTCGAGCGATTGCGGCTGCGTGCGTTCGACCACCTTGGCTACGCGTCCGTCCGCTGCGACGAACAGCATGTCCAGCGGGATGAACGTGTTCTTCATCCACATGGCGATGGGCTGCGAGGCCGGATAGATGAACAGCATGCCGGCATCGGCATCGAGCTGGCGTACGAACATGAGGCCGCGCGCACGGCGCTCGTTGGTGTCGGCGACCCAGATGTTGAACGGGTGCAGGCGGGCGTCCGGCGTTGCGATCTGCAGCGATGAGCGCGGGAACGCCTGATCGAGCTGCGCCGCATCCGGCGCGTCGGCTGCAGTGGCAAACATGGACGACAACGCGCCCGCCGATACCAGCAATACAGCACTCCATAGCTTCATGATGCTCATTTGGTTTTCGCCTTCAGGGATGTGTCGGGTGCGCCGGAGTCCGGGCGCGGATCGGGTTCGGTGGCCTCGGTGCCGAAATCCACGCGGCCGGCGTAGTCGAATCTCGAAATCAGTACCGCACCTTTACCTCGGACCGCGCGCGCCGGCTCCGTACAGAAGCCACGCGCTACGACGCGATACGAGCGCGAGCGATTCGGAATGCCGACCAGCGGCGTTTGCGTGATTTCGTCCAGCGTGCACTTGTCGTCACCCTGGGTGCCGTAGAACTCGCCCGTGCCTTCGCGGATGACGGTCACGTTGACCGGCAAGGTCTTGGCGCCCTGGCCTTCGTGCAGGCCGGCGATCCCGAAGACCAGTACCAGCGACTCGTCCGGCTTGCCGTCGGGGCCGGCCCGGTGCGTGAAGCGCATACGGATGCCGCCGTCGGTGGGCCGCACCGCGCCGATGCATTCGGTGTCGTCGTTGCGCCAATCCAGTTCGGCATCGATCGATCCCTTGAGGCGGGCTTGCAGATAGCCGCTGTCGTCGGGCAGGCAGCGCTGCGTCGTGCTTGCGGGAGGCTGCGCCGGGGTCGTTGCCTGGTCTTGAGCATGGACTTTGCAAGTCAGGCCGAAGGCGAGCGCGCACAGGGCTGCGCTCCTCCACGAGCCCCGCCGGCCGAGCGGCCGGCGGGCGAGGAAGTCCGAATGGGTATTGAACGCGGTGAGGCTGCCGACGGCATCGATCGGGTGACGCAGAATGTTCGACATCCGGATTTGCAGATTCCTGGAGCTGATGGCGCGCAGGGCGCGGCGCCGACACAGGCAGGCGGCACAATGCCCAACCTGCGGCGCCCAGGCAAGCGAGGTCGGGTATCGCCGAAATCGTCTGCGGTGTTACCCGTACGGCGCGGTGAGTTGGCCGAGGGTGACGGCCCAAGGCGGCCATCGTCGGCTACCATGGAGACCGGTTCCGTTCGCCGAGCGATCGCCAGAGCACCCGACATGTCCGATGCCGCCACGCCCAACGGGGCTGTTCGTTCCCGCCGCAGCAACACCGGCCAGGCGCCGGCCCGGCGCTACGTCAGCCGGCTCACGCGCAACACGTTGGCGGTCATCATGGCCGGCGGCCGCGGCGAGCGCCTCAAGCATCTCACCGACTTTCGCTGCAAACCGGCCACGCCGTTCGGTGGCAAGTTCCGCATCATCGACTTCGTGCTGTCGAACTGCGTCAACTCCGGCATCCGCCGCGTTTCGGTGCTCACGCAGTACAAGGCGCATTCGCTGATCCAGCACATCCAGCGCGGCTGGGGCTACCTGCGCGGCGAATTCGGCGAGTTCGTCGAGATCATTCCGGCGCAGCAGCAGCTCGGCCAGATGTGGTACCGCGGCACGGCCGATGCGCTGTACCAGAACCTGCAGATCATCAAGCTGCACCATCCGCGGCACGTCCTGGTGCTGGCCGGCGATCACATCTACAAGATGGATTACGGCCCGATGCTGGCGGCGCACGTGGAAAAGAAGGCCGACATCACCGTCGGGGTGGTCGAGGTGCCGCGCGAGGAGGCCCGCAGCTTCGGTGTCATGACGGTCGATCCGGACCTGCGCATCGTGCGCTTCGCCGAAAAGCCGCGAGAGCCCGAAGGGATTCCCGGCCGCGAGCAGTTCGCGCTCGGCTCGATGGGCATCTACGTATTCAAGGCCAGCCTGCTGTACCGGCTGCTGGAAGAGCAGGCGCAGCGCCCCGATACCGCGCACGACTTCGGCCGCAACATCATTCCGGAGGCGCTGTCCAACCTGAAAGTGTTCGCCTATCCGTTCCAGGACGTGCAGACACGCGTGCAGCATTACTGGCGCGACGTCGGCACGGTCGATGCCTTCTACGAAGCCAACATGGAGCTGGTGCACGTCAATCCCGAGCTCAACATCTACGACGAGCAATGGCCGATCTGGACTTACCAGCGCCAGTATCCGCCGGCGAAATTCGTGCTCGATGACGATGGCCGCGTCGGCATGGCGGTCAATTCGATGGTGTCGGGCGGTTGCATCGTGTCGGGTGCGCGTGTGGACCAGTCGCTGATGTTCTCCAACGTGCGCATCGAGGAGCGTAGCCACATCGAGCGCTCCCTGCTGTTTCCCGACGTGCGCATCGGCGCCGGTTGCACCGTCAAGCGTGCCATCATCGACACTGCCGGCGTCGTACCTGAGGGCACGCAGATCGGTGTCGATCCTGCAGAAGACGCCCGCCGGTTCTATGTGAGCGAGAAAGGCGTGGTGCTGGTGACGCGCGACATGCTGGCGCGTTTGCGCAAACAGGCGCCTTAGGCGACCATTGCCAGCCTCGAAACACCCACGAGGGAAGGGTTGATGAAGCTCGTCGGAACGATGCGCGCACTGACGCGCGCCGCGCTGTTCGTTACGCTGCTTTTTGCGCTCGGCGCTTGCAGCACTCTCGCCCCCAAGCTCGAAGCACCGCGCCTGACCGTCGTGGATGTCGCCATGACCTCGGGCGACATGTTCAACCAGAACTTCGTGGTGCACCTGAACGTGCAGAACCCGAACGATCGCGAGCTGCCCATCAAGGGCATCGATTACAAGCTGTTCCTGCAAGGCGATTCGTTCGCCGAGGGCGTCAGCACCGCGCCGTTCGTGGTGCCGGCGCAGGGCGAGAAGGAGTTCGACCTGACCGTGCGCACCAATTTCGTCAGCAGCCTGGGGCGCCTGCTGACGCGCCTGAACGGCAAGAAGTCGGTGGAGTACGTGATCGAGGGCCAGGTGCTGCTCAGCTCGGGCATGCTGCGCAAGATTCCGTTCCGCGAAACCGGCTCGGTGGACCTGGATACGAAACTCTAACGATTGTTCCCCGCCTCTGCCTCCAGGGAGAGGCCGCGCGCAGCGCGGGTGAGGGTCTGCGTCGCTGACCTCAGCCCGCTCCTCGCCATGAAGAGACCCTCATCCTGCCCTCTCCTGGAGGGAGAGGGTAAGAATGTGGCGTGCCGTAGTCTGCGATCCGCGATCGCTTTCAGCGGCTCTGCGTGATCGCTTCGTACATCTCCACGTACTTCGCGCCCTGCGTGTCCCAGGAGAAATCCCGGGCCATCCCGTTGCGCATCATCTGCGCCCAGGCGTCGCGGTCCTTGAACAGATCCAGCGCCGTGTGCATTGCCCAGCGCGCGCCTTGCGCGTCGAAGTCGTTGAACACGATGCCAGTGCCCTGGCGCGTGGCCGGATCCCACATCTGCACCGAATCAGCTAGGCCGCCGGTGCGACGCACGATCGGCGGTGTGCCGTATTTCAGGCTGTACATCTGGTTCAGGCCGCAGGGCTCGTACATCGACGGCATCAGGAACATGTCGGCCGCCGCTTCGATCAGGTGCGCCAGCTCGTCGCTGTAGCCGCGATGGAATGCCATCCGGTCGGCGAAGCGCCGCTGCAGGTCGGCGAAGAAGTTCTCATAGCGCGCCTCGCCGCTGCCCAGCGCCACCAGACAACAGTCGCGCTCGCTCAGGATCTCCGGCAACGTGTCGAACAGCAGGTCGAAGCCCTTCTGCGAAGTCATGCGCGAGACGATGCCGATGAGCGGCGTCGTTGCCGGTACCGGCAGGTTCAGCCAGTCGAGCAGCGAACGCTTGGTGGCGGCCTTGCCCGTCAGGTCCCGTTCGCTGTAGCGATGCTTGAGATAACGGTCGGTGGCGGGGTTCCATTCGCTGTAATCGACTCCGTTCAGGATGCCGACCACGCCCTCGGCGCGTTCGCGCAGCACGCCGTCGAGCCCGTGTCCGCCCAGCGGCGTGCAGATCTCCTGCGCATAGCTGGGGCTGACGGTGCTGACGCGATCGGCATGACGAATGCCTTCGCGCAGCCAGTTGATCGAGCCGCTGGCGGTGACCGTAGGAGACAGCAGCGCCATGACATCGCCGCCGAGATCGTACGTCGTGCCCGCGTCGAAAATGCCCTGATAGCCGATGTTGTGAATCGACAGCACGGTGCGAGTGCGCTCGAACAGGCGATCCCACGCATACACCGACTTCAACAGTAACGGTACCAGTGCGGTGTGCCAGTCGTTGCAGTGTGCGACATCAGGAGAAAAAGTCATGCGCTGGCAGGATTCCAGCGCGGCGCGCTGCAGGACGAGGAAGCGCAGGTATTCGTCCGGCGCATCGGTGTAGATCGTCGGCCGGTCGAAGGCTTCGGGACAGTGCACCAGGAAGACGGAGACTGCCGAGCCCGGCAAGCGGGCTTGCAGCAGCGAGAACGAGTAATGGTGCGCACCCAGCTGCAGCGGTACGTCCTGCACGCCGGGTACGTGCTGAGCGCCGAGCGCTGCGATGCCGATGCTCGGGTACAGCGGCATGAATACGCGCACGTCGTGACCATGCTCGTGGAGATAGCGCGGCAGTGCGCCGGCGACGTCGGCCAACCCGCCGGTCTTGGCAAGCGGCGCCACCTCGGAGGCGATGAAGCAGATGCGCAAGGGCGTGGCGTCAGCGCTGCGTGTCGTCGTCGGGGGCCTTCTGGTCGTCCGGTGGCGTGTCGCCGGGCTTGGCGTCCCGCGGCGGCGGGGGTGGCGGGGTGAACGCGGCCAGCATCGATTCCTGCATCCGGGTCCACATCTCCAGGTTCTGGCGGGTGAGCTCCGACATGGCCGACAGCGGCGCATTGTTCATCATGCGCGACAGCTGGGTCTGTACCACTTCCTGCTGGCGCATGAAGGTCTCGACGCTCTTTTCCAGGTAGGCGCTCAGGAACCCCTGCAGCGAATTGCCGTAGAAGCGGATCAGCGACTCCAGAAGGGTGGTGGACAGGATCGGCCGGCCGAACTGCTCCTGGTCGGCGATCACCTGCAGCAGGATCAGCCGCGTGATGTCCTCATTGGTCTTGTCCTCCACCACCTTCACCCGCTCGCCCGCAACCACCATGTTGCGGATGTCGTCCAGCGTGATGTGCTTGCTCTGCGAAGCGTCGTACAGGCGGCGGTTGGCGTATTTCTTGATCAGGCGCGGTTCGGTCATGGCCATCGACGGGATCATTTGCTGCCAGTTTCTGGGACAATGCGCGCCCGCCGTGCACGCTCCCAAGGCGTACTGCAGGCGCGGGCTACTGTAACGACGCTGATTTGGCGCTGCAACAAGCGATGCATGGGATGCGCTGATGCGGCGCAGCGTCCGGGTAGGTGGCAGGCACGGTGGACGGCGGCTAGCGAAAGGGCGGAAGTCGATGGCGCAGGCGGAATCCAGAGCGATCGAAGAACAGTGGCAGGCATGGATCGAGCAGCAGCGCGAATTGCTCAATCAACCCGCTTCCGCGGACCAGCCGGCCTCTGCTTTCAAGATGGGTGAAGAGCTGCTGAGCATCTGGCGCGGCGCCTGGACCAGCGCCAGTTCCGCGCAGACTGGCGCAGCCAAGGGGCTTTCTAATCTGTTCGCCAAGCTGCCGCCGATCGGGCTCGCGCGCGAGCAGGTCGCGGTCTGGCAGGAGCTGGCTTCAATACAAGCCGAATGCCAGCAGCTGGAGCAGGAGCTGCGCGAAGTGCTCGCGGGTGTGCAGCGCAAGGCGCTGGATCTGCTGGACGAGCAGGTGCGCCAGCGCCGTGAGCGCAACGAGCCGGTCGCCACCTATCGCGAGCTTTACGATCTGTGGGTGGATTGCGCTGAGCAGGTGTTCGCGAAGGTTGCGCACAGCGATGCGTACAGCAAGCTCCAGGGCGAGCTCGGCAACGCCACCATCCGTCTCAAGGCACGACAGCAGAAAGTGATCGAATATGCGCTCAAGCAGTTCGATCTGCCGACCCGCTCGGAGCTCAACTCGGTTCATCTGCAGCTGCGTCAGCTGAAACAGAAGGTGGCGGCTCTGGAGCAGCGTACGGCCTCGGCAACGCCGGCCGCAGCAGAGCGACCGGCTGCCTCGGCGCGACCAGCAAAGCCTGCCGCATCGACAAAGCCGGCTGCCAGGGCCGCCCGCAAGTCGGCGGTGAAGAAATCCCCGAGGAAGTCGCGATGAGCGAGCTGCAATTCGATCAGCAACGGTTCGCGCGTGAAGTCGAAGAATTCACGCAGCGGATGACGCGGGGCTTCGGTGCGCTGGCGCAGATCGGCGATGTCGAGATCGGCACTGCGCCGAAGGACGCCGTCTATTCGGAAGACAAGCTGGTGCTCTATCGCTATCGCCAGCCCGATGACGTGCCCGCGAAGAGTCGCGTGCGCATCCCACTGCTGATCTGCTACGCGCTGGTGAACCGGCCCTGGATGATGGATCTGCAGCCGGATCGATCCCTGATCCGCAGCCTGCTGCGGCGCGGCGTGGACGTTTACCTCATCGACTGGGGCTACCCCGACGGCGCGGATCGCTACCTGACGCTGGACGATTACGTGTCCGGCTATCTGGCGCGCTGCGCGGATTTCATCAGCGAGTCCACCGGTCATGAGCGCATCAACCTGCTCGGCGTGTGCCAGGGCGGCACCCTGAGCCTGTGCTATGCGGCATTGCAGCCGCAGCGCCTGAAGAATCTGATCACCATGGTCACGCCGGTGGATTTCCGCACGCCGCAGAACCTGCTGACCAAGTGGACCGAGCACGTGGACCTGGATGCGCTGTTGGCGACCACCGGCAATCTGCCCGGCGACATGCTCAACATGCTGTTCCTGTCGTTGCAGCCGTTCCGGCTCAACAGCCAGAAGTACGTGGGCCTGATGGACCTGGCCGACAACCGCCAGGCGCTGGAGAATTTCCTGCGCATGGAGAAGTGGATCTTCGACAGCCCCGATCAGCCCGGCGAGATGTTCCGGCAGTTCATGATCTGGCTGGTCAAGGAGAACCGGCTGGTGCGCGGCGAACTGGAGCTGGGCGGACGACGCGTCAGCCTGAAGAACGTCGACATGCCGCTGCTCAACATCTACGCCATGCAGGATCACCTGGTGCCGCCGTCGGCCAGCGTGCCGTTGCAGCAGTTGGTCGGCTCGCGCGACTACAGCACCTACGCCTCGCCGGGCGGGCATATAGGTATCTACGTGAGCAGCTCCGCGCAGAGAGAGGTGCCGGAGCGCATTGCGAACTGGCTGCGCGCACGCGACCGCTAGGAGGCGGGCTAGACCTTCCATGGCGCCGGGACTGGAAAAAGACCTCGCCGCTACCCGTTTGACTACTGTTTTTGCTGAAGGGCGGCTAGTACATTGCACGCCCCTGTCTCGACCCAACCAACTGGGAACCCTCTCATGATCTACGACAACATTCTCGGCACCATCGGCCGCACGCCCATCGTCCGGATCAATCGCCTCGCGCCGGCCAACGTGGTCATGTACGTGAAGTGCGAGTTCTTCAACCCGATGGCCTCGGTCAAGGACCGGCTCGCCATCGCCGTGATCGAGGACGCCGAGCGGCGCGGCACGTTGAAGCCCGGTCAGACGGTGATCGAGGCGACCTCCGGCAATACCGGCATCGCGCTGGCCATGGTGTGTGCGACCAAGGGTTATCCGTTCGTGGCGGTGATGGCGGAGAGCTTCTCGGTGGAGCGCCGCAAGATCATGCGCATGCTCGGCGCCAAGGTGATTCTCACCCCTGCCGCCGAGCGCGGCACGGGCATGGTGCGCAAGGCCGAGGAGCTGGCGCGCAAGCACGGCTGGTTCCTGGCTCGGCAGTTCGAGAACCTGGCCAATCCCGAGTACCACCGCAACACCACGGGCCCGGAGATCCTGAGCGACTTCGCCGGCAAGCGCCTGGACTTCTGGGTCACCGGCTGGGGCACCGGCGGCACGCTCACCGGCGCTGGCGAGATGATCAAGAAAGCGCGCCCGGACACGAAAGTCATCGTGGCCGAACCGGCCGCCGCCTCGCTGCTGGGGGGCGCGGAGTTCAAGTCGCACAAGATCCAGGGTTGGACGCCGGATTTCGTACCGGCCGTGCTCAACCGCTCGGTGCCGGACCAGATCGTGACCGTGAGCGACGAGGAGGCGATCCAGGCCTCGCGCAATCTGGCCGCAAAGGAAGGCATTTTCTGCGGCATTTCCTCGGGCGGCACCTTTGCTGCAGCGCTCAAGGTGGCACAGAAGGCAGCCGATGGCGCGGTGATCCTCGCCATGCTGCCGGATACCGGCGAGCGCTACCTGAGCACCCCGCTGTTTGAGGGAATTGCTGACGCCTCCGACGCCGAGCCTTATTGATGCCTGTCACAAAACGGGGGCTGTGATTGAACTTACGATTCATTACAGCCTCTGACGGCAGGTTGCTTTAGTGTCTGATGCAATGCGCCAGGCGCAGGGCGAGGTCCGGGTGGATGTTCTCCGGATCGCCAACCCTGTCGTGGCGCGCTTCATTTATCGCCGGAAGGCCGGCAACACCGATGCCGTAAAGCGCGATCGCGCCGGCATTTGCATAGTTCGAGCGTCAGGGTAGGGGGATAATCGGAAGTTCATGCGCCCGCGATAACGTTCTGCGGGTCAGGGGCTTCCGGGTCTGTATCAAATGGTCGTGAATCTTCGCAGCATTGCGGTTGGCGCCGCGCTTCTCATCGCCTTGACCGGTATCGGTTGGTTTGCCGTTTCGGACGGCGAGGCCCCGCGCCCGGATCCGTTGGCTGCGCCTGGAGGCGGCCCGGGTGTGCCCGTGAGCGTGCTGGTTGCCAGCGCCAAGCTCCAGCCGTTCGCGCAGGACATGGAAGCCATCGGCACGGCGCGGGCCAACGAAGCGCTCGACGTCACGGCCAAAGTCTCCAATCGTGTCGTCGCGATCCACTTCCGCGAAGGACAGCAGGTCAAGGCCGGCGACGTGCTGGTGGAACTCGACAGCCAGCAGGTGCGCGCCAATCTCGCCGAGGCCGAAGCCGCGCTCGCCGACAGCCGCAGTCAGTACGATCGCAGCCGCGAGCTGTACGCCACCAAGGCGCTTTCCGAAGCGCAGATGGATCAGTTGCAGGCCAGCTTGAAGATGAATGAGGCGCGCGTGGCCGGTGCTCGCTCGCAGCTCAACGACACGATCATCCGCGCACCGTTCTCCGGCCGGGTCGGTCTGCGCAACGTCAGCGTCGGCAGCTACGTCAGCCCGACTACCGTCATCACCACGCTCGACGATACCAGCATCATCAAGCTCGATTTCTCGGTGCCCGAGGTATTCCTCTCGACGCTCAAGGAAGGACTGTCGATCAACGCGCGGACCACTGCGTATTCCGACGCGCTGTTCAGCGGCAAGGTGTCGAGCATCGACAGCCGACTCGATCCGATCAGCCGCGCCGTGGTAGTGCGGGCGAGCATCGAGAATCGCGACGGTCGGCTCAAGCCCGGCATGCTCATGACCGTGAACCTGATGCGCGCCGAAGCGCCGGCCCTGCTGATTCCCGAACAGGCGCTGGTGCCGGAGGGCGACCGCAAGTTCGTGTTCGGCGTGCGTGACGACAAGGCGGTGCGGCTGGAGGTCAAGACCGGTCGGCGCCGGCCTGGCGCGGTCGAGGTCCTGGACGGCATCAGCGAAGGTGACGTGGTGGTCGTCGAAGGCACGCAGAAGATTCGCGACGGCGTCTCGGTCAAACCCATTCCCGGTGAAGGCGAGGGTGCTGCCACCAGCGCCGTGGCCGATTCTTCCGGGGCGCGGAGCCGCGCATGATCCTCTCGGAAATCTCGGTCCGCCGCCCGGTCTTCGCCATGGTCGTGAGCCTGCTGCTCACGATCATCGGTTTCATGGCTGCCAGCCGGTTGTCGGTACGAGAATATCCGGATATCAGCGCGCCCATCGTGAGCGTGGACACGCGCTACCGCGGCGCAACTGCCGCCGTCGTCGAATCCAAGATCACGCAGATCATCGAGAACCAGATCGCGGGCCTGGAAGGTGTGGAAAAGATCACCTCCTCCAGCGCCGAGGAACGTTCCCGCATCACCATCGAGTTTGGGTTGGACCGCGACATCGAGTCGGCGGCCAACGACGTGCGTGACCGCGTCTCGCGTGTGCAGAGCAACTTGCCGGACGAAGCCGATCCACCCCGAATCAGCAAAGTGGATGCGAACTCCGACCCGGTGATGTTCATGGACATCTCCAGCGAAAAGCGCTCGCTGCTGGAATTGAACGACTACGCCGAACGCTACCTGGTGGACCGCTTCTCGGTGGTCAACGGCGTGGCCATCACCCGCATCAACGGCGAACGCCGTTATGCGATGCGCATCTGGCTCGACCGCAAGGCGCTGGCGGGTCGGCAATTGACGGTGCAGGACATCGAAGCTTCACTGCGCCGCGAGAACCTGCAGCTGCCGGCGGGCCGCATCGAATCGCTGAACCGCGAGTTCTCGCTGCGCACCGACACCGGCTTCAATACCGAGGACGATTTCCGGCAGCTGGTCATCGGCCGCGGCGCAGACGGTTCGCTGGTGAAGCTGGGCGAGGTCGCGCAGGTCAAGCGCGATGCCGAGGATCTGCGCTCGATTTCGCGTTCCAACGGCCAGACCAGTATCAGCATGTCCATCATTCCCACGTCCACGGCCAACGTGCTTGACGTGGCTCACGGCATCCGCGAGGAGCTGGCGCGCGTTCAGGCCACGCTGCCCGACGACATCCAGATCGAGATCAACAGTGACAACTCGATCTTCGTGCAGGAATCCATCAATGAAGTGATCCATGCGCTGGGCGTGGCGCTGATACTGGTGCTGGTGGTCATCTACGCCTTCCTCGGCACGCTGCGCGCAACGCTGATCCCGGCGATCACGATTCCGGTCTCGATCATCGCCGCCTGTATCGTGATGGTGATCGCGGGCTTCTCGATCAACGTGCTGACCCTGCTGGGTGCGGTGCTGGCCATCGGCCTGGTGGTGGACGACGCCATCGTGGTGCTGGAGAACATCGTGCGCCGCATCGAGGAAGGCGAGCCGGCGCTGATCGCCGCGGTCGACGGCAGCCGCGAGATCGGCTTCGCCGTCATCGCCACCACGCTGGTGCTGATCGCGGTGTTCCTGCCGATCTCCTACCTGCCCGGCAACGTCGGCCGGCTGTTCGCCGAGTTCGGCATCACCATCGCCGCCGCAGTGGCGTTCTCGGCGCTGATCTCGTTGACGCTGGTGCCGATGATGACCTCGAAGTTCTTCGCCAAGGGGGCGCTGCGCAGCCGCACGACCTTGGTGGTCGAGCGCTTCTTCGATTGGTTGTCGGAACGCTACGAGCAGTCGCTGCGCGCCGCCGTCGGTCGTCCGCTGGTGGGCATCGGAGTGGGCGCCGCGGCCATTGCCCTGGGCGGCTATCTCTATACCTTGCTGCCGAGCGAGTACACGCCGGCCGAAGACCGCGCCTGGGTAATGATCATGCTGACCGCGCCGGAGGGTGCGAGCCTCGGCTACATCGACCGCTATCTCAGGCAGGTCGAACAAGTGGCCATGGAGGAAATCGACCGCGGCAACGCGCGCCGCGTACTCACCCGGTCGGGCAACTGGGGCGGTGGCGGCGACGTGAACGTGGGCCGCGTGATGCTGCCGCTGAATCCGTGGGACGAGCGCAAGGAATCGCAGGCGCAGATCACCGAGCGTCTGCGCGCCAAAGTGGCGGACTTTCCGGGCGTGCGCGTGATCGTCCAATCGCCGGGCGGCCTGGGCCAGCGCGGCTCGAACTCACCGGTGCGCTTGGTGCTGGGCGGTTCGAACTACGACGAGCTGGCGAAGTGGCGCGACATCGTGCTGGCGCGCGCTGCGGAGAATCCGGGGCTGGTGAACCTGGACTCGGATTACTACGAACGCAAGCCGCAGCTCGATGTCGCCATCGACCGTAACCGCTCCGCCGATCTGGGTGTCTCGCTGGAATCGGTGGGTCGCACGCTGGAGACCATGATGGGCTCGCGCGTCGTCACGACTTACCTGGATCGTGGTGAGGAATACAGCGTCATTCTGCAAGCACGCGAAGTCGATCGCGCCACGCCGAGCGACCTGGAGAACATCTATGTGCGCTCGGCCACCACCAACGCCATGATCCCGCTGTCCAACCTGGTGAAGGTGACTGAGTCCGCCGGGCCGTTGGATTTCAAGCGCTTCGATCGGCTGCGCTCGATCACCATCTCCTCGTCGCTGGCGCCGGGCTATTCGCTGGGAGAGGCGCTCGATTACCTGGAGAAGGTGGTCAAGGAGGATCTGCCGCCGGAGGCGCAGATCAATTACGACGGCGAATCGCGCGAGTTCAAGAAGACCGGCGGCGCGTTGTACGTGACGTTCCTGCTGGCGCTGACCATCGTGTTTCTGGTGCTGGCGGCGCAGTTCGAAAGCTTCCGCCATCCCTTCATCATCATGATGACGGTGCCGCTGGCGGTGACCGGGGCGCTGCTGGGCCTGTTCATGGTGAACGGCTCCATCAACGTATTCAGCCAGATCGGCTGCATCATGCTGATCGGCCTGGCCGCCAAGAACGGCATCCTGATCGTCGAGTTCTCCAACCAGCTGCGCGACCGCGGCATGGAGCTCTTCGAGGCGGTGATCAGGGCGTCGACGATCCGGCTGCGGCCGGTGCTGATGACCAGCCTGTGTACCCTGTTCGGCGCCGTGCCGCTGCTGATCGCCTCGGGTGCGGGTGCGGAAAGCCGGCGGGCCATCGGTGCGGTGGTGGTCTACGGCGTCGGCTTCTCCATGCTGCTGACGCTCTACATCGTTCCGACCGTCTACAGGCTGGTGGCACGCGACTCGAAGTCGCCCGAGCATGTCACCCGGCTGCTGGCGGGCCTGCGGGCCGCGGCCGCCAAGAAGCCGGAGCCAGCGGCCAGCCCGGCCGAGGAGAAGCCGGCGCATTGAGCGCCGGCTTTCGCCCTGGATCTGACTTCGGGGCGGAGTTTGCTGTCGGGCAAAAAAAAGCCGGTGCAGGGCACCGGCTCATATGTCCAAAGCGCCCAATGGCTGAACGCTCGCAGGAGGACGTCAGCTCAGAGTGGCTGCAGAGGCTTCGGGTTCCCCTGATTGCGAATTAAATTCCCTCAACAGCCCCTAGGGCATTCGCTCAATTCAGTCCCTGGATTGTAAATAAAATATTTACATCTGGTCATGCTGCGGACAACGCGGCGGGCCGACGGCGGCTTGCTAGAATCCATCCGTTCCGCCGTGACGTTCTGACTTCATCCGCAGCTCCCCCCGCGCCTTGAACGCCAAGGTTCCTGCGGCAGGCGTCGTCTTCGGCCTTTCGATGTGAGCGCGCCATGGCCCTGTCGCCCTACCAACAACTCGAACTGGAATTCCGTCGTCTTCACGCCTTCCGCAGCACCGCGAGCATCCTGCGCTGGGACTCGGCCGTGATGATGCCGCGCGGCAGCTCGGATCTGCGCGGCGAGCAGCTGGCGGCGCTCGAGACCGAATGTCACTCGCTGATCATTTCGCCCAAGGTGTCCCGCCTGCTGGAGCGGGCCGATGCCAACGCCTCGGTGCTGGAAGACTGGCAGGTCGCCAATCTGCGCGAGATGCGGCGCGAGCGCGATCACGCCATTGCCCTTCCGCAGAGCCTGGTTTCGCGCCTGGCCAAGGCCACGGCGCGTGCCGAGGTGAAATGGGTCGAGGCGCGCCAGAAAAGCGAGTTCCCGATTTTCGCCCCGCATCTGGAGGAAGTGATCGGCCTGCTGCGCGACAAGGCCGCCATTCTCGGCAAGGCGCTGAATCTGGATCCGTACGACGCGCTCGCCGACGAGTTCAGCCCGGGCCTGCGCAGCGCACAGATCGATGCCATCTTCACCACCCTGGGCCGGCGCCTGCCCGGGCTGATCCACGAAGTCATCGAGCTGCAGTCGGCGCGCCCGCCCATGGAAATCATCGGCCGCTTCCCGCCTTTGAAACAACGCGCCCTGGCGCTGGAAGTCATGAAGGCGCTGGGTTTTCCGTTCGATCGCGGCCGGCTCGACGAAAGCGAGCATCCGTTCACCGGCGGCGTGCCCGGTGACATCCGCATGACCACCCGGTTCAGTCCGACCGATCCGCTGACCGGCCTGATGGGCGTGCTGCACGAGACCGGCCATGCCATGTACGACGTCGGCCTGCCCGAAGCCTGGCGCGGCCTGCCGGTGGGCCGCGACCGCGGTATGGCCGTGCAGGAAAGCCAGTCGCTGCTGCTGGAAATGCTGATCTGCCGCAATCGCCCGTTCCTGAAGTACCTGCAACCGCTGCTGCAGAAGGCGTTCGGCGTCGACGGGCCGGTGTGGGAGGTCGAGAACCTGTATCGGCTGCTGATCCGCGTGCGCCGCAGCCTGATCCGTGTCGATGCCGACGAGGTGACCTATCCGGTGCACATCATGCTCAGGTACGAGCTGGAGAACGAGATTCTCAAGGGCGAGCTCAAGGTCAGGGATCTGCCCGAGGCCTGGAACACCCGCATGGAGGATCGACTGGGGGTACGGCCGGCCAGCGACGCCGAGGGTTGCCTGCAGGACGTGCATTGGGCCGTGGGCTCGTTCGGCTACTTCCCGTCCTATGCCATTGGCGCCGTCATCGCCGGCCAGCTCTATGAGAGTCTGCGCGCCGACCGCCCTGAGCTGGACGACGAGATCGCCGCCGGCCATTTCGGCGGCCTGTTCGACTGGCTGCGGCAGAATGTCCACAGTCTGGCGGCGAGCCTGAGCACGCCCGAGCTGATCAAGCGCGCCACCGGCAAGCCGCTGTCGGCCGCGGCCTGGCTGCGCTATATGGAAGGCAAGTACCTCGAAGCATGAGTCCTTTGGCTAGAATCCCGCCCGCTGCTTCCGTGCCTGCAGCGTCCACCCACAGCCCGTAGCGATTTTTCCATGTCTGCCGTTCTCGAACCTTCCAACAACTTCAAGCGCCTGCAGGCTCGCCTGCGCGGCGAGGTCGGCAAGGCCATCGAAGATTTCCGCATGATCGAGCAGGGCGACCGGGTGATGGTGTGCCTGTCCGGCGGCAAGGACTCGTACACGCTGCTGGACATCCTGCTGTCCCTGAAGCGCAGCGCGCCGGTGGATTTCGAGCTGATGGCGGTGAACCTGGACCAGAAGCAGCCGGGATTTCCGGAGCATGTGCTGCCGGACTACCTGACCGCGCTGGGCGTGCCGTTCCACATCATCGAGCAGGACACCTACAGCGTGGTGAAGCGGGTCATTCCCGAGGGTAAGACCATGTGCGGGTTGTGCTCGCGGCTGCGGCGCGGCGCGCTCTATCGCTACGCCGCGGAGAACGGCATCACCAAGATCGCGCTCGGCCATCACCGCGACGACATCGTCGAGACCCTGTTCCTGAACATGTTCTTCGGCGGCAAGCTCAAGGCCATGCCGCCCAAGCTGCGGTCCGAGGACGGTCGCCACATCGTGATCCGCCCGCTCGCTTACGTCGCCGAATCGGACATCGAGCGCTATGCGCGTGCCCGTGAGTTCCCGCTGATCCCATGCTCGCTGTGCGGTTCGCAGGAGAACATGCAGCGCCGGGAGATCAAGAAGATGCTGCGCGAATGGGAGCAGCGCTATCCGGGACGCACCGAGTCGATTTTCTCCAGCCTGCGCAACGTGGTGCCCTCGCACCTGGCCGATCCGCAGGCATTCGACTTCTCGAATCCGGAAGACGGCCCGACGTTCTGACCCAAGCGGCGCTGTCGCGGCGCGCAGCCTTTGGCTGAGTTGGCGTCCGAGTGGAGCGCTCCTCGCCGCGGCACGAAGCTACAATCCGCTTCGCCATTGAAACAGTGCGAGTGCTCTCCATGACGCAGCAATACATCGTGTTCTCTCACGGCCAGGACGGCGAGCCCTGGGGCTCGAAGATCGTGGCGATGGCCGAGGTGGCGCGCCGGCATGGGCTGCAGGTGGAGTCGGTCGACTATCGCGGCATGGCCGATCCGCTGGCGCGCGTGGCCAAGCTGCTGGCGTTCTGCAAGGAGTTGCCGGGTTCGTTGCTGCTGGTCGGCTCGAGCATGGGCGGTCACGTGGCAGCAGCGGTGTCGACGCAGGTCCCGATGCGCGGCCTGTTTCTGCTGGCGCCGGCCTTCTACATGCCGGGATACGAGCAGTACACGCCGCAAGCGCCGAGCTGTCCGGTGGAGATCGTGCACGGCTGGAACGACGACATCGTACCGGCGCAGAACAGTATCCGTTTCGCCCAGCAATACCGCGCAACGCTCCACCTGCTCGACTCGGACCATCGATTGACGGCGAGCATCGGCGACATTTGCCAGCTGTTCGATCTGTTCTTGCAACGGACCACCCGGCCGTAGCAACAGGACTACACTGTTACGGTACTATCGACCATCGATTCGACCAGGAAACGGCCATGAAGCAGCAGCGACTCCTTTTGGCGACGATCTGCCTGTTCGCGCTGGGCGCCTGCGGCAGCGGTGCGGAATCGCAGAAGCCGGCGGAGCCGCCACCGGTTCAGGACACAGCGTTCGGCGACATGGTCGGCACCATGGACAAGGCGCGCGGCGTGCAAGACACCGTCGATGCTCAGAAGCAGGAACTCGATCGCCAGTTGCAGTCCGCAGAAGGCGAGGGTGATGCCTCGCACGAAGACTAGCTGTCAGTCGAACGAAGGGCCGCGTCGTGTAGCCACGCGACGCATCGAATACAACGAAGAAGCTGATGGCTGATCAGTCCGGTTGGGATCGTTTGCTGTTGTCGGTGCTGCGCGCGCCGATTTCCATGTGGGCAAGGCCGCATGTGCTTCCCGAGGATCTGCGCAAGCGCTACGCGCAGCATCCGCGGCCGATCTGTTACGTGCTCGACCGGCGCAGCGTCGCGGATCTGGTCGTACTCGAAAAGGTCGCACGCGCCGACGCGTTGCCCGATCCCTTGCAGGCGCTACGGCCGCCACTGCCGCCGCGGTCTTTTTTCTTCCTGGAGCGCCTCGCCGGTTTCTGGGGCGATCGCATCGATCGACGCATTTCTGTGACGCTGCGCGACCTGGTCGCGGCCGTGGCTGCGGACCCGACGCTGGACGTGGACCTGATTCCCGTGAACGTGTTCTGGGGACGCGCGCCGGACAAGGAAGGCTCCTGGCTACGGCTGCTGCTGTCGGAGAACTGGGATCGGGTTGGCCGCTTTCGCCGCCTGCTGTCGGTGATCGTCAATGGACGCAACCTGTTCGTGCAATTCGGCGAACCGGTTTCGCTGCGCGGTGTTCTGGAAGCGGGGGTCGAGCCCTCGCGCGCGGTGCGAAGAGTCAATCGCACTCTGCGTACGCTGCTGAGCCGGCAGCGCACAGCGGCTATTGGGCCGGATCTTTCCCACCAGAGGACGATCGCCACTCAAGTGCTGCGGACCGCCGCCGTGCGGCATGCCATGAGCGACGAGATGCGTGCGAAGAGCATCTCGCGCCGCGACGCGCTCAAGCAGGCGACTGGATATGTGACCGAGATCGCCGCCAATTACTCGCACGTGTTCGTGGCGATCATGGCGCGCATGCTGACCTGGTTCTGGACCAAGTTGTACGACGGCGTCGAGCTGCACAATTTCGAGCAGCTGCAGAAGATCGCCGAGGGCAACGAGGTGGTCTACGTGCCCTGCCACCGCAGTCACATCGACTACCTGTTGCTGTCCTACGTGATCTATTACAAGGGCTACGTGGTGCCGCACATCGCTGCGGGCATCAATCTGAACATGCCGGTGGTCGGCAGCTTCCTGAGGCGCGGCGGCGCGTTCTACATGCGCCGCAGCTTCAAGGGCAATGCGCTGTACACCATGGTGTTCATGAAGTACCTCGGGCTGATGATGGCGCGCGGCCATTCCATCGAGTACTTCATCGAGGGCGGGCGCAGCCGCACCGGGCGCCTGTTGCAGCCGAAGACCGGCATGTTGTCGATGACGTTGCGCAGTTACCTGCGTGATCCCCGGCGGCCGGTGGTGTTCCTGCCGGTGTATTTCGGTTACGAACGGCTGGTCGAAGGCAAGACCTACATCGGCGAGCTCTCCGGTGCGCCCAAGCAGAAGGAATCCGTGCTCGGCATCCTGCGCACGTTGCCGGCATTGCGTAAGCGTTTCGGCAAGGTACACGTCAGTTTCGGCGAGCCGGT
>Ga0182747_1000539_pt1 | contig 35728 bp, 32 predicted proteins | sample eDN3rd30CBELigBY_FD_128526 | JGI IMG/M metagenome (GOLD analysis project Ga0182747, IMG submission 128526) | Enriched backyard soil microbial communities from Emeryville, California, USA - eDNA 3rd pass 30_C BE-Lig BY (version 2) (version 2) | ecosystem: Environmental > Terrestrial > Soil >... | reverse complement strand
TCCCATACTGGCCCGCAGCTATGGCGCTGCTCATCGAGGCCGGACAGATGACAGCATCCGACTACGTGCCAACATACCCCGATTTACTGCTTGCATCCAAAGGGGCGTCCACAGATGCCGTTCGTACTCGCGGTTCAATTTGGCGGTGGCGCATCTCGGGATCGCAGTGGCCGAGCAATATCTTTTGTTCTCGTGCCGGCGCGCGTGTTCCAACTCGACGGGGTTGCGGCCGAACCCAATACGCCTGCAAAGCAGGCACCAACGGGTAGGAAGGCCGATTAACCTGGATTCGGCTTCTAGTAAGGGCCGAGATGCGGTCCTAACCGCAACAGGAGAGGCGAGATGGTAACGATGTGCGATTTGGCGGCGCGACTGCCGCTTCTCATTGGCAAGCTACTCGATCGTGAGGAACTCCTTGGCCGCGGACGGTTTCGCGAAGAAACGATGACCGATCTGTTCGCCGGTTCGCTTGCTGCCTTTGCGGGACCCGAATTTGTGATCGAGTATCCGATCGAGGTGCAGACCGGTGGCGATGTCGACCTGCGGTTCTGGCATGCCGCGAGCGACCTTGAGATCGCCCTGCGCCTCCAAGCAAAACGGCTTTCGCCGCGGCGCGTAGCGAAAAAGTCGGTGGCTGCGAACCGTCGCAGCTATCACGAACTGCTTCACATGCCGAAAAAGCAAGGCACCTACCAATTCCGTACACTTGCCGCGACGGCAGCGCCCGTGCTGCCACTCTACATGTTCTATAATCACCAATCGTTCGTGGATGATCCGACAATTACCGGGACGCTGCCCGAGGTGCGCGGTATCAATCTTGCTTTCGCGTCCGATATCGCCGCCGAACTCGAGGCCAAAGTATTTGCGGCGGCTACGCTTCCCCGCCAGGTTCTGCATCACAAGCGCGCGGTCCGTCTTCAGCCGCATTTTTTCACGCTCGAGACAATTTTGTGCCCTGCTTCGGTCTCCAGACCGCTTGAGGGTGGAGGCGTGCCATCGCCGACTTCAGTCTCTGACGCGTTGATCGCGCGTTGGAACGAGCTTCCTCAGCTTGCTGTCATCGGAGAAGATGGGAATAAGGACGGTGTATTGCGCCGTCTCTACCAGCCGCCCAGTATACGGCCGTCGGCTCGAACCCATAGCCGGCTCGCTGATGGCCCGCCGGTGCGTATCGACAAATCGCTAACCCGACCGCGCTTGACCTTCATCTCGGGCCGGACTGACGACAGCCGCACGCCACGTATCGATCCCAATGTCGCTCGCGACCGCCTGACTTAAGCCGTCCGCTGGTTGATCGGCATCGGATGGAAGGCGAACCGGCTTTCGGTATGGTCGGTTGATTTCTATAGTCGACGAAATTGAATGATCTTGGCACTCGTTGCGCCGATCGTCACATATAGCGGAGTCAGAAGTGCCAACAGTTCAGATCCCCTGCAATTTTATAGGGCAATTCAAAGTTGGCGATAATCTGCGATACAACTGCGACCTGTTGTGCGCCCTTGCGGCGTCGAATGTCGACAACAGCTTCAATAAAATGATCGTGCTGCAGACGGGGTCGATAATTGAAGCAGCACTAATCGAAATCATCTTCCGAGCGCAAAATTACAACGTAGAAGGCGTGCCGAATATTGCAGCCGGTGATCGGCAGAAGATTGAAGAGCTGAAAATTGACAAGTTTGCGGTCGCGATCGATGTTCTAAGAAAATATGGCGTTCTCAATGGCGTCCGCGAAAACGTTTATGATGACCTGCATCGGCTACGAAAATATAGAAATAAAGTGCATATTCAGGATGATGTAAAAATTGAAGGCGCTCCCCGGGATGAAGAAGACCTCTTCACGAACATCTTGGTAGCTTGGTCGATCATTCTGAATCGCGAAGTCCTGCAATTTTTGAGCGACCATCTCCCGCGGCCTGCGCACATTCATGGCTACGTCGGCGATTTAGAGGTTCCCGTATGAAATTTCGGCTGTCGAAAGATTCCATGTTGGATTGGTGTCTTCTTTCCAAGGTCGACAGAGTCGGGTATTTAGTCCCTAAGAATCGTATGGGGGAATAATGGCTTTTCGACTTCTCCGATGCATTGGACATGCCTGCTTGGTGGCGGAGGCAGAGTCCGCGATTGTCACGGGTGCTGGCAAGTGATCAGCGTCCCAGCGTTTACCCAAATTGGCATAAGCGATTACGGCCTATATCCGGGCCGTGAGGGGGCGCCCGGACTCCATGCATCAATTCTTGAGGGAATTACGCTTATCGTGGGCGCGAACGGCTTGGGCAAGACCACGCTGATTACATTGCTTTATCGGATGCTGAGTGGCCCATTCGATATACCAAATCTCACCGCCGGAGAGGAGCTAGGTTCGCGTCGCCTAGAAGCGACGGCGCTCCCGCCATTTGTTCGAAGCCAGTTTGCCGGGCGCGTGTCAGATCAGGCTAAAACCGCGCGCGCAACGGTCTCTATAATTGTCGGCGGCCGGGCGGTGCAAATAGAGAGGAAGCTCAATAACCTTGCCCTCCTGCAAGTCACCGTAGAAGGGGAGATCCACGCAAATTTGAATGAGGATGCTTATCAGGAATTGATCTGTCGTCTGGCCGGTGTGGGTTCGTTCGGCGATTTCTTGCTAATGTTGCGCTATTTGGTTTTCTACTTTGAAGATCGTCGCGCGTTGGTTTGGGATCAGTCCGCCCAGCGCCAACTCCTTCGTATGCTTTTCTTGCCTCCCGACCAAGCGAAGCGGTGGACAGAAATGGAGCGCGAAATTCTGGTCGAGGACAGCCAAGTCCGCAACTTCCAGGCTGTCGTCGGAAGGGAAGAAAAGTCTCTAAACAAGAACCTCGTGAAAGCAGCATCGGCAAGCACTTTGAAGGTCGAGCTCGAGGCTCTTGAAGTTTTGCAAGAAAACAGTCGGGAGAAAATTCGAGCTCTCGGTGAATATACCGCCGATCTAGATAATCGCCGCCAACAGAGCCGCGCGTCGTTTCTGGCGTCTCAGCAGGAGAGGGAGGCTAGGTTTCGTGCAGTAGAAGCTGCGAAGCTTGTCGCAATACAGTCCCGTTTTCCGGAAAAGGCCGCCACAGGCCGATATATCCTGGCGCATTTGATGACGGAGCATGACTGTCTCGTTTGCGGCACCCACGTGCCGGACGTGGCGAAGGAATATACAAAACGCGTTGAATCAGACGAGTGCGTTGTTTGCGCAACCCCACTTGGGCAAGCCGAAGGAATCGTGGAGGCACGCGAAGTCGCTGACGAACGGGTTAAGCGTCGGACCGACGCTCTCATCGCGGCGGAGCGCACGCTAGATGGAGACAGGGCCGCGAACGCTGTCGCAGAGGCTGAGTTTGACGAACACCGTCGGACGCTAGCTGTATTGGAGGCCGAGACGGCAGAGCGCGCCAACCGCATTGATGCGCTGGCCTTGGCCCTTCCTCCGAGCGAGACTGCGATGCGCGGCCAGAGGGACGATCTAGCGCGTCTTCGGGCACAATTTGAGACGCGAAAAGAGAATCTCGCGATCCTGCGTTCAGAGTTCGCCGAGTTTGTTGCCGAACGAACAGACGATTTGCTGCGGCAATCCGAGGTGATTGTTTCGTCCTTCGCAGAATATGCGTCAGCCTTTCTTTCGGAGAGGACAGCACTCACATGGTCGACTTACAGAGCTCGCGTTGGACAGACCGGTGACCTAATCGACTTTCCGTCATTCGGTCTCGAAATGACGGGGAGCGACTTTGGCGACACCGTCAAGAGAACCGGTCCGGCGGACGTTTCTGAAAGTCAGCGCGAGTTTATCGATTTGGCGTTTCGAATGGCGCTGATGCGCGCCGCCACCGACAACGAGGCCGGCACGTTGATAATAGATACGCCGGAGTCGTCGCTTGATGCCGTCTTTGCCAAGCGTGCGGGGCAGGTGCTGCTGCGATTTTCCAATCAGCCTGGCAATCATCTTATCGTTACCTCCAACTTGGTCGAGGGCTCGCTGATTCCGACGTTAGTCGAGGGAATAAAGCAAAAGCCCAATCCCAAGGACCGACTGGTCGATCTATTCGTGATCGCGCGTCCGACGGCTGCTGTGCAGGAAGAGGCCGAGGAATATGGTCGGGTACGAAAGCGCCTGCTCGGTGACGAGCTTATCTGATGCAGGAGGCAATGCTCAACCCATTAGAATCGGTCAGACGCAAGGTACGTCTTCTGATCCTGTTGAGCGCTGCCCGAAACGCGGGATTGGTCCCGCTACCCGCATCACGCCTGCACATTTTAGCTTATCTTGCCGATGTGCTTTCTCCAGTTTGGAATTTGGACCCATACGACGGAAAGGTACTGAAGCGCCCCGACGGGCCATTTTTTCCGGAACTTCAGCACGATTTGGATCGGCTGGTCGGTACAGGCATGGCGACGGTCACCGATGTTGGTCATGTCAGCATTGGCCAAGAGCGCCTTCAAGTCAGCAGTAGTTACTCGATAAATGCGGACCTTTCTTCGGATGTTCTCCAATATATTGAGGCCACTCCAGACGAGGCAGTTGCCGCCGAATTTCTGAGAGAATTGATGCTGGCGATTTCCGCGATGAGCGATGAAGATATCGATCGCGCGTTCTTGCAGGATGCTACTTATTCAAACAAGAGAGCAGGGTCCGGCACCGTCATCGATTTTGCAGAATGGACGGATACGAATTTTTCCGCGCTGGCCGCGGATCGCATCGGGCAACTAGTCCCGACGAATGCTGAGGTCGGACCCAGCGAGAAAGTCCATCTATATTTCCGGCATTTGCAGCGGAGGTTGCATGGCGGGCGCTAAGCTCGGGCCGTGGCACGGCGCGGAACTTCGAAAAACTGCGGATGCTTTTAGCGGTGACGGGTCGGACAACGATCTTCCTGAAGAGGTCCGATTTGCGAGAGGTGTCGGTCGCCTCTTGCTCAAGCGTATTCGGTCCGTCGGCGCGACAATGCGGCGTGATGCTATCAGCGTCTTCCTCCTGCACCCTGATGGGATCGCGTCTGTGCCGGCAAAGCGCGAGCCAATGCTTGGCGATGGCGGAGTGGAAGTCGCAGGCCGAATTTGGTTTGTGAGCGAAACTGCGCAATCCGGAAAATCAATCGAACCGCCGTCGATCGATGCGGGCGCGGTTTTCGATCATGTTGCCGAATTAGGATTAGGCGCAGTACCGGCCGTGGCCTTCAATCCCACCGTCGAGCCGCCTACTTTACGCTATTACCCCCGCGGCTTGAATGATCACCACAACCCCGAGGTTATTGAAATTAACGACATTGAGGTGACCGCTGAGCGGATTGAAACAATCATAGAGCGGCTTTGGGAGGCTTGCTTCATAACTCCCGATGCTCAGATAAGTGGCGGTTCAGATGTGTGGGCCGACGCCTCCCAGCACTGGGCGGCATCGAATGCCGAAGCGGTGGTGCAAGCGCACATCAAAGCCGCGCTCGCAATTGGCCTGGTGGATTGCACGATCAGGGATGAACAGCCGACGGTGGCTGGTCGCGTTGACATCGAAATAGAGCGTAAGGATCCGGTCGATCCGTCAAAATGGAGCCGCCCTTTTGAGATCGAGGTGAAAGTTCTTCGGCATGCCGGGCGCACAGGGCGAAAAACCAGCGCAAAACTTATTCAATGGTGGATCAAGCGAGGGATCAGGCAGGCTGCGGCATACAGGGATGCCCGAAACGCTGAGAACGGAATGTTGTGTTGCTTCGACATGAGAAATTCGGACCATGGCGATGACTATGCGGACAATGACAACAAAGCGTTCGCCGCTACCCACAATGTTACCATGGTGCGCAAGTTCCTCTACAACGACGCTGAGGCGCTGCGGGTGGCGAGGTACGGCTCTTAGCCTAGGCGTCTAACCACGACCAGACTTTCGGCGAGTTCATGCTTCCCGCCCTGTTGTGCCGATGATCGCATGTCGCGGAGAACATCGAGACGATCCACTTCTAAGCCGAGTTCGGGTGCAATCTCTGCTAGGACTTGTGCCACGGGGATCTTCACGTCGGCGTAACGGCTGTCCCCGACAACCATCCACATCTGACCATCCTTCACCAGTGAACTTGCGACATTTTGCATCACGAGTTTCATGTCTGCGAAATATCCACCAATCATCGCAGGGATATTGCGGCTCCAAAGGTCGTCTCGTACGGATTCCAAAGCATCCAGCGTATTGGAAAGCGATGGGCTCCCCATCGGCGGGGCAGCGAATTCTCTGAAAATCTGCACGTGCGAAGATAGAGTGTCTTCGCGTAGGCGACGATTGTCTGCCGTTCCACGCAGGTACCCAAGCATCCATAGCTCGATGTTGTAGACGTCGGTGTAGTCGAACGAATTGGGATATGGCGGCGAGAAAATCGCAATATCGAACTGGTCATTTGAATCTAGGGCAGTGCGGCAATCCCCGCGACGGACGCTATAGGATGTTTCCCTGCGACGCGAATAACGGTCTATTTCGCCTATCGCCGACGTAGCGATGTCGATGAACGCCTTGTCGACGTCGGCCGCAGTCCGCCTCGTTGCTGACCAATTCCGCCGATAACGTCGCCCTTTTCCATTCACGATGGCGTTGCTCACGCCGATCATTATGCCGCCCAAGAATATCCGAAATAGACGCCGTTCACTTTCAACAGTGAGTTCCTCAATCGCGAGTAGGAGCTGAGACAGGCGCCGCGCGACGGGGGCATCGAAAATCCAGCGATCTTTCGCGCTTGTTTCGACAAAGGTAACTGGGAGCCCCTCAAGGAACTGCTCGGCGACATCCGTAAGTTGCGGTGCGCGACGAACCACCGTCGTCAGTGCGCTGACGAGCCTTTCGCAATCATACGTTTCAAGCTTGGCTTCAATCAGGTCCGCCAGATAGGGGTTTACTTCGATAGTGGTCGGCGACACGCCGAGGAACTGACACGCAAGCGCTGTCGTGCCGGAGCCGCCAAAGGGATCGAGGCACCGCAGGACGGGTACCGGACTTGCCGCGATCGCTTCTCTCACAACCTCTGGAGCGAACGCCTCCTTGAAGTGCCTCCACCGCTGGAAGGGAAGGGCCGCGGAGCCAGCGTTTGTGCCCAATGACGCCACGGATCTCCCTTTAGTCCAATGATCGAAGTCTACGAACATAAGCAATCCTGTCACTGAAAAAGGGTATTGCAAAAAAACAATAATAAAACATAGATAATTTGCAATGGCAAAACCATTCTCAGGTTTGGCATTTCTAGCTGGTCGCCTAGAGGCTTCGCGGCGAGAAAAAGGCCTTTCTTATTCGCTGCTTGCGAAGATATCCGGCGTGGACGTCAGCCAGGTGCACCGAATCTGCCGAGGGCGGTTTCGGACGCTCAGCCACAACGTTGTGAAAATTTGCAATGTGCTCCAAGTCGAACCACCGGAGGCTGATCTCCGGAACATTCCCGGAGAAGGCGACTATGATGGCGAGCGGCTCGTCTCCGAACTGTTCGCCACTTGGGACCATACTTCGGCGGGTGCTGATCGGCTTGTAGACTTGCTGTTAGCCGTGAGACGAATTCAAAAGCCGGGGTAACCTGCATCCCCACTGGAACGGCTGCATTTTAAGTACGATGCGCGCAAGCGGACAGGCCGCAATCGGCCAGGTTGCCGTCGTCAGCAAGCTCCTGAATGAACGGCAGCTACTGTTAAGGCGACCCAGGACCGTGAATGGCGGCTATGTTGGCGGCAGCCGTCACCGCTGCGCTCACCTCGGAAGGGCAGCTATTCGACGTTTTCTTCCCGAAACCCACCCGCCCGCAACCTGCCCAGAGCCAATCATTCACGCGCTAAAGGTCGGCCCCTGAAAGCCGTCATTCGAGGCTACTCCCGGTAGCGTAACGCCTCGATCAATACGGTGAAACCCGAGGAATGCTGCCGGCGACTGGGGTAATAGAGGTGATAGCCTGGGAACGGCGGGCACCAGTCTTCAAGCACGCGGACGAGATGACCATCGTCAATAAGCGGCAGAACATGATCCTCCGGCAGATACGCGATGCCGAGGCCATCGATAGCCGCCTGAAAAGCCAGGGCCGGATCGTTGACGATTAGTTGACCCTCGACACGAACGTTGAGCGCCCGCCCAGCCTTCTCGAATTCCCAGGCGTAGAGGCCCCCATAGGTCGGAAAGCGCAGATTTATGCAGTTGTGTCCGGCGAGGTCATGCGGGGTGTGCGGCGGTGCCGATCTCGAGAAATAGGATGGCGACGCAACCGCGGCCATGCGCATGTCGGGGCCGATACGCACGGCGACCATGTCCTGCGCAATCGTTTCGCCAAGGCGTACGCCGGCATCGAACCGCTCGGCGACAATATCGACGAAGCCAGCATCGACGCTAAGCTCAACTTTGATGTCGGGATAGTCGTGGAGGAACCCGATGAGCACAGGCTCCAAAATGGTCCGTGCGGAATGGGCACCCGTGGTGATCCTGATTGTCCCGGCCGGCTTGTCGCGCATTTCGCCAAGAGCCGCGAGTTCTGCCTCGATCCCGTCGAAATGCACTTCGATGCCGCGCAGTAGCCGCTCGCCGGCTTCGGTTGGCACAACACTGCGGGTCGTGCGATTGAGCAGCCTTATGCCCAGCCTTTCCTCGAGTCCGCGCATGGTATGGCTGAGCGCGGACGTCGAGACTCCCATATGGGCGGCGGCTCGCGTGAAGCTGCGTTCGGTCGCTACAGCGCGGAAGGCGAGCAGATCATTGATAGTGTTCCGCGCCATTATTGAATCCAGTTCAAAGCCGTATCCCGATTGTTCACTCTAATCCTTGCGACGGGCGTAGCCTAGATATTTGCTCGCAAGGAGCACGAGTTATGGCGGACGAACGGACAGCGATGCGGGCGCCGTGGGGATATCGCCCCTCGGCTAACGGAAATCAGCGACACGGTGCTGTTTGACGACATATGGCAAAGGCCCGGTCTCTCGCCGCGTGACCGAAGCCTTATCACCGTCGCCAGCCTGGTCTCACTTTACCGCAGTAACGAGTTGCCCTTCCATCTCAGGAAAGCGTTGGAAAACGGCGTCACGCGCGAGGAGATCATCGAGATGGTCACTCACCTGGCCTTTTATTCGGGCTGGCCCACCGCAAGCACCGCCATCGCAATCGTTCGGCAAGCGTTTGCGGGAACGGATTTTGCACAACCGGCCAAGTGATTTCAGACATCGAAAAGGATCTTGATCATGCAAACCCGTCAACTCGGCCGCAGTGGCCTATCGGTTTCCGCCATCGGCCTCGGCTGCATGGGCATCAGCTTCAGCTACGGAACCGCCCTCGCAAAGGAAGAAGGTGTCAAACTCATCCGCGACGCGGCCGATCGCGGCGTCACATTCTTCGACACCGCGGAGGTCTATGGCCCCTTCGCCAATGAGGAGGTGGTGGGTGAAGCTTTGCGCCCGATCCGTGACCGGGTCGTGATCGCGACCAAGTTCGGTTTCGACATCGATGTCGAGACCCGCGAGAACCGGGGCGTCAGCAGCCGGCCGGAGCATATTCGCCGCGCGGTCGAGGGGTCGCTCAAGCGCCTCGGCATCGAGACGATAGACCTTCTTTATCAGCACCGTGTCGATCCTAACGTGCCGATCGAGGACGTAGCCGGCACGGTCCGCGATCTGATCGCCGAGGGCAAGGCGAAGCATTTCGGCATGTCGGAGCCGGGCGTCCAGACGCTGCGTCGCGCCCACGCCGTGCTGCCGGTCGCCGCGCTCCAGAACGAATATTCCCTTTGGTGGCGCGCGCCGGAGACGAACGGCATCCTCGATGCTTGCGACGAACTCGGGATCGGGTTCGTGCCCTATAGTCCGCTGGGAAAGGGCTTTCTCACCGGCGCGATGGGCAAGGACACGAAGTTCGCGGAGAACGACTTTCGCGCCCGTGTCCCCCGTTTCTCGGCCGAGGCGATGGAGAAGAACCAGGCCTTTGTCGATCTTTTGAAGCGGGTCGCCAGCGACAAGGACGCCACGCCCGCGCAGATCGCTCTGGCATGGCTGCTGGTTCAGAGGCCCTATGTCGTGCCGATCCCGGGGACGACGAAACTCCACCGCCTGGAAGAGAATATCGGCGCTGCCGCAATCCGACTGACGGATGCCGATCTGAGCGAGATCGAGGCAGCAGCTGCAGAGATTTCCGCCGAGGGCGATCGCTATGCGCCAGCGCAGATGGCGATGGTGGGCCGAGAGGCCCCCACCTTCACCGGCGCCTGAGCAACCGACGAAAGGGACCCGCCATGATATTGGAAGAAACGTTCACGCTCGCCAATGGCGTCGCGATCCCGAAGCTGGGACTCGGCACTTGGCGGATTTCCGATGCCGAGACCGTGCAGATCGTACGCGATGCGATCGAGATCGGCTATCGCCACATCGATACCGCCCAAGCTTATGGGAACGAGCATGGTGTGGGCGAAGGCCTGCGCGCCAGTGGCGTTGCCCGCGATCAGGTTTTCGTGACAACCAAGCTTGCGGCTGAGTGCAAGACCTATACCGAGGCGAATGACCGTATCGACGCATCACTGAGGGAGCTGGGCCTCGATCATATCGATATGATGCTGATCCACAGCCCGCAGCCCTGGGCAGATTTTCGGGAGGGCAATAATTTCTTCGAGGGCAACCTCGAGGCGTGGCGCGCGCTCGAAGAGGCGTACCGGTCCGGAAAGATCCGCGCGATCGGCGTCTCGAACTTCGAGCGGGCCGACCTTGATAACTTGCTCGACAACGGCAGTGTAGCGCCGGTGGTCAACCAGATCCTGGCCCATGTCGGTAACACGCCGTTCGATCTGATCGATTATTCGCGGTCCAAGGGTATTCTCGTCGAGGCCTATTCGCCCGTTGCCCATGGTGCAGCTTTGAACAATGCCAAGCTTGCCGCCTTGGCGGAGGAATATGGTGTCAGCGTCGCACAGCTGTGCATCCGCTACTGCCTCCAGCTCGGGCTACTACCCGTGCCCAAGACCACCAGTGCAGCGCACATGCGCGACAATGCCGCAGTCAACTTCACGATCTCGGACGCCGATATGGAGAGTCTGAGACGCGCAGAGCCAGACATGGACTACGGCGAGGCAAGCGTATTCCCGGTCTTTGGCAAAAGACGGCAGGGCGTCGACGTCTGAAATTCGAGCAGAGAGGAAATGCTATGACGAGCAACATTCCCATGGTCACGCTCAACGATGGCGTCGAGATGCCCAGTCTCGGCTTCGGCGTATTCCAGGTGCCCGATCCCACCGAATGTGAGCGCAGCGTGCGCGACGCGATTGATGTCGGCTACCGCCTGCTCGACACTGCGACCTCATACGAAAATGAAGAGGCAGTCGGCAACGCAATCCGAGATCATGGCATTGATCGGCGCGAGCTGTTCGTCACCACCAAGCTCTGGGTCGAGGACGCCAGCTATGAAGGCGCGAAGGCTGCCTTCGAGCGCTCGCTGAACAAACTGCAGCTCGACTATCTCGATCTCTGGCTAATTCACCAGCCCTATGGCGACGTGTATGGCGCCTGGCGCGCGATGGAAGAATTGCATCGTGCCGGCCGCATCCGTGCGATCGGCATCAGCAACTTCTACCCCGACCGGCTGGTCGATTTCGTACTCCACAACGAGACCGCACCGGCAGTCAACCAGATCGAGATCCATCCGTTCCATCAACAGGACGACGCGCAGGCGATCTTGGATGAATACAGGGTCCAGGCCGAGGCGTGGGGACCGTTCGCGGAAGGCAAGAACGGGCTGTTTTCGAATGAACTGCTCGAATCAATCGGCCGGAAGCATGGCAAGAGCATCGCACAGGTGGTTCTGCGTTGGCTGAACCAGCGCGGTATCATCGCCATTCCGAAGTCTGTGCGCAAGGAGCGCATGGCCGAGAATTTCGCGATCTTCGACTTCGCGTTGGATCAGGAGGATATCGCAGCCATCGCGACGCTCGACCAAAAGGCCAGCAGCTTCTTCGACCATCGCGACCCCGAGAAAGTGAAGTGGCTCGGCATGCGAAAACTCTGAGCCGGCTGCGACGTCACCGAAGCGCGTGTGTCCGGAACAGTCGTCAAAGGCAGCTATACGAGTCAGTTCATTCGAAACCTGCCGGTCGGCTAATTCCCCAGTTCCGGTCGATCGATGGCCGGTGTTGTCGGTGAATGGAAGGCAGCTTTCAGGGATTCGTTTCGCCGCCTTGAACGACGGAAAAGTTGGCGCACGCGGGCTAACACCCGATGGGCGCGCATGAGTGTGCGTTAGGGTTACACCTATCGCGTGTTCGGTTTCTGGCGGCTTGTTCGCAAGGAACCGAGTGATGCATGTATCATCCAGGAGCGGGACGCTGAGTTCCCCAACAGCGTCGACGAAACAAAGCATATGTGCCGGACCCAATTCAACCCGGCCGACAAATCAACAAGCGTCTCGGGAGGATGGCATGGCAATTATACCTGAATCGTTTCATTCGGCTTCGGACGATCTGCCCTGGGCCGACAATTGGGCGGGCGATCCCGGTATCAAGCTGAAGCTCCTGATGGCCGACATCGAGGGTGGTCGCTACACGGTCCGCATGCTGTTCGCGCCCGGACTGGAAGTCGCGCCCCACAAGCATAGTGGCGAGATCCACGCTTTCACCTTTGCCGGGGAATGGGCTTATATCGAATATCCCGATAGCCCGAGCAATCGCGCGGGATCCTATCTGTTCGAGCCGCCCGGCAGCACTCATACGCTCAAGGTCGCCGACAATGTCGAGGGTTATACAGACGTGCTCTTCGTCATGTATGGCGCCATGCTGCACCTTGGCCCCAATGGCGAAATTCTGGGCGTGACCGACGCCGAGAGCGTGTTGCATGAATATCCGCGGCTCTTGCGCGAACAGGGTAAATCCGTTCCCCAGATGCCGATCGGCGGCTCCATGTCGTATCGAGCGATGCCATGAGCGGCGGGGCCGGCATGGATCTCGCTGAGGAGATCGCGGCGCTCAAGGCGGCGGTGGCGCAGCAGGCTGACGCGTTGGCGCAAGCGCACCACCAGATTGGCCTCCTTGAGGACAAGAATGAGATTGAGCGCCTGCAATATACTTATGGCTTCCTGATCGACAATCGTATGTTTCGCGAGATGGCGGACCTGTTTGCCGACGAGGGCGCCTGGATCGAGATTGGCGGACGTGGTCGCTATTTCGGCAAGGAGAATATCCATCGCTTTCTCCTCGATGTGCTTGGCGGTGGTCGCTGGGGCATGATCGAAAATGAAGTCATCAATCATGTGCAGCAGCAGTTGCTGATCATGGTCGATGACGACCGGACCCATGCCCGCGCCCGTGCACGGGCCGAAGTGCAGGGCAACTCCCCGCCTGACACGCCGACGTTCCTGTTTGCCGACGGGATTTACGAGAACGACTATATCAAGGAGGGCGGTCGCTGGAAGATCCTTGGCATCCGCGTCACCATGACCTTCTACGCCGCGCTGGAACGCGCAAAAGTCTGGTTTCCAACCGCCCCGCCGAGCGAGGCCGTGCCACCCGACATGCCCAGCGAGTCCACAGTCGATGGTTTGGGGCGGCAGTTCAATCCCTTCCGCTGGCCCCATCCGATCACGGGGGCAGCGCTCCCCGTACCGGTGGCCGATCCTGCCGAACGTGACATAACCGGCGGCGGCGGCATCACTCAGGTGACCGAACAGCGCTGAGTCTCGCGCCAGGACGAATACCGCGAAGTCTGGAAACACTATGACTGGCGGGCCACTGACCTTGCCGAAGAAACAGCACGCTGTTAGGCGGTGATAAGCTTTTTCCTTGATGTTCTGGTGGCTCACTTGATCACATTCCGGCAACTGGAGATTTTCGCTGCCGTGACACGCCATGGTAGTTTCCGGCGCTGCGCAGAACAACTCGGTGTCTCACAGGTCTCGGTCAGCGAACATATACGCGCCCTGGAGGATCGCCTTGGCCGCGCGCTCTTCGAGCGTCGGCCCGGTGGTCCTGCCACCCTCACCGAAGCCGGGCGAAACGCCCAGATACGGGTCAGCGCAATTCTCGCGGACATCGAGGATCTTGTCGAAGAAATGGCGGGGCGCAGCCGCGAAGGCAAACGGATCGTGACCGTGGCAATCCATGGTTTCATGATGCGCAATCTACATGATGCGCTCCGGGATTTCACGGAGGCCCGATCCGAAGTCGAACTCAAACTGGATCTCGAAGACCAGACCATCGACGCCCTGCTCAGCAAGGTCGGCGGACGCCAGCTTGATCTGGCCTGTTTCTATGCGCTGGACGAAATGGATGCACCCGGCACCAGGCTCCTGCGAGAGGAGGAATTGGCAATTTTCGTCGGCCCGGACCACCCCCTTCGTTTCTCGGCACCAGTCTCATCCGCCCGGTTGAGCGAGACCCCCATCATCAACCTTTCGCAGCGAAAACCGCTGCGCGGGCTGATCGACCGCGCCCTCTCCGCGATCGGCGCCAGCGGCAGCCCGCCCATTGTGGAAAGCGACGATTTTGGCCTGCTCTTGCACAGCGTCGTTCGTAATCAGGGCTTCATCTGCATGTTCCGCGCTTCGGAAGATGAGGTCAGATCATCCTTCGGCCTGACACGCATCGCTCTGCAAACCCCACTGCCCCCACTCCAGCTTCGCGTCGCGGGTCGACGCGCGACATCTCATGACCCGATCCTTCGCGACGTACAGGCCCTGATCGCTCAAACGGATACGAACAGCCCCGCAGTCCAGGGCTGACCCGAACATCAGTTCGGCCCTTGCCCGGCAAAGGTCGCGCGCAATAAGGCTTCCAGTTCGGTGACGAGGGCGCCGCGTTGCAAGCTTCGCGAGGCCCGCCGGACCTGCAAACTTGGCAATGGCCGTTGCATCGGGAGACTCGTGATCGCACCCGCTTCGTTCAGTTCGTCCCGAGCTGATGCAAACATGCAGGCATAGCCCTCCCCTCGCCTGACACTGGTCAGAATATGGCCGTAGTCATCCGTCTCCACGCCGATGCGCGCGCCGCCCAGACCATAGGTGGCGAGCGCCCGATCGATCAACGGCCGCAACGATGTCCGATAGGAGAGATGGATGATGGGCAAGGCGGCAAGGTCGGCAATACTGACCTGCACCTTCGCCGCCAAAGGATGATCGCCCGCGACGAAAATTTCGAGCGGTTCCCGACAGACCGGCATGGTGAAGGAGGGAAACACATCATCTCCCCCGTCGAAAGCGAAATAATAACCCAGATCCACCATGCGGCGCTCGGCCCGTTCAGGAAAACCGAGCGACGCGCTGCTGTCGATGTCCAACTCGATCACGACGTCTGGATGCGCCTCGCGAAAAGCGTCAATACCGCTCTGCAGGTAGCGCATGATATAAGGATGTGCGCCGATAACGATCTTGCGCGGCGCGGCGCGATCCGACGCATCGTAGAGATATCCCAGGTCGTCGAGAATATTCGACGCAAACTGATGAGCCCGCTCGCCCGGTCCAGTCAGTGTCGCCGGCCCGCCCACATGCCTTTCGAAAAGCGGATAACCCAGCTGGCGCTCCAGCACTCGAATGTTGGCGCTGACAGCTTCGGGAGAAATGCCCAGTTGCTCCGCGCCACGACGGAAGCTGCCGTAGCGGACAATTGCCGCAAATATTTCGAGCTGCCGAAAGGTGATCATCCTCATTACCCCTAAGCAATCCCTTAGGGCTTGGTAACCCCGCGCTTACTTCCCGGCAAGTTCCAGGCGCTCTTAAACTCAGCTCAGTGAGTCAGCCAAAGGCTGCGTGAGGGAGAGGAAGGATGACCTATGACGTCATCATAATCGGGGCGGGATCGGCAGGCTGCGTGCTGGCCAACCGGCTGTCTGCGGACCCGGCGCGCAAAGTATTGTTGCTGGAGGCCGGGGGACTTGATCGCCACCCGCTCATTCGCGCGCCGATCGCGTGGCATCTTGCGGCGGAGAACAAGCGCTTCGGCTGGGGCTACACAGCCGAGCCCGAGGCAGAAACCGGCCACCGCAGCTTCGATCAACCACGCGGCAAACTGCTGGGCGGGACATCCTCGATCAACGGCCAGATGTATTCGCGCGGCAATCGCGGCGATTATGATGGCTGGGCAGCGATGGGCCTTGAAGGCTGGAGCTTCGACGAAATTCTGCCCTATTTCCGCCGGGCAGAAACCAACTGGCGCGGCGAAACGCCCTTTCACGGTAGCGCCGGCCCCTGGAGCGTGGCGCGCAATCCCAAGGCGCCGGTCATCTATCCAACGATGATCGAGGCTGCCCGCAATCTAGGCTACGAAGAGCTGGATGATTTTCACGGACCGAGCCAGGAAGGCTTCGGCATGCCCGACTTCAACTGCCGCAATGGCCGGCGCGACAGCAGCGCGACTGCCTATCTCGCCCCCATCAGCGAACGTCCCAATCTCACCATCCAGACAGGCGCATTGGTCAATCGGATGATCCTCAAGGGGACCCGCGCAGTCGGTGTCGACTATACGCACCGGGGGCGGAAGGTTCAGGCCTATGGGCAGGAGATCATCGTCTCGGCCGGGGCATTCAACTCGCCACAGATCATGATGCTGTCCGGCCTCGGCCCGGCCGATCATTTGCGCAGTCATGGCATTGCCGTGGTGGCTGATCTGCCGGCAGTCGGCGCCAACCTGCAGGATCATCCCCTTGTTGCGGCAGGCTTTGCGGCGTCCAGGCCTCTAGGGTTTGAAGCCATGCTACGGCTCGATCGGCTGGCGCTCCATGCGCTGCGCTGGGGGCTGACCGGCGGCGGACCGATCGGCAGCGCGCCGCTGTCGGTTCAGGCGTATCTTCGTTTGCTGAAAGGATCGGACTGGCCGGACACGCAGTTTCAGGTGAGCCATGTTTCCTTCATGTCGCGCCCGTGGTTCCCCGGCTGGCGGCTAAGCGCCGGCAATCAGTTTACCGCCGCTGCGATGCAGATGCGGCCGGAAGGGCGCGGCAGCGTGACGCTGCGCTCGGCAGATCCTCGCGATCCGCCCCGCATCCGGCTGGGGCTACTGTGCCATCCGACAGACCGACAGGCGGCGCGAGACATGCTGCGTTTCATCCGCAGCTTCTTCGCCACCGCACCGCTCTCGGACATGATCGCCGGGGAGGTTTTCCCCGGGGCGGCCCTCCAGTCGGACGAGGAAATAGATGCAGTTATCCGCGATACCATTCAGGTCGGCATGCATCCGGTAGGTAGCTGCGCCATGGGACTGGATCCAACCTCATCCGTCGTCGATGCCAGACTCAAGGTTCACGGTATCGAAGGCCTGCACATTGCCGACACCTCCATCATGCCTCGCATCGTCAGCGGCAATACCGCCGCGCCAGCCGTCATGATCGGGGAGAAGCTCTCCGACATGATGTTGGGCCAAAGCCTTGCGCCGGCGAGCCCAACTCTCGTCCGGAAGTGTGCGGCCTGATGAACCATTTTCTCACGGAGCCTATATGGCCAGCCTAGCCCCTGCCGTCCCCATCCAGCTGTCACATCCCGACCGCCTGTTCATCGACGGCGCATGGATTGCACCTGCCAAGGGCGGGCGGATCGAGGTGATGTCCGCGCATAGCGAGCAAGTCATCGCCACCGTCGCCGAAGCGACCGAGGCCGATATGGACGCCGCCGTTGTGGCCGCCCGGCGGGCGTTTGACGAAGGTCCATGGCCGCGGATGGAACCCGGCGAACGCGCCGAGTGGCTGCGCAAGCTGCACGCCGCACTCGAAGTGCGCGTGCCGGAACTGGTTCGTGCCTGGATCGATCAGATTGGTGCGCTGGCAACCGTCGCACCCTTCGTGATCGGCGGCGGCATGGCGACGCTGCAATTCACCATCGATCAGGCCGCGACCTATCCATTTGTGGAAAAGCGCATTCCCGCCGATGGGCGCGGCGAGGCCATGATCGTGCGCGAACCGGTCGGCGTCGCGGTCACGATCGCTCCCTGGAACAATCCGTTCGGCATCATGATCAGCAAGGTCGCCGGCGCACTGCTCGCGGGCTGCACGGTCATCATGAAGCCCGCGCCGGAAACGCCGATCGAGGCCTATATCATTGCCGAGGCTGCCGAGGCGATCGGCCTCCCCGCCGGTGTCCTCAACCTCGTCGCCAGCCACCGCGACGCGGCGGACCATCTGGTGCGCAATCCGGGGGTCGACAAGGTGAGCCTTACCGGCTCCACCGTGGCGGGCAAGCGCGTCGCCAGCGTATGCGGCGAGCGCCTCGCGCGCTGCACGCTGGAGTTGGGCGGCAAATCGGCGGCCATCGTGCTCGATGACTATGATCTCGGCGTTGCCGCGAAGATGCTGACCGCCACGATCATCATGTCAGCTGGACAGGTCTGCGCCACTTTGTCGCGCGTCATCGTATCGCAACACCGGCATGACGCGCTGGTGGAGGCCATCGCAGCCGAGATGGCCAACGTCCGCGTCGGCGATCCGTTCGATCCCGAAACCCAGCTCGGACCACTGGCGCTGGAGCGACAGCGCGACCGGGTGCTGGACTATGTCGCCGCCGGCAGCGCCGAGGGCGCGCGCCTCGTCTTCGGTGGCGGCCGTCCCCTGCACCTTGCGCGCGGCTATTATGTCGAGCCGACCTTATTTGCCGACGTGGACCGTTCCATGCGCATTGCACGCGAGGAGATTTTCGGCCCTGTCCTTTCCGTCCTCCCTGTCGCGAACGAAGCCGACGCCATCAACGCGGCCAATGCATCCGATTTCGGCCTCTACGGCGCGGTCTTCACCAATGATCGCGACGCTGCCTATCGGGTCGCACGCGCCATGCGGACCGGGACCGTGACGCATAATATCTTCCGGTTCGATCCCTTTCTCCCGTTCGGCGGCTTCAAGCATTCCGGCATCGGCCGCGAAGGCGGGATCGAGGGGATCACCAGCTACACCGAACTCAAATCCATTCTCCTCGACGGGCCTTCGAGAACGTGAGGCAAGCAAGGGGATAACAGGAGAGGTTTATGGCGATCATCATAATCGGGGCATCGGGAAATTTCGGCCGCGCAACTGTGCAGGGACTGCTCGAACGGATGCCGGCAAGTGAGTTGATCCTTGTCACCCGCGATCCGGCGAAGATGCAAGACCTGGCCGATCAGGGCGCGAGCATCCGACGCGGCGATTTCAACGATTACGCATCGCTGGTCAGTGCCTTTGCCGGCGGGGAGAAGATGCTGCTGATCAGCGCCATGGAAGTTGGCAGGCGCATCCCCCAGCATCGCAATGCAATCGAGGCTGCGGTGGCCGCGGGTGTCGGTCATGTCGTCTATACATCCTATGCAGGCAAGGATGGCGCCAATCCCTCGCTCGCGGTTGTGGACCATCGCGCTACGGAGGCAATGTTGGCGGAAGCGCCGCTGGACTGGACCATCCTGCGCAACAGCCAATATACCGAGGCGGTCATCGAGGCGATGGCGCCGCTGGCCCTGCAACGGGGCCGCTGGATCGCCTCCGCCCAGGAAGGGCAAATGGCACAGGTCTGGCGCGAGGATTGTGTCGCTAGCGCCGTGGCGGTGTTGAGCACGCCGGGCCATCGCAACACCATCTACGAAATCAGCGGCCCCGAGCTACTGTCCTTCCGCGAAATCGCCGCCATCATCGCGGACGTTACCGGAAGACCGATCGACTATGTGCCGGTTGAAGACGAGGAAATGTACGCCTTCTTCGACAGTCTGGGCATTCCGCGCGAGGCCGTGGCTGATCAGAGCGTCGGCGCTGTTCCATGGTCCAGCGATGACATGGTGTCCGTCGAACGCGCCGTGCGCGAAGGCTATATGGCCGTGATTTCCGACGACGTCGAGACACTCACCGGGCGCAAACCCAAATCAATCCGACAGCTGGCCGAGGCGCGAAAGGCGCAACTGCGAGCGGCATAGCAGCGCGAAACAGCGGGCGACGCCGAAACCATATTCGAGCCCGGTTGGCAGACAGCGCACAGGTAACCAGACAATAAAGTGGGAGAGAAATGTGAAATATCGTGATCAATCAAAACTGATGGGGCTTGCTCAGGCTACGGCAAGCGTGATGGCGCTGGCATGGGCGCTCACCGGCACTTTGGCCATGGCGCAGAGCAGCCAGGACACGCCTTCCGCATCCGCACCGACAGAGATCGCCGATATTGTGGTGACAGCTCAGTTTCGCGGGCAGCGCGTGCAGGACACGCCGTTGGCGATTACCGCCGTTTCTTCTGACATGCTTGAAGCGCGCAGCCAGACAAGCATCACCGACCTTGGCAAGAGCGTGCCGAACGTGAATCTGTCGAGCGCGACCGGCCTCTACGGCAATTCGATCGCCGCCTTCGTGCGCGGCATCGGGCAGGGGGATTCGAGTTTCGCGCTCGAACCCGGTGTCGGCATCTACATCGATGATGTCTATTATGGCACCACTTATGGCGCCGTCCTCGACCTGACTGACCTCGATCGCGTCGAACTGCTGCGCGGGCCGCAAGGCACGCTCGCGGGTAAAAACTCGCTCGGCGGCGCGGTGAAATTGTTCTCTGCCAAGCCCAATGACACGGCCGGCGGCTTCGTCGAAGGCACCTATGGCCGATTCAACCGGATAGACCTGCGCGCCAGCGCCAATATTCCGATCACCGATGATCTGTTCATGCGCGTGTCCGGCGTCTCCAAGCATACGGACGGCTATATGCAGCTGCTCGATTATGGCTGCGTCAATCCGGCCGGCGGCCTGCCCGCGACCGGTGGCGGCAATGATTGCAAGATCGGCACCGAGGGCGGCATCGACGTGAAAGCGCTGCGCCTTGCGGTGCGCTATGCGCCTGCCGGCTCGCCCCTTGAAATCAACGTGATTGGCGACGTCTCGCAGAACAACTCCGAGCAGGTCGCCACCAAGCTGGTCTATGCCGATAATCCGGGCGTGCGCAGCTATGACGCGGGCAATCCGGCGGGTGGCGTGCCCTTTGACAGCCGTTTCATCACCGGGCCGGAAAGCTACACTTCCTATGCCACCTATGCGAGCGGCGGCAATTACACCTCCGGCCTGCCGCCCGTCCCACCCTTCGACGCCTTCCCCAATCTTCAGGTTGCGCCCGGCGGTTTCTCGACCAGCCCGCAAAGCAAGATCCGGAACTGGGGCCTGTCCGGCACCATCGACTATCAGTTGAGCGAAGCGCTCAGCCTGAAGTCGATCACCGCCTATCGCAATGCCCATGGCACCACCGGTATCGATCTGGATGGCTCGCCACTGGCCATCCTGCTCCAGCAGTTCACTTACGACCATGAGCAGTTCACTCAGGAGCTGCGACTGAGCGGCAAGGTTGGCGAGATGGCCGACTTCACGGTTGGCGGCTATTATTATCACGGCAAGGATCTGCTGACCGGGCGCGGACAGATTCCCAACGTCGCCTTCGACTTCCTGACCGACGATCCTGTCTCCAACATCAGCAAATCTGTCTTTGCCCATGTCGAGTTCCATCCGCTGCCGGACCTGAACATCATCGCCGGCGTGCGCTACACGGATGACAAGAAGACCTATACATTCGGTCGCCGTAACCCGGACGGATCGCCCATCTCGCCAGCACTCCTCCCCCTGAACACCTTGCTGCTCGGCCTCGACGGCGAGGAGGGAACCTATAAGGGCGATCGCCTCGATTACCGGCTCGGCCTCAATTATCGCTGGAGCGACGCGCTGATGACCTATGCGCAGGTCTCCACCGGCTATAAGGGCGGCGGCGTCAATCCCCGGCCCTATTTCGCCAGCCAGATCGTGCCGTTCAGCCCGGAGACGCTGACCACCTATGAAGTCGGCTTCAAATCCGATCTGCTGGATCGCAAGATCCGGATCAACGGCGCGGCTTTCTACAATGAATATAATAATATGCAGTTGCAGTTGCAGGCTTGCCCCGCCCTTGCAGACCCCTTCCCCTGCGCGGCGATCGCCAATGCCGGCGACGCGCACGTGAAGGGCGTGGAGCTGGAATATACCATCACGCCCGTTCCGGGTCTGACGATCGACGGTGCGGTTGGTTATCTTGACTTCAAATATACCAATGTGAACCCGGCCACCGGTGTCACGCTCGATATGAAGGCGCCATTCAACAATGAATGGCAGGCATCCTCGGGTATCCAATACACCGCCAGCCTTGGTTCGGCCGGCACGCTGACCCCGCGCCTCGATTGGTCCTATCAGTCGAGCTTCTACTATAATGCGGTCAATACGCCGCTTGATCTGGTCGGCGCGCGCAGCCTGTTCAACGCCCGGCTGACCTATGAAAGCGCCGATCGCAACTGGTCGATCAGCGCGGCGGTGACCAACCTGTTCGATAAATTCTACTATGCAGGCACCAGCTACAACCCAACCTATGGCGTGGCGACCGCTGCGCTCGGACGGCCGCGGGAATGGTCGGTCTCTGTGAAACGCAGCTTCTGATCATCGCCGTGCGGCTGCGGCAGGCGAACGGCGCCCTCCACAGCCGCACGAAACCGCCCATGAATGGACCTGCAGTGCATCGTCCGGGAGACTTTTATGCCCTCGATCAGTCGACACCTCCTGGACCCCGAACTGCTCGTGACTGCGGAATCATTTCCACCACAGAAGTTGAGTGATGACACGATAGAGGCGGCACGTGCGATCCCGCTCACCGCCGATATCGCGCTGGCAGCAGGTGTTGCCCTGATGGAAAGGATCGTGCCCGGCCCTGCTGGCGCGCCAGACCGTCAATTGCTCGTGCTGACGCCGGATAAGCTCGCTGAGAATGCGCCATGCCTGTTTTTCATTCATGGCGGCGGCTATGTTCTGGGAAGCCCCCAAAGCGTGCAAAGCTGGGCGAGCAGCATCGCCAGAGCATGCCAATGTGTGGTGATCTTACCCAGCTACCGGCTCGCACCCGAGGCCCGATGGCCTGCTCCGGTCGAAGACCTCTACGCTCAGCTTTGCTGGACCCACGCCAATGCGCGAACGCTCGGTATTGATACAGCACGGATCGCAATCGGCGGGGCTAGTGCCGGCGGCGGTCATGCTGCGCGACTGGCGCTGCATGCGCGCAGCAAGGCTGGGCCTGCCATATTGTTTCAATTGCTGCTCAGCCCGATGCTCGATGATCGACATCCCGATAATCGCTACGCGGGCGAATATGTCTGGACCCGCGAATGTGACCGCTATGGCTGGGATTCGCTGCTCGGGCAAAAATCAGGCACCGCTGCCGTGCCGGCGGAGGCCGTGCCAAATCGTGTCCAGGACCTGGCGAATTTGCCACCCGCCTATATCAGTATCGGTGATCTCGATCTGTTTACCGAAGCCTGCCTGGACTATGCGCGGCGGCTGATGTCAGGCGGCGTCTCGACCGAGTTGCACGTCCTGCCCGGCGGCTTTCATGGCTTCGAATATTTTGCGCCTGACGCGGGTATATCAAAAACTGCCCTGACCGACATCACGCGCGCGCTCAGTGCCGCATTCACGCGGTGGCGTCATAACCTGCTTCCATCAGGCGTTACAGAGGCCGGAGATATGCAGCCCCATGCCTGATCACCAATTCGCCTATACATGGTCCCGGGAGTTCACAGCGTGGCTTTGAACAACATACGCCCTTCCAACGTCTCTCCGCGCGTCTTTGACGCTTTTTTGAACGCCTGTGTCGCGGCGGTCGGCAATGACTGGGTCAAGACGTCCGGACAGGATGTCGAACCCTATGGCCGCGATGCCATTCCGTTCGGAGCGGATGTGCACATGCCGTCGGCGGCCGTCTGCCCGCAATCGATCGACGAAGTGCGGGCCGTGGTCGCCGCTGCACAGGAAGCCCGCATACCGCTCTGGCCGACCTCGACCGGCCGCAATATCGGCTATGGCGCATCGACCGTCGCTGATCGCGGCACTGTCGTTCTCGATATGCGGCGGATGAACCGGATCACCGATTTCGACCCGAACCTGGGCACGGTCGTGGTCGAGCCGGGCGTGACCTATCAGCAGCTTCAGGATTTCATCAAGCAGAGCGGGCATGATTTCTGGATCGATTTCCCCGGGCCCGGTCCCATTGTTTCGCCGATGGGGAACACGCTGGAACGGGGCCATGGCGTAACGCCCTATGGCGACCATTTCGCGCATAGCTGCGGCTATGAAGTGTTGCTGGCGGATGGCACGCTTTTCCGCACCGGCATGGGCGGGATTGCCGGCACCGGCAGCTGGCAGGCCTACCGCTATGGCTATGGCCCGACGCTGGACGGCATTTTTACCCAGTCCAACTTCGGTATCGTCACCAAGATGGGCATCTGGCTGATGCCCGCGCCGGCATCCCATAAAACGATCATCGCGCATTGGTCTGATGATAGCGACATCGTCCGGCTGACCGATGCCGTGCGCGGATTGCGCCTTGATGGCACTATTCCCAATGAAGGCGTCATGGGAAATGCCACCATTTTCCTGGCAGCGATCAAGCGGCGGGCGGAGGTGTTTGCCGACACCGGCCGATCCATCCCGATCGACCTGCCAATCGCCGAAATGAAGAAGGCCGGCCTGGGGGCCTGGAATTATGTATTCACCCTCTATGGTCGCCCGGATCGCGTGGAAAGCGACTGGCAGGAGGTCAAGAGGCGGCTGGAGGATAGCGGAGCAGCCCTGATCCCAGACGCAAAGGACGAGCAGCAGGTCAATGAACTGACCCTCAAATCCTTCGCGCTTTTCAACTGGATCGGCGGCGGCGGGCTCGCCTGGTGCGGTCCCGTTGCGCCGATGCGCGGAGCCGACATGCAGCGTCAGTTTGAGATCAGCCGAGAGGTGATGGACAAATACGGGATCGACTTCATGGTTGGAACGGCCTTTGGTGAGCGGTCCGCATTGAATGTCATGCCTCTGCTCTATGATCGGAACGACTCCGGCCAGATGGCACGAGCACAGGCCTGTTATCGTGAACTGATCGACCGATTGGGTGCGGCCGGGTTTGGCATGTATCGCACCCCAATCGGCTATATGGATCAGGTCGCCAGGACGTTTGGCACTCCCAATCTGGAGGTTAACCGTCGCCTCAAACGCGCGCTCGATCCCCATGGCATCATCGCGCCCGGCAAGTCGGGAATACGTATATGAAGAGCAGAGCGGCCATGGTCGTGACATTCATCACAGCAGGGATCGCCTCGTGCATTCCCGGCACCAATGCCAAGGAAACGCGCCAGACATGGGATGGCCCCGAGCATTTCTGGCAATCGAGCTGCGGCTATTGTCATGGCGGAGCGGCCGGTGCGCCGGAACTGCGTGGCACGGGATTGCGTCCGGAGGTCATCGCTATCTTCGCGCGGCAGGGCGCACCGGGGATGCCCCCTTTCCACGCCAGCGAGATATCCGATGCAGAGCTGAAGCAACTCGCTGAATGGATCTCGGCACAACCAAAACCCCAGAAGCAGCCATGATCGACCGCCGATCCATGCTCCTCACCGGCGTAGCGCTTGGGGCGACGATGGCGCTGCCGAGCGTAGCCGACGCGACAAGCTTTGCGTCACCGGAGTTCGACGTGATCGACCTGGCTGTCTGGACGGGACATGGCCATGCGCCGGGACGTGTCTTGATCGAACCCGGTAGCTTCCTGCGCCCGGATCATCTCATGAGAGTGCCACACTCTCGTTCCTTCACGGCATTGCTGTCACCCGCAAACGCGATATTGTTTGCCGAACATCTTCGCTTCGAACCTGGTGTCATTGTGGAGCATTCGTCCCCTACGACCATCAGCATGGCACTCGCGCACGCACGGATTGTAACGGCAAGGTGGATCCACGACGCGTAAGACGCGCGGCGTCAGAACATTCGGCACAAGGTGCCCTCGCCAGAGTTATCTTAGGTGCCCCCAGCGTCATGAATGGATCGCCCTTTTGCGCTGGAAAGGACCGTCCGGTTGCTCCGAGACCCGTCGTACGCGACCACGCACTTGGACGGCAGGATAGTCCCAAAGACGGGGGTGGAGGCTCCTCGCCAAGGAACGAGGAGCCGCAAATTCAGATTTCGGTGTTTTCGGCGAGGGCCAGCGCATCTTCAACGTCAATCCCGAGATAGCGCACCGTGTTCTCGATTTTGCTATGGCCGAGCAGAATCTGGACGGCACGCAGGTTACCGGTCGCCCGGTAGATGATCGAGGCCTTCGTTCGGCGAAGTGAGTGCGTGCCATACTCGCTTCGCATCAGACCGACTCCTGTCACCCATTCATCGACAAGCCGCGCATACTGGCGGGTGCTGAGATGCCCATTGTGATCGACGCGGCTGGGAAAGACGTAATCGCCGACAGTTCCTCCCCGTCGCTCGAGCCATGCCAGCAGGCTGGTTCGAGCATCTGGGAGCAGCTCGAACTGGACAGGGCGTCCTGTTTTCTGCTGCATCACAATCGCCCGCGTTCGAATCTGCCCGCCGCTGACAAGGTCACCGATTTTCATCTGAACGAGGTCACAACCCCGGAGCTTGCTGTCGATTGCTAGGTCGAACAGTGCTCGATCTCGCAAACGGCGGCGCTGATTGAGGTAAAATCGAATCTCCCATATCTGCTTTGGTTTTAATGCGCGCTTCGCGCCGACGGTTCTGTCGGCATTCCAGACTTGACGCTTGGTGGCGGTGGGTTCGGTTTCAGACCTCTCCATGATCGTTCTCCAATGGCCTGAGTGGCCGCCTGAAGAACGATTATCGGCCTGAAAGGAGAAAGCTGGGAGTTGTTCTCGGCCAATGCAGGCCATTCAGCAAAACTTCGATCGATCCTAAGACCGGTTACTGGGCTCGACTGTTCACATTCGCGCACTCTGGGACGGTCCTTGGGTGTGACAGCCGTGTCTGAAGCGATTTCGCGTCGTCGATCGCTCCCAGTTCGTATGCGGTCCAGTCAATAGCCGTATCGACCGGAGTGGTTGGTCAGGGCGCGCGGTCTTCGCGAAAGCGATCCATCTGGTGCATCCGCTCGTGCAGGATCGTCACGATGCCGACCGTGCCATCGGCAAACTGGCACCAATAGATGTAATGATGCGCGTGCCGGCAGTAAAAGCCATCCACACCGAACTCGGCCGGCACCGCGCGCCAGAACTGATCGCGGCGCATGATACGGTCGAAGCACCCGAAAAGCTCCCGCACATAGGTTTCCGCCTGAGTTTCGCCCCAGATGTCGCGGGTATAGACGTAGATCTCGTCGAGGCGTTGCCCGGCAATCGCCGAGACCGTGAAGCCGGTCATATCAGCCCCGATGGTTGCGTGCGATCACCGCGTCCGCATCGAGCGGCGCATAGTTGGATTGGGGCGCGGCGAAGGCCCGGGTCAGCTCGGCCTTAAGCCGATTGAACTGCTCGGCTTCGGTTCGCTCCTTGTCGCGGCGGATCAGGTCGCGGACATATTCGCTGACATTCTCATAGGCACCTTGGTCGCCGACATTGGTGGCGACGAAATCGCCCAGCGCGCCGCCGATGCGAACATTGAGGGTCATGGGCTTGCTCATGTGTCTCAATATAGTGGAAGAATGTGGACGCGCAAGCTGCTTCGCACGGGTCGAGGCGAACCGTCGATCAGTCGCTCAACCGTGCAGCAGCGGCCGGACGGGTCGCGACCAGAGCCAGTCGTTCGTTGGTCGGGGTTTGAATGGCAGCTCCTGTCAGAAGCCGACGTCAAACGTCCGCCGGCCCGCCTCTTCAATGCCTGTCTATGCAGGCAATGTAGGGCGGCGCGAAAAAATGTGAATCGATCGGGCGCCGCGCGTCAAAGCGACATAGAGATGCTGCCGGGACATTGCCGACCCTGGCTGATCTGCGTCGAGTATGACGACATGTTGCGCCTCAAGGCCCTTCAGAAGCAGGGTTGAACCGACCGCCTTGGAAGGCACGATACGTCCCGCCTGCCGATTCCGTTCGCGAAGCAGAGCGATTGCAGAGCGGAGATCGGTGCTTCCTCCTGAAGCAATCGTCAGTGCCTCAATCATGATGTTGAACGCGCTGTGCCTATAGATCCGGCGCTCGCGATCCGAAGCCATGCTCTTCAGAAATTCGATCGCCTGTGGATAGCCTCCTTGATTGAACAGCGCGATGGCGGCGCACTCCTGCGGTGTCGGCGGCGTCCGATTTCGATCGGCCTGGATCGACTGAATTCTTTGTTGCAGCCGATCACCATACACATTCGTCATGACCTGGATCAGGAACGTGATGCAGGCTTGCAACAGCGCGTTGCCGCCGAGGCCATCCATATTCTCGGCGGCGTTCACAATATCCCGAAAGTCCACGGGTTCGACGACGCTTACGCCGGCTGCGCGGCTTGCATAATCGTGCCGCGATCCTGCTCGAATAGGATCGCCCACGATAAGGATGCTCTCGTTCGGGCTATTGCGCGAGATGTCGAACTGGACTCGGACCTGTTCGGTGATCGTCGCATTGGTGTCGGCTCCGATCGGGTGCCAGAATATCCGGTTCGGGCATGATCGAAGGTCGATCGACAAGCCTTTCGACAGCGCCTCTCGGGCACCGAGCAGCCATTGCCCCAGATCGTCCGCGCCAGCGTTCGACCAGCGCCAAGGGGTTGTCAGCCGACCGATCTCGGGGAAGGCTGCAACGACCTCGGAATGCCAGTCAGCAAGAGGGTCTCCTCCGAAGCCGAAAATCGCCTGCATCGGGTCGCCGAAGATGACGGTGGGGATGGCATTGGCAACGCCGGACACAATGGAATGCTGCGTGACTGAACAATCCTGATACTCATCGACCAGCAGGCGCCCGTAAGTCGCTTGCAATTCCCTCATAATATGACCCGACTGGCACAATCGTCCGATCGCCGCCTGAACCTGGGAATAGTTCGGCGCCGCGAGCGGGTCCTGCCGGAATCCGGCCCGAGTGGGGAACATCGATATCAACCCGAGCGCCCAGCCTGCGATCGTATTGAGCCGATAATGGCTGGCCGCCACTCCGTCGCGCTTCAGCCGTTGGCGGAGGGCTGCGACCCCGGCGGTCGTGTGGGTGAGTATAAGCGTCGGCTTCTCAGTGGGGGAGGCCACCGAGCGTGCAATCAATTCGGTTTTGCCGCAGCCGGCAGGCGCGACCACATGGCCGCGACGCGACGCGAGGATCAGCGAAACGTCCGCCACTAGCCGGCAGCCATCCCTGCCGCGATCGGCGCCGCGGGAACGGCCCAAGCTCCAGCCCACTGCATCAATCTGGTGACCGGGACGGTGTAGGCGGCGCCGGTGTACAACCAGGCCTGCGCAAAAACGCCTCTCGATACCCGCTCCGCAGGCTCGATGTCCTTGAACCATTTTCCTTCGCCAGCACATTGACCGAGCATGGCGCGCATATCTTCGGCGAAAGCAGTGCGGCAACAATCCAACGTGTAGCGATTGCCGCTAAGCTTCTGGATCTTCGCATCCACCGCATCCTCGCCACGCCAGTCGACTGCGATCTGGAGCAAATCGGAAATCTTCGTCGCGGGCGCCGCGGCAAAAATGGCCGCCTCGGTAGAAAATCCGTCCTGCCAGCGAATGACATCGACCCCGGCTTGCGCCAGGGCCGCATAGGTTTCCGGAGTATAGAGTACGTCGGAATCCATAAAGAGCGCAGTGCGGTCTCCCATCAACGCAAACAGCTGTGCCCGCTCGATCATCGACGAGCCCGCACCATCGGCCCAATGACATCCGCGCGCGAGAAGGCTCGTGTGGCCGCTGTCCTGAAGCCAAAGGTCCAGCCCACGCACCAGGCCGATTTCCGTCTTGCCTTCACAAACGATGACGTTCGGTGCGAGAAACGCCTCCGCGCAGGCCCGCAACGTTTTCTGAGCCTGCTCACTCGTGCCAAGGGGGCAAACGACGTTCGTTGTGACCTTGGCTTCGGGCGATATGATCAGATCGTTGAAGGTTGTTGCCGGCGTTGTCTTCCGCTCTGTGCGGACCGCGAACAATTGGGGCGCGGCGAGTTCCCGCAGGACGATCGGCGAATGCGTCGTCATGAAGACCTGCTGGCCCCCGTCATCGGTCTTCGCGCCGAGGGAATCCAGAAGGCGCACAATGCGGTACGGCTCGAGGCCGAACTCGACTTCGTCGATGATGAAGATGGACGAACGACCAACTTCTTTCTGCAGTCCGGCGACGAGCAGCCGCAGCGAACCGGATCCCAGGCTCTTCATCGGGACATGGTCCTCGTCATGCAGCGCGATTGCCCCACCTGACAGGGTGACGCCCCTGACATCGAGAAGCGCTCTGACTTCATCGACCCGGATCCCCATAGTGTCCGCGATACGCTTGGAAGCCTCCAGGATCGGCTCTACGCCTTCGCAGCCTCGATCGGCGAAGGCCTGCCGCGCCTGTCTCGACGCGCCTGCGAGCGCGGCCGCCGCCTGCGTGGCGTCCGCCGACAACTTCCCAAGGATGGAACGCGGGCCAAGCGCCATATGGTGAGCGGCAACCGTGCCAAGCCGCACAGGCGCAACCAGCTGACGATGTTTCCACTGGAGATTTCGCTCGCGCCCTTCGGCGCCAGTCCCTTGGGAATACAGCAGCCATTGCGGCTCGAGATCGTCGCGAACGACTAGGCGCAGCGTCAGCACCGTCTCGAGGTGAGATGCGGGCTCATCTTCCATAGCCCCGTCGACCGGATTCCAGCCGCGAAGAAAATGGCCATAGGCTTCCAGATTCTTCAGCTCGTCGGACAGCGCGCCAAGCGTGACGTCGATGACAATGAATTCGCCGATGTTGCAGCGATGGAAATCGGCATCCGAGAAGGTGAAGGATTGCCTTGCTCCGAGCGTTAGCTCGATCGCGTCGAGGATGGTCGACTTTCCGGCGTCTCCTGGCCCTATGAGGCAGTTCAGACCATGCCTCGGCCACCATTTGAGATAGGATATCCCGCGGAAATTCCGAATTTGCACCTCGCGGATCGCTACCATTTTCCTCCCCCGCGCTCCCCAAAGGCGCTTTGCCCACATTGAGGGACCGAGCCGCGATCATCAACAAGATTTGGATCCGGGGCGGCGATAGAGATTCACCAGGGGCCCACTAATCTCAACCACGACGTCCGATCCGCGCCGTATCCTGTTGGCATTTTTGCCCGCGAGCCCTTGCTTGCGTTTCGTTCTGGCAATGTCTGCTTTTAGCATGCAAGCCACTAGTATCGAACAACCGACTTCGAGCGCATTGCTGCCATGCGGTTTCGCGTTGGGTGAATGGCAACTTGTGTCAAAAGCTGATGGGGTGGACGCCCCCCGACGGCATCCATGTGCCAAAGTGGCGGTGTTGATCACCACTTGAAGGAGGCGTCCGTGTCAAAGGTTATCACGATCGGGTTGGATATCGCCAAGAGTTCGTTTCACGCGCATGGTGCCGATGAACGCGGCGAGGCGATCTTCAGCCGAAAACTGAGCCGGGGCAAGCTGCTCGACTTCTTCGCCGCTCAACCAGCCTGCCTCGTCGCAATGGAGGCATGCGGCGGTGCACATCACTGGGCGCGCGAGTTGACGCGTCTTGGCCATGAGGTGCGCCTCGTCCCGCCAGCCTATGTCAAACCGTTCGTGAAGCGACACAAGAACGATGCAGTCGATGCAGAGGCGATTTGCGAGGCCGCGCGGCGACCGGGCATGCGCTTCGTTGCGATAAAGACAGAGGAGCAACAGGCTGCTGGCATGGTCTTTCGAACGCGCGACCTGCTGGTTCGGCAACGCACGCAGTTGGTCAATGCTCTGCGAGGTCATCTCGCGGAGTATGGTTGGGTAGCGCCGCGGGGCAAAGCCCAAGTGGCGATGTTGGCGGACTTGCTCGATGAGGATGAAATGGCCTCGTCATTGCCAGAGGCAACACGCGCCATGTTCCGGATCATGACCGACATGCTGGCCGAGCTCGACGACCGGATCGCCGCCTTGGACAAGGAAATCGCACGCCGCGCGCGCGAAGATGAGGTTGCGCGACGGCTGATGACGATCCCTGGCATCGGGCCAATCGCTGCTACCGCGATCGTAGCGTTGGCGCCTCACGCCGCCACGTTCAGCAAGGGCCGCGACTTTGCTGCATGGTTGGGGCTCGCCCCGCTCCAACACTCGACAGGAGGCAAGCAGAAGCTCGGCCGCATCTCGAAAATGGGCGAGCGAACAATCAGGCGGCTTCTCATCATCGGCGGCAGCGCGGTTGTGAGGCAGGCTACAATACATGGCGCACCGGCAGGCTCATGGCTGGAAGGGATGCTGGCGCGCAAGCCCCGGATGCTGGTCTCGGTGGCGCTCGCCAATAAGATGGCGCGCATCGCCTGGGCGCTGATGACCAAGCAAGAGGATTACAAAGCTCCGGTCGCCGTTGCAGCATAAGGCTGCGACGGAAGGCCAGAGGTCGTCGGAGACGTAGGCGGTCGAAGGAGGGTATGGCACAACAGTCGGTTAGACGGGACCGGAAAACCAGAGAACGGCGAAGCGCTACCCAAGCGCGCAAAGCCGATGTGGATCCGGTCCGCGAACTCCCATACTGGCCCGCAGCCATAGGCTGCATCAGAGGCCGGACAGACGAGAGCACCTGACTACGTACCAGACCCCATTTTCCGCTTGCTTCTTTAGGGGCGTCCACAGACGCCGTTCAACATGTCACATTCGATCGGCGGGAATGTCCCCCTTCCCGCCTTCCAAGTCGCCCGGCCGTTCCTGAATGTACGGCAAGTTTTGATATGCGCGCTTGACGCTGAGCACGATCGCTATGTCGGCGGATGGGATGATTAGTGCAGCAACTCTCTCACCAGCGAAGGCTTTTTGGCGATCATAGCAAGGAGCACCTGCGCTGGTCCGGTGGGACGTCGACGGCCATGTTCCCAGTTGAGCAACGTGCCCTTGGCAACGCCAATGCTGCGCGCGAACGCGCCTTGCGAAAGACCAGTGCTGGCACGGATCGCGGCCACATCGACGGTGGGCACTTCCACCTGATGAATGCGCGCTCCGGCTTCCTTACCTTCCGCAAAGGCCAGCGCTTCGCTCAAACCCTGCTTGATGCTGTCATAGGCGCTCATATCTGGTCTCCGTAACGTGCAAGCAAGGCTTTGCTCATGGCGATCAATTCCGCCTGCTCAGCCTTGGTCAGATTATCCTTTTCGTTCTTGGCGAACATAGTGACGAGGAAGATCGGTATATGCACACCGCCGAACACGTAGATGGTCCGGTAGCCGCCGCTTTTGCCACCGCCCGCGCGAGCGACGCGGACCTTGCGAAGGCCGCCGCCCAACGAGATACCCGCCTCGGGGTTGGCGGCGATGTAATCCACTAGCGCAGAACGATCCTCATCGGACATGATCGCCTTGGCCCGCCGCAGAAACTCGGGCAACTCTACCACGGTCTGCAAGTTGGCCATGCTTGAGGCATATATGTGCCACGGACGTATGCGTCAATGACGTATATCTGTAACGCCCCTTCGATTGGCGTCGCTGCGACCCGAACAGGGGTCCGCTTTCACTCACATTCGCCCGCCCCTCCCGCTAATGGCGTCAACTGATCTCCGGCCCGGTCCGCCCTCGCCCGAACCGCCAGCTAATCCCATCGGTGCGCATGACGCCAGACCCAACCTTCCCTATCTGGCGTTCGAGCATCGGTCGCCACGGCACGAGGCTGAACTCGCGACTCTGCTCGACCACCGCGAACGATCCGCTCTCAAGATCGACACGGCGCGCGATGATGCCCTCGATCCGGTCACCATTCTTGGCCAGCACAAAGCGCTTGCCGAGCTCATCACCCAGAGCCTCCCCCGCCGCGCCAAGTTCGCGTCGAGCGAGGAGCTGAAGCGCGCCGACGCGGACACGGACACGGACACGGCCAGCCTCGTCGGTGTCGGCCATGTCGTGCTTGACCAACCATTGCTGGCGCATCTGGAGCGCCGACCGGACCTGCCGCCCAAATCCTATGTCGCGCAGCGGCAGTTCGCCGCCGATCGCCTCACGATCGAGCCAGGTCGATGCCTCCATCGTTGCGAGCGTCTCCAGCGGCGCGCTCGCCAGCCGCTCGATCGCCACCGGCCGGTCCCGCTGCAGCCGCGCTTCGTAGGCAGCCGCCTTCGTCAGATGATCGTCGGCGATCGCCCAGCTGCCATCCACCTGGCGTTCGACGCCAGCGCCGGCCTTGCGCATCGCTTCGAGGCGCCGGACATGGGCCTCGGCGAGCCCCTGGGTTGCCGTTGGATCGTGGCGCAGATGGGCGTCAATCGAATAGCGCCCGCCGTTGGCGCGCGCGACGGCATCAACGATTTCGTCAGCCGGCCTGATCCCGAACATCCTGGCGCTGGCACGAACGATCATGCCCTCGAACATCGGTTCGGTCGCGTCGCCGAGACCAATGTCGAGATAGTGGACGCGGCCGTCGATGCCGTCGAGCATCAGATAATGCCGGTCGCGATGCTCGTCGGAAAGGCCGCGATGGATGACGCGACCGACAATGGGCTGGGCCAGCTCTGTGACGATCACGCGATCGACGCCGGCCCGCTCCAGTTTCCGGGCGGTCAGCTCTCGCTGCATGGTACGGATGATGTCGCCGCGCTCGCCGAGACGGCGGAGCGTATCGTCCAGCCCATCAGCAAGCTGCCAGCGACCGCCGCCCTGGTCCCGCGCGAGCCCCAGCTCGCCGAGCTTGCGCAACCGGCCGGCCGCGACCGACTGCTGGAATGGATCGTTGCTCGCGGCCGTAACGATGCGATCGTCGTCCATCCGGCGCAGCAGCCGGCGGTCGATTGCGGTCAGCCGTTCCTGCTCGACGTCATGGCGCAGCCGCGCCTCGATTTCCTGGTCGGTGCGCGGCCCAAGGTCCAGGGTCGCCAGCTCGGCGGCGCGCTCGCGAAAACCATGGGCGATATATTCTCGGGCGATGACGAGATTCTGACCCTGATCGTCGACGCCGCGCAGCATGATATGGGTATGCGGCTGGTCGGTGTTGAAATGGTCGACCGCGACCCAGTCGAGCTTGGTACCGAGATCCTGCTCGGCCTGCGCCATTAGCCGGCGGACATAGGGTTTAAGGTCAGGATATTCCGAGCCATCCTCGGCCGAGACGATGAAGCGGAACTGATGCCGGTCACCGGTGCTGCGATCGAGGAACGCCTTGCCATCGGCTTGGTCGGTCTCGGGGCCGTAGAGTTCGCCTGGCGCACCCTCGCGGGTTACGCCGTCGCGCTGGATGTAGCGCAGATGCGCGCGGGCACCGGCCTGGCCCTTGCCGCCCAATCGGACGAGCCTGGTCTTGACGATTGCCCGGCGCGAGCGAAGGCCGGCGAAGCGATCGCGACTGGAGAGCAGCCGGCCGATGCTGGCGCCGCGTCCGATCCGACTGCCGTCGAAGCGGCGGTTGCGCACGCCGATGGCGGTGCCGGCGAGACGGGCGGCAGCGAGGATACGGCCACCATAGCGGACTACCCGCCCGCCACTCCTGCCCTTGGTGCGACCGAGCTTTGGCGTGAAGTCGTCTTCATCCGACATAGTGACGGCCCCACGAGGGCAGAGTCTCGCGATCTGGCGCCGAAACCCGTGAAAATCCGCCATTCCTCAATCGACTGTCTCGCGCGTCACGCGCAATGTCTCGTGAAAAAGCGATGTGCAGATAATCACTTAAGCAGGGTCGCGAGACACTGCCTTTATCTTGTTTTCCTTTTTCCCCTTCCTCCCGACCTTCCCGGCTCAAAAAAGGGGGAGAAGCAGCGCCGGTCCGACGCTGCCTCCCCCTGCCGATCCGCGCGCGATCAGTGCGCATCGACCATCGCTTCGCGTGCCGATCTGCGGGACCGGCAGAATGTTTGGTCCCGGTGATTGATGGTGCGGATTTGATATGAATCGCTTTGGCTGATCTGTCCATGCTTTGCAGATCGCTTCATAGGGCGTGAGACCATGGAGGGTTTTGAGGCGACGAGCGAAGT
>Ga0182747_1000538_pt1 | contig 35752 bp, 13 predicted proteins | sample eDN3rd30CBELigBY_FD_128526 | JGI IMG/M metagenome (GOLD analysis project Ga0182747, IMG submission 128526) | Enriched backyard soil microbial communities from Emeryville, California, USA - eDNA 3rd pass 30_C BE-Lig BY (version 2) (version 2) | ecosystem: Environmental > Terrestrial > Soil >... | reverse complement strand
CCAAGACGGGTTCTCACGCCCGGCATCGCGCTTTCCGCCCGATGCTCTACCAGCATAGCCGCGCTGGATGAGAGGGCAAGGGGAGGGAAGGCAATTGGAACCAAAGTGAATCTTGTTGTGGGATGGGGCGGGTTAGCGCCTGATTAGGGTCGTTCGCTGCACTTTGTCGATCCACCGAAAGCCGACGTTGCGGCTGAGCCGGAACTTAACGCATCCGATGGTGCGGGGCGCGGCCGGCACGCACGCTATTCATCGAGGTTTTCCTGCCGAGAGAACGCGGACAGATCGAGGGTCAATGCTTGCAGCGACCGCGTCGTTTCCACGTCGTGATGAGTCAGGAGATCAACAAGATCCTCCTGGTCCGGCTGCCCCAAAGCAAGGCGATAGAGCAGCCTCTGCGTCCTCAATTTCGCGTATCGATCAATATCGCGACTTTGGGGAAGCGCGAACAAATGTCGCTTCAGTTCCGCACCCTCCATCGCCCACCAGGGGCTGAGGCCGGTTTTGTCGTCCGCGAACGCCGTGTCGGCGTCGCGTGCGATAATATCCCACGGCGACGATGCTTGGCCGCGTGCCTGGGCCAACGCTTGTTCACCCAGTTTTCGAGCGAGCGGTTGTCGGACAGTCAGTCCGCCGAAGCGCTGGACGCGACCTTCTCGTTGCTCCAGGTCAACCGGGCTGGAACAAAGATCCCAGTGGCCCAGCCGGTCGCACCAGCTATGGAAGTCGAGACCTTCCTGTCCCACAGAGGTCGTTGCCAGGACATGGGGCCAGAACGGCGTATTGAACGCGCTGCGGATTTCCTCAGAGCGCGCCGGTGGCGGTTCATTGACATCATGATCCTGCCGATGCGTCTCTGTCTCAGTGCCCCCAAACGGCACCGCAGCATGACAGCGGATACGGATCTTGTCCTTTTTCTTCGCGCCCTTGAACCCGAAAGTGCCGACATTCGCTGCGAGCGCCGCCGACAGATCCTCGATCAGTCCATCAGGATTGACCTTGGATTTGCGCAGCCAGAAATGTTCGTCGAGGACGGCTTCCAGGCAGCCATCAACGCACGCATTCTGATATTTCTGCGTGGCGTCCTCACCGGGCAAGATCGACCAGAAAACGGGGCGATCCAGATAGGTGCGCAGCCTCGTCCAACAGAAGCGCACAAGCCGCGCGAAATGCTGCTCCTGGTAATCGAAAAGCTCAGGAAGGTGGCGATAGAGTGCTCGGCCCGTCACGACGCCAGGGGCGCCGAGAGCCATATCCACCAGAGCGTCCAGCTCCCACCGGCTTAGCCAGGTGATCGCCTCGGCCTCTTGGCGCTGCTTGAGCAAGGTTTGAAGAGTTGCATCCTTCGGGGCGACCCGACCCCAGTTCTTCTGGACCGCCGCGAACTCCCGAGCCAGCGGCGCCTTTTGCGCGCGCTCAATGGCCGCGAGGATCGCCCACGCCGGTTTGCGCCGTCGGTTGCTTCGCGCATTCGGAGCCTCCGGCGCGATGGACGGGGGCAGCGCCTGAATGATCTGCTGCCGCGCCCTGGCCCTGATCTGCTTGATCGCAGCCTTGCCCTTCACATCTAGGGGATCGACAGCGCGGATCAGGAAAGGACTCGGGTGAAACAGGGCGAGCGTGGGGCCTTGGTTCGGCTTCGGGTTCAGGTGGCGTTTCTTCCACGCGGCAGCGTAGGGAAGATTGCTTTTCGCCACGCATTTGCGCTCGACCTCAAGGCTGACAAGGGCTGCCAGGCTTTGCGGTGTGGCCCTGAACCGGCTGAAGATCAGCATCTTGGGCGATTGCGTTACCTTTGCCCATGGGCCGGAAGGCGCCCACCAAGTCAGCGACGGCAACACCCACGGGAGGGCAAGGGTCTCCGTTGGCACAAGGCCGTTGAGGGCACGGAGCTTGGCGCTTCCCCAACCCTCTTTGGGCGGCTTGAAGCAATTGGTGACTCCGAGCCGGGGGACGCTGCGCGTAGCCGGAAAATCTATGTCGCGAGAAATCTGGTATCGGTCCCCCAACGCTTGCGCAGGAAGTGGCACTGACAGCCAGTAGGCGATCGCGCTGCCTGCGAGCTTGGGCGACACATGGTCCGTGAAATGGCGATAGACGTCGAGATCGTGGGGCTCGATCCTTACGGACGGCGGCGCAGGCTCTCCGGCATGGTCGGAAACCGGACGCTCGGTCCGCGACATGTGTGGTGTGAGAAGCGCCTCGAGATGGTGCTTGAGCGATTGCGCCTCTTCGATCGCCGCCGTGCGGCTATCGGGCGGCAGGTGGCCGATCAAATGCAACAAATCGCCAAAACGACGAAATTGGGATTCGGCCTCGGCGCGTACAGCCGACCCGCCCAGAAATTCGATAATCTCGAAAAATTCGACATGGGGGGCAGCCCCAGCGCCGCTTTCCCAGCGCTCGGCATAGAAACGGTAGGGCGTGGCGGACAGGAGGAGGATCGGCGGCGGCGTCCCGCCATCGGTTCCTGCCAGCAGTTGACGCGCCAGGGGATTATCGGCGCCTGCATTGAGCAGTTCGCGATAGCATTGGAACTCGTCGAAAATTACGAGATCGGGCGGGGCGGAATCCAGAGCGGCTTGAGCGAGCGCCTTCCGCATCCGGCCCAAGCTCTGACCATGTTTGCTCGTATCGATCGCGTGCAGAATGTTTTCGCGGGCCGGCTTGCCAAATTCCGCGCGCAACGCTCGGCCATAGGCCGCCTTGAAGAGGGCGGAGACATTGTCGAATTTGCCCTGAGCCTCCTCGCACGCCCATCGCCAGCCGGACGTTGCGCCATATTCGACATAGCCTTCAGGAAAGGCGGCGGTCAGGCCGGGGTATAGTTCGTCCAACAGGAGCTTGATGAACGCGCGCTCGACTGCCTTTCCGCCGTAGAGGCGCTGCGAGCTGGAGAATGATGTGGTCGGCGTAAAGGCATAAAGCCGCAGCTTTCCCTTGCGCTTTTCCTCGAACGGAATGAGACCGACGCGGTCGATGACGGAGAGTGCCTCCTTGGCTTCGTCCTTCTCGAGGAAGCGCAGCAGTTCGACCTTGTTCTGGTCCGCGACTTTGAGCCCGCTCGTAATATAATAGACGGTAAACTTGCGTGCTTTGCTCGCCAGCGCCGCAAGCGTGTCTCGGGCGACGACGGTTTTCCCGAGGCCGACTTCGTCCGCGACAAGGAACCGGCGCAGTGGGTTGCCTCCCGACAGGGCGACAGTTGCAGCCTTGACCGTCGCGGCCTGGAAGGGTTTCGATCTTGCGCTCATGAGGCAAGCCGGGTGCGCGCGATGGCCCAGATCTGAGCGAGTTCGTTCAAGTCAGCTCTCTCCGCTTCGCTCAGATTTTCGCCGTGGGCGAGAAGCGCATCGACATAGGGCGCAAAATGGCGATCGACCCGGCCGAAGGCTTTTCGGTCGCGTGCCCAAGCCGTGAGAATATCCTCCAATGTGAGGCGGTCATAACCCAGGCTTTGGGGGCGGTTGCCCCGCGATCCGACATCTTCATCCCATGCACCGCCACCGACCGGAAGCGTGTCGCCGCCGAGCATCGCACGCATCCAGTCATGGAACGCGCGAAGCCCCATGTGGCTGGCCAGCGCGGCTAGATCCCGCTGCTCTTCGAGAGGCGGATCGACGGTGACGCGCTGCATCCATCGTAAAGCGCCGTCTGGGCCGCTTATCCGGACCTGAATGAAGGCAGACTGGAGTGACAACGGGATCGATCCAAGACCGAGGCTGAAGGCATCGGTCGGCCAAGGCAGCAGGTCGCCATTTGCAGATCCGGCATGCAGCACATGGTCGGGGTAGGCGAGCGAAGGAACCGCCCGCGCGTCGATAGAGAAGCAATCCCCGTCGCGGCGCAGAACCGGGTCCCAGGAGGCCATGAGCGCCTTGCGCGACTCTTCCAGAGCATCGGCTGCACTTGTGCTGCGCAGGTCCGTGGCGGCGAGTTCCTCTATGGTGATAGGCGTCGCTTTACCGACCAGGAACGCCAGGCCGGAAGCGAACGCTTCGCCCGCCTCGAGTTCGACCATGATTTCCGAGTTGCGCCCCGACCACGCCCTTTCGGTCGCATTGGCGCTCCCGACCCTCAAGATGGTCTTCTCGCCTGAGTGGAAGCAGAAGATCTTCGCATGGAGCGCAAGGGGCGCCGGCTCCACATCATCTTCGGCCACAGGTTCGGTGCCGGGCAGAGCGAGCGTGGACTCGTCAGCAAGCACGTCGGGCGCCGCATAGGCCAGGATTTTCGAGAAACCCGTCAGCGAGGTTCTGGATCGGCTGGCTATTTCGGCAAGAGCCGGCATCGACGAAATCAGCGTCCTGGAACCAGCCGCCCCCCAGTTGCCCGCCTTTTTCAGAAAGTCGGGCGACAGGAACGGGCTGATGATCGTTATGCCATCGACCGCGCCGGATGGCGGCCCCGCTGGCAAGAGAACACCTTCATCCAGCCCATTGAGGAGGCCGCGTAGGCGAAAACCGTCTGGCGCATCCCACCAGATCGCCTCCAGCTGCTCCGAGATGTCATCGGCATCCTCGCGCGATGCGCAGCGTGCGAGAGTGCTCCCGAGAGCACCGACGCCAGGGAGCCGAACCCGTCCTTTCGCGCGCTTTTCGCTGCCGTCCAGCAAAACGCCGGCGTCGAGATCCTGAGATCGCGTGAGGTTCCGGCTGCCAATCCAGAGCTTCCAGCGGGTTTCCCCTTTGGGGCAGTTATAGGCAACCAAAGCAATCTTCGGATGCCAGCTACGCTCGTGTTCATCGTAGGGTTGCTCAACGATGAACTGGTCGAGGATGCCCGCGATCCGGGGGAGAGCGACCGGGCGCGCGATCCGCCCGCGCTGGATGATGATCTTGACGTGATCGCGCAGCCTGTCGATCGCTTCGGCAAAATCGACGGCCGTTCCACTGCCCTTGTCATTGTTACGACCAATCAGGGCGAGCAACGCTGCGGCGACCGCAGACAGGTCGACCGAGTAGGTCGCGAACAACGCGAGCTTGACCGTCTCCAATCGCCCGGGCCGCAGTTCGTCGAGATAGGGTTGGCCGTGCCAAGCTTGCCGATCGCTCATGCGGCAGATTCCAGATCACGCAGGAGCCGTTTCACATTCCCCCAGCGATAATGGAGCGGCTCGGCGCGACCATGGCGCTCGCCTTGCCATTCCATGCGCCGATCGACGCCGAACTGGTTGCTGGCGAGACGCGCGCGATCATCCTTCCTGCTGACCTCCGCCCGCGCATACACGTCGAGCAGCGGCATCGGATCCTTGCTATTTGCCCGAACCCAGGCCGAAGTTTCTTGCAAAACGCCCTCAACCGCAGGCGGGAGGTGCCCGATTTCGGCGAAAAACAGGTCCATATCCAGCTGGGCGGCCAGCCCGCCCCATTGCTCGACTGCGTCTTTCAGCGCTGCGCGGTGCAAATTTGGCTGTGGTCGCTTGTCGCGTGTTTCCTTGAGTGTCTCGACCTGAGCCGCATAAATTGCCCTGCCAATCGCGGACAGCGCCGCCGCCTGGCCGGCCCGCTTCAGCATGGCGGCCTCCTTACCGGCAAGTGCGAGAATTTCGCTGTCCCAGCAGTGATCGGCCTCGCCGAGAGGCTTTCCGACCAGCTTCGACAAGAGCGATGGCTCGCCCGGATCAGTCGGCGAGCGAACGGCGCGCAGCTTGGTTGCGAGATAGATCTGCTCCGGCGGCAAAAGGTCGAGTGTAAGCTTTCCTCCGCCATCCCAGTCGCCGGGGGGATCGATCAACCCAGAGATTGGCCAGGCCACTGTCTCGAAGGGCTTCCCGTCATCGTCATGGAGGGCGCGTTTGCCGGAGGCTGCCAGGAGCTTCGCCATATCCGGGCGGCTCCACGGCCGGCCATCAGGGCGGGTGCCGATCAGTCCCCATTTAGCGAGAGCCGTCCAATAGACATAGGCTGCCGGCTGGCTGATCACTCGGGGGAAGACTTCGCCTCCGATCACGCCATCTTTCTCACCGCCCACCCCATCGATATATTTGAGGCGGCCGGTCAGTTCATGTTCGAGATCGGAGAAGGCTTGGCCAAAGTCCTTGGGAATAGGGCGCTTCGTCCGAAGGCTTTGGTAAAGCCAAGGGATGAGAAGCGCGTAGCGCAGCCGTGTGTGCAGAACCGACGTGCCGGGGAAGAAGTGATCGGCATAGCGCTGGTGGACGATGAGGAATCCGACCTCATCGCGCACCCCCGCTGCGCCGCCGAACATCATTTGTTCAGCCTGGCCCAGCGCCTTGCGCGACAAAAAGGTGAACCCAAAAGATGACACGAAGCCTGCCCCCAAGGCGTGATAGAAACTTACATCTCAAGAATATTGCCGATGCCCTACGGCATCATTCACTACCAATAATTTTCAACCTCATGGCGCGGGTTTCGAGCAAATAGGTCTCGACGCCCGCAAGCAGGTGCAAGCCTTCTTCACCGATTGCTTGCCGGGATAGTCCAGGTTGCACGATGCGGACGTCGAACTCGAAGCGGTGATCTTGCCACCCGACCTTGAGTTTCTTGATCGCGGCGGCTGAGCCTTCTTCAATCCGAGAGCTGAGAGCACGGTCCCGGCGCATCTTTTCGCGCCTCAACATGTGTTGAAGCATGCGGCCTGGCCGGTCGCGCCACCGAGCAGACTTCTGAGCCTGGCCGCAAACCTCGTAGAGGTCGCTGAGCCGCGCGCCTGGTGTATCCGCGCCCGAATACTTGCAGTGATACAGGGTCACGGAAACGACGCTGTCGGTTATTCGCAGCGCCACGACATCAGCGATCTCGCCTTTGCCATCATCGTCGAAGATCACATCATAGGGATCGGGGTCCGCCAACAGCGTGTCGATGACGAGACGTTGGACTGAGTCTGGGCGCTTGCTCGTGCCTTGCGACTCGACGCGGATATTGGCCTTCGACCAATCCCAGGCTTCGATCTTGTCGGACGGGTATGGCTCGATCGTTTCGCCTTCGGGCAGGGTATAGAGATGGCTGTAGATGAGCAGCGAGCCATCGCCGAAGTCGATCTGTGGCGAATCCTCGCCGAAGGATTCCGAAAGCGTCTGCACCTTGCTGCCGATCTTGATCGTCGCCTTGGGGCCGGTGCGCTGGGGGTAGCGGGCATGCCCGTCGCTGAAGACGATCTCGAACTCGGCCGCGTGCTCATCGCTCCGCACGGCGAAGCGCAGCGGTCCCGAACGAGCGTTATCGAGCAACTCGATATCGCATTCCGCGAAGGTTACGGGCTCATCGCCGAACGAGATCTCGATCCGCTCCTCGAACTGCGTGATCAAAGATTCGGGCCAATGGATCGCCACGGGCGGAACGGCCGGGCGCTGGCTGATCTGATGGGGGCGCATCGCGCTCTTGAAGACGCCGTCGGTCGTGATGCTGGGATCGTTCACCGTGCGGCCGACATCCTGGCACCAGTCCACCCAGTCGGTCAGGTCATGGACCTTGGCGCTGGACCAGAACTTGCCCTTCGCCGAGCAGCCGCGTGAGGCCGGCACGCCGTCGAGAAAGCCGGTGGCGAAGATGTTGTTCTTGATCCGCGACTGGGATTTTGCGCTGTCGAGGCCGTCGGCGACGTCCACGCCCATATACATTGAATAGCGGACGCCGCGCCCCTGATGGTGGGTGAGGCCGAGGTTGCGCAGGATGAGGCGCTTGAAACCGTGGAGGCTGCGGAACACCTCCTCGCCTTCCACGCGGCGCGTCGTATCGCCGCAAACCGCCTTTGCCAGGCGGTCGAACGGTCCCTTGGCGGAACTGCTGATATAGAGCAGGCCACTGGCCTGATCCCAGTGGAGCATGTGCAGATCCCAGGTGACGTTCACTGCCTGCTGCGCCGAGGTCCAGCGCGCCTGTTCCTCCGCCCGAGTCACGAAGATCGCGAGCCGTTGATGCGGGTTCAGTTTCATGCCGAGATAGACGCCGGGATTGTAGAGTTCCTCCGCGCGGAACGGATCCCAGGCGTCACAGGACGTTCGGTAGAGGACCGCGTTCATTTTCGGCTCGAGGGTCTGGAGCGGAATGTCGCTTAGATCCCCCGAAAAGCCTTTGAACATCTCGGCGCGGCGAACCTGCCGTTCGATCTTTGCCGAACTGAGCGCCTCCACCAGCGCGTTCCAGTCGGCGTCCTCGGCATAGAGCTTGGCCAGCGCGCGATCGACATCGTCGATGCCGGTATTGGCGATCACCGTCGCATCACCCAGGGTCGGATCCTGGCGGGTGAAGCGGCCGACGAACTGGATCGTCACCGCCACGCTCTTGTGATGATCGTGCAATGCAGCGATCTTCAGCTCGGGCAGGTCGAAGCCCTCGCCGAGCATATCGACGCATACGATGATCCGGCTCTCAAAGCGGCGTAACGCTGCCAGATTTTCGCGCCGCTCCTTCAGCGATTGCTGGCTGTGGACGATGACAGGCCGGTAGTCCGGATAGGCCGCCGCATAGAGGCTATGCAGGTGTTTGGCGCGTTCGATGGTGCTGCAACGGGCCATCGCCAGATGGTTGAGGCCGGCGTCCAGGTCCGAGGCGAGCACTTCGCCGAGCTTGTCGATGATCGCCTGGTCGGCGTCGGCTTGATCCAGCCCGAACACGGCCTCGAAGCGGATCGGCTTGAAATAGCCTTCCTGCTGCGCCTTCTTCAGCGGGTAGGTGTAGATGAACTCCCCATCGACGCGGCCACCATCCTCACGAAACGGGGTGGCGGTGAACTGGATTACCGGAATGGGAGGCTCGTGCTCGGCGAAGAGCGCGCGAAAGGACTTCCACGTCCGTGCGCCGATGTGATGCGCCTCGTCGATAAAAAGTGCGGAGGCACGGGCCGCCATCCGTTCCTGCACCGGCGCCTCGGCGCGGCCCGCTATCTGCATCGTGGTGACGACGACGTTGGCGCTGTCGAAGATTTCATCGACTTCGGCTTCGCTCGCCGGAATGTGCGAGAGCCGCATGACCAACGGAAAGGCTGCGGTCTCATCGAGACATTTCTGCTGTTTAAGGACGCCGAAGGTCTCGAACTTGCCTGCGATCTGCTCGCGTAGAGCATCGGTGGGGACCACCACCAGCAGGCGCTCGAACCGCCGGGTGGCGTTGAGCGCCAGCATAGTCTCGGTCTTGCCCGTACCCGTCGGCATGACGATGGTGGCCGGGTCCGTCGATCGCGTCGCATGGGCAAGCGCGGCATGAAGCGCGCCGATCTGGGGCCGCCGCAAGCCAGGCTGCGCCGGCACACCATCGGCCGCAGCCCGTCCTTCGAGCAAATGAATGGCGTCGATCCAGGAGGCAGAAACCGCATGGAGCCGCTCGACGCGCGCGGAACGATCCAGCGTGTCGATGCCGATCGGCAAAGCATTCATCCACCGGCCTGCACCCAGTTCGAGTGCTTCGACGATCTGTTCCGGCTCCGTTGCCCCGGGCACGAGCAGAATGAGATCGGCCTCCAGTGGCGTGGCCGTCTTTGCGCTGATGACCTTCAGAATTTCGCCGGATTCCAGGGTCGTCTCGTAACCATTGACGCGGCGGATGGCGAAGGGACGAAGCCGGCAACGCACCCGGCGCGCAGGAACGGCCAACTGACGAACCGGGCTCCCCAGCACCTTGCCATCGATCACAAGCCGAGTCGGCAAGAGCAGTTCGACCTCGGGATTGAAAAGGTCGTCCTGGTTGGGGCCGTTGGAGCGCGTGCGGGAGGCCATCGGGTCGCCTTCCGTCAGGCCGACACGGTCTGCGGCGAAGGCGAGACGGCAATCACTGTTCCTCTCGTCATCAGCACGATCAGTCCGCGCTCCGCGCCCGTCATGTTCAGATAGGCGCGCACCTGCGCATGATAGTGATCGAGCGTCTGAGCGTCGGGGTTCACGTCGCTTTTCCAGTCGACCACCACGACTGGCTGGCCATCTTCTCCAACTGTGAGCGCGTCGGCGATCCCGGCCGTCGCGGTTTCCAAGCCGTCATTCGCCTGGGCGGCATAGACGGGAAATTCGGCCAGGAGACCGGGTCGCAAGGCCGCGATGTCAGGCAGGGCCAGAGTGCGAGCGACACAGGCCGCCAGTTCGTCGGCCGACAGCCCTGTGGCTGGATCGGAGACAGGCGACCGTCCAATCGAGCGGATGAGATCGGCCGCCCGCTCAATCAGTGCCGCCTCGGCTTCCGGGGTTTCCCCGGTCAGCACCTCTTCTATGAGCTTGTGGAGGATCAGCCCGCGCTCCCTGCCTCCTTGCACCGGGGCGACGACTTCCAGTTCGGGGGGCTGGTCGTCAGCCGAGCCGGTCCAGAGGGACGCCTCCTCTTCCCGGAGCACGGCCCCGGCGGCGTTTTCATCGCGGCTGGGTGCAAGCCAGGTCAGCCGCGTCTGGGCAGCAGCGATGATTTCAGCTTCGGCGGCGAAGATCGCGCGTGTCTGGGCGTTGTCCACTCCCGTGCGCGCGGCCGTGAGGCTGGCGGGCAGATGCGAGACATCGAGGCCGGGAAGATCGGCGAGCGATAGATCGACGAGACCGATCCATGCCGATTTCGACGGCGTGGTGTCGAGACGGGGGAGGACGAGAAGCTCGCGGGCGCGGGTGGCCGCGACATACCAGAGCCGGATGCGTTCGCGGTCCAGCTCTTCTTTTTCCGCCTGACGCGCCCCGTCATAGCCTTCGGGTGGGACGCCCAGGACCGGGCAATAGAAGGTCTCTGTCTCGCGATCGAGGACGGCGCTTTCGGGCGCCATCACGCCGGTCATGGTGTTGATCGGAATGACGATTGGCCATTCCAGCCCCTTGGCCGCGTGCATGGTGAAGAGCGCAACCGCTTCCTCCTGTGCATCGGGTCGTCCCTCGACGGCGCGGGCCTCGTCGGACCACGCTGTCGCCATGGCCTCGGCAAAGGCGCGCAGACCGCGCACGGCGTAGCCGGTCGACAGGCTGAGATAGAGATCGACGTTGGCGAGCGCGCGCTCGGCCTGGCCGCGATGCCGTTCGAGGAGAAGCGGACGGACGCGCATCACGTCCACCGCCTGCGAAAGCAACTCGTGCGGGGTGCTGCTGTTGCCGCGCCGGGAGAGCGATTGCAGCCGTTCGATGACCTCGCGCGCGAGCGGGTGTGCGATGACGGCCGGGTCGATGCCGAGGTCGAGGCGTGGAATCCGGTCAGGCTGGTCTTCCGAGCGGGGAAGCCCCCAGATGATGTCGAGCAGCTCTTCCTCGGACAGGCCGACCAGAGGCCCGCGCAGCAACGCGCCGAGCGCGAGCGTGTCGCGGCGATCGGCCAGGACGCGGGTCAGAGCGATCAGGTCCTGGACTTCCTGGCGGCGGAACAAGCCCTTGCCGGCCTGGGTCGCCACGGGAATGCCGCGCCGCTCCAGAGCTTCCTCATAGCGCCACAGCTCCGCGCCGGTTGGCGCCAGCAAGGCGATGTCACCAGGCTGGCAGGGGCGCTCCGCGCCGCTGCGGCGGTCGATGATGGGATGGCTTTCGATCAGCCGGGCGCAAAGCTCGGCGATGGCGTCGGCTTCGGCGTCGCGTTGCTGTTCGGCGCTGGCCTTACCGTTTTCGTCGGCCACCGCGATGTCGAGGGCGGCTACGCAAACGTCGCCCCGGTCATCGTGGAACGGGTCGAGCGCGGTGAACCCCGGCTGTCCATCGGCCGAAAGGACTGCCTCGAAGCGCTCGTTGACGAAGGTGAGGATCGAGGCGCAGGAGCGGAAATTGGTCGAGATCGATAGAAGGCTGTCGGCGTCCTGGGCGCGGAAGGCGTCGCGCGCCTGGACATAGGCTCCGACATCGGCGCCTCGAAAGCGATAAATCGCCTGCTTGGGGTCGCCCACCAGGAAGAGCGCACCGGGTCGGATTTGGAACCGCGTCCAATCGTCATCGCCATCGACCGGCTCGCCGCACAGACGCCAGAAAATCTCGGTTTGCAGGGGATCTGTGTCTTGGAACTCATCAACGAGGACATGGGCGAAACGCTCTCCCAACGCCCGGCGCACGGCATCGTGATCGCGCAGCAAGGCGCGCGCGGCGAAAATCAGATCGTCGAAATCGAGCTGGGCGCTGGCGCGCTTGTGGTGGCGATAGCGTTGCAGGATGGGATGCGCCTCGTCGATCAGCGCTGAGAGGGCATGGCCGGCGGCGGCCTGCACAAGCGCGGTCCAGGCATCGCAGCAGGCGGTGTAGTGGATCTCGGCCGCGTCGTTCAGTCGATCGCCGTCGGCCTTGGAAAGACCGGCCTGTTTGGCGGAGGCGGCCCATTTTCCCTTCTTGCGATAGGACGCGAAGGTGCCGGATTTGGTGCAAAGGTCCGGGTGGGGCCGCGAGGTCAGGAGCTGGACTAGGCCCGCGGGCGTCGCCGGGTCGGGAGCGGTCGCCAGGGCTGCGGCCATTCCGGCCAGCCGCTCGACGATCGCCACCGTTTCCGGTTCTGCCGCCGCCGTGCCATCCATGAAGCTGGCAAAATCCGCCGCAGCCTGCCGGAACGCTGTCAGGTGGCCGTCAAGCGGAGAGACGGCCGGGGCCGCCAGCGTGGGGCGGCGGCGCAGGTTCTCCGCGATCTTGTGGATCAGCGCCACCGTCTCGCCGGGGCTATGCAGCACCATCTCGGCCAGGATGCAACCTTGTCCACCAGACAGGCGCTCGCGCAACCAGCCATCGACAATCTCAAGGAAAGTGAGATCGGCCTGGTTGCGATCCATCACCCCGGCGCCGGGGTCGATGTCGGCCTCCGCTGGATAGGGCTTGATCAGCCGCTGGCAAAACCCGTGGATGGTCGAGCAGGTGATTTCGTCGATCGCAGCACTGGCGGCGGTGAGATTGCGGCGATGGGCCTCCGACAGGCCATTGGGCAGCGCCACGCGCAGTTCGGTCGCGATGACGCCGACCGAAAGGTCGGCGACGAACTCGCGGACACGCGAGAGCAATTCGCTTGCGGCGAGTTCGGTGAAGGTGACAGCGGCGATGGCGCGCGGGGAGACGCCTTCGGCGAGCATGGCGGCGATGCGCCCAGCCATGACGGCGGTCTTGCCTGAACCCGCGCCGGCCTCGACCAGGATGGAGCGATCATGAAGGCTGATCGCATGGCGACGCGCACCGTCGTCGTTCAGCACTTTGGACAGGTTGCTCATCATTCCGCCTCCCAGACCTGAGTGACTTCTCCGAGCCGCTCCGCGGCGGCCGGCATCTTGCGTTTGCAGTAGGTGGCGCTGGCGTTGGCCGGCAGGGCGAAGGCGAGGTCGTCGTAGTCGCCGCCGGTATCCGGTCCAGGCAGGGCCGCGCCGCTGGCGAGACTTGCTCGTGCCGCGCGCAGATAGCCGGTGATCTCCGTGAGCACGGCTTCGGGATCGTCGAGTTGGAGATCGACGGGATCGCGCGGATAGAGCAGCGAGGCGCTGATCGTGACGTCATCACCGAGCAGCGCCTTGACCGCGAACGCATAGAGGCAGCGCTGAAGCTCGCGTCCGCCGTTCAATCGGATGTCGCCGCGCGGCGGGCGTCCAGTCTTATAGTCGCGCACGAGAGCGCGTTTGCCATCGCCCGCGATGTCGAGCCGGTCGATGTAGCCGGCGATATTGAAGCCGGCATCGGGAATCGTGACCGGCGCGCTCGCATCCCAGGGCGTTTCCGCATCGGATTTCGGAGGCGAGCCGCCGAAGGGAACCTCGCCGTAGGAACGTGCGCCTGGCAGAAGGTCATCGCCATAGGACAGAGCGCGGCTGGCCAGCGCGCGGGCGTCGTCGAGGGTGCGACCCCAGATAACCGCTGGCGGAACCGGGCGCTCGCTCTCCCAGTCGGCGGCGACGGCTTGCGCGGCCCGCGCTACGGCGGCTTCGATGACCTGTGCGTCGGCGGCGGCAAGGCTGCCTCCGGTTTCGAGGTCGTGCAGGGCTTGGTCGAGCACGAGGTGGACAAGGTCGCCGATCCCGAGCGCGTCGAGCACGAGCGGTTCGGCGCTGCTCTGGGGTTCGCGCCATCCGAACGCATAGACCCACACGAAGCTGAGAGGATTGCGCAGCAATCGGCGCAGCGAACTCGCGGACTGGGTCCGACCGAGAATGGCGAGGACGAGCGGGTGGTCCGCCCGCACCAGGCCATCGTGGGACGTGATCTCCACCTGCCGCCAGTCACGCCAGCAGCCTTGCGCGCTGACGGCTTGCGGATCGGCGACGAATTCCTCGGGTCGGGCCATCAGGCGGTCGGTCTCGCTGAAGGCGTGCGCTGGCGTCGCGTTGCGGCGCAGATAGGTCTCCTCACCATGTCCGGCGAGCAGAGGGCTGCGACCCAGGAGGCGCCCGTCGCTGTCGCGCCGTGCGCGCGAGAGGACAACGGTGCCGCCTGTTGTGGTGAGGATCGTCTCGAAATCGCGCCGGTCGGCGAGATTGACCGGCAGCGGATCAAGCACCTGTGTCGGGATGATATGGTCGGGGATCAGCCGGTCTTCGGCGATCCCGCGCGGCCAGCGGGACGAATTGAGGCCAAGCAGCCGGACGAAGCGGCGTGGCGACGCCGCCAGCGCACTGGCCGGCATCCAGCCGATGCAGACGCAGGCTTCCAGTCCGTCGTCCTGTTTCAGGGTCTCGAGCGTCGCATCGACCGAGGCGGCGGGGCCGGCGAGCAGCGCCTTGCGCCAGATCGCGAGGGCTCGGCCCTTGAGGAAGGCTTCTCCGATCTCGCCAGCGGCCTCTGGTCCTTTCGCCAGCGTCTCGACCGCCAGGCGCAAAGCCGGGGTATGGTCGGCGCCATCGGGCCAGTCCTCTGTCGCCAACCGGCCAAGCAGGCGGTTCCAGGCGCTGGGCGTCGAGAGCGGTGCATCGCTTGGCAGGACACGCAGCCAGCCTTCGGGCAGCGATGCGAAAGGTCCGCTGTCCCGGCAGAGCGCCGCGAGCCGCCGCAACCGCGACTGCGACAGACCGCGGACCACGATGTCGGCCAGCGCCGCCGCAGCCTGACCATCGCGGGTGCTGACGGTGCGGACGCCGTGGACGAAGTGCAGGTCGATATTGGCGTCAGCGCGCAAAGCCAGGAAATGATCGTCATAGTCGGCTGGCGAGGCGGTCGCGATGGCGATCTCCGAGGGGGCAACGCCCGAAGCGAGCAAGCCTCGCGCCCAGCGCATCGCCTCAATGGCCTCGTGATAGGCTGTCGCCGCGCTGACGGCGTTGATCTCCGGCGCTTGCGCCGGTGCGCGTGAGATCGTGACGCCCGTATCGTCCAGCCATGCGGGAACGCTCCTCGGGCCGGCCGTCCACTGCACGGGGATATGGGCGGTGAGCGCCTGAAGCAGCGGCCGCCAGCACGGCGAGAGTTCGGTGAGCCCGACGATCTCCATCGGACCAAGGACCGCTGGCGCATGGGTGAGGCGCTCAATCGCGGCGGCGGCGATGTCGAGTGGCCGCAGCATACCGGACGGAAGCTGGTCGAGGACGGCCGCCTCCAGTCGTGCGATGGCGGCGAGGCGTGGATGGTCATCGGCCGCATGTGCGGCAAGGTCGATGCCTGCGCGCCAGGCTTTGTGCAGCGTGTCAGTCGCTGCATCGATCATGCCGGGCAGCGTCTTGATGCTCTCCAGTTCGCCCATTGGCGTGTCCGACAGGGCCGTCTGGATGGCCGAGCGCAGACTCTCGTCATCGATCGGACGGACAAAACCGCCGGCCAGCCGAACGGCCGCCTGCTCGAAGGACATGATCTGGAGGCCGTGCCGGCCAGCGCGCCCCGCCGCGAGGCGGCTCTGCTGCATGGCGAGACGGCCGTGAACGACCAAGGTGGATCGATGCGCGATGGTCATGGCCGTCCTCCTTCCGGGTTTTGCTCGGGGTTGTGCGCTGCGCCAGAGATCCGATCCGTCAAGCCGCGCCGCTGCACGCTTTGCACCGATGGTTGTGACCGATAGACCATTGACGAATCCCCCTGATGGGAATAATAATTACACGGACTTCGATGAGTTGTCCATATAGTTTTTATCCTCATTAAGGCGAGGCAAGGCACATGGCGGAAGCCGCGACAGCGCTGAAGTGGGGGGTGGAACGCCGACTTGAGTTCATCGAGTTTCGGCTGTTCTGGGAGGGCTCGATCAACCGGGCCGACCTTGTCGAGGTGTTCGGCGTGTCGGTTCCGCAGGCTTCCAAGGATTTGACGCTCTATCAGGAGCGGGCGCCCGGCAACATGGAGTACGACACCCGCGCCAAGCGCTACGTCGCCGCCGAAAAATTCGTGCTGCGGTTCCTTGAGCCGGACCCCTACATCTATCTGTCGCAGCTACGCTCGGTTGCCGAGGGGGCTGTGCCCGCGAGCGACTCGTGGATCGCGGCACTTCCCAGCGCCGATGTGGCGCTGACCCCCAGGCGGGACATCGACATCAAGGTTCTGCGGAAGATTCTCGACGCGAGCCGGGAGGGCGCCTCAGTCGACGTCTTCTATCAGTCGATGAACAAGTTGCGGCCTGAACCCACTTGGCGGCGGATCACGCCGCATGCCTTCGGGTACGATGGTTTCCGCTGGCACGCGCGGGCCTATTGCCACCTTGAACACAAGTTCAAGGATTTCCTGCTGCCGCGCATCCTCGACGTCGGTGTGAAGGGCGAGCCCGGCGAGGCCGGTGATCGGGATTGGCTCTGGAACAATTATTTCGATGTCATCATCGGCCCCCATCCGGGGCTTACGGCGAGCCAGAAGAAGGTCGTCGCCAAGGATTATGGGCTGGACCAGGGAAATGGCGTGCTCTCGGTTCGCTACGCCATGCTCTTTTACGTTTTGAAGCGCCTGGGTTTGCTTGGTGACGCTGCGAAACAGAGCGCCCATACACAGCATATCGTAACAATAAACCGCAAGGAAACTGAAGCGGCGCTTGAGAAGGCGGAGCTTCAGCTATGAAGGACTGGGGGGAGCCGAGCAATGGCGGCAAGGCTTGAGGAGGTAAAGAACGGCGCGTCCGTGCGCGGTGTCGCTTCGGCGCAGCCTGTGCATGTGATTTCGGTAGACTGGATCGGCGACCAGGCGATCAACGTCGTTTTCCGCGATCATAACGGCGCTGTGGCCGAGGCTGTTCTTTACCGCGACGATGAGCACCGTCTCGAGGTCGAGCAGAACGGCCGACCGTGGTCGTTCGATGCCGACGGCGCGTTGCTGCGCCTGGTGACGGAAGCCAACCGCATCAAGCTGGCGCATTATTTCGACCCGTATCTGGCGATTCACACGAGTCTGGTCGATCCGCTGCCGCACCAGATCTCGGCGGTCTATGGCGAGATGCTGTCGCGCCAGCCGCTGCGCTTCCTCCTTGCCGATGATCCCGGCGCCGGCAAGACCATCATGGCCGGGTTGCTGATGAAGGAACTGATCGCCCGCAGCGATCTGGAACGCTGCCTCGTCGTTGCGCCGGGCAGCCTGGTTGAGCAGTGGCAGGACGAACTCGGCCAGAAGTTCAATCTCGAGTTCGACATCCTTTCCCGCGACATGATCGAGAACTCGCGGTCGGGCAATCCATTCAGCGATCGGGATCGGCTGATCGTGCGTCTCGACGTGTTGGCGCGCAACGAGGAGCTTCAGGAGAAGCTCATGAGCGCGCGCGAATGGGACCTGATTATCTGCGACGAAGCCCACCGCATGTCGGCCACCTATTTCGGCGGGGAGGTCAAATATACGCGGCGCTATCAGGTTGGCCAGAAGCTGGGCCAGGTTTGCCGCCATCTGCTATTGATGTCGGCGACGCCGCACAACGGCAAGGAAGAGGATTTCCAGCTCTTCATGGCACTCCTCGATGGCGATCGGTTCGAGGGCCGGTTCCGCGACGGTGTCCACTATGCCGACACCGAAGACATGATGCGGCGGTTGACCAAGGAGGAACTGCTCAAGTTCGATGGTCGGCCGCTATTCCCCGAGCGGCGGGCGCGCACGGTCAAGTATCAGCTCTCGGAAGGGGAGGCCGCGCTCTATACCGCTGTCACCGAGTATGTGCGCACCGAGATGAACCGCGTGCAGCGCTTCGCCGAGGGCGAGGGGAAGAAGCGCAACAATGTCGGTTTCGCCTTGCAGATCCTTCAGCGGCGTCTCGCCTCGTCGCCGGCCGCCATCTATCAGTCCCTCAAGCGCCGCCGGGAACGGCTGGAAAACGAGTTGGGCGAAGCGCGCCTTGCCGCCAAGGGCCGCAGGGCCGGCGCATCGGAACCCGCGATCAATGCCGACATGCTGCGGAACATCGAGGAGTATGGCCAGGAGGAGATCGACGAGCTTGAGGATCTGATCTCGACGGGCGCGACGACGGCCGAGACGGTCGAGCAACTCGCCCTGGAAGTCGAGACCCTGAAGGGGCTGGAGACGATGGCGCTCGGCGTGCTGCGCTCGGGCGTGGACACGAAATGGAGCCAGCTAAATCGTATTCTCGACGACGATTTGATGATCGACGCGGCCGGCAATCGCCGCAAGCTGATCATCTTCACCGAGCCCAAGGACACGCTGCACTACCTGCTCGACAAGGTGCGGGCGCGGCTCGGCAACCCCGAGGCTGTCGAGGTGATCCACGGCGGCGTGTCGCGCGAAGAGCGGCGAAAGGTCGTCGAGCGCTTCATGCAGGACAAGGACATGCTGGTCCTGATCGCCAACGACGCGGCAGGCGAAGGCGTGAACCTCCAGCGCGGCCATCTCATGGTCAATTACGACCTGCCGTGGAACCCGAACAAGATCGAGCAGCGGTTCGGCCGCATCCACCGCATCGGCCAGATGGAGGTCTGCCACCTCTGGAATCTCGTCGCGGCCGATACGCGCGAAGGCGAGGTTTACGCGCGGCTGCTGGAGAAACTGGAAGCTGCGCGCGAGGCGCTGGGCGGCCGTGTCTATGACGTGCTCGGCGAATTGTTCGACGGCGTGGCGCTGAAGGATCTGTTGTTCGAGGCGATCCAGTATGGCGAGCAGGAGGACGTGAAAGCGCGTCTTTTCCAGCAGGTCGATGGTGCGGTCGATCAGGCGCACTTGCTCGAGCTGCTGCGCCGCCGCGCCCTGACCAACGACACCATGCCGGAAGCGAGGGTCGAGGAATTGCGGCTGGAAATGGAGCGCGCCGAAGCGCTGCGCCTACAGCCTCACCACATCCAGAGCTTCTTCGTCGAAGCGTTCCAGCATCTGGGTGGCAAGATCAAACGCCGGGAGGAAGGGCGTTGGGAGGTCACGCATGTTCCTGTGCGCATCCGCGAGCGGGATCGCCAGATCGGAACCGGTGCCCCCCTCCAGACGCAGTATGAGCGCATTTGCTTCGAGAAGGACAAGATCAACCAGCAGCCGGTCGCCGCCTTCGTTTGTCCCGGTCATCCGCTGCTCGAAGCCGTGATCAGCATGATCCGCGAGCAGTATGAGCAGATCATGCGGCAGGGCGCGATCCTGGTCGATGACACGGATGCGGGTGATGCGCTGTCGGCGATTTTCCTGCTGGAACATGTTGTCCAGGACGGTCGCGTCACCAGCGCAGGCAAGCCGCATGTGATCTCGCAGCGGCTCCAGTTCGCTGCGATCGACAAGGCGGGAAACACCGTCAACGCCGGCATCGCGCCGCATTTGAATCTGCGGCCGGCAACGCCGGAAGAGGTCGCCAGCGTGCGCGATCTCCTGGACGAGAGTTGGCTGACCACTGATCTGGAGAAAGCCGCGATCCGGTTTGCGACAGTCGAACTGGCCCAAGGCCATGTCGCCGAGGTCAAGACGCGGCGTCTGCCCGAGATCGAAAAGGTTGAACAGGAGGTACGCGCACGCCTCAAGAAGGAGATCAATTACTGGGACTCGCGCGCCTTCGAGCTGAAGGAGGAGGAGCGCGCCGGCAAGAAGACGCGGGTGAACTGGCAGAACGCGCAGCGCCGCGCCGAAGACCTGGCGGATCGGCAAAAGCGCCGCATGGACCAGCTTGAGCGGGAGCGTTTCATCTCATCGCAGCCCCCGCGTGTGCGGGGCGGCATGGTCGTCATCCCCCGGGGGCTGCTGCAAGAGCGCCAGGCGCCGAGCATTCCGAACCATTTTGCAGAAGACCCGGCCGCGCGGCGCGAGATCGAGCTTGCGGCGATGGCCGCTGTCATGACGGCCGAGCGCGCGCTGGGCAACGAGCCGGCCGACGTCTCCGCCCAGAAGATTGGCTACGACATCGCGTCCCACGATCCGAGGTCGGGGCATCTACGCTTCATCGAGGTCAAGGGGCGCATCGACGGCGCGGACAGCGTGATGGTCACGCGCCAGGAGGTCATTACCTCGCTGCACGAGCCGGAGAAGTTCATTCTGGCGATCGTCTCCGTCAACGCAGGCTTCGCTCACGCGCCGCGCTATGTGCGCGGCCCGCTGGTGGAACGGGAACCGTCGTTCCTTGAGACTGCGATCCAGTTTGACCTCCGACGCCTGCTGGAGCGGGCACAAGAGCCGGCATAGGGGGTGACATGACCGGCATCGCGGATTTTTCCATCCTGGCCCCCGTGCCGCTGGAGCACCTTCAATCGGGGGGCGCTATCGCCGACGCCACGGGTTTCGTCGCCTTCGGGTCGCGCAAATGGGAGCTGTTTCGCAAGGTTGATGAACTGCGAGGCGGCGCGCGGGTGCCGGTCCTGATCTATCCGTCACATGAGGATGTGCCCGCCAAGCTGAGCTTCGTCGTGTCCTGGCTGGGATGGTATGCCGGCTGCGAGGAAAGCGGTAACGGCAAGCATTCAAAGGGAATGGTGCATCGGCCGCCGACGACAGGCCAATATGCCGCCGACAATCAGGGCCACTGGGCGGTATTCTGGCATGTTTGCGATCTGCACGAGCTGCCCGCCGGGCAGCGGCTGCCGATCTCCGCGATCCAGACCATCAAGGGCGGCTGGCGCAAGACGGCGCCGCCGCGGGGACCGGAATTGGTCGCTACGCCGTCGACGGTGGAGCTTTCGCTATGAGCGTGAGCCACCAGATCGAAACCGTTGATGCCGATCCACCCGACTATTTCCGGTCGATCCAGGAGCGTGCGACCAAGCGCTGGGATCAGCTTGAGGCAGACCCGGAGCTGGCTGGCCCTTGGCACCAGCTCTTCAAGCAGGTCCAGAGCCCGCGGCACATCCTGTCCGAGTTGCTCCAGAACGCCGACGACGCCGGCGCCAGCGAAGCGCGGGTGTCAATCGAAGACGACCGCTTTGTGTTCGAGCACAATGGCGAGGACTTCATCGAGGCCCATTTCGCCTCGATTTGCCGCTTCGGCTATTCCAACAAGCGCGCCCTGCACACGATCGGCTTCCGAGGGATCGGATTCAAGAGCACGTTCAGCCTAGGCGATCGGGTTGAACTGTTTACGCCGACGCTGGCGGTGGCCTTCGAGCGCGTGCGGTTCACCCAGCCGCATTGGATCGACAGCCGTCATCCGACAACGGGAACCACGCGCGTCGAAGTGGCGATCGCTAACCCGCTGCTGCGCCGAGAAGTCGAGAAGAACCTCGACGAGTGGCTGAAGAGCCCCGTGTCGTTGCTGTTCTTCAAGAAGATCCGGCGCCTTCAGATCGGCGATAGTGAGGTGCATTGGCAGAGTCTCGGACCCGGCCCCATCGCGGAGAGCGAATGGATGGCCTTGGATCAGAAAGCCGAAGATCCCTTGCTCCTCGTGCGTTCGGGAGAGGAATCCTTTCCGTCGGAAGCGCTCGGCGAGATCCGCCAGGAGCGGATGCTGGGGGCCGAGGATGGTGGTGATTTCCCGCCCTGCCGGGTGGAGATCGTGCTGGGCGCGAAGGGCCGCCTCTATGTCGTGCTGCCGACCGGCGTCGAAACGGCGCTACCTTTTGCCTGCAATGCGCCCTTCATCCAGGATCCGGCACGTCTCAAGATCAAGGATCCGGAGACCTCGCCAACTAATCGCTGGCTCCTGAACCGCGCTGGAGAGTTAGCCGCCAGTGCCATGATGGAGTGGCTGGGGCAGACGAAGACCGGCCCGCAGGACCGGGCGGATGCCTATGGACTGCTGCCGGATGTTGATCGGGAGGCCGCTACGCTCGAAGGGGCATGTGGCGCGATCGTCGAATTAGCGTTCGACGGCGCCGTAGAAGGCAAATCGATCCTCCTGACCGAGGAGGGGAGCCTGGTCGAGGCGAAGGCCGCGATCACCGTCCCACGGCCGATCTTTGACATCTGGCCGGCGGACCAAGCGATGGCGCTGCTCGATACCAAGTCCCGGCCGGCGCTTTGCCAACATGTCTCAGCCAAGAACCGGACCAAGCTCGTTCACTGGGGGTTGATCGAGGAGTTCTCGAAGTCGGACTTGCTTGAGCGTCTGCGCAGCAAGCATCTGCCGAAACCTGCGACCTGGCGCCATCTTCTGAACCTGTGGACCTATATCGCGCCAGAGGTGACGGGCTGGCAGTGCCATGATGCCGACGCCCTGCGGATCGTGCCCGTGCAGGGCAAGGAGGTGCTCTACGCGGCGTCGGAGATCGTCCGCCTCGGTGAAAAGAAGTTGCTTCAATCGGAGGAAGATTGGGAATTCCTTGCCAGCCATCTGATCGTCCTCAACCAGAACTGGACTCGATTCCTCGCCGATCAGCGCCGGGACAAGGCGGAGGGCGGAAGCCGCAACGATTCCGTCGAGGCGGCCTTCGCGGTGCTGGAGGAGATCGGTCTCGACGGGACGAGCGACGTCAACGCGGTGATCGAGCGGGTCGCCGCCGACTATTTCGGTTCCGGTCAGGCGAAACTCGTCGAGTGCGTCCAGCTTGCCCAGATCGCGGCCAAGCTTGGTGTCACGATCGGAGACTCTTTCCGATATGCCTGCGCTGACAGAACACTGCGGGCGATCAGTAATAGCGTGTTGTTCGACGAGAATGGCGCGCTGGAGGAGCTCCTGCCGGAGGCGGTCCGAAAGGCGCAACTTCTGCATGGCGACTATGTCGCGAGTTTCAAATCCTGCACGCGGGAGGATTGGCTGCGCTGGGTGTCGTCTGGCCGTTCGGGGCTTCAGACGATGGCGCCCCTGGTCCAGAAGCGGCAGAGCCTTTACGGGCGACAGCAGCTCACAGCAGAAGCGCAGGCGCGCGGCGCCCGCAGCGCGCTATACTATCCCTATGTCACCAACCAGTTTGTCATTGAGGACTGGGATTTCCCTGCGGACTATTGGCGGCATTGGGAGGTATTGGCGAAGACGGACGCAGGCATCTGGACGAAGATCGTCGGCAAGATCCTGGATCAGCGCGAGACTTATTGGTCGCGGGCCGTCAGCGCTCGGCTGTTGCAGGTAGCGACTACAGGGTCCACGCGATCGATTTCATCAGAGCGACTGCTGACCGACTGGCTGCTGAAGCTGCGGGCCAAGCCCTGCCTTCCCGATACCCGCAACATGGTCCAGCTTCCGGCGGATCTCGTGCGCAGGACGCCGGAAACGGAAGCGTTGATCGATGTGGAGCCTTTCGTGCATGGGCTGCTCGATCGCGAAACCACCCGCCCGCTGCTCGACCTTCTTGGCGTCCGCAGCACGCCGAGCGGTCCCGGGCGTCTGCTCGACCGGCTGCGCGCCCTGGCCAAATCCGACAAGGCTCCGGCCCATGAGGTCGAGAAATGGTATCGCCGCCTCGATCAAATGCTCGACGGATGCTCGACCGCCGACGCACAGAACATCAGGACCGCCTTCAAGACGGAGAAGCTGATCCTCGCCCAGGACGGGACGTGGGTGACGTCCGGCGGTGTCTTCCTTGCGGGGGACGAGGAGGATGTTCCCGGCGCTGCGGTCGTGCGCGCGTCGGTGCTCGATCTCAGCCTGTGGCATCGTGTCGGTGTCGCCGATCGCCCATCGGCGGACCTGGCGCTGCAATGGCTCGGGACACTGGCCTCGGGAAAGGGGCTGTCGGCCGACGACGCCCGGCGGGTTCGCACCCTGCTGGTCCGTTACCCCACGCGCATCTGGGAGGAGTGCGGACACTGGCTGAACCTCGTGGGCGAGTGGGCACCGGTCGAGACGCTCGCCTATGGCCTGAGCATGCAGACGCTGCTCCGGTGGAGCCACCTGCACGAATGGGTCAAGCGCAAGACTGCCGATTTTCAGCGGCTATCGGGAGAAGTCGTGCAGGCGCCGCCATTCTCGGCATTGCCGGCGCTCTCGGACCTTGTCGAGGAACACTTCAATCAGCCGTCGCTGCTCGCCGGCATGGAAGATCGCCGCGCCTGGCTCACGGCGTTCGGAAATCAACTCGGACGGATTGAGCTTGCCGACGTCGGCGAGACCGAACGTGTGCGGGCGCTGGCGGAGGCGATCGCTGCGACGAGCTGGGTCCAGACCCCCAAGTTGGAGGTCGTTCCCTATCTTGATGGCGTCCCGGCCGGCACCGCGCGGCTCACCGACATCCTATGGCTTGAGCGTAAGCTGTTCGTCAGCCCGCTGTCCAAGGCCAAGCTCGCCAAGCGGGTGCCGGAAGAGATCGGCAGGAACCTGAGTTCAGATATTCGCGCGGCGCTGGCCTATGCGTTCGAGCGCTCGCCGGAGGACATCAGGGAATATCTCGAAGAGAATTTCACGCTTAGTCCAGAGCACATTGTCATCGCACCGACGGTGGCGACGCAGCCCGTTGTCGAACCGGGCGATGTCGACGGCGTCGATCAGGTTGCCGAAGACGTGCAGAGCGATGCCGAGCTGACAGACGCGGCTGATCTGCTCACGGCGGAAGATGAAGCCACGCCGCAGCCTGTACCCACGCTGCCCACCGGGGAGCCCGACAGTGAACTGATCGAAACGGAGCTGGCGACCAGGCCCCGCGCCGCGCCCAAACCGCCCCGCCCGAGCGTCATGGCGAGATTTGCGGTGGCCCAGGGCTATAAGGCCGATGGCGAGGATCGTTTCTTCCATGCGGACGGAAGCTGGATAGGCCGCGCCAATGGCACGCGCTTTCCATGGGAGCGTCGCTCGGCCGGTGGTGAGATCCTGCGGCATTATTACCCCAAGGACCATTGCCTGGAGCACGAACCGCTCCAACTCGAAGCCGACATCTGGGGCCTGCTGGACCAGAAGCCGGAACTCTACTCATTCATTCTCATCAAACCGGAGGGTGGTCCCGTCGAAATGACGGGCGCTCGCCTGCGCACACTGCGCGACGGCGGCCAACTGACCATCCATCCCGCAACGTACAGGCTTGTTTATGACCTCGACGACTAACGCCAAGAAGAAATTGATCGAGGTTGCGATCCCGCTTGAAGCGATCAACGCCGCCTCCGCACGCGAAAAATCGATCCGACATGGACACCCGTCCACGCTGCATCTGTGGTGGGCACGACGGCCGCTGGCCGCGTGCCGCGCAGTGTTGTTCGCTCAGCTTGTCGATGATCCGTCGAGCGACCTTGAAAAGTTCCCGACGCCCGAGGCGCAGGAGGCCGAGCGCAAGCGGTTGTTCGCCATCATCGAGGACCTGGTGAAGTGGGAGAACTCGACCAACGAGGAGGTGCTGGAGCGCGCCCGCGCCGAAATCCGCAAGAGCTGCGGTGGCGAGCTGCCACCAGTCTATGACCCCTTCTCGGGCGGCGGGTCGATCCCGCTGGAGGCGCAGCGCCTTGGTCTGCCCGCCTATGGATCAGACCTGAACCCAGTTGCTGTGATGATCGGCAAGGCGATGATCGAGATCCCGCCGAAGTTCAAGGACAACGGACCCATCCATCCTGGAGCCAAGGATCGGCAGTTCTACCGCAATGCCGAGGGCCTCGCCGAAGACGTCAAATATTATGGCGAGTGGATGCGCGAGAAAGCGTTGGACCGCATCGGGCATCTCTATCCGCAGGTGGAGCTGCCGAAGGAGTATGGGGGCGGCAAGGCGACGGTGATCGCTTGGATCTGGGCGCGAACGGTGCCCAGCCCCGATCCCGCGTTTTCCGACGTGCAAGTTCCGATCGCGTCGAGCTTCCTGCTTAGCTCTAAGACCGGGAGGGAAACGTGGGTCGAACCCGTTGTGGAGCGTCAGGCCAAGAGGATCACTTATCGTATCCGGCGTGGCGGCACGAAGAACGAGCTTACGGCGGCGAAGGAAGGCACCAAGGCAGGGCGTGGGGCGAATTTCCGCTGCCTCATGTCAGATACGGCGATCACGATGGAGCATGTACGTCATGCGGCTAAGCGTGGCTTGGGGCAACAGTTGATCGCTATCGTCGCTGAAGGGCAAAGGGGGCGTATCTATCTCGCTCCTAGCGCGGAGCACGCACAAGCTGCGCAGTCTGCACGTCCTTCGTGGCGGCCGGACATGGCCATCTCACAGGACAGACGTGCGTTTACGCCGCCGGACTACGGCATGGGGACGTTCGGAGACCTATTCACTGACCGACAACTGGTCGCACTGAACACATTCAGCGATCTGGTGCATGAGGCGAGGGCGCAGATTGAGGCCGACGCATTGGCGGCCGGCCGGTCCCCAGCGTCGCTCCCTTTGAGTGATGGTGGCAACGGCGCAAAGGCCTACGCGGAAGCGGTGAGTGTGTATTTGGCGTTTGCCCTCAATCGGTCTGCTGACCGAGGATCAACCATTTGCACTTGGGATTCTTCGCCCAAGATGGAAGCCCTTCGGAATACGTTTGGGCGTCAAGCAATTCCGATGACGTGGGATTTTGCTGAAGGAAATCCATTTTCCAAAGCCAGCGGAAATTTCCTCAACAATGTGGATTGGGTCCAGAAAGCGATTCAGCTTCTCGTGCCATCCTCTGCTGGCCTTGAGGTGCAGCACGATGCTCAAACGGTGGAATATCCTTCCAACACGGTCATCTCTTCTGATCCGCCATATTACGATAACATCGGGTATGCCGATTTGTCAGATTTTTTCTTCTGCTGGATGAAACCTGCGGTAAAGCCAGTATTCGATGACATATTCGGTGTGCTGGCAACGCCCAAAACTGATGAGTTGATTGCTGCCCCCTATCGGCAGGGCGGCCGGGAAGCGGCGGAGATTTTCTTCCTTGATGGGATGCGTAAAGCCATTGCCAACATGGCGCGACAGTCCTCCAATTTCTTCCCTGCAACCATCTATTATGCCTTCAAGCAAAGTGAGGTCGCGCAGGAGGGGGTCAGTTCGACCGGCTGGGCGACCTTCCTGCAAGCTGTGCTGGATGCGGGATATTCGGTTGTCAGCACTTGGCCGATACGCACGGAATTGGCGAACCGCTTGCGCGGCCGGGAAAGCAACGCGCTTGCGAACTCGGTTGTCCTCGTCTGCCGCAAGAGAGAGGCGGCTGCCGAGCTCGTCACTCGCGCCGAGTTCATCCGCGCCCTAAAACGGGAACTGCCTCCCGCAATCTCTGAGCTTCAAGCCGCCAACATCGCGCCAGCGGATATGCCGCAATCGGCCATCGGCCCCGGCATGGGCGTGTTCTCGCGCTACAAAGCTGTTCTCGAATCCGACGATAGCCCGATGAACGTGAAGACCGCGCTTCAGCTCATCAATCGGGAACTCGACGAATATCTCGGCGGCATCCAGGGTGAGTTCGACGCGGACACGCGGTTCGCGATCACCTGGTTCGAGCAGAACGGAAACGGCAAGGGTGACTACGGTGTCGCCGACAACCTTGCCCGTGCGCGTGGTATTTCCGTCGATAGCGTCAAGCACGCGGGCATCATCGAAAGCGCCGCGGGTAAGGTTCGCATCCTCTCGCGTGATGAACTCGACGACGAATGGGACCCGGAAGACGACCGTCACCTGACGGTCTGGGAGTGCCTCCAGCATCTGGTCCGGCAGCATGAGAAGGACGGTATTTCCCACGACACCGGTGTTCTGCTCAAGAAGATCAACACCCAGGCCGAGGCCGTGAAGGATCTCGCCTACTGCCTCTACGACATCAGCGCCAACAAGAGGAAGGATGCGAAGGAGGCCACGGCCTACAACGCCCTGATCGCCGATTGGGCCGAGCTGACGAAGGCGGCGGCGGCCATCCACGACACGCGCGGCGATCGTCAGATCCGGCTGGATATTTAAGGGGGAACGGACGTGGCAAAAAGTACGCGCCAATATGTGTTTGAGGGTATGGAGCTGCTGCCTGCGGCGCTGATCCCCTTCGTTGAAAAGCGGCTCGAAACCTCGCTCAAAGGGCATTGGCAGGTCCAGGTTCTGGAGAAGTTGCCGAACCTCCGTCCCAACAGCAGCGGCGAAGTCGGCTGGGACCAGGCCGCGTTGTTCAACGCGATGGATCGCTTCTGGAGCGAGGCGTTCAAGGCGGTGCTTGGCCGCGCCGAACGCTCGCTGGTCAATGAACTGGGCGATGTCCGCAACAAGCTCTCGCACAACGAGACCTTCACCTACGACGACGCCGAACGCGCGCTCGATTCCATGCGGCGCCTGATGGAGGCAATCAGCGCTGGCGAAACGGCGGAACAGCTCGGCAAGATGCGTGACACCATCCTGCGCACGAAGTTCACCGAGCTTCAGCGCAACGAGGAGCGGCGAAAAACCCAGCGTCTTGAGATTTCGGTCGAGACCGTGGCGGGACTGCTGCCGTGGCGTGAAATCGTCGAGCCACACCCGGATGTCGCCACCGGCGAGTTCCAGCAGGCGGAGTTTGCGGCCGACCTCGCCAAGGTGCATTCGGGTAGCGCACCGCCGGAATACCGCGATCCGCGTCAGTTCTACAGCCGGACCTATCTGACGGAGGGCTTGAGCACCCTGCTGGTCGGGGCTGCGAAGCGGTTGTCCGGCAGCGGCGGCGATCCCGTCGTCGAACTGCAAACCAACTTTGGTGGCGGCAAGACGCACTCGATGCTGGCGCTCTATCACATGGCGGGGCCGACCCCGGTCCAGGACCTCTCCGGCCTCGATCAACTGCTGGAGAAGCAGGCGCTCAGCGTGCCGAATGCCATCAACCGCGCCGTGCTCGTCGGCACGTCGCGCGGGCCACAGGACGTCCTCCATGCAGAGGGCGATCGGAAGATTCGCACGACATGGGGTGAACTCGCCTGGCAGCTCGGCGGGGCCGATGCCTATGCAATGGTGGCGGAAAATGACGGCAGCGGCATCGCGCCGGGCTCGAACCTGCTGGAGGCGCTCTTCAAGAAGTATGCGCCTTGCCTGATCCTGATCGATGAATGGGTCGCTTACCTGCGCCAGATCTACAAGGTCGAGGGGCTGCCCTCGGGGTCGTTCGATGCAAACCTGTCTTTCGTCCAGTCGCTGACCGAGGCGGTCAAGGCCAGTCCCGGCACATTGCTGGTCGCATCTTTGCCGGCCTCGCAGATCGAGGTTGGCGGAGAAGGCGGTCAGGAAGCGCTGGCGCGCCTCAAGCAAACCTTCAGCCGCGTGGAATCCTCGTGGCGTCCGGCGAGCCAGGAAGAGAGCTATGAGATCGTCCGGCGGCGGCTATTCAAAGACATCCCCGGCGACAAGTTCCATCATCGCGACAACACGCTGAAGCAGTTCGCCAAGCTCTACCGCGAGAACGCCAACGACTTTCCGCAAGGCTGCGCGGACGAGGATTACCGGCGCAAGCTGGAGAAGGCATATCCAATCCATCCTGAGCTGTTCGACCAGCTCTATACGAGCTGGGGCTCGCTTGAGAAATTCCAGCGCACGCGCGGCGTGCTCCGCCTGATGGCGCAGGCCATTCACGAGCTTTGGATGAACGCCGATCCGTCGGTGATGATCATGCCCGGCAGCGTGGCGGTAAGTTCGCCGCGCGTGGAGCCGGAACTGCTCCATTATCTGGACGTGAGCTGGCAGGCGATCATCGCCGGCGATGTCGATGGCACGACGTCCACGCCCTACAAGGTCGATCAGTCGGCGCCCAACCTGAACCGCTATTCGGCGACGCGGCGCGTCGCGCGTGCGATCTTCATGGGAACCGCGCCCACGGCGCAGCAACAAAACACCGGCCTCGACGACAAGCAGATCAACCTCGGCGTCGTACAGCCTGGCGAACGGCCGGCGATCTTCGGCGATGCGCTCAGGCGGCTGACCAACCAGGCCAAGTTCATGCACGCCGATCTTGGCCGGTACTGGTACTCGATGTCGGCGAGCCTCAATCGTATCGCCGCGGATAAAGCCGCGCAGATCGAGGCAGCGCTGGTCGATGTGACGATCGATGCGGAACTCGGAAAATATGTGAACGGCCTTGCCGATCGGGGGCATTTCGATGCCGTGCAGGTCGCGCCAGCCTCGTCGGCCGAAGTTCCCGATGAAGCCGGCGGAGTTCGCGCCATCGTGCTGGGTGTCAAATATCCCCACAATGGCCGTGATGGCTCTGACGCGCTGGTCGAGGCCAAGGACATTCTCACGCAGCGCGGCAGCCCGCCGCGCGTCTATCGCAACATGCTGGTGTTCATTGCCGCGGAAAGCCGTCAGCTCGATCATCTGAAAGACGCTGTTCGTGCTTCGCTGGCCTGGGGGGAGATCGTTCGCGACACGGAGCGGTTGAACCTTACCCAGAGCGATAGCGCGTTGGCCAAGACGAAACTGGCCGAAGCGAACGAGACGATGAAGACCCGCCTGAAGGAGGCGTGGTGCTATCTCCATTATCCCGCCCAGGAGAGCGCCCAGGCCGATTGGGAGTGGGTATCGGGCAAGATCCCGGCTCAGGACGGTTTGTTGGCGCAGGCCAGCAAGAAGTTGGTGGCCGAGGAGGGCCTGCTCACGGAACTGGGGCCGTCGCGCCTCGACCGTGACCTCCAGAAATATATCTGGAACGACAAGCCGTGGTTGTCGCTGAAAGATCTACGGGAATATCTCAACCGCTACATCTATCTGCCGCGCATCAAGGATCAGGGCGTCTTGATCAAGGCTGTGCAGGCTGCCGTGAATGGCATGTTGCCTGGCCCCTTCGCCTATGCAGAGCGATGGGACGAGAAGTCGGACACCTATCTGGGGCTGGCGATCGAGCGCGCGGTAAGCGCCGTAGTCGTGATCGACGGCGATAGCGTCATTGTGAGGCCGGAGGTGGCCGAGGCGCATCGTCCGGCTCCCGTGCAGCCTGAGTCCGGCGACACTACCCCAGGAACCGGCGGCAGCACGCCGGCGCCCGATGGGCAGCCCGCGGATGACGTGCCCTCGGCTCCGCAACCTGAAAAGAAGCCGACGCGCTTCTCCGGCGCCGTGATGATCTCACCGGAGCGTCCGGCCCGAGACATCCATCAGATCGTCGAAGCAATCGTCGAGCAAATCACCACGTTGCCGGGCAGCCAGGTGAAGATCCGGCTCGAGATTGACGCCGAAGTGCCGGACGGTCTCGATCGAGCCAAGGTTCGGACGCTGGTCGAGAATGCCAATACACTTGGATTCATAGAGAAATCCGTAGAATGATAGCCGGTCGGCGCGCTCTGGTATGGCCTGGGAGCGCCGACGAACTTTGTCGCCACGCTGGGAAATCGCTTTGACAAGCCTCGCAGAGTCTTTGTCAGGCATTCAAGATAAGCGATTGAGTTAAACTGGTTCGCGCCATCCATCCGGCTCCGGTATTTTAGGCCTCAGAATACGAGCTCCCTGACCCCGAACCCTTCACCATTCAAGCCTCTTGTGAAAGGTACACTCAATGTCTGCTTAGCCAAAGGCGGCCGCCAAGAGCAGACCGACCGCTGACGGCCAGGGCGAGACCCGGCATTGCAACTGTAATATCGCCACCGCCCCCCTCGGCAAGGTCACGAATGAGGGGTACCTAGTCTCCACAGAACAGGGCTGAATGATTGGGAGACTGGAAAATGGCATTCGATTGCATTGTGCGCGGCGGGACGATTGTTGATGGTACGGGTGCCGAGAAATTCGTCGGCGATATCGGCATCCGGGACGGCTATATAGTCGAGGTCGCGCCGTCGATCGACGGGAACGGTGCTGCGGAGATCGACGCGGCCGGCCTGATCGTGGCGCCCGGGATCATCGACCTGCATACGCACTATGACGCGCAGCTTCACTGGGATCCCTATTGCACCACGTCGGGCTGGCACGGTTCGACGACGGTGGTTATCGGGAACTGCGGCTTCGGTTTCGCGCCGGTGCGCCCGGGGTCCGAGGAGCGCTATATGCGCATGATGGAAAACACCGAGCAGGTCCCTTACGAGGTGATGCAGCAGGCGCTTCCCTGGACCTGGAACACATTTCCCGAATGGTTCGAGCATCTCAAGAATCTGCCGAAGGGCGTCAACGTCGCGACCTATCTGCCGACCAATGCTCTAATCTCCTACGTCATCGGCCCGGATGAAGCGAAGACGCGTCCTTCCACGGCCGAGGAAAAGGCCGAGATGGCGCGTCTCCTCGACGAAGCGATGGATGCCGGCGCGTCGGGGTTCGCGCTCTCTTATCTCGGCGAAGCCGGGAACAGCCATGTCGATCACGATCAGAGCCCGATGCCGACCGACATCATGGCCGAGGAAGACATTTACAATCTTGCGGATGTTCTCGGTCGTCGCGGCGACGGCACCGTCATGCTGCTCGGGGAGCTGCCGGGAATGAAGGACCCCCGCCGGCATGTTGCGGAGGAAGTGGCGCGCCGCACGGGCGGGTCCGTTCTCTACAACATCGTCATGGTCAACGATCGCGATCCCGAACAGCACCGCGACTTCCTTCGCTGGCTCGACGAAATGACCGCGAAGGGGCTGAACATCTGGGGCCAAGCTTTTGCCCATCGCAAGCCTCTCGACATCAACCCGATGCACTGGGACCAGTGGAATGCGGTCCCGATCTTCCGGACGCTCTCCTCCGCACACAGCGTCGAAGACAAGATGGCTCTGGTCAGCGATCCCGCCTATCGGGAGCGTTTCCACCGCGAATATGATCCCAAGCGCATGACCGAAGCAGGCGGCCGGATCGAGCGCTACATTCTCGTGGAGGCCGAAGGCAGCGACAAGCTCGCGCCGTTCTGCGGACGCCATCTGGAAGACATCGCGGCCGAGCTTGGCGAGCATTTCATCGATGTCTTCCTGGACTCGATGCATGACACCGAAATGAAGGTGCTTTACTCGAGCATCGAGAATACCGGCCACAACACCGATTATGTCGCGGAGATGCTCGGCCATCCGCGCGTGCTCGGCGGGACGTCGGACGGCGGGGCGCACTCTAAGCATGGTAATGGCGGCTTCTGGTCGACCGATATCCTCCTGCATCTGACGCACGAGACCAACGCCTTTTCGCTCGAGCAGGCGCATAACCTCCTCAGCCTGCGGGGCGCGCAGGCGTTCGGCCTCGATGATGTCGGAGCGATAAAGCCCGGCTATACAGCAGATTTGATGATCTATGACTTCGACGCGCTCGATTATCAGCCGCGCGGCAAATATGTCGTCGTGAACGATTTTCCCGGTGGCGACTGGCGCAAGGTGACCTATGCGCTGGGCATCCGGCACATATTGGTGAACGGTGTCGAGACATTCCGAGATGGCACCGAGACGGGTGCCACTCCCGGCCGGATGTTCACGACCTCCCGCGCGGCGACGCGGGAGATGCTCGCCGCCGAATAGCCACTCCGTCCCTCCTGCCACTTGAGCCCGGCCGCCTTGTCGCGACCGGGCTCGTTTGCGTGGCAAGCTTCTGAAACCCGCAGAAAAGCTGGACAAATTGCATATGTAATAAGGATTTGGCACGGCTTGTCCGAATGCGGTTTCGCCATCACACATTCGCCAAGCGCCCCGAGGCGGCCGACGTCATGGCGATGGACGGACCGGCCTCGAGAGAGTGCCACATGAGGAAAGGATTCCAAGAATGAGGGCCACACTGCTTCTTTCCGCCGCCATGATCGCTCTTCCGGGGGGCGCATATGCGCAGGAAGCCGAGGGGGACAGTTCTGCGAGCGCCGCCGCGCCGCAAACTGCATCCGCCATTTCCGACGGCGACATCATCGTTACCGCCCGCCGCCGCGAGGAGAATCTTCAGGACGTTCCCGTAGCGGTGACTGCGATTACCGGAGAGGCGCTCGAAGAACGCGGCATCACCTCGGTGCTCGACCTCGCCGCAGCGACGCCGTCGCTGACGCCGACCAGCATCTTCTCGTCGAGCCATGTCAATTTCACGATCCGCGGACAGGCTCCCGAGAACAACAATTTCGGCAATACCCCGACCGTCGAAGTCTATTTTGCCGAAGTTCCCCAGATTTTTCCGTCGCTCGCTCAGCTATATGACATTGACTCGGTGCAGATCGTGCGCGGACCGCAAGGCACATTGTTCGGCCGCGCCTCGAACGGCGGCGCGGTCCTTTTCACTCCGCGCGGCGCGTCGAGCGACAAGGGCTACGTCAGTCTGCAATATGGCAATTACAACGACATGGAAGTCGAGGCTGCAGTCAGCATTCCGATCGCCTCGGATGTCCTCTCGGCACGCGTTGCCGGCAGCCTCGTGCGCCGCGACGGCTACACCAAGGTGCTCAATCAGAGCAATTACGATCTCGACGACAAGCAGAGCCAGGCCATTCGCGTCACGCTCGACTTCACTCCGACCGAGACGATCAGCAACCGCCTGATCTTCGATTATGTCGACATTGACCAGCACCAGGGCTCGTGGCTGCTGCTGGCCGCAAGGCCCGGCGGCCTCGCATCGCAGGTCTTCAACCCCGCCAATCCGCTGTTCCAGCAATTTCTGGCGGCAAACTCCGATCTTGCCGCCATTCCCGGCTACAGCGACGGCATCCAGGGCTATCTCGAGACCATCCGTGAAAAGGGGCCTCGCAAGGTCTATCTCAACACGCCGAATGACCTGCTCATCTTTCGCAACCGGACGCTCAATCTGATCAACACGACTGAGGTCGAACTCGGGGCGATCAAGGTGAAGAATATCTTCGGCTATCAGGAGCTCTACAGCGCACTGGGTTACGAAGCGGACGGCTCGCCATTTCCGCTGCTCGATGGCTACCGGGCGAGCTTTGCGCCGACGGCGCGCGCCGCCGACAAGCATCAATTCTCGAACGAGCTTCAGATTTCGGGAAGCTTTTTCAACGACCGGCTGGACCTGATGGTCGGCGGCTATTTCCAGAACCGCAAGGATAATGAGCCAGGCAACACGCTCTTCGGGCAGGCGCTGGCCATCTTCGGCGGCGGTGCGACGCAGGTTCTCAATTCGATCGACGAGAAGAGCAGGGCGGTTTTCACGCAGGGCACCTTCAAGATTACTGACAGCCTTCGCCTGACGGCTGGCTATCGGCACACCTGGGACAAGATCGACGTCCAGCAATATCTTGCTTTCACCCCTCGCACACAGCGCGGCCTCGCCAGCGGACCTACGGTCTGCCCAGGCACCAACATTCCCTTCTCTGTGGATGCGGCCCAATGCCGGGGGCCCTTCTCGGCGCTGCGCCCTGAAGGCGACAACTGGACGGTCGGTCTCGACTGGCAACCGACCGACGATATGCTCCTTTATGCGGCGGCAAAGCGGGGCTATCGTCCGGGCGGCGTCTCGACGACGGCGGCGGTTCCCGCGCTGCGCGAGTTTCTGCCGGAGACGATCACCGAATATGAGGCAGGCCTCAAGACGTCCTTCGATTTCGGGCCGGTCCGCGGACGCTTCAACGTCTCGGCCTTCTACCAGACGATCGACGAGGCGCAGCGGGGGTTCGTCATTTTTAATACGGCGACGAACCAGGCTCAGAGCATCACGCTCAATGCTGAAAAGGCAGAAGTGAAAGGCATCGAGGTTGAAACCGACTTCCGCTTCGGATCGAACTTCCGTCTTTCGATCTTCGGCGACTATACCGACGCCGGCTACAAGGCGTTCCAGGTCCCGATCGTTGGCGCTGATCCCACGGTCCCGGGCGGCCTGGCCATCACGGGCTACCGTGATGCCTCCGCCAATCCCTTCCCGAATGTGCCCAAATGGCACGCGGGGGTGAATGCCACCTATATCCTGCCGCTTCCAAGTCATGCCGGCGAGCTCAGCGTGACCGGCAACTACTATTATCAGTCGGAAT
>Ga0182747_1000536_pt1 | contig 35906 bp, 31 predicted proteins | sample eDN3rd30CBELigBY_FD_128526 | JGI IMG/M metagenome (GOLD analysis project Ga0182747, IMG submission 128526) | Enriched backyard soil microbial communities from Emeryville, California, USA - eDNA 3rd pass 30_C BE-Lig BY (version 2) (version 2) | ecosystem: Environmental > Terrestrial > Soil >... | reverse complement strand
CGCCCACCCGGATGGCCGCCACGTTGCGCATCAGGTAGTCGCCGCCCACCACGTCGAGCACGGTGTCGACGCCGATCCCCTTCGTGGCCTCCGACACGGCCTCCACGTAGTCCTCGGCGCCGTAGTCGACCACCCGGTCGGCACCCAGCGCCCGGACCGCCTCGACCTTGCCGGCGGAGGTCGTGGCCACGACGTGGGCGCCCATGGCCTTCACGATCTGGACCGCCATCGACCCCACACCGGACGCTCCGGCGTGGACGAGCGCCCACCCGCCGGAGCGGAGCCCGCCCTGGACGACCAGGGCATCGTGCGCGGTGATCCCGACCTCGGGGATCGCCGCCGCATCAGCCACGTCCACGCTCTCGGGCACCGGCATCAGCTGGCGCTCGTGCACGGCGGCCAGCTCGGCGTAGGCACCGCCGGCCACGATCGCCATCACCTCGTCGCCGACCGCCCACCGGGCGACGCGGGCCCCGACCGCGACGACCCGGCCCGACAGCTCCATGCCCGGCACCTCGTGCTCGCGCTTCGGGCCGGGCTCCGGGTAGAACCCGCGGCGCTGCAGCAGGTCCGCACGGTTCAAGGCGGTGGCCGCCACCTCCACCAGCACGTCTTCCGGTCCGATCTCCGGGGCCGCGATGTCGGTCAGCGTGAGCACGGACGGATCTCCGTACTCGGTCAAGACGATGGCTCGCATGCGCGCACCCTACGGTCCTGGTCGTGGACTTCGCGCTCTCGGCCGACCTCGTCGCCCTCGGGCAGGAGGCGCGTGCCGTGGGGCGGGCCGGAACCGACCGGCGCGAGATCCGGGAGGACGGCTGGCTCATGGGGTACGACCCCGGCTTCGCCCTCGAGCTGGCCGAGCGGGGCTGGCTGGGCATGACGTGGCCGACCGAGGTGGGCGGCGGCGGGCGGCGGGCGATCGACCGCTTCGTGGTGTTCGAGGCGCTGATCGCCGAGGGGGCGCCCCTGGCCGCCTGCTACTTCGCCGACCGGCAGATCGGCCCGACGCTCCTCCAGTTCGGCACCTCGGAGCAGCAGGCGCGGTGGCTGCCCGGGATCCTCGCCGGCGCCGACGTGTGGTGCATCGGGATGAGCGAACCCGATGCCGGTTCCGACGTCGCCTCGCTGCGCACCCGAGCCGTCCGGGCCGGCGACGGATCGGGCGACTGGATCGTCGACGGCGCCAAGGTCTGGACCAGCGGCGCCGTCCACGCCGACTGGTGCTACCTCATCGCCCGCACCGATCCGGGCGCCCGGCCCCACGCCGGCCTGTCGGAGCTGGTGGTGGACATGCGGACGCCGGGGATCGAGGTCCGCCCGATCGTCGACGCCACCGGTGACGGCCACTTCTGCGAGGTGCGGTTCGACGGCGTGCGGGTGCCGGCGGTGAACCTCGTGGGCGCAGAGAACGGCAGCTTCCGCCAGGTGATGCGCCAGATGGAGCACGAGCGCGGCGGCATCGACCGGCTGGTGAGCAACCAGCGCCTCTACCGCGACGCCCTCCCCCTGGCCGACCGCTCCGATGCCCGGGTCCGCCAGGAGATCGCCGCGATCGAGACCGGCTACCGGCTCGGCCGGCTGCTCGTGGTGCGCGAGGTGCTGGGCCAGGCACCGAAGCAGTTCTCGGCGGCGGCCAAGACCGCGTGCACCGAGCACGAGCAGCGGGTGGCGTGGTTCTGCGCGTCGGTGCTGGGCGCCCGGGGCCAGGCCGGTGCCGCCGATGACGACCTGAGCCGCCGGGTGGCGCGCAACCTCGCCTACGCACCGGCGTACACGATCATGGGCGGCACCACCCAGATCCTCCGCACGATCATCGCCGAGCGCGTCCTCGGCCTCCCCCGAGCCTGAGTCCCGTCCGCCTTCCCGGCTGTGGTCGGCCTTCCACCTCGGGGGGGGGCGGGATCGACCGCGCTCAGGACTCCCGGCCCCCTGGTTCAGAGGCGGCGGACGTGGGGGCGGGGGTCGGCGACGTGGGGGGCGAGGGCGATGCGGGCGTCGGTGATGGCCGCGGAGCCGTCGACCACGAGGACCGGGTTGAGGCGCACGGCCACGATCTCGGGGATCGCATCGGCGAGGGCGGCCAGCCGGCACAGGAGGTCGACGAGCGCGGCCCGGGCTTCAGGGCCGTACTCGTCGACGAGCGGCGCCAGGACCGACCCGTCGATGAGGCGCTCGGCGTCGGCGTCGGTGAGCGGCAGGATCTGCAGCGCCTCCTCCACCACCCGCTCGGCGGCCGCACCCCCGGGGCCGAGGGTGAGCACGTCGCCGAGCACGTGGTGGCGGTAGATGCCGACGCGGCACTCGACGCCCTCCGGCACCATCACCTGCACGATGGCCGGGTGCATGGCCGGGCCGAGCAGGGCCTCCATCCGCTCGTAGGCGTGGCGCACCTCGTCGTCGCCGTGGACGTCGAGGGACACGCCGCCGGCCTCCGTCTTCGACAGGCGCTCGAGCCCCGATGCCTTGAGGGCGACGGGGAAGCCCAGGCGGCGGGCGGCATCGATCGCCTCCTCCGCGGTCTCCACCAGGGCCTGGGCCGCGGGAGCCAGCCCCGCGCAGCGGAGCAGCTGCTCGGACTCGATCGGGTCGAGCCACCGCCGCGGGCCGTCGAGCCAGCGGTCCACCAGGGTCCGGGCCTCGACCTGGTGCTCGTCGGTGAGCTCGGGGAGCGAGCCCACGGGCTGCGACCGCCACGCGGCGTAGCGAGCCACGCGGCCCATCGCCACCGCGGCCTCCTCCGGGAAGGGGAACTCCGGGATCGACACCTCGTCGTCACGCAGGAGACCGGCCCGGTGCTCGCCCAGCATGCAGGCGACGGTGGTGACGGCCCCGGCGGCGCGGGCGGCGGACCGCAGGGACGCGCCCACCCGCCGGTAGTGGGCGCGGATCGCCGGCGCGTAGATGACCAGCACGGCGTCGACGTCGCCGCGCTGGTAGATGCCCGTGAGCGCGGCCTCGAAGTCCTCGGGAGCCGCCTCGTTCGAGAGGTCGACGGGCTCGTGAGGATGAAGGCCCGCGGCCTTCAAGGCGTCGACCGCGAGCCACGCCGGACCCCACGAGTTGGTGAGCACGGCGACGCGGCTCCCGGCCGGGAGCGGCTGGCTGTCGAGCACGTTCGCCGTGAACAGCATCTGGGTGAGGTTGTCGACCCGGATGATGCCGGTCTGCTCCAGCAGGGCCGCCGCGGTGGCGTCCGGGGGCCAGGCGTCGGGTTCGACCCAGTGGTCGGCCTCGGAGCCACCGACCTTCACCGCTACGACGGGCTTGTGGAGCGACAGCACCCGGGCGGTGCGGGTGAACTTCGACGGGTTGCCGAAGGACTCGAGGTAGCACATGACCACATCGGTGCCGGGGTCGTCCTGCCAGTACCGGAGGAGGTCGTTGCTCGACACGTCGGCCTTGTTCCCCACCGCCACGAACGAGCTCACTCCCAGCCCCATCCCGCGGGCGGCGTCGATGATGGCGGCGCCGATCACGCCGGACTGGGCCACCAGCCCGACTCGGCCGGCGATCGGGTCGACGGGCACGAACGTGGCGTGCATGGCCACGTCCGGGTCGGTGTTGATGATGCCCAGGGCGTTGGGGCCGATGAGCCGCATGCCGTGCCGCCGGGCGTAGGTGACCAGCTCGATCTCGGCCGCCTCGCCCGCCTCGTCGCGGTCGGCGAACCCGGCCGACAGCACCACCAGGCCCTGCACCCGCTTGTAGGCGCACTCCTCGGCCACGCGCAGGACCTCGCCGGCCGGCACGCACACGATGGCCAGGTCCAGCTCGCCCGGCACGTCGAGGACCGACCGCCACGAGCGCACGCTGGCGACGTAGTCGGCCTCCCGGTTGACCGGGTACACGGGTCCCTGGAAGCCGCGGCTCACCAGCTCGTGGAACACCTGGTGGCCGATCGTGCCCGGCGTCCTCGACGCACCGACGACGGCGATCGACGTCGGCCGCAGCAGGCGCTGGACCGATCGGGCTTCGGCCACGCCGGCGCGCACCTCGATGGCGGCCAGGGCCGCGGGCGTCGGCTCGATGCTGAGCTGGACCTCGATGACGCCGTCTTCGAAGCGGCTCGACGCCGTGAACCCGGCCTGGGTGAAGACTCCGAGCATCTTGCGGTTCTGCGGCAGCACCGAGGCGGTGAACCCCGAGATGCCCGCCTCCCGGGCCGCTTCGGCGAGGTACTCCAGCAGCACGGTCGCCATGCCCCGGCCGTGGTGGGCGTCGTCGATGAAGAAGGCGACCTCGGCATCGCTCCGAGCGCGGTGGCGGTCGTAGCGGGCGACACCCACCAGTTCGTCGCCGATCAGCCCGACGAAGGCCATGCGGTCGATGTAGTCGACCCGGGTGAACCGCTCGAGGTCCCGCTCCGACAGCCGCGGCCGCGGCGAGAAGAACCGGAAGTAGATGCTCTCGGGCGACTGGCGCTCGTGGAAGGCGACGATGCGCTCCGCGTCGTCGGGCCGGATCGGCCGGAGCGCCATCGTCCCCCCGTCGGACAGCACGACCTCGGACTCCCACCGGTCGGGGTAGTCGGCCACCGGCGAGTCAGACATGGGCGAAGGCTACCGATCGCCACCCGCTAGAACCTTCGACGTGCCTGCCCACCGCGTCCGTTCGTCGGCTCCCCTCCCGCTCGACTTTGCGGCGATCCGCCAGGAGCTCGATGTCCCGGGGGCCTTTCCCGCCGAGGCGCTCGCCGAAGCCGATCACGCCGCCGCGCGCCGGTTCCCCGACCACGAGGACGCGACCCACCTCGACCTCGTGACCATCGACCCTCCGGGCTCGCGCGATCTCGACCAGGCCGTGGCCATCGAGACCACCGACGACGGGTGGCAGGTCTCCTACGCCATCGCCGACGTCGCCGCCTGGGTCGATCCCGGCGGCGCGGTCGACCAGGCCGCCCGGGAGCGGACGCAGACCTACTACGCGCCCGATGCGCGGATGCCGCTGCACCCGCCCGTGCTCGGCGAGGGGGCCGCGTCGCTGCTGCCGGACGGCCCTCGGCCCGCAGCGCTCTGGACCATCGGCGTCGACCGCGGCGGCGTCACGACCTCGGTCGACGTCCGGCGGGCGCTGGTGCGCAGCCGCGCCCAGCTCACCTACCGCGAGGTGCAGGACCAGCTCGATGCCGGGAAGGCCCCCGCTGCCATCGCCGCCTTCCCCGACATCGGCGCGGCCCTCCTCGCCGCCGCCCGCGAGCGCGGCGCCATCGAGCTCGGGCTGTCCGATCAGGAGGTCGTACCGGCGGGTGACGGCTCGTGGACCGTGAAGCTCCGGGCCGACCTGCCCGTCGAACACTGGAACGCCCAGATCTCGCTCCTCACCGGGAGGGCGGCGGCCTGGCTCATGATCGAGACCGGAACCGGGATCCTCCGCACCGTCCCCCAGGCCGACCCGGCCACCTTCCCCCGCCTCCAGCAGGCCGCCCGCAGCCTCGGCATCAGCTGGCCCGACGGGATGCAGCCGGGCGCCGTGCTGGCGTCGCTGGACACGAGCCGGCCCCGCCACGCCGCGTTCGCCGACCTGGCCGCCGAGCTGCTCCGCGGCGCCGCGTACACCCCGTTCACCGGGGCACCACCGGCCGATCCCGGCCATGCCGGCGTCGGCGCCCCCTACGCCCACGTCACCGCGCCGCTCCGCCGCCTCGTCGACCGGTTCGGCACCGAGATCTGCCTGGCCGCCGTCCGGGGCGGCGCCGTCCCGTCGTGGGCGGCTGACGCCCTGCCCGACCTGCCCGACCAGATGGCCGCCGGCGACGCTCGAGCCAAGAAGCTGGACCGCGCCGTCGTCGACGCCACCGAGGTCGTCGTCTTGGCCGACCGGGTGGGCGACGTGTTCCCCGCCGCGGTCGTCGAGACCGGCGACCGCTACGGGACCGTGGTGCTCGACGAGCCGCCCGTCCGGGCCCGCTGCGACACCAGGCACCTGCCGTTGGGCGAGGAGATCCACGTGCGCTGCACCGTGGCCGACCCCGCCACCCGCACGGTCCGCTTCGAACGCGTCTCCTGACCCCTGGGGGTGTCCGATTTCGGCGGGTCCGCCCCTCTAACCTTGATCGACCCTCCCCCGCAGAAGGACCGCTCCCATGATCGTCGTCACCGGCTACCTCACCATCGATCCGGACAAGCGCGCCGACGCCGAGGCCGCCATCGCCGCGTTCGTGCCGAAGAACCTCGCCGAGGAGGGCTGCGTCGACTACCGGTTCTCCTTCGACGTCTTGGAGCCGAACCGCCTCAACGGCCTCGAGCAGTGGGAGTCGCAGGCGGCGATCGAAGCCCACATGGCGAGCGACCACATGGCCGAGTTCATGGCCGCGATCGGGCCGTGCCTCGGCGGCGAGGCCGCCTTCACCGCCCATGAGATCTCGTCTTCGACGAAGATCATCTAAAAGGAGCGCCTCCCCCCTTGCTCCCCCTCGCGGCCATCGCCGTCGGTGCCCTCATCGGGTTCGTCGGCTCCCGCAAGCTCCGTCGCCCGCAGCACGCCGCCCAGGCGGCGTCCGTCGCGCGCACCGTCAGCGCCAGCGTCGGCCGCCGCAGGACCCTCACCGCTCCGGAGCTGCAGCGAGCCTGCTTCTCGGAGATGGTCCGCCACGTCCGCGTCGACCGCCAGGGCCGCACCCGGGCACCGTCGCGCTACGTGATCCAGGTGGCCGCGGTCGACATGGAGGTCATCGACGACACCCGATCCTGGTTCACCGACGGGCTCCGTGACGCCCTCACCACCGCGGCGCACGACAACGGCTGGACGATCGACGGGACCATCGCCATCAGCTTCGAGGTCGATGCCTCGCGTCGCGCCGGGGTCCCCAACGCCCTCGCCGTGGACCCCGAGGGGCCGAAGCGGGCCGAGCCCACCGCGCCGCCGGGCCAGGCGCCGGCACCCACCAGCCTGGCGCTCGTGCGCACCGACACCGGCGCTCGCACCGCCCTGGACCGAGACGCCGTCACCATCGGGCGCTCCTCTGACCGCACCATCACCATCGACGACACCCGGGTCAGCCGGTCGCACGCCACCGTCGAGCGCACCCGGTCGGGCTGGAGCGTCACCGACAACGGCTCGTCCAACGGCACCCGCGTCAACGGGAAGGCCATCGCCGCCAAGGCGCCGAAGGCGCTCGACGACGGCGACGTGATCGGCGTCGGTCCGGTCGACCTGCGCGTCGAGGCCGCCGCCCCCGAGGGCGCAGCCGGTACCCGGGCGCTCGACGACAGCGACCGCACCCGCATCTCGGGCGAGGTCCTGCCCCCGCCCCGGCGGTCCGAGCCGTGAGCCTGCTCCTCTCCCTCCTGGCCGGCGTCGTCCTCGGTGCCGCGGTCGAGCGCGTCGTCGGCCGCTCGCCCGCGCCCGCCACCACGGCCAACGCCAACGTCGCTCCCGCTCCCGAGCGCACGCGCCGCTGGGGCCGCATCGTCGGCGTCACCGCCCTCGTGCTCGCGGTCGCCCTCGTGGCCGGGGCGCTGGTCATGTACCTGTGGGCATCCAACGTCTTCGACAAGATCGAGAAGGTCCCCGTCGCGTCGGTCCTGTCCGACGACACGTCGGCCGGCACCAACTACCTGCTGGTCGGCAGCGACAACGGCGAGGAGGGCGGCGAGCAGCGCGAGGGCGTCGAGGGCCGCCGCTCCGACACGATCATGGTGCTGAACGTGAAGGACGGGAAGGCCAAGATGCTCTCCCTGAACCGGGATCTGTGGGTCGAGAACCCGGCCACGGGCGCGAACGGACGCCTGAACGCCGCCTACAGTGCCGGGCCGGCCAACCTCGTCGAGGCCGTCACCCAGAACTTCGGGATCCCGATCAACCACTACATCGAGATCGACTTCATCTCGTTCGGCGGGCTGGTCGACTCGTTCGGCGGCATCGACATCTCGTTCGAGCACCCCGCGTTCGACCTGGCGTCGGGCCTGGACGTGAAGCAGGCCGGCCTGGTCCACCTCGACGGCCAGCAGGCCCTCGCCTACGTGCGCTCCCGCCACTACGCCGAAGTGATCGACGGCGAGGTCGTGCTCGACCCCACCAGCGATCTCGGCCGGGTCCAGCGCCAGCAGGTGTTCCTGCGGGAGATCATGAACAAGGCCGGCGCCAAGCGGAACCCGTTCACGCTGATGAAGGCGGCCGAGAACATGAGCGGCGGCCTCCGCATCGACGACACCATGACGATGTGGGAGGCCGCCCGCTTCGCCTGGGCGATGGGCCGGCTCGACCCCGTCTCGGTGCCGCTGCCGGTGTCGCCCCGCACCACCAGCGGCGGTGCCGCCGTCCTCGACCTGAAGCAGCCTGAGGCCGACGCCGTCCTCGACCAGTTCCGCTGAGCGCCGGCCGGGCCGGCCGGAGCCGGCCGGTCAACGGCCGTTGAGGGAGAAGTGCTGGTGGTCCTTCGGGTTCGACCAGTCGCCGCCCCACTCCCAGCCGATGCCGCGGAACCACTGCCACACGCTGCCGCCGTGCTTGACCATCCCCGGAGCCCGCACGCTGCGGTCGGCCCAGGGCTTGCCCGACGGCGGCAGCACGGTCCCGGATCGGGTCACGTACGGGTTCTGGACCGGGTTGATGTCGACGGCCGTCCCGTACGAGTGCTCGGACCAGCTGGTGCCGCCGGTGACCGCCCGGCAGTTGAACGCCGAGGTGTTGTTGGCGGCCATCGAGGCGTCGTCGTCGGACCCGTACGCCTGCACCGGGTGGATCCGCTGGATCTGGAAGCGGGCGTCGTAGAGCTTCCCGAAGACGTCGGCGATGTGCTGGGCCTCGGTGGAGCGGACGATCAGGTCGCCCTGGTGCCGCGTGCCGTCGTAGCCCCAGTAGTGGACCCGCACCCGCCGCAGCTGCGACGGGCCGACCGGGCAGCCGGACCGCCAGCTCGATCCGAGGTCGGCCGCCGTGACGGTGCTGACCGTCGACCCGTAGGCCGCCACGCCGCTCGCGCCCCGCGCCGGCGGCCTCCCCGTGGTCGGGTCGAGGCACCCGGTGAGAGCGAGGGGGAGCACGATCCCCACCAGCAGGGCGATCCGTCGCACGGAGCCAGGGTGGGACCGCACTACCGTTCGCGGCCATGACCGCCTCAGACGCTTCCGATGCACAGGACTTCGGTACCCGGATCGCCGCCGCCTACGCCTCCGAGGGCTCGACGGTCGACATCGGGCGGGCCGTCCTGGGCAACACGACGTTCCCCGAAGCGGTGGTCCAGGTCCCGACGGCGATGTGCAACCGGCACGGCCTGATCGCCGGCGCCACCGGGACGGGCAAGACCGTCACCCTCCAGCTCCTGGCCGAGCAGCTGTCGGCCCAGGGCGTGGCCGTGTTCACCGCCGACATCAAAGGCGACCTCACCGGCCTGGTGAAGCCGGCGACGCCGGGCGAGAAGATCCAAAAGCGCATCGACGAGCTGGGCCTAGCCTACACGCCGACGGGCGCACCGGTGCAGTTCTGGTCGCTGGGCGGCCAAGGCCCCGGGGTCCCGATCCGATCGACCATCGGCGCGTTCGGCCCGCAGCTGCTGGCCAAGGTGCTGGGCGCCAACGAGACCCAGGCCTCGTCGCTGGCGCTGGTCTTCTACTACGCCGACCAGAAGGGCCTCCCCCTCCTGGACCTGGTCGACCTGGTGGACCTGCTCACGTACCTGACCAGCGACGACGGCAAGGCCGAGCTGAAGACCGTCGGCGGACTCTCGTCGGCCACCGCGGGCGTCTTGCTCCGCAAGCTGGTGGAGCTGACCCAGCAGGATGCCGAGGCGTTCTTCGGCGAGCCCGAGGTCACCATCGACTCGCTCATCCGCCAGGCCCCCGACGGCCGCGGCGTCGTCAACTGCCTCGAGCTGGCCGCCGTGCAGGACCGCCCGAAGCTGTTCTCCACGTTCCTCATGTGGCTCCTCGCCGAGCTGTTCGAGACGCTCCCCGAAGCCGGCGACCTCGACAAGCCGAAGCTCGTGTTCTTCTTCGACGAGGCCCACCTGCTGTTCGCCGACGCACCCAAGGCGTTCGTCGAGCAGGTGGCCCAGACCGTGCGGCTCATCCGCTCGAAGGGCGTGGGCGTGTTCTTCATCACCCAGCTGCCCGACGACGTGCCCGACGCCGTCCTCGCCCAGCTCGGCAACCGGGTGCAGCACGCGCTGCGCGCCTACACGCCCCGCGACGCCAAGGCGCTGAAGGCCGCCGTGTCCACGTATCCCAAGACCGGCGACTACGACCTCGAGGAGGTGCTGACCCAGCTCGGCATCGGCGAGGCCATCGTCACCACGCTCACCGACGACGGTGCCCCCACCCCGGTGGCGTGGACCAAGGTCCGCCCGCCGCAGTCGCAGATCGGCGCCGTCGACCCCGCCGAGGTCAAGGCCATGGCCGAGACGAGCGAGCTCTGGTCCACCTACGCCGCCGAGATCGACCGGCCCTCGGCTCGCGAGATGCTCGCCGCCAAGATGGGCGTCGAGCCGCCCACCCCGCCGCCGACCGGCGAGCCGCCCGTCGTCGTGCGACCCGACCTGCCCCCGCCCCCGGCGAGCGCAGCGCCGTCACCCGGCGACCTGGTGAAGGACTCCGGCATCGGGGCCGACGACTTCGATGTGGAGGTCCCGAAGGGCCCGCCCGTCCGCACGAAGTCCGGATCCCGGTCGGGGCCGCCCGCCCGCACGAAGAAGGACGACGGCAACGTGATCGTCGACTTCCTGAAGAGCCGAGAAGGCCGGGCCACGGTCAACAACGTCGTCCGAGGCGTCTTCGGCATGATGAAGAAGAACTAGCTCACCCGAGCAGGTCGGCGGCGTGGGGCATGGCGTCGACGGCGCCGGCCCTCGTGACGGCGATCGAGGCGGCGAGGTTGGCTCGCTCGAGCGCGGGCAGCAGGTCCTGGCCACCGGCCAGCGACGCGGCGAGCACGCCGACGAAGCAGTCGCCCGCTCCGGTGGTGTCGACCGCGTGCACGGGGATCCCGGGCACGACGTGCTCCCCCGACAGCCCGGAGGACACGACGCCGAGCGCCCCGAGCGTCACGACCACGGTCTGCTCGCCGGTCCGGATGGTCCCCGCCTGCGCCAGGGCGCCGGGGAGGTCCACCGCCACCTCCTCGCCACCGCCGGCGAGCAACGCCGCTTCGTGCCCGTTCACGACCACGATGTCGGCGGACGGGACCAGCGAGACGCCCGCGCCGATCGGCGACGGGTTCAGCACCGAGCGGGCACCCGCCTCGTGGGCGGCGAGCAGGGCGGCGGCGACCGCCTCGGCCGGCACCTCCAGCGGCGCACAGACCACATCGCCCGGCTCCAGCCCGACCGCCGGGAACGTCGCCGCCGCGTTGGCACCCGACGAGACCGTCACCGTGTTGGCACCAGCGTCGTCGACGATGATGAGCGCCGACCCGGTGGGCAGGTCGGGGTGGGCGGCCAGGTGGGCCAGGTCGATGTGATCGTCAGCGGCCACCCCGCGCAGCCAGGCGCCGTCCTCGTCGTCGCCGACGCAGCCGATGAGCGAGACGCGGCCGCCTGCCCGAGCGGCGGCGATCGCTTCGTTGAGCCCCTTGCCGCCGGCCACGGGCTCGCGCATCGAGCCGGCCACGGTCTCGCCCACGGACGGGTGGCGCTCGACGCGCCACGGCCGGTCGACGTTCAGGCTCCCGACGACCCAGACCCGTCCGCTCATGGGGCGCATCTTGCCCCACGACCGTCGCCGCCGTGCCGGCGACCACGCCGCCGCGTGCGCCCGCCGGGCCCGACGACGGGTACCGTCGCCGTCCATGAGCGAAGCAGCAGGTCCGTACGAGGGCTTCGGCGGCAAGGTCGGGAACACGTTCGCCGGATCCGAGAGCTGGTGGCCGCCGCGCCCCGCTCCCGATGCGGACGCGCCCAACATCGTCATCGTGCTGGCCGACGACCTCGGGTTCGCCGATCTTGGCTGCTACGGCTCGGAGATCCCGACCCCGAACCTCGACCGCCTCGCCGGCAACGGCCTGCAGTTCACCAACTTCCACGTGACCCCGATGTGCTCCCCGACCCGAGCCGCGCTGCTCACGGGCGTCAACCCGCACCGGGCCGGTGCCGGCCACGTCGCCAACTCGGATCCGGGCTTCCCGGGCTACGCCGCCGAACTGGCCGACGACGTGGCCACCGCCGCCGAGGTCTTCCGCGATGCCGGGTACTCGACGTTCGCCGTCGGCAAGTGGCACCTCACCAAAGACAGCGACCTGTCCGACGCCGGACCCCGCCACTCGTGGCCGTGCCAGCGCGGGTTCGACCGCTACTACGGCGTGCTCGACGCGTTCACGAACCTCCACCACCCGCACCGGATCGTCGAGGACAACCACAGCCAGGAGCTCGACCAGTACCCCGACGGGTACTACGTCACCGACGACCTCACCGACCGGGCGATCTCGATGATCCGCCACTCGAAGGCGTCGAACCCGTCGAAGCCGTTCCTGATGTACTTCGCCCACATCGCGATCCACGCCCCCCTCCAGTGCAAGGCCTCGGACCTCGCCAACCACAAGGGCAGGTACGACGCCGGCTGGGATGCGCTCCGCGAAGCCCGTCACGCCCGCCAGATCGACCTCGGCCTGCTCCCTGAGGGCACCGAGCTGGCCCCCCGCAACAGCGAGGAGGGCGACGACGTGCCGCCGTGGGACTCGCTGAGCGCCCAGGACCAGGCCCTCTACGCGCGGTACATGGAGGTCTACGCCGCCATGGTCGACAGCGTCGACCAGTCGGTGGGCCGGCTGTACGCCGCGCTCGAGGATCTGGGCGAGGCCGACAACACGATCTTCGTGTTCCTCTCCGACAACGGCGCCTCCCGCGAGGGCGAGGCCCAGGGCACCACCTCGTACTTCCGGAGCCTCATCTCCAAGGTGGTCAAAGACATCGAGGACCACCAGTACGACCTCGACCGCCTCGAGCTGGCCGGCAGCGCCCAGACCCTCGTCCACTACCCCCGGGGCTGGGCCATGGCGTCGAACACGCCGTTCCGGCTCTACAAGATCAACACCCACGCGGGCGGCCACTCGGTGCCGTTCATCCTCCACTGGCCAGCGGGCGGCCACGGCGGGCTGCGGGACCAGTGGTCCCACATCACCGACCTCCTCCCCACGCTGTGCGAGATCAGCGGCGTCGCCCGCCCCGACGAACGCCACGGCACCGCCCTCCAACCCGTCGACGGGACGAGCCTGGTCCCGGTCCTCGAGTCACCGGACGCCCTCCACGACCGCGGCGGCCAGATGCTCGAGATGCAGGGCCATCGGGGGTACTACGAGGACGGCTGGGAGATCGTGACCCGCCACGTGCCGCTCACGCCCTTCGGCGATCACGAATGGGAGCTCTACCACCTCGCCGCGGACCGGACCGAGACCTGCAACCTGGCCGCCGAGCACCCGGAGAAGGTGGCCGAGCTGGCCGCCGCGTGGGAGGCCGAGGCCCGGCGGTGCCAGGTGTACCCGCTGGAGGAGGGCTCGCGCCTCCGCTACGTGGTCCGCCCCGACTACGACCTCCCGCTGCAGGATCCCGTCCGCATCGTCGCCGGCACCCACACGCTCGAGCGCTACCGCTCCCAGATGCTGATCCAGTGGCGGTCGTTCGACGTCGACGTCGAGCTCCACCACCACGCCGGCGACACCGGCGTCTTGTTCTCCCACGGCGATCAAGGCGGCGGCTACTCGCTGTTCATCGACGACGGCGACGAGCTGGTGTTCGCGCACAACGGCTACGGCGTGATGACCGTGCTGAGCGGCGGCACCGTGCCCGACGGCACCGAGCACATCCGCCTGTCGGTCGAGGCTCCAGGCAACTGGCTCTGGAGCGCGTCCCTGGCCGTCGACGGCCAGGACCGCGCCCGGGCCGAAGGGCTCGTGATGCTCGGCGCCATCTCCCCGTTCGAGGGGATCAACGTCGGCATCGACCGCCGCTCCCCCGTGTCGTGGGACGTCCACGAGCGCCATGGGACGTTCCCGTACTCGGGCCTGCTCGACGCCGTCACCTACACGCCCGGCGAGCGGGCCCCCGACGCCGGCACCAACTTCATCGACCTCCTCCGCGAGATCGGCCTGGCCTACGAGTGACCGGCGAGCGAGTGACCGGCGAGCGAGCGGTCAGGCGCCGATGACGGGCGGGTTCGCGAAGCCGGCGGCCTCGCAGAGGGCCACGTAGAAGTCGAGCACCATCTTGGCGTCGATCACCAGATCGACCTTGCCCTCGGCGTCGAGGTTGAGGTTGGCGCCGTAGATGGCGAACCAGACGTCGGTCACCTCGGTGTTGCTGTCCGGCACGATCAAGGTGTGCTCGGAGCCGGCCGGCTCGAAGAGGTAGCTGCCCGCCGTGTTGACCTCGGGGTACTCCTCGTACTTCCACGACCCGCTCTGGGTGAAGGCGAAGACCTGGCCTGTGTGCTTGTGCTTCTGGACCCTGCTGCCGGGTTGGAAGCGGTTGCGGATGACCCACAAGCCGTTCGGGATGTCCACCTGGAGGAGCTGGAGCTCGATGCCCTCGTCGATGGTGACGAACGGCAGCTCGCCCTCTCCACGGTGCAGGGCGGTGGGGATGTCCATGAGCGTCATGCCCAAAGCCAACCACGTCGGCCGGTACGGTGCCTGCCGTGTCTGAGATCCCCCTGCACATCGGCCTCATCCAGTGCGGCCACGTCCACCCGGACCTGGCCCCCACGCTCGGCGACTACCCCGAGCTGTTCGCCGACCTGCTCGAGCCGCAGGGCATCGACCTGACGACGTTCGACGTCGACCACGACCAGTTCCCCGACGACCTGGGCGGGTTCGACGGGTGGGTCGTCTCCGGTTCGGCCAACTCGGCGTACGAAGACCTGCCGTGGATCCACCGCACCGAGGAGCTGCTCCGCACGCTGGTCGCCGGCCAGGCGCCCGTCGTGGCGGTGTGCTTCGGGCACCAGCTGCTCGCCCAGGCGCTCGGCGGCCGCGTCGCCAAGTCGCCCGACGGCTGGGGCGCAGGGATGCACCGCTACGAGCTCATCGGGGACCCGCTGCCGTGGATGGCGCCCCCTCCCGACGGTGGGGTGCGGATCATCGCCAGCCACCAGGACCAGGTGGTGGAGCTGCCCGACGGCGCCGTCGTCATCGCCCGCACCGACCACTGCCCCATCGCCGCCTACACGCTCGGAACGTCGGTGCTCGCCATCCAGCCCCACCCGGAGTTCACCACCGAGGTCTCCCGGGGCCTCGTCGAGCGCCGGCGCGACCGCATCGGCCCGGAGACGTCCGACGCCGCGCTGGCCAGCCTGAGCGAGCCGCTCGACCAGCAGCTGGTCGCCGGGTGGATGGCGGGTTTCCTTCGCCACGCCCGCCAATAGGCTGCCCGCCATGAGCGACCTCGACGACGTCAACGAGTTCAACCGCGGGATCATCGAGCAGTTCCGCGCCAACGACGGCAAGGTGGGTCCGCCCTTCGAGGGCGCCCCGCTGCTGATCCTGCACAGCACGGGCGCCAAGACCGGCAAGGACCGCCTCGCCCCCATCGTGTACCAGCCGGTGGGCGACGCCTGGGCGGTGTTCGCCTCCAAGGCCGGTGCGCCCGACAACCCCGACTGGTACCACAACCTCGTCGCCGAGCCGGCGGCGAGGATCGAGCTCGGCTCCGACGAGGTCGAAGTGACCGCTCGCGTGCTCCAAGGCGACGAGCGGGCCGAGATCTGGGAGAAGCAGAAGCAGCTCATGCCCGGCTTCGCCGACTACGAGGCCAAGACCGACCGGGTGATCCCGGTCGTGCTCCTCGAGCGATCCTGACCCTCCATCCGGCTACGTTTCCTCCATGCACGGGGGGATGCGGGCGGCAGCGGTCTCGCTGCTGCTCCTGACAGCAGGGTGCGCGAGCGAGGCGGCCACCAAGCAGGCCACGACCGCGGCCACCGGGGCCACGACGACCACGACCGCCGCCGCGGGCCACCACCACGGCGGTGACGGCGCCGATCCGGACCGGCCGACCATCGTCGACTTCCACGGCAGCGAGCGCCAGCAGCTGGCCGACCAGCTCGTCGAGGTCCGCGAGCTGGCGATGCGGTACCCCACCGTGGCCGACGCCGAGGCCGCCGGGTACGAGCTCACGACGCCGTACGCGCCGGGGACCGGTGCCCACTACGGCAAGGACGCCGACACGCAGCCGCCGGGTCAGCCGCTCGACCTGGCCAAGCCGCAGTCGTTCCTCTACGACGGGACCGAGCCCGACTCGCGGCTCGTCGGCGTCATGTACGTCCAGCTCGGCGGCGACACGGCTCCCGACGGCTTCGCCGGCCCGCTCGACACGTGGGAGCCGTTCCCCGGCCAGTGCCTGAAGCAGGGCACGACCGACCCGGTGTTCCCCACCAAGGACAGCGTGACGAAGGAGGAGTGCGACGACGCCGGCGGCACCTTCGTCGACGTCACCGCCTGGATCCAGCACGTGTGGGTCGTCCCGGGCTGGGAGGCGCCGGGCGGGGTGTTCGCCCCCTACAACGCCGACATCGTGTGCGCCGACGGCACCACCGACGCCGACGACGTGGCGGGCTGCGAGTCACCCGCCTCCTGACCGACCGCCCGGGGCGACGGGCACCTCCTTGCACGGGCGCGATCGTGACGGCAACGTCGTCGGACTGCGCCACGACGGACGCGTCCCGCAGCAGGCCGTCGGCCGGGAGAAGATGAGTATCCGCTACTCATGACCCCTCGGAGACCCGGTCGTACCTTCAGCACATGGCATCACATCGGTGCCGGTGGCGGCCCAGACACCCGCCGACATCACCTGGAGGAAACACCATGCGACGAGTTCTCGGAGCCTTCCTGATCGCCGGCTTGCTCATGGGCGCAGCGGCCTGTGGCAGCAGCGGCGGCGACGACGCCAAGAAGTCCGACACCACCGAGGCCAAGAGCGACAGCGGCAGCGACGAAGGGGCGACGACCGACAGCAGCAACGCCGACGTCAAGGCCTACTGCGACGCCGTCGACGAGTACGTCAAGAAGGCCAAGGCCGCCCAGAGCGACCCGGCCAAGGCCTCGGCCCTGACCGACGAGGCCAAGGACCTGACCGACAAGGCGACGGCCCTCGCCAGCGCCGGCCTCGACGCCGACGACGCCCAGGCCGTGGCCGACTGCACCAAGAAGTCGACCGACGCCCTCATGCCCAGCTGACGCTGATCCCCCCGGTCCTCCCCCGGACCTCCAGCGCCCTCGCCGCTCCCGCGGCGGGGGCGTTGGCACATCCGCGCTCGGCCATGGGCTGCGTTCGCCCACCACGGCCTCGTTCACCTCGTAGCTGGCCCCGTCGACCAGTTCCCGCTTGCTTGTCCGTGGCCATCGGGCCGGGGTGTCGGACTCGATCGGATCTGGTCGGTCGCCCTAGCCTCCCTGCCAGGATTCATTGGGGAGGGGATGCAATGGAGACCTGTTCCGGGTGCGGACGCGTCAACGTTCCAGCAGCGCGCTTCTGCACGTCGTGCGGCAACGCCCTCAGCGGGCCGAGCGCGGCCCCGCTGCCACCGGCGCCGCCTCCGCCGCTGCTCCCGCCGCCGCCACCGAAGCCGGCCGGTCCGGCTCGACGGGCGAAGGTGGCGCGCAACGTTGCGGTCGCGGTCGCCTGCTGCCTGGCCGTGTTCGGCCTCGGTGCCGCCGTCGGCTCCCGTGCAGGGATCGGCGACAGCGGGCCCCCGACGACGACCACGACGTTGAGCCCCGACGACCAGGCGATCGTGGACGGCAACCTCGCCAAGTGCAACGACCTGTCCTACTCCGACAACGCCAGCTTCGGCGCGACGTGCAGCAGCCACGGCGGGGTCCGGAAGTGGCTGGCCACCTACGGCCGGTGCGCCGACGGCGAGGTCATCCGCATCTCCGACACGGCCAAGTGCGGCGACCACGGCGGGTTCGACAAGCTCCTGCCCGCCGGGTTCGTCCCCACCGCCGCCAAGGGCGACCTCGCCGAGTGCAACGACGGAACCTTCTCGGACAACACGGACTTCGACGCGACCTGCAGCAGCCATCAGGGCCTCGACCGGTGGCTCGCCCCGTACGCCCGCTGCACTGACGGCACCGTCATCAAGCTGGCCCGATCCGCGTCCTGCGACCACCACGGCGGCTTCGGAAAGCTCATGGCGAAGGACTACACGCCGCCGACCACGACGACCACCGCCGCCGCTACCACCACGACAGCTCCCCCACCTCCCCCACCGCCGACCACCACGGCGCCGATCCAACCTCTCGTCCCGCCCACGACCGCTCCCTACGTGCCGCCGACCGATCCCCCGAGCACGGCCCCTCCGGTCGCGGCCGGCGGGGGCCACACCGCCCGATGCAACGACGGCACCTACAGCGATGCTGCACACCACCAGGGAGCCTGTTCCCACCACGGCGGCGTAGCCGAGTGGTACAAGTAGCCCTCGTTCGGACGGGCTCCACGCGACATCCCCGCTGGCCCGCCGAGATCGACGGGCCACTCGCTACCCGCCGAGGTGCTCCGTCCACTCGAGCGTCTCGGCTGCGACCGATCCGACGACGATCACCGATGGCGGCGCCAGCGGGTGATCGCCCAGCGTGGCGAGCGTGGCTCGGATGGTGCACTGCTCCGGGCGGGTCCCCCAGCGGACCGCCGCCGCCGGGGTGTCGGGTGGCCGACCTGCAGCCAGCAGCCGCGCCGCGATCTGGGGCCAGCGTCCCACGCCCATCAAGATCACGACCGTCCCGCCGATGCGCGCCACCGCGTCCCAGTCGACGGTCCCGTCGCCGCTCGACGGGTCCTCGTGACCGGTCACCACCGTGAACGAGGTCGAGGAGAAGCGCTGGGTGATGGGGATGCCGGCATAGGCCGGGACCGCGATCGCCGACGTGATGCCCGGGACGACCTCGAACGGCACCCCGGCGCCGGCCAGGGCCTGGGCCTCCTCGCTCCCGCGGGCGAAGACGAACGGGTCGCCGCCTTTGAGCCGGACGACCGCCTGGCCGGCCTGGCCGCGCTGCACCAGGAGCTGGTTGATCTCGGCCTGGGGCATGCGGTGGGCCTTGGGCGCCTTGCCGACGTCGATGCGCTCGGCCGCCGCCGGGGCCAAGTCGAGCAGCTCGGCCGCCGACAACCGGTCGTGGACGACCACCTCGGCCCGGGCGAGCACCTGCGCGCCCCGCACCGTGATCAGCCCGGGATCACCAGGTCCTGCACCCACGAGGTAGACGGTCACGCTGGCGATGGTACCGGGGAGACGGGACTGCCCTACGCAGTACCCTACGTGCCATGCGGAAGACCTCGGTGTACCTGACCGACGAGCTCAAGGAGTCGCTGGCCTCGGCGGCTGCACAGTCCGGACGCTCCGAGGCCGAGTTCATCCGGGCGGCCATCGAGCTGGCCGTGCAGCAGGCCAAGACCGGCTCGGCCACCGCCCCCACCCCGCCCGTCCGCCGAGTCGGGCCTGCCCTGATCGGCGTCGGCGTGGGCCCGGGCGCCGCCGACCTCCTCACGCCCCGGGCGCACGACGCCATCGCCACGGCCGACACGGTCGTGGCGGCCGCCATCAGCGCCGACGCCATCGGCCGGGCCGAGTCCATCGCCCGGGCCGCCTCCGATCCGCTCCGGGTGCTGCGGCTCGAGATCGACATCGCCGGCGACGACGAGCACCGGGCCGCCTCGTTCGGTGCCGCCGCGGCCGTGCTCGTCGAGCACCTCGACCGGGGCGAGGTGCTGGCGTTCCTCACGCTCGGCGACCCCAGCCTGTTCTCCGTCTTCCCCCGCCTCGCCGCCGCCGTGCGCCGACAGCGTGCTGAGGTCCCGATCGAGGTCGTGCCGGGGATCGCCGCGTTCCAGGAGCTGGCTGCGGTGTCGGGCACGGTGGTGGGCGACGAGCACGAGAGCATCCGCATCGTGAGCGTCAGCCGCGATCCCGACGAGATCAGCGACCTGGTGGCCGACACGCTCGCCCGGCCCACCGAGTCGCTCGTCTTGTACCGCGGCGGGCGGGCGGTGCCGGCGCTCGGTGCCCAGGCCGTCGAGGCCGGCCGCGGCGGCCACGCCGTCGTCGGCGAGCAGCTCGGGCTCCCGGGCGAGCGGTGTGCGCCGGTGGCCGAGCACCTGGACCAGTCGGCGTCCTACCTCGCCTGCCTCATCGCCCCGGCGGAGCGACGGGAGGCCTCGGCGTGATCTCCTTCGTGGGCGCCGGTCCCGGCGCCGCCGACCTCCTCACGTTCCGCGCCGCCGACCGGCTGGCGAAGGCCGACGTCGTCTTGTGGGCTGGCTCGCTGGTGTCGCCGGGGATCCTCGATCACTGCCGGGCCGGTGCCGTCCTCCTCGACACCAAGGGCATGACCCTCGAAGCGGTGACCGAGGCGTTCGCCGCCCACCCCGACGCCGCCGTCGTGCGGCTCCACTCGGGCGACCCGGCCTGGTACTCCGCCATCGGCGAGCAGATCGCCTGGTGCGTCGCCCACGAGCGCTCGTTCGAGGTGGTGCCGGGCGTGTCATCTGTAGCCGCGGCGGCCGCCGCGCTCGGCGCGGAGCTGACCGTGCCCGGCGTGTCGCAGACCGTCGTGCTGACCCGCCTCGCCAAGCGGACCACGAGGTCCCTCGGCCCCGGCGACGACCTCGCCGCCTACGCGGCCCAGGGCGGGCTGCTGGCCCTGTTCCTCTCGGCCGGCGACCCGGAGCGGCTCCAGGAGGTGCTGCTCGGACCCGGCTCGGCCTACTCGTCGGCAACGCCGGCGGCGATCGTGCACCGGGTGAGCTGGCCCGACGAGCAGGTGATCACCACGACGGTCGGCGGGATCGCCGCCGCCCTCATCGAGCGGGGCATCACCACGACCGCGCTCGTCTTGGTGGGCGACGCGCTCGGCGCTCGCACGGCCTCGTGCGAACGCAGCCACGTCTACGACCCGTCGTTCGCCACCGCGTTCCGCGACGCCACCGGATGAGCGCGTCGATCGCGGTCGTCGGCCTGCACGGCGGTGAGGCGTTCGGCCGGGCCGCCGCCGAGGCCCTGGCCGGCGCCGGGGTCGTCGCCGCCGCCCCTCGCCATCTCCAGCAGCTGGACCTGGCCGCGGCCCAGGAGCACATCGAGCTGTCCGGTCCGCTCCACGCCGTGCTCGACCAGGTGGCGGCGCGGCTCGATGACGGGCGTTCGGTCGCCGTCGTCGCATCGGGCGACCCGGGGTTCTTCGGGATCGTGCGGATGCTGGGCGAGCGGTTCGGGGCCGTGCGCCTCGTCGTCCATCCGGCGCCGTCATCGGTGGCGCTCGCGTTCGGGCGCATCGGCACCAACTGGGACGACGCCATCGTGGTGTCGGCCCACGGCCGTCCCATCGACGCCGCCGTCGAAGCCGCGACCCGCTACCCCAAGGTCGCCGTGCTCACCGCGCCCCAGCACCCGCCCGAGCTGCTGGGAAGGGCGCTGGTGGCCGCCGGGTGCCCGGCGCGCCAGGTGGCCGTCGCCACCCGCCTGGGCGAACCGGACGAGGCCGTCACCCGCACCGACCTCGACGGCCTGGCGGCGGGTGCGTTCGACCCGCTGTCCGTCGTGGTGCTCCTCGATCTGAACCCCGACGATGCGGCCGAGACCCTGGCCTGGGGCCTGCCCGAGCAGGAGTTCGCCCACCGGGGCGGCCTCATCACGAAGTCCGAGGTGCGGGCGGTGGCGCTCGGGAAGCTCGCCCTGCCCCGCCACGGCGTGCTGTGGGACGTGGGCGCCGGCAGCGGATCGGTGGGCATCGAGTGCGCCCGGCTCTCACCTCGGCTGCGGGTCGTCGCCGTCGAGCGCAACGAGGACGATGCCGAGCGCATCCGGTCCAACGCCAAGCGCCACGGCGTCGCCGTCGAGGTGGTCGTCGGCTCCGCTCCCGAGGCGCTGGCGGGCCTGCCGACCCCGGACCGGGTGTTCGTCGGCGGCGGGGGGATCGACGTCGTGCGGACTGCCTTCGACGCGCTCCGACCCGGCGGGACCCTCGTTGCCACCCACGTGCTGGTCGACCGGGCAGCAGCCGCCTGGGAGCTGCTGGGCGACACCGTGCAGGTCGCCACGTCACGGGCCGTCCCGATCGCCGACGGATTCCGCCTCGACGCCCAGAACCCCGTGTTCGTCAGCTGGGGGACGAGGTGACCGACGTCGTGGTCGGCCTGGGCCTGACCAGGGACGCATCGATCGACGACGTCCGCGCCGCCATCGACGACGCCCTGTCCGAGATCGACTGCGGCTGGAGCGACGTGGTCCGCCTGGCGACCACCGTCCGCCGCCGCGGCCACCCCGCCATCGATGCCGTCACCGCTGACGGCACCATCCCACTCTCGTTGTTCGAACCGAGCGACCTGGCCCGGGTGACGGTCCCCAACCCGTCCGCCGCCGTCGGCGCCCGAGCGGGCACCACCAGCGTCGCCGAGGCCGCCGCCTTGATGGCCGCCAACGCCGAGATCCTCCTCCTTCCCAAGCAGACCGGGAAGGGCGTCACAGTCGCCCTCGCCGAACACGCCCTGCCCCATCCTTCGGCTGCTCTTCGAGCGGGGAGCCGCGGGCCGGGTTGACTCCGCCGCCTGGCCGTCCGCCGGACGGGCCCGATCGGCCAGGCCATCGTGCCCTGGGGCCGAAACGCTTGGTTCCGTTGGGTCGTACGGGCTGTCCGCGCTGTCCGGGCTGTCTGCTGGCCACGCTGCGCCCGCGGACGCTGACTCGGGGGCACCAGGCCATGCCTCGGGATCGAGCGCTTGTGCAGGGTCGATGAGGTCGGGCTCCGTATCGGTCTGCCAGCGGCTCAGCGGAGCGTCGGGATCGATCTCGTAGACGCCACGAGCGACGCGGTGCACGCGCCCTCGCTCCACCTCGTAGCCCATCGCGTCGGCAATCGCCTTGGTGGGCGTGGGGCTGTACACCGCGTATCCGTAGTGGTGCAGGAGGGCATGGAGCGCTCGAAGGGACAGTCGACCGTGCACACGCAGGATCGCCCGGCAACACGCCCGGAGTCCGCGGCCCCAGAGCTCGATGGCCTCCGGATGGGCAGGCGGCATCGGAAGCTCCTCGGCATCGGGAGGCTGCCGGCCGACACGATGAGGCCAGCGGGGCCACAATGCCTCCCTCGCGCCGTCGAGACCCTGGAGGATCTCGATGCGCCGGGTCGTCATCGTCGAGAGCTGCTGGTCGAGCTCCGTCAGTTCCATCCTGAGCACGTTTCGCTCGGTCTGGAGCTTGAGCCGATCCTGCCGGGGAACGCGCTGGATCTTCCGGAGCGGCAGGTTCTCACGGTAGCGCTGCCACTGCTCGCGCTTGGATCCCGATCTCGTCGGGAGGATGACGTCCTGATCGTCGCGGTGCATCGAGCGCAGGCCTCCGGGTCGTAGCGGTGGGAGGAGGGAGACCCTCGAGGGAGGCCGTTGACCGGCGAGTCGCCACTACCTTGCCCGGGGGGTGTGACACTCCGACGGCGACGTCATACCGCCGGGAGTCGGCGGCGCCCCGCAACCTCCCCTCCCTGCGTCCCAGCGTGTACGCGGCGAATCGACGTCGATTCGCCGCGTACGGACTCGAGACTCGGAGCGGGGGCGGGGTCAGGCGGGTGCGTCGGAGGCCTCGGCGATGAGGGCGGCGAGGGCGGCGAGGTCGAGGTGGTGCTCGATGGCGTCGGCGATGCGGTCGAAGCGGGCGGCTCGTGCCTCGGCGAACACGACCCCGCTCGGTTCGAAGTGCTTGCCCCTCCGCTCAGCCAACTCCCTGAGGAACTGCCAGCGGAAGGCATCGTGCTCGAAGAGGCCGTGGAGGGTCGTCCCGCGCACCCGAGCATCCGGGCGGATGGTGCCCTCGTCGCCGCCGTCGAGCGGCACCCAGCCGGCGCCCTCGGGGCCCGACACCCGGCCGTGGTGGATCTGGTAGCCGCTGGCCCGCTCGCCGTCGTGCTGGCGGAGGACCTTGTCGGGGCCGAACGTCGTCGTCACGCCGGGCAGCCAGCCGAGACCGGGGACCGTGCCCGCCGACGACTCGACCTCGTCGGTGATCGTGTCGCCCAGCAGCTGGTAGCCGGCGCAGATGCCGAGGACGTCGGCACCGCTCGCCTCGATGGCGGCGTCGATGCCCTGGGCTCGGAGCCAGGCCAGGTCGCTGACCGTCTCCTTCGAGCCGGGGACCACCACCAGGTCGGGCCGACCGATCGACGCGGCGTCGGCCACGTACCGGACCGACACGCCGGGCTCCAGGGCGAGGGCGTCGAGGTCGGTGTAGTTGGAGAGCTGCGGCAACCGGATCGCCACCAAGTCGAGCGGATCGGCGAGGGCCGTGCCGGCTGACGGGATGGGGACGCCGAGGGCGACGGAGTCCTCGCCGTCGAGCCACATGCCCGACAGCATCGGGAGCACGCCGAGGGTCGGCACCCCGCACGCTCGCTCCAACTGGTCCATGCCGTCACCCAGCAGGACCGGGTCGCCCCGGAACCGGTTGATGACGAACCCGCCGACCGTGGCCCGGAGGTCGTCGGGCAGGAGGGCGACCGTGCCGTAGAGGTGGGCGAAGACCCCGCCCCGGTCGATGTCGCCGACGACGATCGACCGCATGCCGCCGTCACGGGCGATGCTCAGGTTGACGAGGTCGTGGGGCAGCAGGTTGATCTCGGCCGGCGAGCCCGCTCCTTCGCAGAGCACGACGTCGAACTGGTCGCGGAGCCCGGCGAGCGCGTCGAGCACCAGCTTCCGCAGCTTCGGCTTGTGCCCGTGGTACTCCGCCGCCGTCATCACGCCGACCGGCTGACCCATCACCACGACCTGCGAGGTCCGCTCACCGGTCGGCTTCAGCAGGATCGGGTTCATGGCCACCGTCGGCTCGAGGCCGGCCGCCAGCGCCTGGGCGCCTTGGGCCCGGCCGATCTCGTCGCCGGTCCGGGTGACGTACGAGTTGAGCGCCATGTTCTGGGCCTTGAACGGGGCGACCGAGACCCCGTTGCGGGCGAGCAGCCGGCACAGACCGGCCACGAGGGTGGACTTGCCGGCGTCGCTCGTGCAGCCGCTCACGTGCAGGGCGCCGCGCAGGCCGGGGCCGATCACCGCAGCTGCAGCCGGATCGTGCGCTCGAGCGAGCCGTCGACCAGTCCGTCGAGCGGCAGGCACGGGCCGCCCGCCGCGTCGGCCAGCTCGGCGGCCAGGCCCAGGCGGGTCGCGCCCGACTCGGCGTCGATCACCACGGTGGCGACCCCCGCGGCGGCAAGCCGCCCCGCGCTGGCGCGGCTGCGCTCGACCGCATCGTCCGATCCGGTGGCGCGGCCGTCGGTGATGACGACGACCAGCGGGTCGAGGCCGTGGTCGCCGGAGCTGCCGACCACCAGCTGGTGCACGGCGTCGAGGCCCTCGGCGATGGGCGACGTGCCGCCCGTCGGCAGCTCGGCGAGGCGGGCCTTGGCGATCTCGACCGACGCCGTCGGGCGGAGCGCGACGTGAGCCCCGGCGCCGCCGAAGGTGACCAGGGCGACGCGGTCCCGCCGCTGGTAGGCGTCGGTCAGCAGCCCGAGCACGGCGCCCTTGGCCAGCTCGATGCGGCGGTCGGCACCCATCGAGCCGGAGGCGTCGACGCACAGGATCACGAGGGCGCCGGTCCGCTGCTCCCGCACGGCCCGCCGCAGGTCGGACGCCTCGATCGTGGCGCCGGCGTCGGCGTCGGCACCGACCGGTTCGCCGGCTCGGCGGGTGGCGGTGGCGATCGCCGTGGCGGCGACGGCCACCGTGCCGGCGGTGACGGGCCGATCCGGGGCGGGCTCGGCGGCGCGGACGAAGCGGCCGCGATCGGCCTCGCCGCTCCCCCGTCGCCCGGCACGAGCGTCTCGGCGTGCGGTGGGAGCGTGGAGCACCGGTGGGGCGAGCGGTTCCGCGGGCGGCTTCGCCGGTGCGTCGAGGCCGCCCTCTTGGTCCTGGCCGTCGGACGAGCCCGGTGCTCCGCCCGGCTCGGGCTCGCCGGGCTGGCCGGCCTGGTCGAACGCCTGGTCCAGCTCCTCGGGCGGGATGCCCGGCGGGTCCAGGGGCGAGCGCCTGCGGCGGTGGCCGAGCACCAGCGGGGCGACGGTGCGCAGATCGTCCTGATCCGGCCCGCCGGCACCGCGCCAGGCCGCACTCGCCGCCGCGGCGCGGCACAACATGAGGTCGGCACGGAGCCCCTCGGCCCCGACCTCCAGGGCGATGGCCGATGCCAGGTCGATCACGGCGTCGGGCGGCACCGGCGGCCGGCCGATCGATGCCAGCCGGGCGGCGATGGCGGCATCTTCGACTCGATGGGCGTCGAGGGCGGCGTCGCCGCGATCGGCGGTGAGGCGGCGGCGGACGGCCTCGGCCCGTTCGCCCCGGTCCGCCGAGGCGGACACGTCGACGACCAAGCCGAAGCGGTCGAGCAGCTGCGGCCGCAGCTCGCCCTCCTCGGGGTTCATGGAGCCGATGAGCACGAACCGGGCCGGATGCTCGTGGGCGACCCCGTCGCGCTCGACGCGGTTGATGCCGCTCACGGCGACGTCGAGCAGCACGTCGACCAGGTGGTCGGCGAGGAGGTTGATCTCGTCGACGTAGAGCACGCCGCCGTGCGCGGCGGCGAGCAGTCCAGGACGGACCTCCGGCGAGCCGTCGCGCAGCAGGGCGGCCAGGTCGATCGACCCGACGACGCGGTCCTCGGTGGCCCCGAGGGGCAGCTCCACGAACGGCGCGTCGCCGGGCAGGAGGGCGGCCAGGCCGCGAGCCAGCGTGGTCTTGGCCGAGCCCTTGTCGCCGCGGAGCAGCACCCCACCGAGCTGCGGCTCGACCGCGGCGAGGAGCAGCGCCAGCTTGGCGTCGTCCTGGCCGACGACGGCGGAGAACGGGAACGGGAACGGCGTGCTCACCGAGACTCCTCCCAGCCCTCGGCCTCGAGGACCGCAGAGCGGAGCGCGGCCAGCGCCTCGGCCGAGGCGTCCCACATCTCCCGCTCGTGCGCCTCGAGCAGCCGTTCGGCGATGGCGGTGAGCGCCCACGGGTTGGACCGCTCGAAGAACTTCCGGACGGCGGGGTCAGCCACGTACCGCTCGGTGACCCGCTCGTACATCCAGTCGTCGACGACCTTGGCGGTGGCGTCGTACCCGAACAAGAAGTCGACCGTGGCGGCCATCTCGAAGGCGCCCTTGTACCCGTGGCGCTGCATCGCCTCGATCCAGCGCGGGTTCACGACACGCGTCCGCACCACGCGGGCCGCCTCCTCGGCCAGCGAGCGGACCTGCGGCCGGGCCGGGTTCGACGAGTCGCCGAACCAGCCCTTCGGGTCCCGGCCGGTCAGCGAGCGGACGGTGGCGATCATGCCGCCGTGGTCCTGGAGGTAGTCGTCCGAGTCGAAGATGTCGTGCTCGCGGTTGTCCTGGTTCTTGACCGCCACCTCGATGGCGGCGAAGCGCCGGCGCATGGCGTCCTCGTCGGCGACGCCGTAGCCGGAGCGGCCGTACGAGTAGCCGGACCAGGCGATGTAGACGGCGGCCAGGTCGTCGTCGGAGCGCCAGTTGCGGCTCTCGATGAGGGCCAGGATCCCGACGCCGTAGGCCCCCGGCGCCGGACCGAACACCCGGGCGTCGGCGGCGCCGTTGCGCACCACGAAGTTGTCTTCGGGCGACTCGTCGAGGCTGCCCACCAGCTCGACCGCCTCGTCGAGCAGGGCAACCAGGCCCGGGAACGCATCGCGGAAGAAGCCCGAGATGCGCAGGGTCACGTCGATGCGCGGGCGGCCCAGCTCGGCGAGCGGGATGACGTCCAGCCCGACGATGCGCCGGGACTCCTGCTCCCAGCGGGGGCGGACGCCGAGCAGGGCGAGCGCCTCGGCCACGTCGTCGCCCTGGGTGCGCATGATCGCCGTGCCCCAGAGCACGAGCCCGACCGTCGTGGGGTACGTGCCCTCCTCGGTGAGGTGCCGCTCCAGGAGGGCGTCGGCCAACTTCACGCCGACGTCCCAGCTCAGCTCGGTGGGGAGGGCCTTCGGGTCGATCGAGTAGAAGTTCCGGCCCGTCGGCAGCACGTGGGCGCCGCCCCGGGTCAGGGTGCCAGACGGGCCAGCGGGCACGTAGCGGCCGTCGAGCCCCCGCAGCAGGTTGCCCAGCTCGTCGCCGGTCTCCCGGAGCTTGGGCACCAGCCACTCGCACACCCAGTCGATGGTCGGCAGGTCGCCCTCGGCCACCCTCCACCCACGTGCCGCGGCGGCCTCGACCAGCTCCCGGCAGCGCGCCTCGAGCGGGTCGAACGACTCCGGCAGGGCAGGATCGATGCCGAGCTGCTCGGCCACGCTCAGCCGCAGCGACGGGATCGTGCCGTGGCCGAGGCGGGTGATGGCGAGCACCAGGTCCACCAACGGCTCGCCCTCGGGCACGTCGCCCAGGATGTGGAGCCCACCGCGGATCTGGGCGTCCTTCAGGCCGCAGAGGTAGCCGTCGACGTCGACGATCACGTCGTCGAAGCCCTCCTCGTCATCGGTCTGGTCGACGAGGCCGAGGTCGCGGTCGATCGCGGAGTCGGTGATCTGCTCCCAGATCTTGTTGCGCAGCGTGGCCAGCTTCGACGGGTCGAGCGACTGGAGCGTGGCGTACTCGTCGAACAGCTGCTCGAGCCGAGCCAGGTCGTCGTAGGTGTCGGCCCGGGTCATCGGCGGCAGGAGGTGGTCGATCACCGTGGCGTGCGAGCGGCGCTTGGCCTGGGTGCCCTCCCCCGGGTCGTTGACCACGAACGGGTAGAAGAACGGGACGTCGCCCAGCGCCAGGTCCGGGTAGCACGAGGCGGAGAGCCCGACGGCCTTGCCCGGGAGCCACTCGAGCGTCCCGTGCTTGCCGAGGTGGACGATGGCGTCGGCGCCCCAGCCCTCGTCGAGCCAGCGGTAGAAGGCCAGGTAGTGGTGGGCCGGCGGCAGGACCGGCGAGTGGTACACGGCGACCGGGTCGTCGCCGTAGCCGCGGGGCGGCTGGATCACCACGAGCACGTTGCCGAGGTCGACGCCGCTGAAGACGAGGGCGTCGTCGTGCACCCGCTGGTGCCCCGGCGCCGGTCCCCACTTGGCCTCGAGCTCCTCGCGCACCTCGGGCGGAGCCGTCTCGAACCACCGGACGTACTGGTCGACCGGCATCGAGCCCACGGCCTGGGCGATCTCGGTGGGCGTGAGCTGCTCCGCCTCGTAGACGAGCCCGTCAGCCAGCTCGGCCATGAGCTCGTCGCTGGTCTCGGGGATGCGGTCGACCACGTACCCCTCGTCTCGCAGGGCGTGCAGCATCCGGATCGCCGAGGCGGGCGTGTCGAGCCCGACGGCGTTGCCGAGCCGGCTCCGCTTGGTCGGGTACGCCGAGAGCACGATGACGACCTTGCGCTCGGCGGGAGGGCGGGCCCGGAGGCGGGCGTGGCGCAGGGCGATGCCGGCGACGCGGGCGACCCGGTCCGGGATCGTGCGGTAGGCCTTGACCTCGGTGCCCATGCCGTCGCCGTCGTCGACCACCTCGGCGAAGGCGAACGCCGGGGCGATGATCCGGCCGTCGAACTCGGGGATGGCCACGCCCTGGGTCACGTCGAACGGGCCGAGCCCGCCGTCGGATGCCGCCCAGGTGGCCGAGCTGGTCGTGCACGACGGCGCCTGGATGATCGCCACATCGAGGGCGGCCAGCGCCGACACCTCCCAGGCCTCCCCGTCGAGCCCGCCCGGCCCGCCGTCGATGCCCGCGGCGGCAGCGACGCCGCCTGCGGCGAGAACCGTCGTGACCAGCACGTCGACGTCGAGCGACCGGAGCAGCTCGATGGCGGGCGCCCCGTCGTCGCCGCGCAGCGAGTAGCACGACACGGCCACGGCGTCGGCGCCCTGCGCTTCGATCTCGTCGCACAGGTCGGCGATGAACTGGGTGTTCCCCGCCACCAGGTGGGCCCGGTAGAACACGACGCCCACCAGGGGCTTCGCCGGGTCCCGCTCGGCCGGGGATCGCCAGACCGAGACATCGGGCACCGCCACCGGAGCGTCGAAGCCGAAGCCCTCGAGCAGCACGGTGTCGGCCACGAAGCGCACGAGGTTGGCCAGGTTCTCGGGCCCGCCCTGCACGAGGTAGTCGAACGCCTCGGCCACGAGCGATGCCGGCGCGGTGGACAGCGTCGTGAGCTCGGCATCGGGGACGGCCTCGCCGGCGAACGCCAGGAACGGGATGCCCCGCTCGATGCACCCGGCGCGCAGGGCGTCGAAGCCGTCCTCCCACGCCCGCCGGCCGCCGAGCAGCCGCACCAGCACGCACGTGGCGGCGTCGAGGTCGACGTCGGCGTCGTAGGGCGAGCCGGTCCGCACAACCGGGAACCCGTCGGGCAGGTCCTCGGACGCGGTGCGCAGGGCGAGCACCTCGGTGGCGGCGGTGGTGAGGAAGACGATCACGATGCCGCCCCCAGACCGGTGGCGGCGACGGCAACGGCCTCGTCGAGGTGGGCGGAGGTGGGCTCCATGGCTGACTGCTCCCGGTCGATCGCTTTGGCGGCGCCACAGGTGTCCTGGCTCCCGGATCAGCACTCCCCTCCGGCCTTCCAACCCCGGAGGGCCGTGACCATGGGTGGAGGATCGCTCCCCGGTGACAGTTGCGGGTACAGCCTCGGATTCGCACCGATGTTCCCCGTGTCGCACCGGCGAAGGTAGCGGAGTCCCGTGGCAGGATCGAACGGTGCGCCACATCCACGTCATCGGCATCGGAGCCGGCAACCCGGACCACGCATCGATCCAGGCCGTCGAGGCGATGCGGTCGACGGACGTGTTCTTCGTCCTCGACAAGGGCGAGGACAAAGCCGAGCTGCTCGCCGTCCGCCAGGAGCTGTGCGATCGCCACCTCGACCCCGGCGCCTACCGCTGGGTCGAGGTCGCCGACCCGCCGCGGGATCGTGCCCCCGCCGACTACGACGCCGAGGTCCGTCGCTGGCACGCCGCCCGGGCCGACGCGCTCGGCGCCGTCTTCGCCCAGGAGCTGGACGACGGCGGCACGGGCGCGTTCCTCGTGTGGGGCGACCCGTCGCTCTACGACTCCACGCTGCGCATCCTCGAAGACCTCCACGAGCGCGGAGCGGTGGCGTTCACCCACGACGTGATCCCGGGCGTGACGAGCATCGCCGCCCTCGCTGCCGCCCACCGGATCCCGCTCCACCGCGTCGGCGAGTCGATGCTGATCACGACCGGCCGCCGCCTGGCCGCCGACGACGGGTGGCCCGAGACCGCCGCCAACGCCATCGTGATGCTCGACGCCGACTGCTCGTTCCGCCACCTCGACCCGACGGGGATCGAGATCTGGTGGGGGGCCTACCTCGGCACGCCGATGGAGCGGCTGGCGAGCGGCCCCCTGGCGGAGACCGGCCCGGAGATCGTGCGCACCCGCGCCGCCGCCCGCGCCGAGCACGGCTGGATCATGGACATCTACCTGCTCAGGCGCTCGCCTCGCTGAGCGGGCACTCGTCGCACGGCATCAGGCCGGCGAGGTGGATGAGGCAGCACGAGTCGCGCTCGAACCGCCCGGGCGGCGCTTCGCCCACCGCCACCAGGGCGGTGCGGATCGCCGCCCGTTCGTTGCCGACCAGGAGCCGTGCCGGGAGCGGTACGGGCAGCACGGCGTTGATGCGGTCGGCCAGGGTGTGGCTGATCTGCTGGCGGAACCGGTCGATGACAGCGCCCGTCGACGACGTGCTGACTCCACGGGTGAGCGGCGACAGGCCGTAGCGGACGACCCAGTCGTCGGGCCGCCAGCGCACGTCGCCGATCAGCGGGAACAGCCCGATCCCGAGCACCCGGTGGGCGAGGAGCACCGGGTTGACGACCTGGGCCGCCACCGCCTGGAACGCGACCGACCCGGCCACCTCCTTGCGCCGGTCCGGACCGAGGTCGGTGGCCGGCGAGAACGGGCTGTCGAACAGGCCCCGGTCCACGTGGTCGACCAGGGCGGCGACGTCGTCGGGATCGGTCACGCCGATGCCCTCAGCCGCGGCGACGGCGGGCGGATCGAGGGTCGAGCGCAGCGACAGCGGGGCCAGCGCTGCGACCAGTTCCTCATCGGTCATCCGCTCGGATCGGGGCTCGGCCATGGCCGACCATCCTGGCGTGTGCCATGATGGCGCCGCGCAAGCAAGGGAAGTCCGGTGCGAATCCGGCGCGGTCCTCGCCACTGTGACCAGGGAGCGACCCATCATCTGCCACTGGACCTCGGTCTGGGAAGGCGATGGGGAGCGGTGATCTGGGAGCCAGGAAACCTGTTGCGCCTCACATACCACGAGCGATGGAGGCCTTCGATGGCTGCAATCACCACCACCACCCCGGCGCCGGTCGGCGCCCACATCCAGGTCCCTGCGTGGGCCTGGGCGGCCATGGCGTTCGCCCTGTTCTTCGGGTACGTCATGCTCCAGGAGAACGGGCTCATCATGAGCAACTGGATGACCGTCCACGAGTTCTTCCACGACGGGCGCCACGCCCTCGGGTTCCCCTGCCACTGAGCTGAACGGACCCACAACCGATGAACCTCACCATGAAGGACTTCCTTCTGCGCGGCCTCGCGGCCGGTGCAGCCGGGGGCGCGGCTGCCGCGCTCTTCATCCGCTTCGTCACCGAGACCCAGATCGGCTGGGCCATCGGCTTCGAGGACGCCTCCGGTCTCGGCGGCCCCGCCGGCGAAGCCGCCGAGTTCGCCCGGTCCACCCAGCACTGGGGCGGGATGCTCGCCGCCGTCATCTACGGCGTGATCCTCGGCGTCGTCTTGTCGGTCATCGCCGCGGCGATGCACGACCGGGTCACCGGGCGCGACGAGTTCGGCCGCGTGTTCAAGATCGCCGCCGCGGCGTTCCTGGCCACCTGCTTCATCCCGGCGCTCAAGTACCCGCCGAACCCGCCCACCGTCGGCAACCCCGACACGATCGGCGAGCGGACGGCCTCGTACCTGCTGCTCATCGTGGCCAGCGTGGCGATCGTCTTCGCCGTCCGCTGGGTGTGGGCGCAGCTCACCGCCCGCGGGTTCGAGGGCGGCTCCCGGTTCCTGATCGGCGGCGTCGTAGCCGTGCTGCTCGTCACCGCCGCCTACCTGGTGTTCCCGCCGAGCCCGGACCGCATCGAGCCGCCGAACAGCGAGACCGATCCGGCGCTCGTGGTGGCGAAGACCGCCCCGGCCGAGGTGCTCGACGCCATGCTCGCCAACGCCAAGGACACCGGCGACGAGTCGTACCGCGACCCCGACGACCCGTCCGAGGCGCGGGACCTCGACGCGGTGGCGACGGGCCGCGAGCTGGTGGGGACACCTGTCGCCATCAGCACCACCAAGCTCGATCCGCACGCCTACACCACCATGGTCTGGGGCTTCCGCGTGCGGTCGATCGCCGGCGTGGCCCTCATGTGGGCCGTGATGGCCGGCGTCCTCGGCCTGCTGCTCGACCGCAAGGCCCGGGCCGAGGCCTGACCGGCCCCTACGCTCGACCTCCGTGGACCGCCGCCCGACGCTGCTGGTGCTGGGCGGCACCACGGAGGCGGTGCAGCTGGCCCAGCGGCTCGCGCCGCAGGTCGGCCCGCACCTGGATCTGATCACCTCGTTCGCCGGGCGGACGGCTCGTCCGACCGCGCCCGCGGGGACCGTCCGGGTGGGCGGGTTCGGCGGCGTCGACGGCCTGGCGGCCTACCTGCGCGCCACGCCGGTGGACCTGGTGGTCGACGCCCTCCACCCGTTCGCCGCCGTCATGCCGTTCCACGCGGCCGAGGCCTGCGCCCGTGCCGGGGTCGACCTCCTGAAGCTCCAGCGGCCGCCGTGGACGCCGGTGGCCGGCGACCGGTGGATCGAGGTCGCCGACGCGGGCGCGGCCGCCGAGGCGGTTCGCCACGCCGCAGGTCGTCGTGTGCTGCTCACGATCGGACGGCAGGAGCTGGGTCCGTTCCGGTCGATCACCGGGCCGGCCTTCCTCGTCCGCTCGATCGAGGCGACGGACCTGGCCGGCGCCTGGACCGCAGTCGAGCTGCTCGGCCGCGGCCCCTTCCCGCTCGAAGATGAGAGGAAGCTGCTGCGGACCGAGGAGATCGACCTGGTGGTCACCAAGAACAGCGGCGGCGCGGCGACGGCCGCGAAGCTCACCGCCGCACGGGAGCGGGCCACCCCCGTCGTCGTCGTGCAGCGCCCCGCCACCCCGTCGGTGCCGCTCGTGGAGACGGTGGACGAGGCCCTGGCCTGGATCGGCGAGCGGGTTCAGCTGCCGGGGTAGGTCCGGGGCGTGTACACCCGGGAGGCTCCGCCGGCTCCGGGGACGATCACCGTGGTGGTGGATCCGACGATGACGACCGTGCGCATGTCGCACACCGAGAGGTCGAGGGCGCCCAGCTCGATGACGGAGACCTGCTCGCCGGGCCGGCCGACGTCGCGGCCGAGGACCACGGGCGTCGCCGGCGACCGGTGGTCCCGGATCAGATCGAACGCGGCGGCCAGCTGCGTGGGCCGGTGCCGGGACACCGGGTTGTAGAGCGCGAGGACCAGGTCCGCCTCCATCGCCGCCCGCACCCGCCGCTCGATGATCGACCAGGGCTTGAGGTTGTCCGACAGCGAGACCAGGCAGAAGTCGTGGCCGAGCGGCGCACCCGCCCGGGCCGCCGCGGCGAGTGCCGCGGTCACGCCGGGCACGACCGTGATGTCGACCGAACGCCAGGCCTCGGGTGCTCCCGCATCCTGCTGGGCCTCGAAGACGGCGGCAGCCATGGCGAACACGCCCGGGTCCCCCGACGAGACCACCGCCACCCGCTCCCCCGCCGCCGCCAGCTGCAGCGCCAGTCCGGCCCGTTCGATCTCGACCCGGTTGTCCGAGCCGTGCCGCTCCTTGCCGGCGACGAGCTCAACGGGGACCATGTCCAGGTACGTCTGGTAGCCGACGAGGTGGTCGGCGGCCTCGATCGTGCGGCGCGCCTCGGGCAGGAGCCACCGCGGGTCGCCGGGCCCGAGCCCGACGACGGCGAGCCAGCCGCTGCCGTGATCGCTCACCGGTTGCAAGCGGTGGCGCTGGGGACGACGACCATCGAGAAGTACGGCGCGCCCGACTCCGGCGCCTCGGCCAACGGGGCCGTGACCTGCTCGGCCCACGTGGCCCGCTCGACGTAGAACGCCCGGTCGCCGAGCCCCACGCTCTCCACCGCGGAGCGGACCTTCGCCAGGTTGCGGCCGACCTTGATGATCACGGCGGCGTCGCACGCGGCGAGCGCCGACTTGAGGTCGGTCTCCGACAGCACGGCGCTCAGCACGCTGACCACCTCGGTGCCGCACACGAGCGGCCGCGACAGCGCCGCCGAGCCGGCGACCGGTGACGAGATGCCCGGTACGACGGTGGTGTCGTACCGGGCGGACAGCCGGTTGTGGAGGTACATGTACGAGCCGTAGAAGAACGGATCGCCCTCGCAGATGACGGCCACGTCGCCGCCGGTGTCGAGCACGGCGGCGACCTCCTCGGCAGCGCGGTCGTAGCACTCGACCAGCAGGTCCTCGTAGGACTGGTCGGGCCGCAGCACCTCGACGGTGACGGGGTACTCGATGCGGATCTCGCGGTGGCCGGGCGTGAGCAGGTGCCCGGCCACCCGGCGGGCGTTGCTGGGCCGGCCCTTGGCGGCGAAGTACGCCACGGTCGGCGTCGAGCGGATGAGGCGGTCGGCCTTCACGCTCATCAGCTCCGGATCGCCGGGTCCGACGCCGATCCCGTACAGGTGTCCGCGGGGCACGGTCACTCCTCCTCGCAGGCGACTGCGTTGACGGCGGCCGCGGTCATGGCGCTGCCGCCGCGCCGTCCGAGGACGGTGACGAACGGGATGCGGGCGGCGTGGTCGACCAGCGCCTGCTTGGACTCGGCGGCGCCGATGAAGCCCACCGGGATGCCGATGACGGCCGCGGGGCGGGGCGCGCCGGCGTCGAGCAGCTCGAGCAGGCGGAACAGCGACGTGGGGGCGTTGCCGATGGCGACGAGCGCGCCCCCCAGGCGGGGCCGCCAGAGCTCCATCGCCGCCGCCGACCGG
>Ga0182747_1000534_pt1 | contig 35931 bp, 26 predicted proteins | sample eDN3rd30CBELigBY_FD_128526 | JGI IMG/M metagenome (GOLD analysis project Ga0182747, IMG submission 128526) | Enriched backyard soil microbial communities from Emeryville, California, USA - eDNA 3rd pass 30_C BE-Lig BY (version 2) (version 2) | ecosystem: Environmental > Terrestrial > Soil >... | reverse complement strand
GGTCGCTCAGCGGCTCGATCGACGTTGCCCGTTTCATCGACGAGCGACCGGTCAGCGGCTACCAGTGGGGCATTTTCATCACTGCCATGGCGGTGGCCACGCTGGACGGCTACGACCTGCAATCGATGGCGCTGGCGGCGCCGTCCATCGCTGCGGAATGGGGCATCGAGCCGAAATCCTTCGGTCCGGTGTTCACCGCGACGCCGCTGGGCATGGTGTTCGGTTCGCTGCTGCTGGGGCGGATTGCGGACCGCTGGGGCCGCAAGATTCCCACCATCATCGCCATTTCGCTGATCGGACTGTTCTCGCTGCTGACCGCGTTCGCGCCGTCGCTGGAAGTGCTGGCGGTGTTCCGTTTCCTGATGGGACTGGGCACCGGCGGCATCCTGCCCAATTTGATTGCGCTGGTGTCGGAGTACGCGCCGCAACGTACCCGCGCTTCGCTCACCACGCTGTCGTTCTCCGCCATTCCGTTCGGCTCCATGCTGGGCGGATTGATCGCCAGCTACCTGATTCCGACGCACGGCTGGCATTCGGTGTTCTATGTCGGCGGCATCATTCCGCTGGCCATCGCCGCCTGGTGTGTGGTGCACCTGCCGGAATCGATCCGCTTCATGGCGGCCAGTGACGGGCGCCGGCAACAGATCGCGGCGATCCTCGGCAAGATCGCGCCCAGCGAGAACTTCGGCGACGGCGTGCGCTTCACGGTGCCCGAGCACTCGCAGGCCAAGGTTTCGCTGTCGCGCCTGTTCGGACCGGGCCGCACTGCGCCGACGCTGCTGATGACGCTGGTGCTCGCCTTCAACACCTTCATGCTGTACTTCCTGCTGAGCTGGTTGCCGACGGTGATGAACCTGGCGGGCCTGTCGGAGCGCGGCGCGCTGCTGTCCACCGTGCTGCCGAATCTCGGTGGCGTGGTGGGGGCGATCCTGCTGGGTCGCTTCATCGACCGCTTCGAGGGCTTCCGCGTCATGACCATCGGCGGCCTGGTCGCCGGCACGGCCGTGCTGCTGGTGGGCTTCGGCTATGCGCATCCCGCCGTGCTGATCCCGGCGCTGTTCTTTGGCGGCACCTGCATCATGGGTGGCCAGCCAGCCATTTACGCGCTGCTCGCGTCGCTGTATCCCACGACGATTCGTGCGACCGGCGCAGGTTTCACGCTTGGCGCTGGGCGCGTGGGCTCCATCATCGGTCCCGCTGCGGGTGCATGGGTGTTGGCGCAGGGCTGGAGCGTGCAGGAGATCTTCGTGATGGCGGCAGCGCCCGGCTTCGGCGTGGCGCTGTGCCTGTGGATCATCGGGCGGATTCCCCGGAACTTCACCTGACCGCCCGGCCCGTCAACGACGGGGCCGTCGTTCGGCCACTGCCGGTGAAGGAATGGGCGGTCCCCGCTGCACGAGCCAGTGCAGCGGGGATTCCGAGCGGCGGATTCACTGCCGCAGCATCACCTGCAGCTGGTCCTGATACTGCAGCTGCGCCGCAGCGGCCAGCGCCGGGTGCAGGCTGCCGTTTTGCAACTCCGCGCTGCCCCAGTGCTCGCGCAGCGTCTCGAGCAGTTCGAGATAGTCATCGCTGCCGCTGATTCCCGCTCGGGCCAGCAGCAACGCCGGCAACAGCCAGGAGGCCGTGGTTTCCGTGCGTTGCTGCGATGACCGGTTGTCGAGCAGCAGCCACGGGACCGGCTGTTGCTGCGCCGGCTGGCCGTCGACGAAGGGCAGGCGGGCAAAGACATCGTTGAGCGGCGGCAGGTGATCGCCGTAGAACAGCAGCAGCGTGCGCCGCTGGCGCTTCTGCACGTACTTCGCCAGACGTCCGACTTCTTCGTCCGTCTTGGCCACCAGCGCGGCATACGTCTGCCAGGATTCGCGTGCGTCAGCATCCAATCCGTCCGGCACGGGTTGCGCCACTTCGCTGACGGTGCGCATCGTCGCCGGATGAGCATAGGGGCCATGATTCTGGATGCTGATCGCCATGATCAGTTGCGGTGCGCCGTCGTCGTGCAACTCGGCCATCACGCGATCCGTAAGCGCGGCGTCGCTCACGTACCAACCCTCGCGGGGACTGTCGGCGAACTCGCGTCCGTCGATGAAGCGGTCGAATCCGAGTGCACGAAAGGCGCGATTGCGATTCCAGAATGCGCCGCCATTGGGGTGAACCGCCGTCGTGCGATAGCCCCGCTGTGCCAGCGTGCGAACCAGGCCCGGCATCTGCTTGCGCGGCAGCTGCAGGTACGGGTAGCGCACCTGTGGCAGGGCGTCGAGCGGCATGCCCGTCAACAGCTCGAATTCGGTGCGGATCGTGCCGCCGCCGAACGTGGGTACGTTCAGGTCGCCGGACCATCCGCGCTTGGCCAGGCGCCGCCAATGCGGCAGGTAGTCGCCGTCCGCGCCCTCCAGCCGCGAGGGATCGAACAACGATTCGCTCTGCACGATCACGATGTCGGGCAAGTCGTCGGCGCCGCCGGCGGCCATGGTCGCTGCGGCGGGCCGGTCCCGGCGGATCTCCGCGGCGCTGCGAATCAGGCTCACCGCCGCCGCGACGTCGGGAGCTGCGGCCGTTGGCTGTCGCAGCTCCCAATGCAGCAGGATCAGGTTCGTGATCAAACCGGTGCGTCCTGCGCTGTCCGCTGGTGCCCACGGCTCGAACTGTAGGCGTCCTGGATCGTAAAGGCGCAGCCAGGGTCCCACGCCATTCAGCAAGCTCGTGCCGACACCGAGAATCACCAGCCCCGCCAGGGCGCGCCGTCGACCGCTCAGCTGCGGCAGGACCGGCGCTCTTGCCAGTAGCAGCGTCACCGCCAGCAGCACGATTGCGATCAATGCCTGCAGCCGCCCGATCGCCAGGTAGTTGCTGAAGAAGGTGTAGCTCAGCCGCAGCTCGCTCAGGAAGTGGAAATCATCGGGCAGCAGCGGCGTCGCCAGCTGCGACAGCTTGATGGTATTGACGGCGTAGAGCGCCCCCAGCAGCAGCGCCGTCAGCCAGCTCGCCAGCACGATCCGCCGCGTCACGATCGTCAGTGCCGCAGTGAGAATGAGCACCGGCACCGCGTTGAGCGCAGCCAGCCACCATGGCTGGGTGCTGGCGAAACTCATCGGCCAGGGCAGCGCCGGGTCGAGCCAGCTGATGAGCACGGCATAAACCATCCCGAGGCTGAGCGTCCCCAGGGCGAGCTTGGCGAGAATGCGTACGTTGCGGGTTGCAGTCAGAGGTACGGACTGCGGCCCCGCGGGCAAGAGTTCTTCGGCGCGTGGCAATGCTGTTCTCGGATCTGTAAGCCAGGCTGCGAGCGGGCTGTCTGGCTTTGGCGACGTTGCAGCCGGTTCGCATTGCGCCCGGTTTCAGGTGAGCACAACGGTCGATCGAGCGCCCGGGTTCCCGGCGAATGGTGTTCGAGCGCATGTGAAATGCCCGCAACGCTCGCGATTCCGCGGCCAGCTTGTCTACAATCGCCGCATGCGCATTTTCACTACCTTGATCGTGATCCTCGTGGCTGCGGCCGGAACTGCCTGGTACTTCGCTGGACGGGCGCCGGGGCCGGTCATCGAGATCGCCCAGCCGCTCAAGCACATCGGTCAGACCGGCGAGCTGGTCGTGAACGTCGATGCGCCCGCGGGCAAGCTAGTGGCGCTGGACGCCGTGCTGGAGCAGGGCGCCCGACGGACGCCGCTTTTCAGCCTGACCGGCGGCAACGATGGGCAACTGACCCGCGAAGGCGACCGGCTGCGCCTGCAGCGTTCCATCGGCAAGCGGGAGATTGCCGATCTCGAAGCCGGTGCCGCGCGCATCGTCGTGACGGCCGCGCGCCCGGTGCTGTTCGGATATCGCCAGGTCCAGTCCACCGCCAGCCACGATATCGAAGTACGGCTGACGGCTCCGCAGATCGCGGTCCAGTCGACCCACCATTACATCAACTACGGCGGCTCGGAGATGGTGGTCTATCAGGTCAGGCCGGCCGATGCCATGTCGGGCGTGCGCGTCGGCGACCAGGAATACCCGGGATTCCCCGCGTCGGGCGCGGGCATTCCCAATGCTGATCCCGGCTTGCGCGTGGCGTTCTTCGCGCTGCTGTGGAATCAGGACCAGAACACGCCCATCCAGGTCTTTGCCCGCGATGACGTCGGCAACGAGAGCCACGCGACGTTCGAGTACCGCGTCTTCCCGAAGGCGTTCCGCAAGAGCCGCATCACGATCGACGACCGCTTCCTGTCGAAGGTCGTGCCGGCCATCCTGCAGAACACGCCCGAGCTGCAAGTGGAGAATCCGTCAGACCTGCTCGGCTCGTTCCTGCGCATCAACCGCGACCTGCGTCGTGACAACAACGCGCTGATCTCATCACTGGCGAGCAAGACCTCGCCGCAGATCCTGTGGCACGGCCCGTTCAAGCAGCTGCTCAATACGGCGGTCGAGGCGGGCTTCGCGGACCAGCGAACCTACATCTACGGCGGCAACGACGTGGATCAGCAGGTTCATCTGGGCTTCGACCTGGCTTCCACCGCCAATGCGCCGGTGCAGGCTGCGAACCGCGGCACGGTACTGCACGCGGGCTGGCTCGGCATCTACGGCAACTGCGTGATCGTGGATCACGGCATGGGGCTGCAATCGCTGTATGCGCACCTGTCGTCGATCACGGTGAAGGTGGGCGACACGGTCGATACCAACGCGGTGCTGGGCCGCAGCGGCTCCACCGGCCTGGCCGGTGGCGACCACCTGCATTTCACCATGCTGCTCGCCGGCAACGCGATCACGCCCATCGACTGGTGGAGCTCGAAGTGGGTGCAGGATCGGGTCATTCGCAAGCTGCGTGAGGCCGGGATGGCCGATACGCAGCAGGCCGCTGCGCAGTAAATTTCCCTGTCACTCCCGCGCACACGGGAGTCCATCCGCAGTCAGAAGATGGATTCCCGCTTGCGCGGGAATGACGAAAGAGGCGTAGCCCCGGCGCTTCCTGAATGCCGGGATCGATCAGGCCGATTCCCGGTCCGCCTGCGGGTCGTTGCGGACCCGGTTGCGCTTCGAGGCCGCTGCGGTGCGCCGCGAGGCGGTGGGCTCGCTGCGATCGAGTGCCTCTTCCAGCTCGTTGAGCAATCCAAACAACTCGTTCAGCCGCTGGGCGCCGAAACGCTCGGCGATGGTGGAGAAGCTGGCTTCCGACAGCGGCGCGACCTTGGCGAGCAGGGTCACGCCGGCCGGGCCGATCGACACCAGGCTGCGGCGCAGGTCGTGTTCCACCGGGCGGCGGTTGACCATTTTGGCCGCGACCAGGTCGCGCAGGATGCGTGACAGGCTCGGCGCTAGCAGCACTGTCTCGCGCGCCAGGTCGGCGATCTCGATTTCTCCCGATTTATGCAACACGCGCAGCACGCGCCATTGCTGCTCGGTGATTCCGTGTTCGCGATGGTGCGGGCGGAAATACATCATCACCGCCTCGCGCGCCCGCATCAGCGCCATCGGGAGCGAGCGCGACAGGTCGCGCAGGTGAATCGCCGGCACGGGATTCGCCTGCGGGCGGCTGGCGCGCCTGTTGCCGGCTGACTGCTTCTTGTTGGGCTTCATCGAAGGATCGCGAGAGTTGGTGGTTGAGGGCCGCCCGCACGGCGTTGCTCAGTCAGGGGGCGGAAGGCGCGCGATTCTGCCATCGCGCGCAGCGCAGCGTCCATGCGATTGCGCGGCGGACAGTGCTGCAATCGGCGCAATTTGACTTCATTGGGGCTAATACTTAACCTGTGAAAGAATATCCTGTCACCAGTAGTAGACCCCAAAAGATGAGCATTGCATTGGCCCGGTTACGCGGCAGCGCGCCGCTGCGGCGGGTAGAGATCGACCCGGCTGGACGGGTCCAGTTGGACGGGCAGTGGCGCGCCGGCGCCGAGATCGCCTGGGACGTGCCGACCAGCGGCGGCGTTTACGGAACGCTGCACAATTTCCGCGGTGCGCTCGAGGCGCTCGGCAATGCCATCCATGAGCCTCCCTATGTCGCGCCGCCCAAGGCGCCGGTGCTGTACGTCAAGCCGGCCAATACCTGGATCGGTTACGGCTCGGCGATCCCGGTGCCGGCCGGCGTGCCGGCGTTGCGCATGGGCGGCACGGTGGGCATCGTGATCGGCCGTGCGGCCAGCCGCGTGAGCGAAGCGCAGGCGCTGAGCTTCATCGGCGGTTACACCGTGGTCAACGACGTCAGCGTGCCGCACGACAATTTCTATCGTCCGGCGATCCGTGAGAAATGCCGCGACGGCTTCTGCCCGATCGGGCCCTGGGTGCTGGCGGCCGAGCACGTCAAGGACCCGGCAGCGCTGACGGTGCGCACCCTCGTCAACGGCAAGCTGCAGCTCGAGAAGAGTCTGGGCGAGCTGGTGCGGTCGATTCCGCGCCTGATCGCGGACGTCACCGCATTCATGACGCTGGCCGAAGGCGACGTGCTGCTGCCGGCCGTGTCGGAAACCGGTCCGCTGGCCAGTGCTGGCGATACGGTGGCGATCGAAGTGGCGGGCGTGGGTCGACTGGAGAATCCGCTGGTGAACCAAGCGGAAGTGATTGCTGGAGAGTTGCGATGAAGCGGGCGCGCGTAGCCTATGCAGGCGCGGTGCACGCCGCGACGGAATTCGAAGGCCGGGTACGGCTGGCGGATGGACGGGTGCTCGACGAAAGCCAGGTGGTCTGGCTGCCGCCGATTCAGCCACGCACCATTTTCGCAGTCGGCCTGAACTATGCCGATCACGCCAAGGAGCTGGCCTTCGGTGCACAGAAGGCGCCGCTGGTCTTCCTCAAGGGTGCGAATACGATTGCCGGCCACCGCGCCAAGACCTGGCGTCCGGGCGATGCTGCGTACATGCACTATGAATGCGAACTGGCCGTGGTCATCGGTCGGTACGGTCGCAAGATTCCGCGCGACCAGGCGTACGACTACGTGGCTGGGTACACGGTCGCCAACGACTACGCGATCCGCGACTACCTGGAAAACTACTATCGTCCCAACCTGCGCGTGAAGAATCGCGATGGTGCGACGCTGCTGGGCCCGTGGCTGGTGGACGCGGCCGACGTGCCGAACCCGATGAACCTGGATCTGCGCACCAGCATCAACGGCAAGCAGACCCAGAAGGGCAGCACGCGCGATATGATCTTCGACGTGCCGTTCCTGATCGAATACCTGAGCGAGTTCATGACGCTCGCACCGGGTGACATCATCCTCACCGGCACGCCCGAAGGTGTGGTGGACGTGCAGCCCGGCGACGAAGTCGTCACGGAAGTGGATGGCATCGGGCGCCTGACCAATTTCCTGATCGGTGATGACGCGTTCGCGAGTCAGGCCCGCGCCTGACGCGCAACCAGCGGAGAACGCAAATGGGTAAGCTCGTACTGGCGGCCAAGGTCACCCACGTGCCGTCCATGTATCTGTCGGAAATGCCCGGCAAGCATCACGGCTGTCGCGAGGCCGCCATCAACGGCCATCGCATCATCGCCGAGCGCGCCCGCGCTCTGAACGTCGACACCGTGGTGGTGTTCGACGTGCACTGGCTGGTGAACTCCGGCTATCACATCAACTGCCACGACCGCTTCGAAGGCATCTACACCAGCAACGAGCTGCCGCACTTCATCAAGGACATGGAGTTCTCCTACGAGGGCAACCCGGCCTTGGGCCGCGCCATCGCCGAGTGCGCCAACCGCCGCGGCGTCAAGACGCGCGCGCACGAGATCAAGAGCCTGGAGCTGGAGTACGGCACGCTGGTGCCGATGCGCTACATGAACCAGGACAAGCGCTTCAAGGTGGTCTCGGTGGCAGCCTGGTGCCCGTGGCACGACCTGGACGACAGCCGCCAGTTCGGCGAAGCCGTGCTCGAAGCCATCGAGCAAAGCGACAGCAACGTGATGGTGCTGGCCTCCGGCTCGCTGTCGCACCGCTTCCACGACAACCGCGACGCCGAGGCGGGCATCTTCACCATCAGCCGCGAGTTCTACCAGCAGGTCGACCATCACGTGGTGAGCCTGTGGAAGGCCGGCCGCTTCAAGGAATTCACCGCCATGCTGCCGGAGTACGCCGAGCTGTGTCATGGCGAGGGCAAGATGCACGACACCGCCATGCTGCTGGGCGTGCTCGGCTGGGATCGTTACGACCAGCCGGTGGAGGTCGTCACCGACTATTTCGCCAGCACCGGCACCGGGCAGATCAACGCGATTTTCCCGTTGCCCTGACGCTACGGCGGCGGTGCAGCGGCAGTGGATCTTTTGTTCGCTGCCGGTCAGGCACGCGCCGTGGCGCGGGTTCTACCTTCGGCGCGGCGGCGGACGCACACGACGATACGTTGGGGGGCAATGTCATGCACAACGGTGATCTGTCGGAACCACAGGCTCATGGCGGCCCGGTCGTGGCCGAGCGGCTCAAGTTCGAGACGCTGACCTGGCTGTGCTCGGCCATCAATGCCAGCGCCGGCGTGTTCTATCGCGTCGGCGAGGACTGCAACCAGTCGCAGTTCCTCACCTACAACGTCGACCTGTCGTTTCATCGCCGCTACATCCGCGGCCTGCACCAGCTCGACCCGCTGCATCCACGGCATTTCCACGCGCCCGACAACCGGGTGATCACGCTGAGCGATGCGCTGCCGCCGAGCGTGCGCCAGAACAGCGAGTACTTTCACCGTTTCATCGTGCCGCAGAGCATCAACGAAGTCATCGAAGTGTTCTTCCGCCGCGACGAACGCATCATCGCCGGCATCTCGCTGCTCAAGTGCGGTCGCAATGCGCCGCTGAGCGGCCGGGACATCCGGCTGATCCAGGATGCGCATCCGCTGATGGAGAGCTATCTGCGCACCGTGGTCGCCGAAGACGAGCAAAGCAGCACCACCGGCGAGGAGTACGCGTTCACCGAGCGTGAGCGGACCGTCCTGGCGTTGGTGAAGGATGGCCTGTCGAACAAGGTGATCGCGCGGCGCCTGGCCATCAGCGTGCCGACGGTGAAGACGCACGTGCGCAGCATCCTGGCCAAGACGCGGACGACTTCGCGCTCGACGCTGCTGGCCAAGATGTTCTGGCATTGAGGAGTGTCTGTTTTGCTTTCGCCGCGTCTCGCGTCTCGCTACCTGAGCGTGCGTGGAGCACCGCCGGCCGGGACTGTTTTCGGGACCGCCCGCGAGTACGTCCCTGTAGGGCTGCCGCAAAAACGTCCCTGTTTTTGAGGCTCCCGAAAACAGTCCCGGCCGCCGATGCTCTCAACGTGGCGCTCGAATGGAGTAGATCAAAGATGCCTGCATTGCACGCAGGACCCGTTTAGTTCGCTGTCGGTCGCGCAATGTCTTGCCGGCCGCCTTACGTTCAAGATTCCAGATCTCTGTCAGGAAAGCCCGTGAACACCGCAATCAACTCCGTTGCCTCGATTGCCCAGCAGCCTGCGCCGAGCGAGGCCGTGGCGAAATTCCTCGAACGTGCGCCGCGCCTGCTGATCGGCGGCGAATGGGTCGAGCCGGGAAAGGGGCAGCTCCAGGTCACGGATCCGGCCACCGGCCGGGAAATCTCGGTCATCGCCAATGCCGATCAGGCCGACGTGGATCGTGCAGTCGCCGCAGCGCGCCGGGCTTTCGAGCAGGGGCCTTGGCCGGAAATGTCGCCCGCGGCCCGCGAAGCATCGTTGTGGCGATTGTCGGATCTGGTGGAGCGTCACGCCGACGAGCTGGCCGAGCTGGAAAGCATCGACAACGGCAAGACGCGCTTCATGGCCGGATTGATCGACGTGCCCGCCACGCGTGACTACCTGCGCTACATGGCCGGCTGGGCCACGAAGGTGGAAGGCAGCACCTTCGAGACCTCCATTCCCAGGCCGCCTGGCCGGCGTTATCACACTTACAGTACGCGTGAGCCGGTGGGTGTGGTGGCGCAGATCGTGCCCTGGAATTTTCCGCTGCTGATGGCGGTGTGGAAGATCGCGCCGGCACTCGCGGTGGGTTGCACCTGCATTCTCAAGCCGGCCGAGCAGACGTCATTGACGTCTCTGCGTTTGGGCGAGCTGATTGCCGAAGCCGGGTTTCCGCCGGGTGTGGTCAACATACTGACTGGAACCGGCGCCGCGACCGGCGCGGCACTGGTGGCGCATCCTGGCGTCGACAAGATCGCATTCACCGGATCCACCGCGGTGGGCAAGGCGATCAACCGTTCCGCCACCGAGACCGTCAAGCGCGTCTCGCTGGAACTCGGCGGCAAGTCTCCGGTGGTGGTGCTGCCCGATGCGGATCTGGAAACCGTGATCGGCGGAGCAGCGCAGGCCATCTTCTTCAACGCCGGCCAGGTGTGTACCGCCGGTTCGCGGCTGTATGTGCATCGCAAGATCTTCGATCGCGTCGTCGAAGGGGTGAGCGCGGCGGCGCAGTCGATGCGCCTTGGGCCGGGCCTCCACGTGGATACGCAGATGGGGCCGCTGGTTTCGCGCCAGCAGCAGGAGCGGGTGCTTGCGTACATCGCATCCGGTCGCAATGAGGGTGCGGCTGTCATGACGGGCGGCGAAGCGCCTTCGCATCCCGGCTACTTCGTCAAGCCGACGGTTCTTGCCAACGTGCGCCCCGACATGCGCGTCGTGCGCGAGGAGATCTTCGGGCCGGTGGTGGTGGCGCAGCGCTTCGACGATCTGGACGACCTGGCGGCGCTGGCCAACGATTCTCCGTATGGCCTGTCGGCCAGCATCTGGTCGAACGACCTGTCGGCGGTGCAGCGGCTGGTGCCGAAGCTGCGCGCCGGCACGGTCTGGGTGAACTGTCACAACATGGTCGATCCCAACATGCCGTTCGGCGGCTTCAAGCAGTCGGGCTTCGGTCGTGAGCACGGTCGCTCGGCCATCGAACAGTACTCGGAGATCAAGTCGGTCTGCATGTGCGTGTAGCCGGTCGTTGATTCAGCATCGGTAGACGTCCAGGAGCTCCTCCTCCCGAAGGAGGAGCCCTGGTCCTCCCTCAGGAGGATCCATTCCCCTGCCTGCCGCCGTAGCCTCCCCCGGCGCGGATCACATAAAAACACGCCGACGATCCGGCTCGCAGTCTCGATGCCTGATCGGGCGAAAGCGACAGGGGAGCGCCATGAAGCGAAGATCATTGCTTAAGGTGAGAGCGCTTGGGTCCACGCTGGCGATCGTAGCCTCGGCGCTGACGATTCCGCCGGTACAGGCGCAACAGGAAGACAAGGCGTCAGCGACGCTGGAAGAAATCGTGGTCACAGCGCGCAAGCGCTCGGAAAGCCTGCAACAGACGCCGGTAGCCATCAGCGCCATGACCGGCGTGATGTTCGAGACGGCGGCAGTACGCGAGCTGAGCGATGCCAGCCGCTTCGTTCCCAATCTCTCGCTGACCAAGGGCGGCGCCATTTCCGGCAGCAATGCCGCCGCAGCGATCTTCATTCGCGGCGTGGGGCAGGGCGACTTCATCGTCAGTTCCGATCCCGGCGTCGGTATCTACATCGATGGCGTTTACTACGCGCGCACCGTAGGGGCTTCGATGGAGCTGGCTGAAGTGGAGCGCGTGGAAGTGCTGCGTGGGCCGCAGGGGACGCTGTTCGGCCGCAACACCATCGGCGGCGCGATCAACATTCTCTCCAAGCAGCCCGAGCCGGATTTTTCCGCCTACACCTCTGTGACGGCAGGCGAGAACGAGCACTACGGCGTGAAAGCCGGAATCAACTTCCCGCTCTCCGATCACGTGTACGCGCGCTTGAGCGGACTGGTGAGGCAGCGCGGCGGCTATGTCGATGCCTTGCAGTACCACGACGTGCAGCTCGGCGACGAAGACGTGAAAGCCTTCCGCGGCCAGCTGCGCTTCGATTACGACCGCGTCGACGTAACCGTTGCGGCCGACTACACCAAGCAGGACGATCACGGCGCGCCCTGGGTCGCTGAGCAGATCAGGGCGCCGGGGCCCGATCCGACTTTCAACTATCTGTTCGCGAGCTTCGCCAACCTGTTCACCGGCGATCCCAGCTGCCAGACGGTTGCCGGCCAGACCACCAACCCCACCTGCTTCGGCCCGGTGTGGATGACGCGGGACCGCTTCGCCACCAACAACACCTTCCGCGACGTGGCGAGCGGCCGGCTGATCGAGCCGTACAGCGAGGTGGAGAATTTCGGCGCCAGCCTGAGCGTCGAGGCGGACGTCGGCTTCGGCCAGTTCAAGTCCATTTCCGCCTATCGCAAGCTCGACAGCGGCTTCACCCGCAGCCTCAGCCAGACGCCGCTGGTCACGTTCGAGAACAACACCAGCACCTTCGACTCCGAGCAGTACTCGCAGGAGTTCCAGCTCACCGGCAATTCCTTCGACGGACGCCTCGACTGGGTCACCGGCCTGTACTACTTCAAGGAGGACGGCATCGAGATCGACGACCTGATCACCTCGCTGTTCAGCCGCCTGGCCGACACCTTCACCGTCAAGAACCGCTCGGTGGCAGCGCTGGCGAATCTCACCTGGCACTTCACCGACCGGCTGCACCTGACGGCCGGCGCACGCTGGACCGATGAGAAGAAGGAGGGCGTCGGCAAGGCGCCGAACTTCGTCGACTCGGCCACCGGGGCGCCGACACCGACTTACCTGTCTTCGTCGCAGAAGCTCACCGAAGTGACGCCGAGTGCCAGCCTGGCGTTCAATTTCACGCCGCAGGTACTGGGTTACGTGAGCTACTCGGAGGGCTTCAAGAGCGGCACGTTCTCGCCGCGCCTGCCGTTTCCGAACCTGGCGGGACCGAGCCTGCCCACGGCCGATCCGGAGTACGTGAGCAGTTACGAAGCCGGGCTGAAGTCGGCTCTGTTCGGCGGTCGCGCCCGCTTCAACGTCGCGCTCTTCTACATGAAGTACGACGACATCCAGCTCGACTTCGCGCCGCCGGCCAATCCGGCCAACACCATCGTCGGCAACATCGCGGCGGCGCAGATCAAGGGCGCGGAGTTCGAGTTGCAGACACGGCTGGGTCAGAACCTGCGCCTGAGTGCATCGCTTGGCCTGATGGATGCCACCTACACCCATTTCGACTATCTGCCGACGCCGTACTTCTCCACCCGCACGCCGCTGCAACGCACGCCCGATTACCAGGGCAATCTGAGCGCCAACTACACCATTCCGCTCTCCGTAGGTGCCATCGTACTGGCGGCGGACTGGAGCTTCATGGGCCGGCAAGCGCTGTACTCGGACGTGGCTGGCCATCCGCTCTCGATGCAGGGCGCCTGGAATTCCGGCAACGTCTCCGTCGGCTATGTTGCGCCGAATGATCGCTGGCGCGTGACGCTGTACGCGGAGAACGTCACCGACGAGGTGCACAAGACTTCGGCGGTCGATGTGATTCGCGACACTTTTGCCGTGGCTGAAGTTGTCTACAACCGTCCGCGCGAGCTGTTCGCCACGGTGACCGTCAACTTCTGATACGACCGGCAGGCGAGCAGAGAGATTCTTCTCTGCGGCCATGGAGGGCCCCTGATGCAGTCTGCTGCATTGCGGCAGGACGTCATTGGGGTGTCCGCCGTCGCTGTGGGTGGGCGGATCCCCCTCGTCGGTTGCGAGGCGGACCAGCAGTGGCCGTCAGTATTGCGAACTGCGTATCAGTTGCTGCTCAGTTGAGGCATCAAGCGGCGCACGCCCATCGCCGATATCAGGAAGATGCAGGCGCGTGACCGGTCAAATCGGCGGTCGAGCCGCTTCCGTCCGGAAGTGAGCGGTCCTGGAGCAGCGCAGGGGTGGCGTGAGGTCTCCGGGATCCTGCGATCTGTTGCGGCATCAATAGTTGGATTGCTGATGACGGCCGCATTGCTTGCGCCGCCCGCCGCACTGGCGCTCGATCCATCCCGCGCGACGACGCAATACGTGCTGAACGTCTGGCAGATCGCCGAAGGGTTGCCGCAGAACTCGGCACTGGCGCTGGCGCAGACCCGGGATGGCTATCTCTGGGTCGGGACCCAGGAAGGGCTGGCTCGCTTCGATGGCGCGCGCTTCGTCGTTTTCGACCGACGTAATACGCCGGAGATCCGCAGCAACCTGATCACGACGCTGCACGCCGACGCGCGCGGTCGGCTTTGGGTGGGCACTGCTGGCGGTGCGAGCGTGCTCGAGCAGGGGCATTTTCGTGCGCTCGAAGGCGTGCCCGAGGTCGTTTCCTCACCCGTGTATGCCATTGCAGAGGATCGCGATGGCGGCATCTGGATTGGGGCCGAGGCAGGCCTGCTTCACTCCGACGGCCGCAGCGTCCAGCAGGTTTCATTGCACGGCGGTCCGCGCATGCTCAGCGTGCGCACCCTGCACGTGGACCGCTCCGGAGCGTTGTGGATCGGCACGACAGCCAACGGACTCTATCGACGTGTCGGCGACCGCATGGAACGGGAGGTGCTGAGCGATGCCGCGACGTTGCCGACCGTGAGCGCTCTCTACGAGGACGTGGACGGCTCGCTCTGGGTGGGTACCGACGAGGCACAACTGTTCCGGACAAAACAGTCGATTGCCGGGGCTGCCACGCCCGAACTGCGGTTCGAGCCGATATCGACCGGCGGCAGATCCGTCGGTGGTATCCGCGCCATCCTGCGCGATCGTGACCGCTTGCTGTGGGTCGCGACCATGGGTGGCGGCCTGCTGCGTTGGCATCAGGGTGTATTCACCGAGATGAATACCGGTGCGGTTTCCAGTGGCGATATTCGCGCCCTGCACGAGGACGTCGAGGGGAATCTGTGGGTGGGCAGCTACGGCGGCGGCTTGCTGCGTTTGCGCGACGGCAAGTTCACGCCCTTCGGCGCACCGGAAGGCTTGCGCGGCAATCTTGCGTGGACGGTGGCGCCGAATGCGGACGGCAGCCTGTGGGTGGGCACCGACGCGGGCTTGAGCTATTACTCGCACGGCCGCTTCGAATATCTGTCCGATCGCCTGGGGATCGAGAATGTGCGCGTGCGCACGGCTTTGGTCGATCAGCACGGCGCTCTTTGGTTCGGCACCCAGGGTCGTGGTGTCTTTCGCCTGAAGGGCAAGGCGCTGACCGGCTTCAATCAGCGCAACGGCCTGTCGGGCGATTCGATCAAGGCCCTGTTCGAGGATGCCCGCGGCCGGATCTGGATCGGCACCGACAAGGGGATCGATCTGATCGAGGATGGCGTGGTCGGCCCGCCTCCAGCATCGCTTCGCGCGCTGGGCCCGATCACCATCAGCCTGATCCACGAGGACCGCGCGGGGAACCTGTGGATCGCAACCGATGCGCAGGGTTTGTATGTCATCGATACCAGCGGCGCCTTGCATCGCTACGGCAGGGTCGACGGCTTGCCCGGCGATCGCGTCACGGCGATTCATGAAGCCGCTGACGGTACTTTGTGGCTCGGCACACCCGAAGGCATGGGCCGTATCCGTGCTGGACAGGCTATCTCGCTGGCACGCGGTGTCGGACCGCAGACGGAGACCGTGCTGCGCATTCTCGAGGATGATCGGCACGTCCTCTGGATCACTTCCAACCGCGGGCTGTTCTCGGTCGAGAGCGACGAGCTGCAACGCTTTGCCGATTCGCAGCGTCGTGCGCTGGCTTACAAAGCCTATGGCATTGCCGACGGCCTGCGGACGCCGGAGTTCGATGGCGGCAACACGGCGGCCGGCGCAATGGCGCCCGACGGTACGTTCTGGCTTCCGTCGATTCGTGGGCTGGTACACGTGGATCCGGCGGCGATCCCGATCAACGACGTGCCGCCCCCGGTGCAGGTCGAGAATGCTGCCGTCGATGGCGCCGAGATCGATGCGACCGACGGCGTGCAGGTGCCGGCCGGTGCGACGCAATGGGAATTCCAGTACACCGCGCTGAGCCTGGTCGCACCCGAGCGGGTCCATTTCAAGTACAGGCTGGAAGGCTACGATTCGGGCTGGATCGATGCGGGCACGCGGCGCACCGCGTTCTACACCGGATTGCCGCCGGGCGACTACACCTTCCGCGTCAAGGCCAGCAACAACGACGGTGTGTGGAATGAGCGGGGCGCGACGCTGCAATTCACGTTGCTACCGCACTTCTATCAGACCGCGTGGTTCCTGGCTCTGTGCGCTGCGGCTGCCATTGCGCTCGCCGTGCTGTTCTATCGTCTGCGCGTCGGACGGCTGAAGCACAATGCGGTGCGGCTGGAAGGGCTGATCGCCGAGCGGACCCGCGCGCTGGAGATTGCCAAGGAGGATGCCGAGCACGCCACCCGGGCCAAGTCCCATTTCCTGGCCAACATGAGCCACGAGATCCGCACGCCCATGAACGGCGTCATCGGCATGACCGGACTGCTGCTGGATACCCGGCTCGACCGCATGCAGCGCGACTATGCCGAGACGATCCGCACCAGCGCCGAATCGCTGCTCACCATCCTCAACGACATTCTCGATTTCTCCAAGATCGAGGCCGGCAAGCTCGACATCGAGAGCATCGAGCTGGACCTGTGCGCCCATGTCGAAGACGTCGGCGCCATGCTGGCGTTCCAGGCCGCAGCCAAGAACCTGGAGCTGGTCGTCAATGTGCGTCCGGGCGTGCCGCATCGCGTGTGCGGCGATCCGCAGCGCATCCGCCAGTGTCTGTTGAACCTGGTCGGCAACGCCATCAAGTTCACGCAGGGCGGCGAGGTCGTCATCGATGTGAGCGTGGTCGGCGAGCACGCTGGCGCAGTGCTGGTGCACTTCGAAGTGCGCGACACGGGCATCGGCGTTGCGCGCGATCAGATCGACAGGTTGTTCCAGCCGTTCACTCAGGCAGACTCCTCGACGACCCGCCGGTTCGGCGGCACCGGCCTGGGTCTCTCCATCGTGCGCAAGCTGGTGGAGATGATGGGTGGCCAGGCCGGTGCGCAGAGCGAGCAGGGCAAGGGCTCGACCTTCTGGTTCACGTTGCCGATGCGTACGACTGTGGCAAGCGAAGAGGAGCGCCTGTGCGAAGGGCCGGTGCTCGGGCGGCGCGTGCTGCTGGTCGATGACAATGAAACCAACCGGCGAGTGCTGTCCGGGCAGATGGCCCAGGCAGGCTATGACGTGGAAACCGCGTCGAGTGCGGAGCTGGCGCTGGAGATCCTGCATGCCCCTGGCCAGGCACCGTTCGACGCGGTCCTGCTGGATTACCAGATGCCCGACATGGATGGCGCCATGTTGGGCGAGCGGATCATGCGATCGCGCGACATTCCCGCGACCCGGTTGGTGTTGCTGACGTCGATGGATCGCTCCGGCGATATCCAGCGCTTCGCCGACATCGGCTTCTGTGCTTACCTGACCAAGCCGGTCCGCACGCGTGAGCTGCTCGAATGCCTGCAACGCGCGCTGTCACATGATGTCGAGGTGTGGCATTTGCGCAGTCAGCCGATCATCACGCGCGGCTCGCTCGTGGCCAGTGAGCTCAGGCGCAGCTATTGCGGCCGCGTGCTCCTGGTCGAGGACAATGCGATCAATCAGCGGGTCGCCCGCAAATTCCTCGAGCGCCTGGGCTGCGAAGTCCGGGTGGTCGATGACGGCGCGCAGGCGGTCGCGGTGTATCAGCACATGAGCTTCGATTTCATCCTGATGGACATGCAGATGCCCGTCATGGATGGCCTGGAGGCCACACGGCGCATTCGCGAGATCGAAAGCAGGAGCGCCGATGGCCGGCGCACGCCCATCGTGGCGCTGACGGCCGATGCCATGATGGGCACGCTGGAGCGCTGCCTGGAATCCGGCATGGATGATTACCTGACGAAGCCGCTCGACATCTCGCGCCTGCAGGCTGCGCTGGACCGGTTCATGGGGCAGAAGCAGATTGTCGAGGCCGCGACGCCGGCTGTGCCGGAAACTGTTGCCGATGCGGATGCGATCCGCGCGCGCCTTGCAGCGATTGCCGGAGACGATCCGGAGTTCATGGCGGACCTGGCGCAGACCTTCATCGTCAGCGGCACGGTCGTTCTGCGGGAGATGCGCGAGGCCGTGGTTTGCGACCAGCATGCGGCCCTGGCTGCGGCTGCCCACAAGCTCAAAGGCGCGAGCGCCAACCTGCAGATCCAGCGCCTGACGGCGCTGGCAATCGACATCGAAGCGCGGGCCAAGGCGGGCGTCGCCGGCGATTGGCATGGCGACCTGGATCGCCTCACGCTGGAGTTCGAGCGGGCTGTGGTGATGCTGCGCGGGCTCATCGATGATTGCGCTCGACTGCAATCGATGAGCGTGGGGCGCTGATCCTTGCTGCTCGCCCGTGCTGGGTTTCGGATCGGGCTCGGATCGTTTCGACCTAGGATGGGTCGAGCGTGGCGTATGCCCTGACCGGAAAAGTTCCCATGCCTTTGACCTTCGGCGGCACTGCGGAGAACCGGAAGCCCGCTGCGGGCAACTGTTCCAGGCCGCACATGTGCTCGACGATGGGAATGCCGGCGCCGAGCAGCGTCGTGTGAACCGGCCGGCGCCCGTCGCCGGTGTCGTCGATGTTGTACGAGTCGATTCCCACCAGCGTCGCTCCCGAGCGTTGCAGATATTCGGCGGCGTCCACGGTCAGGAACGGATGGCCTTCGAAGTAGCGATCCGTGCGCCAGTGCGCATCCCAACCGGTGTGAACCAGCACTGCTTTGCCGGCAACGTCGTGCGCAGCGAAGACTTCTCGCGGAATCGCGCGCCGCGATGAACCGGTCACCCGTACGACGATGGCGTCGAGTCCGGCCAGCGATTGCAGGTCGAGCCCGGCAATGTCGCGCCCCTCGGCATAGCGATGGAACGGGCTGTCGATGTAGGTGCCGGTATTGGCCACCAGCGTGATCTTGCCGATCTGGAACTCCGTGCCGGCGGCGTACAACTGACGCGACTGCTCGCGGCTCAAGTGATCGCAGATCAACGGCGCAGGCAGTCCCTTGTAAGTGATCATGCCGTCTTCGATGGTATGGCTCAGGTCGATGAGCCGCGATGTGGGTGCCGCCGCCACGTCGGTCGCGATGCTGCGCTTGTGCGGCTCGGCAATGATCGACTTGTTGCGGATGTGGACCTGGCCGACCATCAGCAGCCGCAGGTCGCGCACGATGTAGTCGGCCAGCGCGCGCTCATCGATGTCGTCGCCGTGAATGTCGAGCCGGAACCCTTCGCCCTTCAGTGCGCCGCCGTTGAGGAACTCCACCTCGAAATCGAACTGCACCCGTTTCTGCGGTGATTCCGGCTGGCTCATGGCGGCTCCTCGATGGCTTGGATTCAGCAAGCCCACCTTAACAAAGTTGCGGACGGCGGAAACGGCGCCGGGCGCCAGCGAGCGTACGGATTCGGACAAGCGTGCGGCCATTTCCTCGCCGCGACCGGGCATCCTCCGTGGCCGAAGTTGCTATTGCTGGCGCATACCCGAGTAATCTTGCAATCGATTCGACTTGCAAGCGCTCGCCTGACGGCCGCGCCATCGGAGGACGAGTGAACTGGCTGGCGCATGTGTTTCTGTCCGAACCCAGTGTGGAATTCCGCCTCGGCAACCTGCTCGCCGATCTGGTGCGCGGCGAGGAACGGGTCGGGATGAGCGTGGACTTCCTGCGTGGTACGCAGTGCCACAAAGCCATCGATGCCTTTACCGACGCGCATCCGATCGTCCGGCGCAGCCGCTCGCGCATCAGTAGCGAGCATCGGCGCTTCAGCGGCGTGCTGGTGGATGTGTTCTACGACTACTTTCTGGCAACCGCCTGGGCGCAGTATTCATCGTTGCCACTCGCTGCGTTCACCGCCGACTTCTATGCCGACGTTCAGGCCACGTCGCTGCAGTTGCCCCAATCAGCACGTGCGACGCTCGATCGCATCACCAAGCGCGATCTGCTGGGGCAGTACCAGCGGGTCGAGGGCGTCGAGCATTCTTTGCGGCGCTTGTCGACGTATCTGAGCTCACGCTGGCGAAAGCCGTTCGCCCTGGAGCGCAGCGTGTCCGACCTGGTGCGGCACGAGCGCGAATTCACCGACGATTTCGCCGAATTTTTCCCGCAGCTGCAGGCGCATGTGGCGGGACTGTCGCTGTAGCATTCACGACTGCGACGGCGGCTGGAAGCTGAAGAACGCCTGATGCTGCTCGCGGACATCGGTCCGTATCCGCTTCTTACACTTTCTGCGACTTCCATTTCCCCTGCCGGAACAGCACCGCGCTCCACAGCGCCAGCACCGAGAACGAGATCGGCACGGAGATGAAGACGCCGAGCGGCCCGAGCTTGAGCCATTCCGCCAGCAGCCAGGCGAGCGGTACCTGGCCGAGCCAGAAGCAGAAGAAGTTCAGGCGCGTCGGGGTCCACGTGTCGCCGGCGCCGTTGAAAGCTGCTTCCAGGCACATGCCGGCGGCGTACAACGGGAAAGCAAGGCTGATGATCCACAGCGCTCGCGCGCCGTGCTCAAGCACTTCCGGATCGGTGCTGAACAGGCTCACCAACGGCTTGGCGAAAATCACGAACACGATGCCGACCACGCCCAGGAAGATCATGTTCAGGCGCGTGGCGATCTTCACCGCAGCCTCGGCCCGCTCGGGCTTGTCCGCGCCGAGATTCTGGCCGACCAGCGTTGCAGCCGCGTTCGACAGGCCCCACGCCGGCATCAGTGCGAACATCACGATACGGATGGCGATGGTGTAGCCGGCCAGTGCGGCGCTGCCGAAGACCGCCAGGATCTTGAACAGTCCGACCCAGCTGGTGGTGCTGATCAACAGCTGCGCGACGCCGTTGGAGGCTGTGGCAATGATGGTCCGCAGTGTGTCGAACGCCGGCTTCAGGTGCGCCAGGCGCATACGCACGCGACTGTTGTGGCCGGTGATATGCCACAGCTGATACAGCACGCCCACGCCCCGGCCGATGTTGGTGGCGACCGCCGCGCCGGTGACGCCGAGTTCCGGGAACGGCCCCCAGCCGAAAATGAAGCACGGCCCGAGGACGATGTTCAGCGCATTCGCCAGCCATAACGTGCGCATGGCGAGCACGGCATCGCCCGCGCCGCGGAAGATGGCGTTGATCAGGAAGATCAGGAACACCGTGGCGTTGCAGCCGAGCATGATGCGGGCGAAGTTCGTGCCCAGCGCCACGATGTCTTCGCTGGCGCCCATCAGCCGCAGGATGTCCGGGGCGAAATAGCTGAGCACCAGGCCGATCGCGGCCGACACAGTGACACCGAGCACGATGATCTGTCCGGCCGCCTGTGCAGCGCGCTCCGGATCTTTCTCGCCGATGCGCCGCGAGACGATGGCCATCGCGGCGAACGAGATGCCGATGGCGACGGCATAGATCAGCGTCATCACCGACTCGGTCAGGCCGATGACCGCCACCGCGTCGCGGCCGAGGTGCGATACCCAGAACACGTCCACCACCGCGAACAGCGATTCCATGATCATTTCCAGGACCATGGGCACCGCCAGCAGCAGCACGGCGCGGTTGAGCGTTTCGGCCGTGTAGTCGTGATGCTCGCCTTTCAGCGCCTGTCGAACGACCTGCCAGAACGACTCCTGCGGCTTGCCGGTACCTGGCGATTCGGTGGAGACGGGGGTGGACATGGGGCTGGGGGCGCGAAAAAAGGGCGCAAGTCTAACCGGGCCGGACGTTGCATTGCATCAGCCCTGGGGTGTTCCTGCGGCGTTGCGCAATCGACGACACGCGGATGCGCGTGCAATTACAGCTCGAGGACCGAGCCGTTCAGCGCACGAAGTGGCTGTCGTCCTGCCGGCTGTAGGCAACGGGCAATCGCATCGGCAGCAGCGCGGTGATTTGCAGCTGCGGACGCACCCGGGTGCTTGGCCCAAAGCAACGCAATCCTTTGCCGCTCGGTTGGATCGACAGGCGCGGGAACACCTGTTGATAGATGCCTAGCAGAAGGTCGCAGTCGCCGGCCTCCAGGCGCAGCTTGCGGCCGTCCGTCAGCGAGATGGTCTGCCAGGCGGCGGGAAAACGTTCGATGTCGTTGGCCGTGGGCAGTTGGATACGCTGCAGACGGGCGACCAGCTGTGCGCGAGTATCGAAGGTGGTGGCGGCCCGTACTGCCTCTTCCGTGGCTTCAGCCGGTAGCGCCACGGTCAGCCGCGCCACGGCGCTGTTGACGAACTGGCCTTCCCGGCAGTCGATGCTCACCGTCACGCCCTGACGGGCGCCGACGGCTTTCATGATGGCCTTGATCTTGGATTGCAGCGCGCCGCAGGAGTAGTAGACGTTCCGGCTCGCGTAGGCGAAATCCACCTGCCGTACCTGCCAGATGGCGTCGATCGGCTCCGCGGTGCTCCATCCCGCGGGCACGCCGCAACCGATCGCCATCGCCGCCACGACGACGGTGACAGGTCTGGTGCAGCGGGCGGCAGGCATGGTCGCTCCGGCTTGGACATCCGCGGGATTTGCACCGCATTCTGCGCCTGGATCGGTGCGTGGGATCGGTCAGAAATACGGATGCATCGTGCTGCAGTGCGCGGATTCGCGTCCGGCCGGTATCATCTCGCTATTTACCCGTCCAAACCGAGCCATCCCGTGCGCACCCGGCTTCCCTTGTTGAATGGCGTGGCCGCGGCGACCGTGCAGTTGCCGCCAGGAGCCTGGTCGACGGTGCTGGACTGTCTTGCCGAGCACTTTCCAGCCATTGCCCGCGAACGGTGGATCGATCGCATGGCCCGCGGCCTGGTGCTCGATGAGCACGGCCGGCCGCTGCTGCCGGCAGCCGCCTACAAAGCCGGCATGCGCGTCCATTACTACCGCGAGGTCGTTGCCGAGACGCCTATCCCATTCGCCGAATCGGTGCTGCATGCCGACGAGCATCTGGTGGTGGCGGACAAGCCGCATTTCCTGCCGGTGATACCCGCGGGCGAGTACGTTCGTGAAACGCTGCTGACACGCTTGCGGCAGCGGCTGTGCAACCCGGACCTGGTGCCATTGCATCGAATCGACCGCGGCACCGCCGGCCTGGTGTTGTTCTCGGCGCAGGCGGGTAGTCGCGCCCGCTATCAGGCGCTGTTTCGCGAACGGCAGATCGCCAAGCGTTACGAAGCGATCGCCCCGGCTTTGCCGGCGCTGCGTTTTCCCTTGACCCGTTCGACCCGCATCGTCCGGGGCGAGCCTTTCGTGCGCAGCCGGGAAGCCGCCGGCCCTGCAAACAGCGAAACGCGCATCGAGGCCGAACGCAGCGATGGCGAGCTATGGCGTTACACGCTGCATCCCATTACCGGCAAGAAGCATCAGCTGCGCGTCCATATGGCGGCGCTGGGCGCGCCCATCCTCAACGACGATTTCTATCCGGCCATGATCGCGCGCGCCAGTGATGACTTCAGCCAGCCCTTGCAGTTGCTGGCTCGCAGCGTCAGTTTCCGTGATCCCCTGACGGGTGGGGTGCGTGAATTTCACAGCCGCCTGGAGCTGTTGCACGGTTCCGCGCAGCCCGCGGAGTTGCCGATCTGACGCGGACTTTCGAGCGGTCTCCGGATTCAAATTCAATATCCTGGTCGAGAAAGGGGGGCACAGATGTCGAGCGCTACCAACACGCTGCTGCGGCAGCGCGGACACCACGACAGCAGCCGCGTCGGCATGATCGAGCTGTTCTTCGATCTGGTGTTCGTGTTTGCCGTCACACAGCTGTCGCACTCGCTGTTGGCGACGCTCACATTCACGGGCGCGGCACAGATGGTGCTGCTGCTGCCGGCCGTCTGGTGGGTCTGGATCTACACCTCCTGGACCACGAACTGGCTGAATCCCGAGCGCCTGCCAGTGCGCTTGTGCCTGTTCGCCATGATGATCGCAGGGCTGGTGCTGGCGGCGTCCATCCCCGCGGCGTTCGGCGAGCGCGGCATCATGTTCGCCTGTGCCTACGCCTTCATGCAGATCGGACGAACCCTGTTCGTGCTGTGGGCGGTGCGTACCGGACCGTCGGCACTGTTCGACAATTTCCGGCGCATCCTCGTATGGCTGGCACTCGCCAGCGTGCTGTGGATCGTCGGCGGCATGGCTTCGGTGCAGACGCGATTCGCGTGGTGGACGGCCGCCCTGGCCATCGAGCTGGCCGGCCCGGCCTTTCTCTTCTGGATTCCAGGACTGGGCGGCTCACGAATCTCCGACTGGGACATCGACGGTGCGCACATGGCCGAGCGCTGCGCGCTATTCGTCATCATCGCGCTGGGTGAGTCGCTGTTGATCACTGGCGCCACCTTCTCGGAGCTGAACTGGAGCGCCGCCAGTGTCATCGGCATGCTGATCGCGGTGGTCGGCAGCATCGCCATGTGGTGGGTGTATTTCGATACCGGCGCCGAACGCGCGCAACATCGAATCGTTCATGCGCAAGATCCGGGGCAGCAGGGGCGTATCGCCTACACGTATCTGCACCTGCTGATCGTTGCGGGCATCATCGTCTGCGCGGTTGCCGATGAGCTGGTGCTGGTGCATCCCGGCCATGCCGAGCGTGCCGGTGTCGTTACGATCCTGTGCGGGCCGCTGCTCTACCTGCTCGGCAACATGCTGTTCAAGTGGGTGACCAACGATCGCACCACGCCGCCGCTGTCGCACATGATTGGCATTGCCTTGCTCGCGGCCCTGACGCCGTTCGCATGGGGACACGGATTCTCGGCGTTGGCGCTGTCGACGCTGACCACGGTGATTCTGGTGGTCGTCGCGACCTGGGAAAGCATTGCGCTGCGCCGGCCCGCCGCGGCGTAGATGACTACGCAAGCTCGCTGCGGGTGCGCACCTCGTTCAGCGTCCATTCCCGCAGCAGCTTGCCGTCGCGGAAGACCTCGAGCATTTCGCTCGGCTGCGAGGTCGAGCCGAGCGGGCAGGTGACGAACTGGCGCGTGGCCGCATCGCGGATCAGGTCGAGCCGGCCCCTCTTGGAGATCTTGCCCGGGTCGGTCACCGGCTCCTTGTAGACGTCGCGCCACTGGCCGTGGATTCTCGCTGCCGAACATTTCATCGCGAACTGCTGGGTATCGCGATTGAGTTGCTGCAGCAGGGCACCGCCCATGCCGAAGGCGATGTTGTCGGCAGCGAAGCCCGCTTGCGTGAGGCGCTCCAGGATCTGGCCGATGCTGGTCGGGTTGACGCCGTCGCCCTGGATCAGGCGCACGTGGCGCAGCACCTTGAATCCCTTGCGATTGAGATCGCTGCCGTAGGCGCGATCCAGCAGCACGGCGCAACGCTCGACGATGTCCGGCGGATTGCCGGAGTCGGGCCGCACCACCAACGTCGCGCCCGAATCGATGACCTGCTGTTTCAGCCGTGAACCCCACAAGTGTTCCACCGCGGCGTACACGTCGTACGAATCCGAGACGCAGGCGAAGATCGCGCCGGGCTTGCCGTACTGATCCACCATGTTTCGATAGGCGGCTTCCTCTGCCTCGCGTCCCCACGCAGTAATGGTCGAATGCTCCGCTGCCGGAATCGAGAAGCCGGCCATCGGCTCGGAGTAATACTTGCGTGCTGCGACGATGGCCGCGACCGTATCGGTGCCTTTGAAGTTGACCAGGTGCGCCAGGCCACCCAGGCCCGCCGATTCCAGGCTGGAAACACCGCGCGCGCCGAAATCGTGCAGCTTGAACGGCAGCTGGCCCTCGGGGTCGTCGCTGGTGCGGTTCAGATAGCCGCGGATCAGCTGCTTGATGTGCCAGCTGATGGTCGCGACCGTGGTTGGATACCACACGCGCAGCAGCAGCGTTTCGATGTACGAGGCGATCCAGAAACACTGCGGATCGGTGGATTCGACCGTGGCCAACGCGTTCAGAACGGGAACCACCATGCCCTCGGGTACGGCACGGATCGTTACCGGGACGTGGCCGCCGTGCCGGTCGAGGATGTGTCGCCAGCCTGCTTCGTTGAACGGTTCACCGTGAGCCGCGAACAGCTCCCGCGCTTCCTCGATGTCGGCGGCCGTGATTGGCCGCGTGAGGTGTTCCTTCAGTATCGCCTGCAGCCCGAAGAACACGGTGCGTTCGTACAGGCCGCCGCGCGATTCGATGTAGGAGAACATGGCGTCCATGCCCGGCGGATACTGCAGCCAGTGCGACGCCTTGTAGGAATCGGTGTTGAGAATGAGATTGGCAGACATGCCGGCTCCACCGTGAGGCTTGGATCTTGCGCCGCTACCTCGGCGAGGCGGCGGACGCGCTGTCATGATGCGTCACCGCGCTGGCCGGCGATAGGCCGGCGGTTCGCAGCACGAACTCCCGTCGCTGCTGCACCGAGCCGCGAGGCAGGGTGATGAGTTCGTATCCGTAATCGCGGTAAGTGGCGAGCATGGCTTCGTAAGTGCGCTCGGATTCCGCGTAATCCTGTCGACGCTCGAGGTCCTGCGAGAATATTTCCGGCCAGGGCGGTGCGATGAAAACGCGCGGGTTGTATCGCAGGCGCATGGCGGCCGCCTCCATGTGCGGCGGAACCGGCAACCCGCTCAGGCGCAAGTAGCCGATGACGTCGGGGACTGCGCGGTCGAAGAAAACAGCGGCGGGCTGTTGCCCGGCCAGATCGTAGGAACGCATCTCCCAACTCAACATCATCTGCGCGAACAGTGCCGGATCTTTCCATGGCAGGGCAGGACCATCGATGGCCTGCTGGTGCTGGATGATGGCCCTGCCTGCTTCCACCGTGCACGCGTAACCGGCAGCGGCCAGCGCGTCGAGCAGTGTGGTCTTGCCGGAGCCGGGGCCGCCGGTCAGGACGAAGAAACGAGTGTGATCCGACATCGAAAACTCTATTACAAGGAAACCCTTGAGGCCGCCAGCAATTTGTGTCGGCAGGCCGCCGGTCCCGCTGCTAGAATCCGCGGGCGCGTGGGCCTGTAGCACAACGGTTAGTGCAGGGGACTCATCGAAAATGGTGCCTTCGCGGTGAAAGCCGCGAAGTGGACGGGATGAATTCAGGGGAACCTTCCGGTGCGCAACCGATGGCAATCCTGAGCCAAGACGGCGATACATCGCCGTAAGGTGCAGAGACTACCTGAGGGCTGGATCGATGATCCGAGCGCCCTTGATGACAGGCTAGAGCGTCCCGCACCCTCCCGATTCGTCGCGGGTGAAGAGATAGTCCACGCTCGCCGGAAACGGCGGGGTTAAGTGAATCCCTTGGTTGCAGGTTCGAATCCTGCCGGGCCCACCAATCTTCCACGCGCGCGGCTCCCAGCGTTCGGGTTGGCCGCGGAAGAATCTCCGATCCGGAGCAGCACCGCCACTCGACGGCGTCAGCGAAGGTGCGGATGTTGTTGCACCGGCGCTGAAGTTTACCGGTAGCGATGACTGCCGACGCAGCCAGGATGGCATGGGCGCTGCGTCCGTCCACGACGCCACGCTGATTCGATCGAACCTCGATTCCCGCTCCCGCCGCTCCGGCCGGCAGTACGTAAATCCACAGAAGACTTGGCCGCGTGCATTGCGGAACCTTGCTGCCGTCCGCGCATTGCTCGTTGAGCGAGACAGACCGGTTTGCTCAACAACCCATCCGCGCTTTGCGCGGGCGAAGGACCAACCATGCAACCTGCTTTGTCGACGACGTTTCGCCTGCTGCCAGGCCGGCGCCGCCGCTTCGGTACCGAGGTTCGATCCGAAGGTTCACCGCGCGTTCTGTTGCTGACTTCCGGGCTGGGCTTCGGTCACGTGCGTGCGGCACAGGCGGTGGAGGCGGCGCTGTTGCAGCGAGCGGCCAACGTTCGCATGCTGGACTTGTGGTCGTTGATGAATCCGGGTGCGGCCAGCATCGTGCACCAGACCTATCTGCGATTGGTGCAGGAGTATCCCGACCTGTACGAGCGCCTGTATCAGCTCGACGAGCACACCTGGCGCCAGATCCTGGAGAGCGAGGAAGGTCCGCCAGCGGCCGTGCTGGAAGTGCTGGAGCTGATCTCGCAGATCGCAGCCAACACGGTGGCGGAAGCGAAAGGCGCGCAGTACGCCTCGGATCGATTGCTGCTCTCCATGCTCTACACCACGCTGCCGTACGATCGCACCAGCCTGGCGGGCAACGGCGTGCGCGCGCGACTGGCCATCATGAAGTGGAGCTGGCTGCGACTGAGCAAGCGACTGGAGTCCATCGTGGAGGCCTATGCTCCCGATGTCATCGTCAGCACCCAGATGATCCCGGCGGCACTGATTTCAGCATTGAAATTGCGCGGGCGGCTGCACGTGCCGCTGATGGGTGTGCTCACCGATTACGGCTTGCACGATTTCTGGCGCCAGCCGGGCGTCGATCACTACTGTATCGCGCATGAATCCGTTGCAACGGCGACGCCGCGCGATCACTCCACTGCCGGTGCAACGTCAACCGGTGTGCCGCTGATGCCTGCATTCGCGCAGCCAGTCTCGCAGTCTGAGGCGCGACGACAGCTGAATCTGGACCCTGGCGGCAGGATCGTGCTGATCCTGGGCGGCGGTCTCGGCCTGAGCGTGGATGCCATCGCGGCGCAGCTGCTGGAGCGCCCATCCAGCACGTCGTTGATCGTGATGCCCGGAAAGAATGCGAATGCGCGCTCGGCGTTGTCGCTGCGCGTTGCAAACAACTCGCGCATGACGCCGGCGCAATCCGGCAAGCGTGGACGAATCCAGGTCCATGAGTGGACCGAGCGCATGGACATCTTCATTCGCGCTGCGGACGTGGTGGTCGGCAAGCCGGGCGGTGTCTCGGTGGCCGAAGTCCTGGCGTGTGGCCGGCCGCTGTTCGCAACGCGATCGCTCGGCGGGCAGGAAGGATTCAACGTTCGATTCCTGGAGCGGCACGCGGTCGGCGCTCTGGTTCCCAACGGTGAGCTGGCGAACTGCGTCGAAACGATTCTTGCCAAGCCGGAGGCGCTTGCGGACATGCAGCAGCGCGCTTGGACACTCGGTCGCCGAACCGGTGCGGCGCGCATCAGCGAGCTGGCACTGGATCTTGCCTGGATGCATCGTCCGCGGGCGGTGAGAGAGCATTGATGCCATCGCTGCGAGCATGGGTGCGTCGCGGTCTGGAAGCGGTCGATCGCTGGTACTACCGCCGACATGGCTTGCGCACGATGGGCCCGGTGCTGTTTCTCGGCCGCGGACGTTATCGCGGGCCGGTGGTGCATTTCGAGGACGGCACTTCGTTGCGAGACAACGAACCGATCGGCCGACTGCATTTCAACAACGCCAGCATTGCCGCGCTGGGCGAGGGCTCGATGCACCAGACCGGTCTGCGATTCGCGCGCCTGATGCGCCTGTCGCTGCTGCGTCTGGCCGAATGCGCCCGCTCGGACCCGGAGTTTCACGACGTGTGGGTTTTCGAGGGCGTTACCTGGATACCCGAGCACGGCAAAGTCGTCGGCTTCGTCAGCCGGCCGCTGCCGCCGAGCTTTCGCCGGCAGCTGCTCACGGCGCACTTCCGTCTGTTGCTCTGGGCATTCGCGCCCGCCGCGAAAATTCGCGAGATGGCGCAGGCCGAGCCGCGCGTGTACTGGCTGACCCGCGCGGCCCTGCAACAGAATCTGGGCAAGCTCGCCAAGGCGGAACGGCCGGCGGAACGAGCCGATGAGTGACGCCTTGCGAGCCCAGCCCGATGCCTGCGTGCATCTCACGTTCGATGATGGCCCGGATCCCGAGTGGACGCCCCAGGTTCTGGACGTACTCGCTGCGGCTGAGATGCGCGCGACTTTTTTTTCCATCGGCCGCCAGGCGCAGCGTTACCCGGAGCTGATTCGACGCGTCAGCGCAGCAGGTCACGAGATAGCCAACCACACTTTCGATCACCGACATCCGTGGACCATGTCCGCCCGTGTCGCACGCTCACAGGTTCGCGACGGCGCGCTGGCGTTGGGAGACATTCTCGGGCATTCCCCGCGCCTGTATCGATCGCCGCATGGCCGCAATCGTGCCTGCATGATCGAAGAGGCTGCCCGGTGCGGCGAGATGCCGGTCGGATGGGATCTCAGCGCCGTCGATTGGGGGCCTTTCGGAATCTCGCGTCGCATTGGCGCGCGTCTGCGCCGAATCCAGCCGCGAGATATCGTGCTTATGCACGACGGCCGCAACCGTCACAACCGTCCCGATCAACTGCTGCAAGCGTTGCCGGCATTCCTCGACGAGCTGCGGCTGCGGCGTTTGCACTCGATGCCGCTCGGATAGCTGGGCAGCGTCACGAAGGAAGTAGCCGATGCCGTGCGCCTGGTCGAGCGAATGCGGACAGGTCGCAGGCGGGTCATGCGGTCGCCAGCATCGACGAGCAGATTCTCAGCGCGCCGGCAACACGTCCCCCAGCACCGCTGAGTCGGTTGGCGAACTGATCCGCGCCAGCCAGGAATCGGTGCGCTGGGCTTCGCCGCTGCGCAGCCAGGCAAAGACGACGCTGTGCCACAGCACTCGCTGCACGTAGCCGCGGGTTTCATTGAATGGAATGTTCTCGATCCAGATGTCGGAGTCGATCGACTGCGCCGGCAGCCAGCGGGCGGCAGCCGCGGGACCGGCGTTGTAGCCGGCGAGCGCGACTGCTGGCTGGCCGCCGAAGCGGTCGAGCAGGATGCGCAACTGCCCGGCGCCGAGCGACACGTTGATCGAAGGATTGAACAGATCTGCTGCCGCCGGCCGTGGACGGTTCCAGCGCTGCGCCGTGCGGCGGGCTGTTTCAGGAAGCAGCTGCAACAGGCCATAGGCACCGGCCGAGGAAACGGCATCGGCGCGATAAAGGCTTTCCTGGCGCAACACGCCGTAGATCAGATCGGGCTCCACCTGCGTGAGCTTCGCCGCCGCGCTCACTTCCTTGTCGAAGGGCTGCGGATAGAGCAGGACGTAGTCGTTGAAGACCCGCTGTTGAGTCGCGGTGGCCACGGCCTGGTCGTACCAGCCCCAATCCGCGGCCAGATGAATGGCCTGCGGACGGGCCTGCTCCGATAGGGATTCGTAGCCGAACTGCCATTCGAGCGTCGCTTCGCGTCGCAGGCTGGACAACAGCAGCTCGCGCGCGCGCACGAAGGCTGGAAGCTGCGCGACCTCGCTCAACTGCTTGCGATCAAGAACGAGTTTCTCGGGGTGCGGAGTGATGGCTTGATCCAGACGCGCGGCCGCCATCGCCGAGTAGTAGTTGTCGTTCGTGATTACGGAGGTGTACAGCTGCCGGGCCAGTGGCAGATCGTTGGTCTGCTCGGCCGCGCGGCCGGCCCAATAGCGCCAGCGCGCGCTTTGGCGATTCGCGTCGGACATTGTCGCGATGGAGTTGGAAACCAGCGACCAGTTCCCGGCCCACAACGCTGCCCGAGCCTGCCATTCCAGCGCGGTGTCGTCGAAATCGGCGGCCTGGACCTTGGCGAAGTATCTCAATGCCGCGGGGTCTCGATCCCATGAAAGCGTCAGTGCCAGCGCCAGTGCGTAGGGGCTGGCACCTTTCTGGTCCAGCTTGCGGCTGCGAATCAGGGATTCGTAGCGATCCATCGCTGCTTGTCGATCACGGCGCGCAAGCCGCATCCAGCCTGTCAGCAGCGTCGCCGGCTCGACTTTGGTTTCCGGCGAGGCAATCAATGCGTCGAGCCCGCGCTGCGGATCCTGCAGCAGCGAGGCCCATTGCTGCAGCGGTGCGGCTTGCTGTGCCGGCAGCTCGGCGATGATCTGGCGCGCGAAGGAGAAGTTGCCCTTGTCGAGTGCCAACTTGGCCCGCTGCTCGATGAGCTCGGGACTCAATGCCTTCTGCTCCCGCAGCCAGTCGAAGGGGCGCGCGCAATCAGGCAGGCTTTGCGCAGTCAGCCAGCGCTTGGCAACGTCTGCGGTCAAGCCTTCGGTGCGGCCGAGTTCGATTCGCGCGATCAGGTTCTGACAGCGCAAGGCATCGTTCACCGCGTCCTCGCGATAGTTCTGCAGGAACCTCGTCCACTGCTTGCGCTGGGCGAGACTGACGAGCCAGGCGCGGCGCAAATCCCGCGCCACCGGTTCACCATCGTGCTGGGCAAGGAAGGTTGAGGCACGCTCGTCGACCGATTCCAGCGCCGTACCCGCATTGAGGAACGAGCGCTTGAGTCGCGCTGCCTGCAGATACGAGTAGAGCGGATACTTTTGCAGCTGCTCGCTGTCGGCTTGTTCCGAGCTGGCTCCATCCGACGCGCGAGAATAGGCGCGCAGAAATACGGAACGGGTGTCCTTGTAAAGATCTTCGGCGCTGTGAGCAGGCGCGATGGACCAAAGCAGGGCGAGAAAGGCGCCTGCGCAGCGGCGCGAAGCAATCGAGGTGAGTTGCATGATCGCAGGTTAGCGGGATGTATCCGTGTGCGCCACGCCGATGTCCACCTACGCTGCTGTGTAAGGCGCGATGCTGTTGCCGACCTGCGGTATTCGCCTAAGCTGCCGTGGGATCACGTCCGATTCCGGCCAGTCATCCTTCGCTGCTGGCGTTACGCTGGGGCGCAACGTAATTTGAGTGCTCCGAGCGGAGGTGGACGTGATTACCGAGACACACAGTGCAAGCGCCGACAGCGGTGAGTTCCGCAGCGCCTTCCTCGATCTGCTCGGCAATCCCGCGCCGGACGCGCCAACGCACGACGCAGTGAGGCTCGACTGGATCGAGACGCCGGTCGGACCCCTGCTGGCCGGGGTCAGCAGCGAAGCGGTGGTGCTGCTCGAATTCAGCGACCGGAAGATTCTCGAAGGCCAGCTCGAAACGCTGCGCCGGCGCTTCAAGGCGCCGGTGATTCCCGGCAGCAATCGTTGGCTGAAAGCGCTGCGCCGGCAGCTGGGCGAATATTTCGCCGGCCGGCGTCGCCAGTTCGAGCTGCCGCTGGCCTATCCGGGCACTCAGTTCCAGGAGCGGGTCTGGTCGCAGCTGCTGACCATTCCTTACGGCGAGACCTGGTCCTATCTGGAGATGGCCCGCAAGCTCGGCGATGTAAAGGCGACGCGCGCGGTGGGGACGGCCAACGGCATGAATCGCATCGCCATCGTGATTCCCTGTCATCGCGTCATCAACGCCAACGGCGAGCTCGGCGGTTACGGCGGCGGCCTGTGGCGCAAGCGCATTCTGCTCGACCTGGAACAAGGGCAGGGCGGGCTGTTCTGAGCGAGGCCGATCGCACGGTCGATGGCTGAGCCGGGGGCGGCGGCTGTCGCCGAATCCCGTCAGTGGCGTCGGAATCGGCAGCCTTGATGGGCGGAACTCCAGGCAGTTGTGTCGGGCCTAACCCAAAAGTAGCATCGCGGCCCGCGCGCGGAAATCCAAGAGGTCATGCCATGTTCAGCCGTCGTTCATTTGCAGGTATCGCAAGCATCGTGACGAGCTTGATGCTCGTCGCCGGCTGCGCAACGAATCGTGCGCCGCCCACGCGCATCGATTACGACCGCAAGGCCGATTTCTCGGTGTATCGCACCTACGGCTTCCCCAAGGAAACCGGCACCGATCGCGGCGGTTACTCCACGCTGGTGACCAGCTATTTCAAGAGCTCGGTGTCCACCGCCATGGAAGCGCGCGGCTACAAGTACAGCGAGGACCACCCGGACCTGCTGGTGAACTTCTACATGAACACCCGCGAGCGCACCGAAGTGCGCCCGAACATGTCGCTGGGCTATGGCTACTACGGCTACCGCTACGGCCTGTACAACGCCTGGCCGCTGTACGACGAGGATCGCACCGTGACCTACAAGGTAGGCACGATCAATGTCGACATCGTCGATGCCGAGAAGAAGCAGCTGATCTGGGAAGGCGTCTCCGAGGGGCGCGTATCGGATCAAGCCATGGCGAATCCCAAGGTGACGGTGAACGCCGTGGTGACCGAGCTGATGCGCCAGTACCCCGGCCGGCCCAACATGTAACGGGCTTCGAGCACCTAGGCCCCGGCTTTCGCCGGGGCCTTTTTTTTTCAGGAGACACTTTCCTGCGGGATGCGAGTCGCCCCAGGTGAGGCGGCGCGATCCCGCGGCATCGCGGATGCTCGGGGGAATTCTCAGAGCTGGAGATTGCCGCTGAGCAGGGCGTCCATTTCCTGCGGTGTCAGCTCGATTTCGATGCAGTCGCCGGCGGATACTGCCAGCGATGTCGCTGCGTTCGCCGCAACCGGCGCGGTCAGCAGGGCGGCAGCGTCGACGTCCTGGATCCCGCTCAGGTGTCGTGCGGTGGGAGGGGCCAGCAGTTCCTGGGCCGTCAGCTCGATGGAGATTTCCGCAGGCTGGCGCATTGCTGTTGTCCGCAAGTGGCAGTCGACGCCTCATGCTGCCAGAGCCGGTCCGGTGGACCTGGAACCAGTTCACACACGCGGGCTCCATCCGCATGCCGAATCAATGAACAGAATTCGCCCGGGCCGGATTATGGCAAAGCAATCGCTGTCGCTTTCGGAGGCTCGCCGCATTGCGCTGGCGGCGCAGCAGTTCGGGTCTGCCAACGGCAGTCTGCGCGGCGTCAAAAGCCTGGGTGCGTTGGTGCGCAGACTGGGGTTGCTGCAGATCGATTCGGTGAACGTACTGGTACGTTCGCATTACCTGCCGCTGTTCTCGCGCTTCGGTGCCTATACGCCCGGCCTGCTGGATCGCGCCGCCTACGACGGGCATCGCCGCGTGCTGTTCGAATACTGGGGGCACGAGGCGTCGCTGCTGCCGCTCGAGCTGCATCCGCTGCTTCGCTGGCGCATGGAGCTGGCCAAGCGCGGCGAGGGCACTTGGGGACGTCTGAAGCGCTATGCCACCGAGCATCAATCGCAGGTGAATGCGGCTCTCGCGCAGATACGCGAGCACGGTCCTTTGGGTGCGGGCGAGCTGGAAGCGGCAGGCAAGTCCAGCGGTGGCTGGTGGGGCTGGAGCCAGGGCAAGGAAATCCTGGAATGGCTGTTCTGGACCGGCGAAGTCACCACTGCACGCCGCCGGAATTTCGAGCGCTTGTACGATCTGACCGAGCGGGTGTTGCCGCCGGCCGTGCTTGCTGCGCCAATCCCTTCCAAGGAAGAGGCGCAGCGGACGCTCATGGTCATCGCGGCGAAAGCGATGGGTGTGGCGACACTGCGAGACCTGCGTGACTACTTTCGGCTGCCGACACAGGATGCGGCCGAGCGACTGAAGGAGCTGATCGCAGAAGGCGTGCTGACGCCGGTTTCAGTCGAGGGCTGGAAACAGCAGGCGTATCTCGTCACCGGTGCGCGCCTGCCTCGCAGTGTGCAGGCGCAGGCGCTGCTGTCGCCGTTCGATTCACTGATCTGGGAACGGCAGCGTGCCGAGCGCCTGTTCGATTTCGTGTATCGCCTGGAGATCTATACGCCGGCGCACAAGCGCCAACACGGCTACTACGTGCTGCCGTTGCTGCTGGGCGATCGGCTGGTGGCGCGGGTGGATCTCAAATCGGATCGCCAGCGCCACCGGCTGCAGGTTCGCGGCGGCAGTGTCGAGGCGCATGCGGCGCCGAAGCAGGTCGTGGCGCCGCTGGCGGCACAGCTGCAATCGCTGGCAAGTTGGCTGGGGCTGGAAAAAGTGGAAGTCGTCTCGCGTCGCGGCGAGCTGATGAAACTGCTGCGCTCGTCGGTGTAGGCGCAGAGCTGTTCACATCTCAAGCGAGATGAAGTACAGCGTACTTACCAGACGTCTGCGTTTATCGATGTGAGCAGCGGTGATTGCATCAGCACCGGCGGCCCGGCGTGGGCGCCGCCAGGCGTTTGCTGGCGTAGCGGTCTTAGCGATCCTGCTGTGAGCCGCGCGCCCACCAGCCGAAGCCGCAGGTCACGATGAACAGCACCAGATAGAAGAACAGGTTCATCACTCGTTCCTTAAAACTCTTCTGTTATTAAGACGCCGCCGGCTCGGCGCGGGTTTCATCAATAAACGTTGGCGTTTCGCGACAGTGCCCGATAAGAAATACCGGGAGCGCTTTGCAACGTCGCGTCAGCGGCTGCACCGCACGGGTGGTGCCAGGAATGACGGGCCATAAAAAAAGGCCGGGAAGTTCCCGGCCTTTTTCGTGCATCGGCGGCAGAGATGCGCTCAGTCGTCCACCAGGAAGCTGCGCAGCTGCTCGCTGCGGCTCGGATGGCGCAGCTTGCGCAGCGCCTTGGCTTCGATCTGGCGGATGCGCTCGCGCGTCACGTCGAACTGCTTGCCGACCTCTTCCAGCGTGTGGTCGGTGTTCATGTCGATGCCGAAGCG
>Ga0182747_1000527_pt1 | contig 36200 bp, 32 predicted proteins | sample eDN3rd30CBELigBY_FD_128526 | JGI IMG/M metagenome (GOLD analysis project Ga0182747, IMG submission 128526) | Enriched backyard soil microbial communities from Emeryville, California, USA - eDNA 3rd pass 30_C BE-Lig BY (version 2) (version 2) | ecosystem: Environmental > Terrestrial > Soil >... | reverse complement strand
GTCGCCGCCGATGACGCGGCGGTACCACATCCACGCCTCGGGGTTGATGGGCTCGCCCACCGACCCGAGGACCCGCAGCGAGGAGAGGTCGTGGCGCTCCGGCTCCTGGCGGCCCCACTTCATGAAGGTCCGGATGGCCGTGGGCGCCGTGTAGAGGACGGTCACCCCGTACTTCTCGACGAGGCCCCAGAACCGGTCCTTGCCGGGCGTGTCGGGCGTGCCCTCGTACATCACCGACGTGGCCCCGTTGGCGAGCGGCCCGTAGACGATGTAGCTGTGGCCGGTGACCCAGCCGACGTCGGCCGTGCACCAGTAGACGTCCTCGTCGGCGTGCAGGTCGAAGACGTACTTGTGGGTGAACGCAGCCTGGGTCAGGTAGCCGCCGGTGGTGTGCATGATGCCCTTGGGCTTGCCCGTGGTGCCCGACGTGTACAGCAGGTACAGCAGGTCCTCGCTGTCCATCGGCTCGGGCGGGCAGGAGGGGTCGGCTGCTGCCATGAGCTCGTGGTACCAGTGGTCCCGGCCGTCGACCCAGTCGATCGAGGCTTCGCCGCCCGACGACGCGATGCGGTCGACGACGACCACGTGCTCGATGGACGGGGTGTTGGCGACGGCGACGTCGGCCGTCGGCTTCAGCAGCCCGGGCTTGCCCCGGCGCCACCCGCCGTCGGCCGTCACCAGCACCTTGCACTCGGCGTCGTTGATGCGGTCGGCCAGCGAGTCGGCCGAGAACCCGCCGAACACGACCGAGTGGGGAGCGCCGACGCGGGTGCACCCCAACATGGCGACCACGGCCTCGGGGATCATCGGCAGGTAGATGGCGACGCGGTCGCCCTTGGCCACGCCGAGGCCCTTGAGGACGTTGGCGAAGCGCTCGACTTCGCCCAGCAGCTCGGCGTAGGTGATGGTGCGGGTGTCGCCGGGCTCGCCCTCCCAGTGGAACGCCACCCGATCGCCGAGGCCGGCGCGGACGTGGCGGTCCAGGCAGTTCTCGCTCACGTTGAGCTTCCCGCCGACGAACCACCTGGCGTAGGGGAGCTGCCAGTCGCAGATCGTGTCCCACTCCTGCTGCCAGTCCAGGAGGTCCAGCGCCTGGCGGGCCCAGAAGCCCTGGTAGTCCCGGTCCGCCTCCTCGTGCAGGTGGTTGGAGGCGACCAGCGCGTGCTCCTTGAACGCCTCCGACGGCGGGAACGTCCGCTCCTCCAGCAGGTAGTCCTCGATCGTGGCGCCTGCGCCCTCGGTGGCGTCGCTCATGGCTGGTGCTCCGTTCCCCTGAACCGGTGCGGCACGCGGCCGCAGTGCGTCGGTCACCCTAGCGACGCCCGTTCCCGTGGTGGCTGGAGCCTGGGGGATCACGGCCCCTCGGGGCGCGCGAAGCTACCTGTCCATGACGAGCGTGAACCCGACGGATGCGACCGATGCCCCCGATCGCGAGGAGCTCACCTGGGAGCGCTTCGGGACGGCCACCCGCGCCCTCGCCGAGACCATCGCCGCCGATGCGTGGCGGCCCGACATCGTCGTCGCCGTCGCCCGCGGCGGGCTGACCGTCGCCGGCGCCCTCGCCTACGCCCTCGGCGTGAAGAACTGCGGGACGATCAACGTCGAGTTCTACACGGGCGTCGACGAGCGGCTCGACGTGCCCGTCGTCCTCCCGCCCAGCCTCCAGCTGGTCGACGTCACCGGCCTCCAGGTCCTCGTCGTCGACGACGTCGCCGACACCGGCCACACCCTCCGCCTCGTGCGCGAGGTCCTGGCCCAGCACGTCGAGGAGTGCCGCACCGCGGTGCTGTACCACAAGAGCCACTCGGTGATCGTCCCCGACTACTGCTGGAAGCCCACCGACGCGTGGATCAACTTCCCCTGGTCGGTCCTCCCGCCTGTCGCCGGCCTCCCTCCGCGCTGACCGCCGCCTTTCGGGTCACCTGGGCACCCAGAGGGTGCACGTGTGACCCGAAACCGCGGTGGGCCGGCACCCACGTCCATTTCGGGTCACCTGGGCACCCGGGAGGTGCACGCGTGACCCGAAATCCGTCTGGGTTAGCGGGGGGCGCTGGTGAGGGTGACGGCGGCGGTGGTGAAGGCGTCGGCGGTGGCCTGGTCCAGGCCGACGGGCTCGGGGTCGATGCCGAGCTCGTAGCGGAGGAAGGCCACGCTGAAGTGGTCGATGGCGGCGAAGGCGTCGGCCGGGTCGGTCTTGTCGGGCTCGCAGCCATCGCTCGCCAACCGGAGGAGGTCGTCGCCCAGGTCCAAGCCGGCGTCCTTGGTGAGCTGCACCAGGCCGCCCTGGTCCCGGCCGATGAGGCAGATGTCGGAGAAGACGAGGTGGCCGGCGCCCTCGATCTCGACGAGGTACTTCGGCGGCTGCATCCCGTCGTAGACCTCCACGCTCTGCTCGGGCTCGATGATGCCGTCGGCCGTGCCCAGCATCACCATGCCGGGGACATCGGGCACGGGGCGCTCGGCGGCCTTGCCGTCCTCGCCCGGCCGGCCCGTGCCCACCGAGTAGGCGATGAACGCCTTGACCCGGTCCTCGGAGGAGGCGGTCAGGTAGGCGGCCGACGCACCGGCGGAGTGCCCGGCCACCGCCACCTTGTCGAGGTCCATCAGCTCGTGGAGCTGCGAGTCCTCGGAGGTGGCGTCGGCGATGGCGGCGTCGAGCGAGGCCGACAGCACCTCGGGGTCCTCCCGCTTCTCGACGCCCTGCGCCGCCGTCCCGAGGAGGCCGCTGAGGCTGCGCTCGACGTGGTCGGGTGCGATCACGACGAAGCCCCACGACGCGAGATGGGTCACGAGGTCGGCGGACTGCTCCGGGAAGCCGGCGTAGCCGTGGCTGAACAGCACCACCGGGTAGGGGCCGTCGGTGGCGGGGTCGGCGCCGACGTGGGCATCGATCTCGTACTGCGGACGCAGGTCGGCCTCGATCTTCGCCTGCAGCTCGGGCGACAGGAGGCTGGCGATGTCGAACGTCTCGGTGGGTGTGTCGGCCGCCGATCCGGCCGCGGGGTACCACACGACGACGCGCCGCCCGTCGTCGAGGGCGATCGTGCGGCTGCCCACCTGGTTGGGACCCAGCTCGGCGTACGCCGGATCCGCCTTGCCCTCGGCCGCCGTCGTGGTCGTGGCGCCCGACGGCGCCTTCGTGTCCTTGGTCCCCTCGGACCCGCTGTCGCCCGAGCTGCACGCCCCGGCGACGAGGGTCAAGACGACGGCGGTGGCGGCGAGGGCACGGCGGGCGGTCAGCACCCGGCCGACCGTACCCGCCGCTCAGCCGGGCGCGGCGGCCGACGCTGCCCGCCCCCATCGCCCAGGCTGGTCGATCGTGCACCGATCAGCGCGGGACCGGTCGATCGCCGCCACCAGAGGCGGACGATCGACCAGCCGGTTCCCGACCGGTCGGCGATGGACCAAGCCGGGCTTGGGTGTAGCAGGGTGGGTGGGCGTCGGCGTGGACAGCGATTCGACGTGCCGGCGACTCACGAGGAACGGGCCGGCGGTGTCCACTCGAGGACGGAGAACGCACCGAGGCCGGTGGGATCGAGCAGTGCCTCGGCCTCGGTGATGCGGCTGCGGCCGGCGATGGCCTCGAGGCCGCCGGCGAGGCCCCGCTCCTCCCAGGTGGCCCGGCCCTCGGCCACGAGCCCGTCGATGCCGTGGGCGCGCAGGAACTCGGCCTGGGTCCTCACCAGGGCGGGAGGCTCGATGAGCGCGAGCTGGTCGATGGCGACGTCGCAGGTGATGTCGCTGCGGCCGGGATCGTCGTAGGGGCTGCCGCCGGTCCCGTGGGCCGTGTAGGTCCGAAGCCACGCGTCGGGCGCGACCGCGGCCATCGCCGCGGTGGTGCGGGCGTAGTCGATCACCACCAGCCGACCGCCCACCGCCAGCTCGAGCGCGTCACGCAGCCAGGCGGCGGCGTCGGCCTGCGCGGGGATCCGCGCACCGATCGGGGCTTCCGGCGCGCGGGCGGAGCACCAACCGGCCTGCACCGGCTCGAGCGGGCGCCGGGCTTCGGCCAAGCGGCCCCCGTCGACGGCGACCACCACCTCCTCCCAGCCGTCGCCGGTCCGCTCGGCGACGGCGACCGGAAGGTTGTCGAGCAGCTCGTTGGCGATCACCACCACCGGCCCGTCGAGCTCGCGGGGCGCCGGGAGGTCGACCCGGCTGTCGGTGCCGTCGGGGTGCGTCGCCCACTGGGCCTCGCCCACCTCGACGAGCGTGCACGCCAGCGCACCGCTGCACGCGGGCGAAGCAGCCAGGACCGAGCGGGTCAGCCCGCCGGGACCGGCGCCGGCGTCCACCAGGTGGAACCGCTCGGGTCGGCCGAGCTCGTGCCACCACGTGTCGAGCGCCCGGGCCAGGACCGCCCCGAAGAGCGGGCCGATCTCGGGCGAGGTCACGAAGTCGCGCCGCCGCCCGGCTCCCCCGCCGCGCTGGTAGAAGCCGAGGCGGGGCGCGTAGAGGGCATGCGCCTGGTACTCGTCGAAGCCGATGGGGCCGGTGGCGGCGATGTGGGCGACGAGCAGCTGCTCGAGCTCCCCCATGGCGCCGGGCTCAGCTCCCGGGCAAGAAGGCGAGGGTGGCTCCTTCGGCCAGGTCGCTGACCAGACCCGGGAAGATGCCGACCGCCAGGGTGAAGATCACGGCCGCACCTACGACCACGCCGAGCGTGACCGGCACCCGGATCGGCGTGGTATCGCCGTCGGGCACGTCGTCCATGAACATGACCCGCATGAGCGACAGGTAGTACCCGAGCGCGATGACCGAGTTCACGGCCATGACGACGCCCATGATGTAGCCGAGGTTGCTGTCGCCGGAGACCACCGCGGTGAACGCCTGGAACTTGGCGTACCAGCCAGCCGCGATCGGGATGCCGCCGAGGGCGAACAAGAACGCGGCCATCGACACGGCCAGCGCCGGGGCGTAGGTGAACAAGCCGCCCCAGGAGGCGATGTCACCGGTGCCGGTGCGGCGGCTGACGGCGATGATCACGGCGAAGGCGCCGAGGTTCACCACCGTGTAGATGATCACGTAGGTCACCACGGCGATGAGCACGTCGCGGGAGGAGCGGGGGCTCTCGCCGAAGACCGCGAGCGGGGCGAGGATGAACCCGGCCTGGGCGACCGACGAGTAGGCGAACAGGCGCACCACGTTGGTCTGGCGGAGGGCGATCACGTTGCCCACCGTCATGGTGAGCACGGCGAGGATGAAGATGAACGGCCGGATGATGTCGGCCTGACCGGCGAACCCGACGTAGACGAGCGAGAGGATGGCTACGAAGCCAGCCGTCTTGGACGCCACCGACAAGAAGGCGGTGACCGGGGTCGGCGCACCCTCGTAGGTGTCCGGCGCCCAGTTCTGGAACGGAACGGCCGAGACCTTGAAGGCGAACCCGATGAGCACGAAGATGATGCCGAGGATGGCGATGGGCTCGTCCATCACGCTGGCGTTCACCTGCGAGCCGATGTCCTTCAGGATCGTCGAGCCGGTGACGCCGAAGATCAGCGACATGCCGTAGAGCATGACGCCCGAGGCGAACACGCCCATCAGGTAGTACTTCATGCCGGCCTCGTTGCCGGTGAGCGTGCGCTTGCGCCAGCCCGCCATGAGGTACGCCGGGATGGAGAGCATCTCGAGGGCGATGAAGATCCCGATCAGGTCGCGGGCCGACGCCATGACCACCATGCCGAAGGTGGCCGACAGCAGCATCAGGTAGTACTCGCCCTCGGCGTAGTCCCCCTCCGCGATGTACTGCGTGGACAGCAGGATCGTGAGGTAGCCGGCGACGAGGAAGAGCCCGCTGAGCACCAGCGAGAAGTCGTCGACCACGAACGCCCCGCCGAACAGCACCCGGTCGGTGTTGTCGTAGGCCAGCGTGAAGACCGGGACGAGGGCCGCCAGCATGCCGATGCCGGCGATGGACGAGGCCGTCCACCGGCTCTGCTCGGTGGTGAACACGTCGACCAGCAGGCACAGCGCGATGGTCCCGACCAAGACGAGCTCGGGCGCGAGCGCGTGCCAGTCGAACTCCGGCCGGTGGAAGACCGGCGACGCGGCGGCGAGGAGGGTTGCGAGCACCATCAGCTCCCGGGCAGGTGCATGAGGCTGTGGACGACGGCCTGGTTGGTGACCTTGAAGATCAGGCCCGGGAAGATGCCGAGCACGACGATCAGCACGACCATCGGGACCCAGGCGATGTAGTCGGTGAGGTGCATGTCGTGGATGTGCTCACCTTCGAACTCCTCGGTGGGCGTGCCGAAGGCCACCCGCTGGAGCAGCCAGAGGAGGTAGCCGGCGGCGAACACCGTGCCCAGGGCGGCGACGACGGCGAACGCCCGGAACAGGTTCTGGTTGAGGTCCGCACCCGGCTCCCACGCCGAGAGGATGGCCGGGAACTCGCCCCAGAACCCGGCGAGGCCGGGGAGGCCGAGCGAGGCCATGACCGAGAAGCCGAGCAGCCAGCCCATGCGGGGGGCCTGGAGGAGCAGGCCGCCCAGGCGCTTGATCTCGAGGGTGTGGAACCGGTCCTTCACCGATCCGGCGATGAAGAAGAGCATGCCGGTGATGAGGCCGTGGGCGACCATGCCGAAGATGGCGGCGTTGGTGCCGAACGGCGTGAGCGTGGCGATGCCGAGCATCACGTAGCCCATGTGGGCGACCGACGAGAACGCGATCAGGCGCTTCATGTCGGTCTGGGCCAGACAGCCGAGGGCGCCGTAGATGATGCCGATGACCGCCAGCAGGCCGATGACCGGAGCCCACGACTGGGCGCCCACGGGCAGGATCGGGACCGCGATGCGGACGAAGCCGTAGGTGCCGAGCTTCAACAGCACCGCGGCGAGGATGACCGAGCCCTGGGTGGGCGCCTGGGTGTGGGCGTCGGGCAGCCAGGTGTGGAACGGGAACATCGGGACCTTGATGCCGAAGCCCATGAAGAAGCCGGCGAAGATCAGCAGCGCCGTGCTCTTGGCCAGCCCGTACCCGCCCCATTGCGCCAGCTCCGGGATCGCGAACGTGTGGAGGGCGTTGCCCGCCTTGTCCTCGGCCAGGAAGTAGACGGCGAGGATCGACACGATCATGAGCGCCGAGCCGAACGCCGTGTAGAGGAAGAACTTCAGCGACGCGTACTTGCGCTGCTCACCGCCCCAGACCCCGATCATGAAGTACATCGGGAGCAGCACCAGCTCGAAGAAGACGAAGAACAAGAGCAGGTCCTGGGCCACGAACGTGCCGATCATGCCGGTCTCGAGGACCAGGATCAGCAGCAGGAACGCCTTCGGGTTGTGCGGCTCGGGGAAGTGGTCCCACGAGTAGACGATGACGAGGGGCACGACCAGCATGGTCAGGGCGATCAGCGGCAGCGAGATGCCGTCGATGCCCACGAGGTACCGAGCGTTGATGAGCTCGATCCACGACTTGTCCTGCGCGTACTGCAGCACGGCGGTGTGGTCGTAGTCGAAGTCCCACAGCAGGGCGACTCCGACCGCGAACACGGCCAGGCTGGTGACCAGGGCCACCACCTTGTGCAGGGTCTCCTCTGACTTGGGGATCGCCAGCATCACCAGCGCTCCCACCATGGGCAGGAACACGGCGGCGGTGATACCCCAGCCGTTGAGCAGGTCCTTCACGGTTTCGACTCCCTCGTCCTCAACTAGCGACTACAACGAAGATGGCGGCCAGGATGGTGGCGCCAAGGAACAGGTATGCGGCGTACCACTGGACCTTGCCGTTCTGCGACTTGCGCAGGACCGATCCAGAGCCTTCGGCGGCGAGGCCCGAGCCCTTCACCACGTTGTCGACCACGCCTTGGTCGATGCGGTGGTAGACGAAGCCGCCGGCCTTGCGGGCGCCTTCGCCCACCGAGTTCACGACGCCGTCGAGGACGTTCTGGTTGAACCAGTTCGTGGCCTTGGCGAACGGGCCCTTGACGAAGCCGGTGATCACATCGGTGTAGAGCCAGTCCAGGTAGTACTTGTTCTCCAGCACCTGGTACCCGCCGCGGGCGACCTTGCTGCGCTCGGTGATGCCGTGGGGGCCCTTGCCCTTCCAGTACCAGAGGTAGGCGCTGCCGACGCCGATCACGATGGCCAGGGCCGAGACCAGGGCGATCCACGGCACGAACTCGGGGTGGCTGAAGTTGTTGTCGGCGCTCGGGAAGTAGAGCCCGGTCGGCTCGATGAAGTGCTCGAAGCGCAGCGACAGCGAATCGGGTACGCCGATGCCGAACACCTTCTCGGGGAGGTTGGCCCAGCCCACCACGATCGAGCCGAAGGCCAAGATCATGAGCGGCACGGTGATGCGGGGCCCGTTCTCGTGCAGCTCGTGCTCGGCCGACTTCCCGCGGGGCTCGCCCATGAAGACGTAGTAGTAGGCCCGGGTCATGTAGGCGCAGGTGCACACGGCGCCGAGGAGGCCCATGACCACGGCGAACTTGTAGCCCCCGTCGCCGCCCAGCATGTGGGCGCCGGCGAGGATCTCGTCTTTGGACCAGAAGCCGGCGGTGATGAGCGGGAAGCCCATCAGGGCGAGGGTGGCGATCACGAAGGTGGCGTGGGTGATCGGCATCCGCTTGCGCATGCCGCCCATGTCCTTCTTCATGTCGAAGGAGTGGATGTGGTGGGCCAGCGAGCCCGACCCGAGGAACAGGCAGGCCTTGAAGACGGCATGGGTGAAGAGGTGGAAGATGGCCGCGGTCCAAGCGCCGACGCCGAGAGCGGCGACCATGTAGCCGAGCTGCGACACCGTCGAGTACGCCAGCACCTTCTTGATGTCGGTCTGGACGAAGGCCAGCGCGGCGCCGAAGAGGAGGGTGACGCAGCCGACCACGGCGAGGGCGTTCACGTTGGCGGTGCCGATGGACAAGCCGTTGAAGAACACGCCGTAGTTGCGGGCCACGAGGTAGATGCCGGCGACGACCATGGTGGCGGCGTGGATGAGCGCCGAGACCGGGGTGGGACCGGCCATGGCGTCGGGCAGCCAGGTGTGCAGGACGAACTGGCCCGACTTCGACATCACGGCGGTGATGAGGCAGAGCGATCCGGCCAAGAGCAGGCCGTGGGAGATGCTCCCTGGCGATCCTTGCGGGAGGTTGGCCGCGGTGTTGAGGCTGAGCACGTCGAACGTGCGGCCGGCGGCGAAGTACAGGATCGTGACGCCGATGAGCAGCCCGATGTCGCCCACGCGGTTGGTGAGGAAGGCCTTGAGGGCGGCGTCGGAGTTCGGCTTCTCCTCCCACCAGTGACCGATGAGGGCGAACGAGCAGAGGCCGACGAGCTCCCAGCCCACGACCATCTGCAACGTGTTGCTGGAGATGACGTAGAAGAGCATCGCCGCGGTGAACAGGCTCAAGAAGGCGAAGTAGTGGGTCTCACGCCGGTCGCCGCCGACGTAGTCGGTGGAGAAGACGTGCACGAGCAGCGAGATGAACGTGACGACCACGAGCATCAAGGCGCTGAGCCCGTCGATGAGGGTGCCGGCCTTGATGGTGGTGTCGCCGGTCTGGAACCAGGTGACGGTGCGCTCCACCGGCGTGACGTGGTGCTCCTCTTCGCCTTCGGCATGCTCGTCGGCGCTGGTGGCGGCGTGGTCGCCTTCCCCGGTGGTGGCCTCGGTCTCGGCGTCGGCCGGGGTGTGGTCGGCTTCGGCGGTGGCGTCGGCCTCGTGGGTCTCGATGGCCTCGGTGGTGGCCTCGGCGTGGGCCGACTCCGGCGGGTGGTTGACCCGGTTGATCCAGCCGATGCCGGTCGTGAGGGCGAGCACCAGGCAGATGGCGACCGAGGCGATGCCGATCTCGGCGCCCTTCTTGGGCAGGCGCTTGCCGACCGCCAAGATGGCGACGAACGAGAGGGCGGGGATGAGCGGGATGATCCAGACGTGGGTCAGCACGAGGCGTCAGCCCTTCATGAGGTCGACCTGATCCAGGTCGACCGTCTTGTAGTTGCGGAAGATCGCCAGCACGATGGCGAGGCCGACGCCGACCTCGGCGGCGGCGACCGCGATGACGAACAGGGCGAACACCTGGCCGGCGAGCGGGTTCGCGCCTTCGGCGTGGAACCACATCGTGCTGAAGGCGACCAGGTTGATGTTCACGGCGTTGAGGATGAGCTCGATGGACATGAGCACCATCACGCCGTTCTTGCGGGCGATGACGCCGTAGACGCCGATGCAGAAGAGGGCGGCGGCCAGCAGGAGGAACTGGTTCAAGAACATGTGGTCAGTCCCTCCGTGCGATCACGATGGCGCCCACGAGCGCAGCGAGCAGGAGCAGCGACACGACCTCGAACGGCACCAGGTACTGGCCGAAGATCACGTCGGAGAGGGCGCCGGTGTCGGTGGGCTGCAGATCGCCGGGGATCTTGCTCCGGCCGAAGCCGTCCCACAGCGAGTAGCCGAGCAGGACCAACAAGACGAAGCCCGATAGGCCGGCGAGCGCCCAGTTGTCCCGGCTCATCTTCTCGGACCCCTCCATCGGGGCTCGGGTGAGCATGATGCCGAAGAGGAAGAGCACGACGATGGCGCCGATGTAGACGAGGACCTGCGTGATGGCCACGAACTCGGCGCCCAGCAAGATGAACAGGGCGGCGGCACCGGCGAGCACCACCACCAAGAAGGCGGCGGCGTGCACGACGTTGGCGGCGGTGACGACGCGGATGGCCGAGAAGACCATCAGCACGGCGATGATCCCGAAGGCGACGTTCTGCGCCACCAGGACGGGAGCGTCGGCGTTCTGCGCGGCCGCAGCGAGGAGGGTGCCGATCATCGGGGCACCTTCTTCACCTTGGCGGACGAGCCGGCCTCGTAGGCCTCGAAGTCCGGGACGGTCTCCATCCACTCGCCGAGGCGCTCCTTGTCGTGGAGCAGGTCGGCGATCCGGGGCTCGGAGTACTCGAACTCCGGGCTCCAGAAGAGGGCCTCGAACGGGCAGACCTCGACGCAGATGCCGCAGTACATGCACAGCGCGTAGTCGATGTCGAAGCGGTCGAGGGCCGAGACGGTGCGCTCTTTGCCACCGGGGCGGCGCGGCGGCGCCTTCTCCTTGTGGCCCTCGATGTAGATGCACCAGTCCGGGCAGCTGCGGGCGCAGAGCATGCAGACCGTGCAGTTGTCTTCCTTGAGGGCGATGACGCCGCGCGCCCGGGTGGGCGGCGTCTCCTTCTCGTGCGGGTACTGCACGGTGGCCGCACCCTTGGCCGGCGACGGCGGCTGCATGAAGCGCTTGGCGCCTTCGCCCGGCCAGATCGTCTGGGTCATCTCGTTGAAGGTGACGCCCATGCCCTTGAGCAGGCCGGGGAGCTTCGGCTTGGGAGGCTTCTTCGGCATCAGAACGCAACCTTCAAGATCGTGGTGGCGAGGATGTTGGCCAGCGAGATCGGGATGAGCACGGTCCACGCCAGCTTCTGGAGCTGGTCCTCACGGAAGCGGGGGAAGGTGAAGCGCACGAAGAAGATGAGCCCGCCGAGGATCATCATCTTGGTGAGCATGATGATCGGCCCGAGCAGGTTGAAGATGGCGCTGTCGAGGTCGGCCCAGGCGGCAGGGACCGCCCAGCCGCCCAGGAAGAGGGTGGCGGCCACGGCGGCGAAGGCGCCGGCCGAGGCGAACTCGCCGATGAAGAACAGCAAGAAGCGCAGGCCCGAGTACTCGGTGATGTAGCCGGTGACGAGCTCCGACTCGGCGATCGGCATGTCGAAGGGGGTCTGTCCCAGCTCGGCCTGCACGGCGATCATGAAGATGCAGAAGCCGATGATCTGGGTGAAGAAGTACGGGTTGCCGAGGCCGTCGAAGCCGAAGATGGCGCCGTTGGCCTGGGCCGAGACGATGCCCGACATGTTGAGCGTGCCGGCCTGGATGACCACGCCGATGACGGCGAGGACCATGGGCAGCTCGTAGGCGATGAGCTGGCCGGCGGCGCGCAGGCCGCCGATGAGCGAGTACTTGTTGGCCGAAGCCCAGCCGGCGAGCAGCACGCCGAGGGCGGAGATCGACGAGACGGCCAGCACGTAGAAGATGCCGCCGTCGAAGTTGGTCACGAACGTCATCTGCGGGCCGAACGGCACCGCCAGGTAGACGAGCAGCACGGTGGCGACCACGAGGTACGGCGCCAGCTTGAACAGCTTGCGGTCCGCACGCTCGGGGACGATGTCCTCCTTCTGGAGGAACTTGCCGACCTCGGCCAGCAGCTGCATGGAGCCGAACGGGCCGGCTTCCATGGGCCCGAGGCGGCTCTGCATGAACGACACCATCTTGAAGAGGAAGAGGTAGACGAACGTCCCCGCCGGCAGCAGGACCGCGGCGAGGATGCCGACCGAGCGCAGGACGGTCTCCTGCCAGTAGGAGAGCTCGATGCCGAAGATGGGGGCGCTCACCGGTCGATGTCTCCGAGGATGAAGTACAGGGACGCGAGGATCGTCACGACGTCGGGCACGTAGACGCCCCGGGTGACCCAGGGGATGACGGCGACGTTGTTGAACGAGGCGGTGCGGATCTTGACCCGGAACGGGCCGAGGTCGCCCTTGGAGACGACGTAGTAGCCCATCTCGCCGAGCGGGTTCTCGGTGGCCACCCAGGCTTCGCCCTCGGGCACCTTGATGATGCGCGGGACCTTCGCCATGATCGGCCCGGCCGGCAGGCCGTCGAGGAGCTGGTCGACGATCTTCGTGCTCTCGCGGATCTCCTGGAGCCGCACCCAGAACCGGGCGAACGAGTCGCCGTCGGGGTGGGTGACGACGTTCCAGTCGCACTCGTTCCAGGCCAGGCCGACAGGCTGGTCCCGGCGCAGGTCCCAGTCGACGCCGCTGGCGCGCAGGTTGGCACCGGTCATGCCGTAGGCGAGGGCGACGTCGGCGGGGATGACGCCGATGCCGCGGGTGCGGGCCTGGAAGATCTCGTTGCCCTCGACGAGGGTCTCCATCTCGTCGCAGAAGTCCCGGATCTTCTCCATGGAGGCCTTGGTGTCGGCGATCCAGCCCTTGGGCAGGTCGTCCTTGAGGCCGCCGATGCGGTCGAAGTTGGGGTGGAAGCGGCCGCCGGTGGCCGCCTCGATCTGGTTGAGGACGTACTCACGGTCGCGGAAGGCGTAGAACGCGGCGCTGATGGCGCCGATGTGCAGCGCCATGTCGCCCACGAACAGCGAGATGTTGGCGATGCGGGAGAGCTCGAAGAGGACCGTGCGGATCCACTGGGCCCGGGGCGGGGCCTCGATGTCCATGAGCTTCTCGGCGGCGAGGATGAACGGCACCTCGTTGGCGAAGCTGCCCAGCCAGTCGATGCGGTTGATGAGCGTCGTGACCTGCGGGTAGGTCCGCACCTCGGTCAGCTTCTCGTAGCCCCGGTGCATGTAGCCCATGACCGGCTCGCAGGAGATGACCTCTTCGCCGTCGAGCTTGACGACGATGCGCAGCGTGCCGTGGGTGGCGGGGTGCTGCGGGCCCATGTTGAGGGTCATGCCCTCGTCGGTCTCGAACTCGAGGTTCACCCGGCCGTCCGCGGCCTGGGCGTTGGCGTAGGCCAGCTGCTGGCGCTCGGTGAGAGCGGTCATTCCGCGGCCTCCTCGGTCTCGGCTTCGGCTTCGTCGTCGGACGCCGGCATGGGCTCGACGTCGACGATGCCGGGCCACGGCTTCACGAAGCGGGCCAGCAGCGGGAAGTCCTTGCGGAGCGGGTGCCCCTCGAACTCGCCCGGCAGGTACAGGTTCTGGAGGTACGGGTGCCCGGTGAAGGTGATGCCGAACATCTCGTGCACCTCGCGCTCGTGCCAGTTGACCCCGGCGTACACCGGGAGCCAGGTGGCGAGCGAGAGGTCGTCGTCGGGCAGGTCGACCTTCAGGTTGAGGCCGAGCTTCGACGTGTACGACTGCACCCGGGCGATGACCTGGAACCGGGTGTCGCCGCCGGCGTAGCCGGTGACGATGTCGGTGTTGGGCTCGGGCCGGGGGTCGGTGGGGGCGTCTTCGTTCTTGCCGTAGGGGTTCGGCAGCCAGTCGATGGCCGACAGGTACTCGAACGCCCGGAAGCTCAGGTGGTCGCGGACCACGAGGCCGGCGGTGCGCCAGGACTCGGCCGTGACCCGGACCCACACGTCGTCGCCGGGGCGGATGTGGCTGCCGACGACGGCCTCGCCCAGCTCCTCGGTGAGCTTGTCGATGACGGCCTGGCGGGCCTCGTCGACCTCGGGCGCCTCGGGGGTCTCCTCCACCGTGTCAGCTGACGACAATGGGATCACCCTTCCAGCGCGTCGCCATGTCTTCCTTGCCGATGCGCTCCTGGAGCAGCACGATGCCCTCGAGCAGGGCCTCGGGCCGCGGCGGGCAGCCGGGCACGTAGACGTCGACGGGGATGACCTGGTCGATGCCCTTGGTGACCGAGTAGCTGTCCCAGTAGGGGCCGCCGCAGTTGGCGCACGAGCCCATGGAGATGACGTACTTCGGGTCGGGCATCTGGTCGTAGAGGCGGCGGATGGCCGGGACCATCTTGTCGGTGACCGTGCCGGAGATGCAGACGAGGTCGGCCTGGCGGGGGCTGGCCGGCAGCGGGATCACGCCGAGGCGCATCACGTCGTAGCGGGGCGCGCCCAAGGCGGCGCCCATCTCGATGGCGCAGCAGGCCAGACCCCACTGGAAGATCCAGAGGGAGTACTTGCGCGAGGTGTTGAGGAGTGAGGTGAGCGGCTTGGGGAGCTTGCCGCTCTCGACGAGGCCCATCAGGCTCCCTGCCGTGCGGTCGGGGTGGCGGTGGGAGTGGTCAGATCCACTGGAGGACCTTCTTTCGCCAGGCGTAGAGGAGGCCGAGCGCCAGCAGCACGATGAAGGCGATCATCTCGATGGCGCCGAACCAGCCGTAGGCCTCGAGCCGGGTGGCCCAGGGGAAGATGAACACGGCTTCGACGTCGAACATCACGAAGAGCAGAGCGAACACGTAGTAGCGGATGGGCGTCTGCGCCCAGCCGTCTCCCACGGGGTCCACGCCGGACTCGTAGCTGACGTACTTGTCGGCCTGCGGACGGACCGGTCGGACGAGCTTGCCGAGGCTGAGAACACCCGCCAGCAGACCGAACGCGATCCCCGTGAAGATCGCGACGGTGAGGTAGTTGCGATAGAACTCCGACACGGCTTCGCACCTTAGTGATGCGTCTCACGAGGGGCCAAAGAGCAGCCCGGTCGGCGACGAGGTGGCGGCGGTCCCGCACCCCGACCTGCCGGCCGAGACAGCGGGCGAGGACGGCAGCAGAGCTGTCCTCGCCACGCAGCGCAAGGAAAGGATAACCGTCCATCCCTTCCTTGAGGAGCCGGCTCGTGAAGGTTGCCACCGCTCCGCCAGCCGGACGAAGCCGGTGTGGGACCCAGGGATCGAACTGGGCCCCGCGGCGTGGCGTCGGCGCCGCCCCACCCGGTGTCCGCCAGCCTGCCGACCGCCACGGACAGCACCTTCGCGGCCCTCACCGCCTACCGGGGATACCCCTGCCGACATCGCGGAGCGCCTGGCGAACGCATCGTTCGCCAGGCATCACGAGCGGCCGCGGCTGGTCGCCGACCTCCAGACCACCCGAGACAAGTGGTCGGCCGCGGCGCCGATGACACCGAACGTGGTCGGAAGCGACGTTCGCACCACCGTTCTCATTCAGGTGTACATTTACAATGTATGGATGAACGAATAGCCGCCACGCTGTCGCCCGATTCTGTCGGGCGTCGCGCCGAGTGGGACCAACTCAACGCATTCTCGCTGTCTCCTGTCAGCCACTCGACCCTCGGCATCGTCTGGGGACGCCGACGCATCGGCAAGTCGTTCCTCCTCAGCCAGCTCGGTGACCAGCAGGGCTTGTACTACGAGGCGGTCCGGGGATCAGCGAGCGAGGCGCTCCGAGCGTTGGGAGCCGTGGCGGGTGACGCTGTCGGAGCGCCGTCTCCGCTCGACCTGCGCGACTGGGAGCACGCCGTCTCGACACTGCTGCAACTGGGCCAGCGGCAGCCCTTCACCGTCGTGCTCGATGAGTACCCGTACCTTCGGGAGGAGTCCCCAGAGCTCGACTCGATCATCCAGCGGGCGTTCGGCCCGAAGAGCGCGCTGCGAACGCAGAACCGATGCCGTCTGATCTTGTGCGGCTCTGCGATGTCGGTGATGTCGGAGCTGCTCAGCGGCACGGCGCCACTCCGAGGCCGAGCGAGCTTGGACCTGAGGGTCTCCCCCTTCGACTTCCGTGATGCGCTGGCGCTCCACGGCACAGCCGATCTGGACCTCGCCGTCCGCCTGTACTCGGTGATCGGTGGCGTGGCCGCGTATGCGCGCGACATGGTGGACGGCGACCTGCCTGCGGCGACGAAGGACTTCGATGCCTGGATCGCGCGCCGGATCCTCTCTCCCGCGGCACCCCTGTCGAGGGAGGTCGATCTCCTCTTGGCAGAGGATCCCACGACGGCACAGGCCCGCAAGGCGAGCTTGTACCACGCTGCGCTCGCCGCCGTCGCCCTGGGACGGCGTACACCCGGACGGATGGCCGACTACGTGAACATCTCGGGCCAGCGACTCGACCCGATCCTCCGGGGTCTGGTCGAAGCTCAGTTCCTCGAGCGCCTGGTCGATCCGATCCGCGACAATCGGCCGACCTATCATCCCGGCGACCCGATCATCCGGTTCCACTATGCGGTCATCCGTCCCAACCATGCCCGGCTGGGGCGGCACGGAGCGGACCTCGGATCGATGTGGCGCTCGCTCGGCTCGACGTTCAGCTCCAATGTCGTCGGCCCTGGGTTCGAGCTCATCGCCCGCCATTGGCTGATGCACTACGCCGACCTTTCATCGGTGCTCGACGGACCGTCGCACGTCGGTTCGACCGTGATGTCGGTCGATGGGACCGAGTACGAGGTCGACCTCGTCGTCGCCCGCGATGACGGCGATGTGCCAGCCGAGCGCTCGATCGCAGCGCTCGGTGAGGTGAAGTCCGGTGAGGAACTGGACCGCAGCCACCTTGCACGCCTCGAATCGGTGAGGACGGGGCTCGGGCCACGAGCCGCCGACGCTGCCCTTTACCTGGTCGGTCGACGGTTCACCGATGTGTTGTCGGCAACCGCAGCACAACGCTCCGACGTGGAACTGGTCGATCTCGACCGCCTCTACTACGGCAGCTGACCAAAGAGCACGGGAGCGACCACCCCGAACGATCCACCGCAGGCATCTGCAGTGCAGGTCAGCTGCCGGCGGAGACCTCGATCGGGGCGGCTGCAGGTGCAGGCGCGGGGTGGGTGAGCGCGACCGCGGTGCGGGTGGCGTGGCTGAGGGGCTCGGGGACCAGGCCCACGCCGATGGTGACCAGGACGGCGATGAGGAGGGCGATGCGGGCGCCGACCGGGACGCGGAGCTTCGGGCCGGAGACCTCGACCTCGCGGTCGTACATGGCGAGCACGATGCGCAGGTAGACGAAGGCGGAGACGACCGACGTGAGCATGGCGATGAGCGCCAGCCAGAACGACCGGGCCTCCACCGCCGCGCCGATGACGCCGAACTTGGCCAGGAAGCCGGAGGTGAACGGCACGCCGGCCTGCCCGAGCAGGAACACCAAGAAGGCGAAGGCGAGCAGCGGCGAGCGCTTGGCCAGGCCGTCGTAGTCGGACAGGTCGTGGGCGTTGTCGCCCGCCCGGCCGACGACGGTGACCACACCGAAGCTGCCCGCCGCCATGAACGTGTAGGTGGCCAGGTAGAAGAGCGCGGCGCGGGTGCCCTGGGTGCTGGCCGCCTGGATGCCGAGGAGGATGAAGCCGGCGTGGCTGATCGACGAGTACGCCAGCATCCGCTTGACGTTGGTCTGGCTCACCGCGAACAGGGAGCCGACCACGAGCGTGGCCACCGCCAGCACGTAGACCATCGGCTGCCAGTCGGCGGCGTAGCTGGAGAAGGTGGAGGTGAAGACCCGGATCATCCCGGCGAAGCCGGCGACCTTGACGCCCGACGCCATGTAGGCGACCACCGGGCTGGGCGAGCCCTCGTAGACGTCGGGGGTCCAGGCGTGGAACGGCACCGCCGCCACCTTGAACCCGAGGCCCACCAGGAGCAGGGCGAACCCGGCCAGCAGCATCACGTTGTTCGTGAGGATGTTGGCGGCGAGGAAGGCGCTGATCTTGGTGAAGTTCGTGCTCCCCGTGGCGCCGTAGACCATGGCGATGCCGTAGAGGAAGAAGGCCGACGAGAAGGCGCCCAGCACGAAGTACTTGAGGGCGGCCTCGCCGGATCGGGCCCGGCGGATGTGCATGCCAGCCAGCACGTAGACGGCGATCGAGAGGATCTCCAGGCCGAGGAACAGCACCAGGAGGTCGTTGGCGCCGGTCATCACCAGGCCGCCCGCGGCAGACAGCAGCATCAGGACGTAGAGGTCGGCGCCCTCGAGCTTCTCCCGCTGGAGGTACCCGTGGGCGAGCAGGGCGGCCAGGACGACCGCACAGAGGATGGCGAAGCCCAGGTAGAGGCTCAGGCCGTCGACGACCACGGCGTTCGACACGGCCGAGATGGGGCCGTCGTCACGGACCCGCCACCACAGGAAGACCGTGGAGACCATCGACGCCACGGCGATGGCGACGGTGGCCCCGGCGTGCCACGGCGCCTTGGTGCGACGGGGGGTCAGCGCGCCCGCCACCATCAAGATCACGGCGCCGCCCAGCAGGATCAGGAACGGCAGCAGGACCGACCACTCGACCTGCGGGGTCGACAAGCGCTCCACTTCGGCCAGCATCAGTTGCCTTCCTCGGTGCGGTGCTCGCCCTCGGCCCCACCGTGCTCGCCTTCCGCGGCGGCTTCCGCCTCAGACCGGCGCTCGGACTCGGGCACGATCTCGTCGCCCTTCGTCGAGACGGCGGGCTCCTGGTGATCCGAGTTGGCCTCGACGTGGTGGACCAGCTTGTCGACCGACGGCTCGATGCGATCGAGGAACGGCTTCGGGAACAGGCCCATGAAGACGATGAGCAAGAGCAGCGGGGCCATGACCAGGCCCTCGGTGAACGTGATGTCCTTGAAGGTCTTGTTGTCGCCGTCAGGCTCGCCGTGGAAGACCCGCTGGTAGGCCCAGAGCAGGTACAGGGCGGCGAGGATCACGCCGGTGACGGCCACGACGGCCCACCACCGGACGGTGAGGAACGAGCCGATCAAGATCAGGAACTCGCCGACGAAGCCGTTCAGGCCGGGGAGGCCGATGGACGACAGCATCACCAGGGTGAAGACGGCGGCCATCTTCGGAGCCGGCTTCTGGAGGCCCTTCAGCTCGGCGATCTCCCGGGTGTGCCGGCGCTCGTAGATGAAGCCGACGAGGAGGAACAGGGCGCCGGTGGAGACGCCGTGGTTGACCATCTGCAGCACCGAGCCGTTCAGGGCCTGGCGGGTGATGGCGAAGATGCCCAGCACGATGAAGCCCATGTGGGCCACCGACGAGTAGGCGACGAGGCGCTTGAGGTCCTTTTGCATCGTGGCGCACACGGCGCCGTAGATGATGCCGATGACGCCGAGCGTGACCATCCCCGGCGCCGCCCAGGCCGACGCCTCGGGGAACAGGTAGAGGCCGTAGCGCAAGAACCCGTAGGTGCCGAGCTTCAACAGCACGCCGGCAAGGATCACCGAGCCGGCGGTGGGCGCCTGGGTGTGGGCGTCGGGCAGCCAGGTGTGCACCGGGAAGATCGGGACCTTCACGGCGAAGGCGATGGCGAAGGAGACGAACAGCCAGCGGGCCGTGCTCTGCGCCAAGACGCCCTGGTGGTCCGCCAAGACCTGGAGGTCGAAGGTGACCGGCCCGCCCTTGGCGTGCAGGTACGAGAGGGCGACGGTGCCGACCAGCATGAAGGCCGAGCCGAACATCGTGTACAGGAAGAACTTGGTGGCGGCGTACTTCCGCTCGCCGTAGCCCCACCCGCTGATCAGGAAGTACATCGGGACCAAGACGATCTCGAAGAACACGAAGAAGAGGAACGTGTCGAGCGCCAGGAACGCTCCGAGGCAGCCGGCCTCGAGCACGAGCAGCCAGGCGTAGAACGGCTTGTCGTCGCCGTGCGGCGGCGCACCGAGCATGGCGATCGGGAACAGGAGGCCGGTGAGCGCGACGAGCCACAGCGAGATGCCGTCGACGCCGAGCTTCCACGAGATGTCGGGGTTCTTCAGCCACTGGACGTCGTCGACCAGCTGGAAGCCGGGCACGTGCTTGTCGAACAGCACGACCACGCCGACGGCGAGGGCCCCGGTGACCAGCGAGAAGAGGACCGCGGCCTGCTTGGTGAGCTCCGGGCGGCGCTTGGAGATCAGCGCCACCACGAGGGCGCCGAACACCGGCGTCAGGACCAGGAACGAGAGCAGGGGCCAGGAGGGGTTGGCCGCGGTGGCGTGGCCGCCCTCGGAGGCGAGCAGGAGCGGGTTCATCCGGTCACCGCCTTCGACAAGATGAGGGCGGCGACCACGAGGGCGCCGACGAGGAGGCCGAGCGCGTAGTTGCGCACGTAGCCGGTCTGGACCGTGCGGCCCTTGTCCGAGGTCACCTTCACCACCGAGCCCACGCCGTTCACGGCCCCGTCGATGACGTGCTTGTCGAACCAGGCGATGGCGTCGAAGCCCTTGCGGCCCGGGCCGCCCATGAACGCGGCGATCGACGAGTCGTAGTACCAGCCCTTGAGCAGGACCTTGAGCTCGATGCGGTCCTTCGCCTCGCCCTTGTTGCGGGAGTACACGAACCAGGCAGCCGTCATGCCGATGAGCCCGACCAGCGTGGCGCCGATGCCCAGCTCGATCTTGAGCAGGGTGGTGGTGCCGGCGCTGAGGTGGTGCTCGCCGAACTCGATCACGGGCTCCAGCCAGTGCTCGAGGGCCTTGCCCTTCTCCCAGAAGGCGGAGTTGAGCCAGCCGCCCAGCAGGGCGAGCGGGCCCAAGACGATGAGCGGCAGCGTCATGGTCCACGGGGACTCGTGCGGGTGGATCTCACCGGTGGGACCGGCGCCGTGACCGGGGTGGATGCCAGCCGCCTCGCGCTCGGCGAAGAGCTCAGGCGCCGCCTCCTCGAGCGGGCGATCCCAGCGCGGGGCGCCGAAGAAGACCATGATCACCTGGCGGGTCATGTAGAAGCCGGTGAGCCCCGCGGCGACCATGCCGATGAGCCACAGCACGATGCTCTTGTCGTAGGCGAAGAGCAGGATCTCGTCCTTCGAGAAGAACCCGGCGAAGAACGGGAAGCCGGCGATGGCGAGCCAGCCGACCATGAACGTCACCGCGGTGATGGGCATCTTCTTGAACAGCCCGCCCATGCGGCGCATGTCCTGCTCGCCCTCCATGCCGTGGATCACCGAGCCCGAGCCGAGGAACAGGAGGCCCTTGAAGAAGGCGTGGGTGATCATGTGGAACAGGGCGGCCACGTAGGCGCCTGAGCCGATGGCCAGGAACATGAAGCCGAGCTGGCTGACGGTGGAGTACGCCAGCACCTTCTTGATGTCGTTCTGGGCGACGGCGATGGTGGCGGCGAACAGGGCGGTGAGGGCACCGACGACGGCGATCATCCACGGCACCCAGCTGGATGCCTCGACGATGACCGGGTTCATGCGGGCCAGGAGGTAGATGCCGCCGGTGACCATGGTGGCGGCGTGGATGAGGGCCGAGACCGGCGTCGGGCCGGCCATGGCGTCGGGCAGCCAGACGTAGAGCGGCAGCTGGGCCGACTTGCCGCAGGCCCCGAGGAAGAGCATGGCGGCGATGACCGTGGCGGTGGTGGTGGCCAGGCTGGGCGAGGCGGCGACGATGCCCGTGTAGTTGATGGTGCCGAGGGCGGCGAAGGTGAAGAAGATCGCCACCATGAAGCCGAAGTCGCCGATGCGGTTGGTGACGAACGCCTTCTTGCCGGCCGAGGCGTTGGCGTCGTCGGTGTGCCAGAAGGAGATGAGGAAGTACGAGCAGGCGCCCACGCCCTCCCAGCCGAGGAAGGTGATGAGCATGTTGTCGCCCAGCACCAGCATCAGCATCGAGAAGACGAACAGGTTCAGGTACAGGAAGAACTTGGAGAACTTCGGGTCTCCGTGCATGTACCCGATGGAGTACAGGTGGATCAGCGTGGCGATGCCGGTCACGAACAGGCACATCGTGATCGACAGCGGATCGGCCAGGAAGCCGAAGTCGACGTGGAAGCCGCCGACGGGCAGCCACTCCCAGAGCGTCACCTCGTAGGCCCGGTCGTGCACGTGCTCGCCCTGGAGCGAGAGGAAGGTGGCGACCGAGGCGGCGAACGAGCCGGCCACCGCGGCGGTAGCCAGCCAGCCGGCCACCGGCTCGCCGAGGCGGCGGCCGAACACCACGAGCAGGACGAAGCCCGCCAAGGGGAACGCGGGGATGAGCCAGATGAGGTCGTTCACGCTTGCCTCAGCCCTTCAACATCGACAGATCGTCAGCCGTGGCGCCTTGGCGACGGCGGAAGATGGACACGATGATCCCGAGGCCGACCACGACCTCGGCGGCCGCCACGACCAGCACGAAGAACACGGCGATCTGACCGCCGAGGTCGTCGAGCTCGCGGGACAGGGCCACGAACGAGAGGTTCACGGCGTTGAGCATCAGCTCGACGCACATGAACATCACGAGGGCGTTGCGGCGGACCAGCAAGCCGACAGCGCCCATCGTGAAGAGGATGGCGCCGAGGATCAGGTACGGCTCGGAGCCCATCGAAGCGGCGAGCATCATGCGGTCACCTCGTCGGACGGGGCCGGCTCGGGTTCTGGCCGCGCTTCGGGCGGCAGCTCGTCGTGGGGCAGCTCGTCGACGAACGCCTCGCGGCGGTGACGGGCGAGGCTGACGGCGCCGACGACGGCGATCACCAGCAGCACCGACGTGATCTCGAAGGCGAACAGGTAGTCGGTGAACAGCGACCGGGCCAGCTGCTCGACGTTGGGCACCAGCGGTTCGACCTTGGCGTTGGCCGAGCGCTCACCGGTGACGGCGCCGAGCACGACGATGGCGACCAGCCCGATCACCAGCAGGGCGCCGGCGACGATGGCCGCCGGGCGCTGGCCCTTCAACGGCTCGAGGCCGATGTCGTCGGTCTGGTCGACGCCCAGCAGCATGATCACGAAGAGGAACAAGACGACGATGGCGCCGGCGTAGACGATGATCTGCACGGCAGCGAGGAACTCGGCTTCGAGGGCGATGAACAGCACGGCCACGCCGAAGAGGGTGACCACCAGGCTGAGAGCCGAGTGGACCGGGTTGCGGAAGCCGACGACCCCGCTGGCGCCGAGCAGGCAGATGAGCGCCCCGACGATGAACACGGCCTGCTCCATCAGTGACCACCCCCGTGGCCGTGACCGTCCGCCTCGGCAGGAGCCGCCGGGGCGGGTGCGGTCTGGCCCAGCTCCGGGTCCTTGACGCCGAAGCCCAGCTCGCCGCTCCAGCCGACCGTTCCGACGTAGTCGGCACTGCCGCCGGGCGCGGTGGCCCGGACCCAGGCGCTGGAGTTCTTGGCCACGGTGGCCAGGTCGGTCCAGTCCTCCCAGGGGAGCTGCTGGGGCAGGCCCTCGTCGTCGACCACCAGCTCGGCCTTGGTGTAGATGGCGTCGGCGCGGTTGGTGAAGGAGAACTCGAAGAGCTTGCTCTCGGTGATGGCCTCGGTGGGGCAGGCCTCCACGCACAGGTCGCAGTGGATGCACCGGAGGTAGTTGATCTCGTAGACGAAGCCGTAGCGCTCGCCGGGCGACACCGGGTCGGCGGGATCGTTGTCGGCGCCGCGGACGTAGATGCACTTGGCGGGACAGACACCGGCGCACAGCTCGCAGCCGATGCACTTCTCCATGCCGTCCTCGTAGCGGTTCAGCACGTGGCGGCCGTGCAGGCGCACCGGCTTGTCGCGCTTGCCGCCTTCGTCCTTGGCGTACTCGCGGGTGACGCGCTGCTTCTTGCCGCGCTGGCGGAACGTGACCGCGAAGCCTCCGAGGTAGCCCATCAGTCGATCACCCCTTCGAGCTGGCGGTTGCGCCGAGCGACCTTCATGGCGAGCAGGAGCATCCCGTAGCAGACGGCCATGACCCCGACGCCGCCGGCCGCGGTGGCGAGCATCCCGGCGAAGCCCCAGCCCTCGTCCGACGCGACCCGCATGGCCACGAGGAGCAGGAGCCAGCCCAGCGCGAGCGGGATGAGCAGCTTCCAGCCAAGGTCCATGAGCTGGTCGTAGCGGACCCGGGGCACCGAGGCCCGGACCCAGACGAAGACGTAGAGGATCACGAAGATCTTCAGGAAGAACCAGACGAAGCCCCACGCCCAACCCGGACCGACGTCGGGGGTGGGCCCGTTCGGGCCGCCGAGGAAGAGGGTCACGATGATGGCGGCCATGGTGACCGCGTTGAGGAACTCGGCCAGGTAGAAGATGGCGAACCGGAAGCCGGAGTACTCGGTCTGGAACGAGCCGACCAGCTCCTGCTCGGCTTCGACCAGGTCGAACGGCGGCCGGTTCAGCTCGGCGGTGGACGCCAGGCAGAAGATGACGAACGGGATCAGGCCGGTGACCCAGAGGTTCCAGCCCCAGGTGCTCTGCGAGGCGACGATGCCGTTGACCGACAGGGTGCCGGCGGTGAGCACGACGGCGAGCACGGACAGCCCGAGGGCGGCTTCGTAGGAGACCATCTGGGCGCTGGCGCGGACCGCGCCGAGCAGCGGGTACTTCGAGCCCGACGACCAGCCGGCGAGCATCACGCCGTAGACGGCGATCGACGACATGGCGAGGATCACCAGCACGCCGGCGCCGGGGTCGGCGAGCTGGAGCGTGGTGTCGTGGCCGAAGAGGTGGACGATGCCGCCGTTGCCGTCGCGGAAGTCGCCGCCGAGCGGGATGAGGCCGAACACGATGAACGCCGGGACCATCGTGAGGATGGGGGCCAGGCGGAAGACCCACGTGTCGGAGCGGTCCGGGATGAGGTCCTCCTTGAGCAGCACCTTGAGGCCGTCGGCGAGGGTCTGGAGGATGCCGAAGGGGCCGGCGCGGTTGGGGCCGATGCGGTTCTGGAGGTCCGAGATGATCTTGCGCTCGAACCAGATCATCAGCATCGTCGCCAGCAGCGTGATGCCGAGCGTGATGGCCGCCTTCACGATGACGATCAGGACGACGCCCCAGTCAATGTGGCCGGCGAGCAGCGGGTCGTTGGCGAGGAGGCTCATGCGATGGTCTCCACGCGGACCTCGGTGACGGCGGTGGTGGCGTCGATGAGAGCGCTCGGCGACGGATCGCCCTGCCCCGCGGCCATGGCGATGGTGCCGACCGGCACGGTGGCATCGGGCTTCACCTGGGTGGCGAGCGACCCTCGGGCCGACGTGATCTTCACCCGGTCGGCGGCGCTGACGCCGAGTCGGTCGAGGTCGGCGGGGTTGGCGTAGACGGCCGGACCGGCAGCCAGGGCGGCCAACGACGGGGCGGCCTGCACGATGGTGCCCTGGTCGAAGAGCTTGCGGTAGGTGACGAGCCGCAGCGAGTAGGCGTCGACGGCCGGTGCCTCGTAGGCCGGTGCGGTGAAGGCGACCGGCGTCGGGCCCGGAGGACCGGCGTCAACGGTGTCGGCCTCGTCGTCGCCCTCGCCGGCTTCGGCCGCGGCCTGGGCCTCGGTGGCGGCGGCTTCGTGGGCTTCGGCCTCGGCGGTGTCGTCGGCGGCGTCCGCCGCGACGGCCTGCTCCTGGGCCTCGGCGTCAGCGACCGTCTCGGCGTCCTCCGCGTTGGTCTCGACCTCGTCGGCTGGCGCCGCCGCGGGTGCGGCCGGGCGCAGCACGATGCCGTCGGTCTCGGCGGCGAGCTGCTCGACCGTGATGCCCTGGTGGCGGACCGAGATCTCGGAGATCTCGTCCCAGATGTCGTCGACCGAGGTGAGCTGGAGGTCGGCGCCGAGGCGGAAGGCCAGCTCGGCGGCGATCATCCAGTCGGGTCGGGCGGTGCCGGGCGCGGTGACCTTCTGGTTCACGACGGAGAGACGGCCCTCGATGTTGGTGTGGGTGCCGTCGACCTCGGTGAAGCCGGCCGCCGGCAACACGATGTCGGCGGCGAGCGTCGAGGCGCTGGGCAGGGTGTCGACGGCGATGACCGTGCGAGCGCCGGCAACGCCCCGAGCAGCCAGCTCCCGGTCGGGGAAGTCCCCGAGCGGATCGGCGCCGAGCAGGATGAGGGTGTCGATCTGGCCCTCGGCCGCCGCGGCCAGGATGCCGGCGGTGTCGCGGCCGGTCTCGGCGGGGACCGTGCTCCAGAAGCGGGAGAACCACTCCTGGCCGTCGTCGAGCGAGACCCGGCCGGGCAGCAGGCCCGGCGCCAGTCCGAAGTCGATGGAGCCGTGGACGTTGCTGCGGCGCAGGCCGGACAGGAACCGCACGTCGGGGAAGGCCTCGAGCAGGGCGCCGGCGGCGGCGATGACCGACTCGGGGCTCTCGGCGACCGAGCCCCGGCCGAGCAGCACCGTGAACGGGCCCTTGGCCAGCTGGTCGCGCACGGCGGCGAGGTCGCCCTCGCCGGCGATGATCCGGGCGACGGTCTCGTGGACGGCGCCGGGGACGGTGCGCACCGAGTGGGCGGCCAGCTCGGTGAGCGAGGTGGGCACCGGGGCCAGCTCGACGATCGTGGCCTGGTGGCGGGTGACGGCGTCGCGGATGCGCAAGAACAGCACCGCCAGCTCGTCCTTCGGGTCCGACCCGATCGCCAGCAGCGTGCCGCCGGCAGCGCAGGCTTCGTCGATGGTGGCCTGCGGCAGGGCGGCGACCGCGGCGGCGGGGAGGCCGTCGCCGAGCTGGGCGTCGACGGAGTCGGTGCCGATGACGCCCTTGGCCAGCTTGGCCCAGGCGTACTGCGACTCGTTGGTGAGGCGGGCGCCGCCGATGACCGCGGTGCCGGCGGGGCCGCTGCGGTCGAGGCCGGTCTTGATGGCCCGGGCGGCGGCGGTGAGGGCGTCGGCCCAGCGGGTCTCGGCGAGGGTGCCGGTGGCGTCCTTGGCGAGCGGGGCGCTGAGGCGGGCCTCGGCGCCGACGGCCTCGAAGCCGAAGCGGCCCTTGTCGCAGAGCCAGCTCCAGTTGACCGGGTCCGAGTCCACGCCGACGTAGCGGAGCACCTCGTTGCGCGAGGCGTCGACCACGAGGCGGCAGCCGACCGAGCAGCCCATGCAGGTGGACTCGACGACGTCGAGGTCCCACGGGCGGGCCTTGAAGCGGTACGGCTTGGCGGTGAGGGCGCCCACCGGGCAGATCTGCACGGTGTTGCCGGAGAAGTACGAGGCGAACGGGTGGTCCGGGAAGGTGTTGACCTGGGTGCCGTTGCCGCGGTCTTGAAAGTGGATCAGCGTGTCACCGGCGACGTCTTTGGCGAAGCGGGTGCAGCGGTCGCAGAGGATGCAGCGCTCGCGGTCGAGGTAGACGTTGTCGGAGATCGAGATCGGCTTCTCGTAGTGCCGCTTCTCCTCGACGAAGCGGCTCTCGCCGGGGCCGAAGGCGATGGTGTGGTCCTGGAGGGGACACTCGCCGCCCTTGTCGCACACCGGGCAGTCGAGCGGGTGGTTGATCAGGAGGAACTCGAGGATGCCGTCTTGGGCCTTCTTGGCCACCGGCGACTCGGTCTCCACGACCATGTCGGGCGCCACGGTGAGCATGCAGCTGGGCTGGAGGGCCGGGCCGCGGCCGGTGTCGACCTCCACCAGGCACATCCGGCACATGCCGACGGGCTCCATGCGGTGGTGGTAGCAGAAGCGGGGGATGTAGACGCCGTTGCGCTCGGCGGCGTCGATGACGAGCTCGCCCGGCTTGGCGTCGACCTGCTTTCCGTCGACGGTGATGGACACGGAGGTCTCGACGTCAGTCAACGGAGGCCACCTCCTTCGCGGCTGCGTCGTAGGGGCCGACGAAGGCCGGGCCCTTGACCTCGACGGTGATCTCCGAGGGCGCACCGATGTAGGCCTCGAACTCGTCCTGGAAGCGCATGATCGCCGAGGCGACCGGCGTGGTGGCGCTCTGGCCGAGCGGGCAGATGGTGGTCTGCTTCGGCGGCCAGTTCATGCCGACCGAGATGTTGTCGCACACGTCGAGCAGGAGGTCGAGGTCCTCGGGGCGGCCGTGGCCGTCGAGGATCCGCTCGAGGATCTTCTCCAGCCAGCTCGTGCCCTCGCGGCACGGCGTGCACTTGCCGCAGGACTCCCGGGCGAAGAAGCGCACGAGCCGCAGGCAGGCCTTGACCATGTCGGTGTCCTCGTCGAACACGACGATGGCGCCCGAGCCGAGCATGGTGCCCATCTTCCCGACGACGCCGGCTTCGAGCGGCGTGTCGAGGTGCTCGGGGTACAGCCACGGTGCCGATGCGCCGCCGGGGATGAACGCCTTGAGCTCCTTGCCGCCGCGGATGCCGCCGCCGTACACGGGCGCGTAGAGCAGGTCCCGGAACGTCGTGACGCCGAACTCGACCTCGTAGACGCCGGGGTTCTTCACGTGGCCCGACACCGCGAACATGCGCATGCCGCGCGAGTTCTCGGCGCCCAGCGCCGCGAACGACGCGCCGCCGTTGCTGATGATCCACGGGAGGTTGGCCAGCGTCTCGACGTTGTTGACGATGGTGGGCTGGAGGTACAGGCCCTTGGCGGCCGGGAAGAACGGGGGCTTCAGGCGGGGCATGCCCCGGTTGCCCTCGAGGCTCTCGATCAGCGCCGTCTCCTCGCCCACGATGTAGGCGCCGGCACCCCAGTGCAGGACGATGTCGACCGAGAAGTCGGACCCGAGGATGTTCTTGCCGACGTAGCCGGCTTCGTAGGCCTCGTTCAGGGCGGCAGCGATGCGCTCCTGGGCGAAGGCCATCTCGCCACGGACGTAGAGGAACGCCTGGCTGCAGCCGACGGCGTAGCAGGCGATGAGCACGCCCTCGATGAGCTGGTGCGGATCGCGCTCCATGAGGAGGCGGTCCTTGTAGGTGCCCGGCTCGGACTCGTCGCCGTTGACCACGAGGTAGCGCGGGAACACGCCGGGCGGGCAGAAGCCCCACTTGACGCCGGCGGGGAAGCCGGCGCCGCCCCGGCCGAGCAGCGAAGCGGTCTTGACCTCTTCGACGACGTCGGCCGGCTTCTTGGCCAGCGCGGCCTTGATGCCCGCGTAGCCGCCGGTGCGCAGGTAGCCGTCGAGCGTGTGGCCGTCGGGCTGGTCGAACCGGGTCGTGATGATCTTGGGTGCGTCGGTGACGGCCATCAGGCCTCGCCCCCTTCGGCGTTGCGAGCCAGCCACACCGGCTCGGGGCCCCCCGACGGCAGGGCGTTGCCGGCCCGGCGGTCTTCGGGGATGTGCTGGCGGGTGCGGGCGAGGGTGCCGTGCGGCGGGACCTCGTCGGCGAGCTTGCCGGCGCGCAGGTCCTCGATCAGCTGGTCGAACTCCTCGATGGTGATGCGGTGCCGGTAGCGGTAGTTGACCTGGAGGCACGGGGCCTCGGTGCACGCGGCGATGCACTCGACGTCTTCGATGGTGAAGAGCCCGTCGGTGGTGGTGCTGCCGGCCTTGATGCCGAGGGTGTGCTCGGCGTGGTGCAGCAGCTCCTCGCCGCCCATGATCTGGCAGCTGATGTTCGTGCAGATGTTCACGAGGTAGGTCCCGACGGGCTCCCGCTTGAACATCTCGTAGAACGAGCACGTGCCCAGGACCTGGGCCGGCGTGGTGCCCACCAGCTCGGCGATGTGCTCCATGGCGTCGTCGGCGACGTAGCCGTCCTGCTCCTGGGCCAGGTGCAGCAGCGGGATGGTGGCCGACTTGGCGACCGGGTACCGGCTCACGATCTCGAGCGCGGTCACCAGGTTGTCGGGGCTGAACCGGCTCATCGGTCGACTTCCCCCATGATCGGGTCGACGGAGGAGATGATGGCCACGGCGTCGGCGATGAGGCCGCCGTGCATGAGGTGCGGCAGGACCTGCAGGTTCACGAAGCTCGGCCCCCGGACGTGCATGCGGTAGGGCTTGGCCGACCCGTCGGAGACGAGGTACACGCCCAGCTCGCCGCGAGGGGACTCGACCGCCGCGTAGGCGTCGCCCTCGGGGACCTTGAAGCCCTCGGTGAAGATCTTGAAGTGGTGGATCAGCGCCTCCATCGACTCGTCGATGCGAGCGCGCGGCGGCGGCGTGACCTTCTTGTCCTGGATGCGGTAGTCGCCCGCCGGCATCATCTCGATGACCTGGCGGAGGATCCTCACCGACTCGCGCACCTCGTTGAGGCGGATGGCGTAGCGGTCGAAGCAGTCGCCGTAGGTCCCCACGATGACGTCGAAGTCGACCTGGTCGTACGCCAGGTAGGGCATCTCGCGCCGCAGGTCCCAGGCGTAGCCCGTGGACCGCAGGATCGGGCCGGTGGCGCCGAGGGCCAGGGCCTCCTCGGCGGTGATGGACCCCACGCCCTGGAGGCGCTCGCGCCAGATGGGCTGGTTGGTCATCAAGATCTCGTACTCCTCCAGCCGCTCGGGGATGGAGTCGAGGTAGTCGGTGAGGCGCTGCTGCCACCCGTCGGGCAGGTCGGCCGCGGTGCCGCCGATGCGGATGAAGTTGTGGTTCATCCGCAGCCCGGTGATCATCTCGAGGATCCGCAGGCCCTCTTCGCGCTCGCGCCAGCCGTAGATCATCATCGACGTGGACCCGAGGTCCATGCCGTTGGTGGCGAGGAAGAGGAAGTGCGAGGTGAGCCGGTTCAGCTCGCTCATCAGCATCCGGATCCAGACCGCTCGCGGCGGGAGCTCGATCTCGAGCAGCTGCTCAGCGGACAGGCAGAACGCCAGCTCGTTGAAGATCGGCGACGCGTAGTCCATGCGCGTGACGTTGGTGCCGCCCTGGAGGTAGGTGAGCGACTCGCCCGTCTTCTCCATGCCGGTGTGCAGGTAGCCGATGACGGGCTTGGTGCGCAGGACGGTCTCGCCCTCGAGCTCCAGCATCAGGCGGAGCACACCGTGCGTGCTCGGGTGCTGGGGACCCATGTTGATGATGGTGGTCTCGGCGTCGTCAGGAGCGTCCTCGCCCGCCTCGGCCTCGGAGATGCGCAGCACCGAGCCGACCTCGCGGAGCACCTCGGTGCCGCCCGCGACGATGCGAGGCGCCATCTCCTGGGCGCCTTCGTCGGTGAGGTGGGAGGACTCTTCGGTGGCGGTCATGCGTCGGGAGCGTCCTTGAACTGCACCGGGATCCGCCCGATGCCGTAGTCCTTGCGGAGCGGGTGCCCTTCCCAGTCCTCGGGCATGAGGATCCGGGTCAGGTCCGGGTGGCCGTCGAAGCGGATGCCGAACATGTCGAACACCTCGCGCTCGGAGGCCTCGGTGCCGGGGTGCACCTCGAAGAGGGTCGGCACGACGGGATCGCTCTCGGGGACCTGCACGCGGATGCGGAGCCGCTCGCGGGCGCTGTGCGAGATGAGCAGCACGACGACCTCGAAGCGCTCGGCCTCGATGCCCTCGGGCAGCTCACGATGGGCGTTGGCGAGGTAGTCGACCGCGGTGACGTCGAGGCACTGGAGCCAGCCCTCGCCGCGCAGGGTGCGGACCAGGCCGACCAGCTCGTCGCGGGTGGCGTGGACGACCCGCTGGCCCCGGACGTGGACGACGGGGGCGCCGTGGAGCAGCTCCGGTTCGGGCGCCGCGCCAGGCGCCACCGGCTCGTCGGTGGCGGTGGTGGTCTCGGCCATGGTCAGGACCGACCCAGGAGGATGGGCTGGGGGCCGCGCTGGCCATCGAGCTGCGTCACCTCGATGGCCGCACCGCCGCCGTTCTCGGCGCGGCGGCGGAAGATGTCGCCGTCTTCGATCTTGGCGTGGAGGGTGCCGATGGCGTGGATGAGCGTCTCAGGCCCGGGCGGGCAGCCCGGGGCGTACACGTCGACGGGAACGACCTGGTCGACGCCCTGGACGATCGCGTAGTTGTTGAACATGCCGCCCGAGCTGGCGCAGACGCCCATGGAGATGACCCACTTGGGCTCCATCATCTGGTCGTAGATCTGGCGCAGGACGGGGGCCATCTTCTGCGACACGCGGCCGGCGACGATCATCAGATCCGCCTGGCGCGGCGAGGCGCGGAAGACCTCCATGCCGAAGCGGGCGAGGTCGTAGTGGGCGCCGCCGGTGCCCATCATCTCGATGGCGCAGCAGGCCAGGCCGAACGTGGCCGGCCACATGCTGCGGGTCCGCGCCCACTTGACGACGTCTTCCACCTTGGCGGTGACGAAGTTGTGGTCGAGCGACTCGAGGCCGTTGCTGAAGTCGAGCCCCATCAGGCCGCCACCTCGCTGGGCGCCTTGGGCCCGCGCCCCTCTTGGCCGACCCGGCGCACGGTGGACGCCGCGGTGCGCTCGGTGCTGACGGCAGGGTTCGACGAGCGCCGCAGCTGGGCGATGGGCCCCCAGTCGAGGGCGCCGTGGGCGATCAGGTACACGAACGACGCGAACACCGCGATGGCGAAGACGAGCATCTCGATGAGGCCGAAGACGCCCAGCTCGCGGTGGATGACCACGTACGGGTACAAGAAGATGATCTCGATGTCGACGACCACGAAGATCATCGCCACCAGGTAGAAGCGCACCGGGAAGCGCTCCGGGGGTTCCTGCCGCGGCACGATGCCGCACTCGTAGGGCGCCGACTTCGCCGCCGACGGCCGCTTGGGGCTGACCAGCTGCGACATCACCAGGCTGACGCCGGCGAAGAGCACGCCCAAGACGAGCATCACGAGGATGGGCAGGTACTGGCCCATGGTCAGGCGGCTCCCGCCGTCTGGGCCCGCTGCACCTGAGCGAGCTTGTCGCGGCGGTGCAGCATCGAGCACAAGACGGCCGTGGCGGCGCCCATGAAGATCGTCATGCCGATGGCGTTGCGGCGCAGGTGGTGGCCGTCGATGCGCTTGAGCACCACGGTGATGATGTCGGCCTTGGGGTTCGCGACCGGCGTGGGCGGCGCCTGGCCGTCCTTCGTCTCCTGCGGGATGACCGCCTGCAGCTGGACGGCGGCGTAGAGGTCCGGTGGGCTCTGGTTCACGATCGAGCCGAGCTTCCACCTGACCCGGCCGATGGTGCTGTTGTCGGTCCGGGCCTTCTTGCCGCCGACGAGGAACGAGTCCAACACGACGTAGTCGCTGGCCGACTCGAAGATGGCCTGCCCGTCGGGGCCGAGGGCCGTGGACACGAACGCCTGGGTCTCACCGGTGTACTTGTTCGACGTCTCGAGGATCCGCCACGGGGCGACCTGGGCGTTGATCTTCTCCTTGAGCTCCTTGGCCTCCGGATCGTCGATCGACACGAGGTCACCGACCTTCGGATCACGCTGGGTGGCCGGGAAGTTCTCGGCGAACACCTTGCTGCTGTCGCGCAGCTCGACGGCGTCGGGGAGCTCGTCGGGGAGCGGCAGGGACTCTGCCGCCTCCAAGGAGGACACGATCTCCCCGCTGCCGGGCTCGCTGCGGACGACGTCGACCACCTTCCAGGTGGGCGCCGAGCCCTTCCAGCCGATGCCGTACATCGACCAGATGGTCCCGAGGACGAACATCCAGCCGCAGAAGCCGGTGAGCGCCAGCAGGAACCCGAGGCGGGCGCCGTTGTTGGTGGCGAGGATGAGGAACACCGACCCGCACAAGATGGCCACCGCGACGGCGACCGTCAAGATGCCCCGGAAGCCCGGGTCCCACGCGAGGGCGGCGAGCAGACTAGTCACGTGCGAGGCTCCGTTCGTACTCCACGATCTTGCGCACCTGGTCCTGGGTGAACATGGCGCCTTGCTCCGCTGTCCCGGTGTCGAACGGCTCGATGCCGACCTCGCCGTTCAGCGGGTTGATCTTGTAACCCGGGGTGATGCAGAACCCGGGCATGCGGCCCGTGCCCTGGCCGGTCTGGCCGTAGCGCACGCCCTGGTCCGAGCCGGTGCAGACGAAGTCCGTCTGATCCTTCGGGCCGAGCGTGGCGCCGGGGAACTGCTGGAGGACGTTGCTGAGCGGCGGACCGAAGGCACCCGAGCCGTCGGCGGCCTTCTCGCCGTAGGACCAGCCCTTCGTGTGGCAGCGGCCGCAGGAGTAGGCGCCGCCGGCGAAGCCGTCGTCGTAGCCCATGTTGAACAGGGCGTCGCCCTCGGACTTGTACATGGGCGGGCAGTCGGAGGTGTCGACCTTGGTCTCGTCGAAGGTCTCGCCCTCGGGGAGGGCGGACTTGGCCTCGTCGGTCTTGGCGTCGACGCAGGTCTGGTCCTTCTTCTTCATCATCACCTCGAGCTGCGCGGTGACCGCCTTCTGCGATTCCGCGGGCGTCAGCTGGAAGGTGGAGATGTAGTCCATCAGCTCCTGGAGCTTCTGCTCGGTGAGCGGGCCGCCACCGGCGGTACCCCACGCCGGCATCGGCGAGAACGGACGGCCGTAGGTGAGGATGTAGCGCACCTCGTCACGGCTGTAGCGCATGAAGACCGTGTTGAGCGCCGGCCCCTGCCAGGTGACGCTCTTGATGAAGCGGCCCTGCGAGTCGGTGAGGGTGTAGGGCGTGGCACCGCCGACGCCCTCCTTGCCGTGGCAGAAGGCGCAGTTGTAGCCACCGTTCTCGGTGGTGTCGAACATGGCGGCGCCGCGGCTGACGAACTCGTCGCTGATCCGCTCCTTGGCGCCGTCTTGGCGACCCGGCTCCTGGAGCCAGTACAGCGGCAGGCCGATGCCGATGATGAACAGCCCGAGCAGGCCGAACGACAACGTGCGGTCGAGCTTGCGGCCCTCGAGCTCCTCGTCGTCGTAGTAGGGCTTGCGGTTGGGGGCGAGCTCGATCTCCGAGCCGACCTCGGCCTTGGACTGGCGGATCGTGACGAAGACGTAGACGACGCCGATGATCACCGCGAGCAGCAGCAGGAGCAGCCCGATCGAGGTTTGGGTTGCGACTTCGGCAAACATCAGTGGTGAGCTCCTCCGGACACGCAGTGCGGGCCCTCGGCCTCTTGGCCGGTGGTGTTGGTGCCGAGCGGCGGGCCCTGGATGATCACGCCGGTGTCGACGGTGAGCGAACCGCCGCTGACCGACATGGCGAAGCGGTCGAGGCCGCGCGGGGCGGGGCCGCCCTTCTGCTCGCCCACCTGGTTGTACTGCGATCCGTGGCAGCCGCACTCGAACCACTGCGACGTGGGGCAGGACGGGACGCGGCAACCCAGGTGCACGCACTTCTGGTAGAGGGCGACAACGCCCGCCTCCATGCCGGCAAGCTCGGCGGGGCTGTACGTGGCCTTCGCCTTGTCGAGCGCGCTCGCCGGGTAGGCCGTGATCCACATGCGGCCTTCGGGGTAGTACGCGAAGCCGTTGCCGTTCGTGATGGCCTTTTGGATGTCGGCCAGCTTGCCGACGGCGATCTTCGAGCCGAAGCCGCCGCTGGTCTGGGGCCAGAGGAAGGCCAGCACGGCCGCACCGAAGCCGCTGAGGCCGAGGATGAAGCCGCCGATGATCGAGCGGTTCAGGAACTGGCGGCGGTAGACGCCGATCTCCTCGTCGTCGGGGGCGACGAACGGAGCCGGCGGTGCCGGCTCGGAGACGGGGACGAGGTCGCCGCCCTTGCGGGCCAGCTGCGCGGCGCGCTCGACCTCCTTGCCGCTGCTGCCTTCCTGGAGGACGGCGGCCTTGCGGGAGCCGCGGTCGCGCGTGCGGGTCTCGCGCGACAAGTAGCCGCCCGTGGCCGCCGCATCGTCCTTGCGCCGCAGCGACGCGAAGACCACGAAGCCAGCCAGCACGACGAGCACGGGGATGGCGATGACGAGGGGGTTCATCAGGGTTCCTTCCTCACAGCTCGAAGAAGAGGCCGGCGGTCCACGGGAAGACGAAGAGCTGTCCGGGGCCACGGAAGAACGAGCCGATCATGGTCAACACTGCGCACGACATGAGAAAGATCGTGAAAAGTGCCACAGCGAACTTGCGGTCCTCAGGCTTCGCCGAGGGGTTCTTGTCGATGTAGGGGGCGATCATCAAGCCGCCGAGGCCGATGCCGGGGAGGAGCACGCCGGCCACCATCGGGTGGAACAGGGCGAGGAGCTCCTGGAGGCCGAGGAAGTACCACGGCGCCTTGGACGGGTTCGGCGTCTTGTTGATGTCGGCCAGCTCGAGGAGCGGGGCGTTCACGAACACCGAGAAGATGAAGACGAAGGCGGTGCAGGCCAGCGCGGCGACGAACTCGACCGACAGCAGGTGCGGCCACACGTGGACCTTGTCCTGCGGGGCGGCCTTCACGTCTTGGATCGAGCCCGACTTGACCACCGTGAGGAGGC
>Ga0182747_1000526_pt1 | contig 36287 bp, 28 predicted proteins | sample eDN3rd30CBELigBY_FD_128526 | JGI IMG/M metagenome (GOLD analysis project Ga0182747, IMG submission 128526) | Enriched backyard soil microbial communities from Emeryville, California, USA - eDNA 3rd pass 30_C BE-Lig BY (version 2) (version 2) | ecosystem: Environmental > Terrestrial > Soil >... | reverse complement strand
GCGCCTTGCAGCACCAGCAGCGGCGCCTTGAAGCCGGACAGGTGAGTCAACGGCGAGCGCGCGTCGTAGATCGCTTTGCCCGCAGGGTAAGGCGCGACCAGGCCGTCGAGGTATCGGCTCTCGAATTTGTGCGTATCGCGCGCCAGCGCGGAGAGATCGGACACGCCGAAGTAGTCGGCGCCAGTCCTGAAGACGTCGGTCTGCGACAAGGCCGCCAGCACGGTGTAACCACCGGCACTGCCGCCGCGAATGATCAGGCGCTTGGGGTCGGCCTTGCGCTGCTCGCCGAGGAATTTCGCCGCCGCCACCACATCCTGCACGTCCACGACACCCCACTGTCCTTTGAGGCGCTCTCGATAGGCACGTCCGTAGCCGGTGCTGCCGCCGTAATTCACGTCGACGATGGCAAAACCCCGGCTGGTCCAGTACTGGACCTTGGAGCTGAACTCCGAGGTGGACGCGCCCGTGGGCCCGCCGTGCACCTGCACGATCAAGGGCGGAAGCTCGCCTTCGGGCGCGCTGAAGCCATCGTTACGGGGTGGATAGTAGAACGCGTGAGCAGTGCGTCCGCCGGCGGTCGGAAACTCGATTGCCTCAGCGCGAGAGAGGAGCGCGGCATTCAGGTTTGCCGCCGCCGGTCGGCGCACGACTTCGAAGCTGCCCGAGCGAACGTCGACACTGACGATGGCCGGCGACTGATCGGCGGCAGTGGCAATCATCAAGGCCTGATCGCCACGCAACTGTACGGACGAATAGCCAACGAACGGCAAGCGGACCTCGCGCAGGGCACCGTTCTTCAGATCGAGCACCGCCAGGTGATCGGTCATGGCGGTGCCGTAACGAACGACGGCGGTCCCATTCCCCGTCAGGGCATAGTTGCTTTCTCCGAGCGACCACAACGGACCTGCGAACTCCGCCTGCATCGCCAGCACCGGCTCGGCGCGGGCGCCGCGCCAGACGAACAGATTCCAGAAATCGTTGCGATCGCTCATGAAATAGAGCGCGCCATCACGGTCCCACTGCGGCTCCAGCACCGACTCGTTGCTGCCACCGGCGACGACCTGGATGTTTGCCAGGCTGCCCGATGCGAGATCCGCCACGTACAGCGTGGTGGTGTCCCAGGGCATGTTGGGATGATCCCAGGCGATCCAGGCGAGTTTCCTGCCATCCGCACTCAGACGCGGATAGGCGACGAAATCACTCTTGCCGAACAACACCTTGCCGGCGTCGCCACCGCTGCGCTTCACGGCAACGATGGTGTTCTTCACTTCACCCGCAGTGTGGTCCTCGCGCACGCAGATCAGAACGTCGCCGGCAGGATGAGCGACGCAATCCGCATAGCGATAACCGGCCGGAGTCAGGGCGCGCGGCGCGTTCTGCCCTCTTTGCTCGTAGAGGCGCTGGTCGGCGAAGTTGCTGAAGTAGACAACATCCGCCGTCGCCAGGTACGACGCGCCGCCGTACTCGTGCACTCTCGTTCGTACGTCGAAGCCCGTCGGCGTGAATACGCTGGCCTTGCCGCCGGCATCGTTCATGATGACCGTGCGGCCTTTCTCCGTCGGCCGGCTTTCGTTCCAGTACAACGTGTCGCCGACGACCCGCAGGTCCCGTAGGTGGATCGAGCTTTGCGCCAGGCTTTCGGCGCTGATCGGCGAGCGCCAGGTTCCATACGGGCTCACGAGCGGAGCTGCAGCCGCGACGGCCACCGATCCGGACGCCGCGATAGCGGCGGCGGTGCTGCGAACGAGTCGTTCGATCATGGAAGTCCTCGGGTGCGACAGCAGACCCGGTCGCCGGTGATGTTCCGGCTACCGAGCACAGGGGATGGCAGATGTCGCTACAAGCACTGCCGGCGCTCAGGCGGCCTGCTGCAAGCGATTGAGCATCAGTCGGTTGAGCGAGCGCCAGTTGTCGAGCGACTGCAACTGGAAATGCAGCAGCGCCAGCCAGCCACGCTTGTGCAGTTCCAGCACCTGCGCATCGCTGAGCTCGCCCAGCTTCGGCACGTTCAGCAACCGCAGGCCGCTCATGGTGAAGACCTGGCCGCCTTCGAGTTCCGCGCGAGCGACGCGATCTTCCAGCAGGCCGTGTTGATCCAGCCACTGGCCCAGCGCCTGCGTGTCCTGGTTCTGCGCCTGGAAGGCTTCACAGAACTTGAGCACGTCCTGCAAGACCGTCGAGGGCTTGCCATCGACGAACAGCGGCTGCTGCGATTCGGGTTCCAGGCATTCCGCCGCCTCGTCCAGGCACAGCAGGAACTGGGTCGAGTTCGGCACCTCGGAGAAGATGAATGGATAGCGGCGCACGTACGCCGGGATATAGGTGTCTTCGCGCCAGTTGCCGGCGGCATCGACGAACAGATTCTCGCACTCGCGCAAACCGACGACTGCAAATGGCACCGGCTGGGCGCCGCTGGAGAACGCAATCGGATAGGTGCGCGCCGCAACGGAGAATTCCTGCCCGGTGAGCAGGATCGCGTTCGTGTCGCGTGCGAAGCCGAAATTGATCTTGTTGCTGACACCCACACGCGCATGCTGCACAGCGTCCACGGGCATGGGCTTGCGATAGAACGGCGGCAGCGCCGCGGCCGCAGGTTGGTTGCTGGTCTCGGACACGATCGGATCTCCGGATCTCGAAGCTGGTTTCGGTACGACTTAAGGGATTCCCCTGCCTGCAGTCCCTGTAATTTGCCGGCGCCCTGCAGTAGCCGGGCCGGCTGATCCCAATGACTCGGGGCCGCCTGGATGGGCTCATTCTCCTGAACTTCCGGCACCGCGTCCACCCAAGGAACCCCGCGACAACACCAAACACCGGCTCATCGACAGGCCTCGACACCATTGCGGCCCGCGCCGATCCGCAGTCCCGTTGGGTCGCGGCGAGCCATCGACGAATCCGATCTGGATGGCCAATATTCTTCGCTTGTGCCGCTGTCTGGCGGCACCTACTTTGACATTGCAGTTGCGTCGCTTTTCGTTCGCGGGTGCCAACGAATTTTTCAGGATCGACGACTGCTTTGGAGGTAGGCATGAACGTTCACATGAAAGCTCGGCAGCCGGAACCGCCTTCCGCGCCTGTTCCGAGCAAAGCCGTCTCTGCACCACTGAACTTGGACACGAGCGCGACTGCGGCTGCGAACAACGACGCCGCGGATGACGCCGCCAAGCAGACCAATCCGCTGTGGATGATTTCGGTGGCGCTCGCGGCACTCTTCATTTTCCTGACGATGCTGGCCGGCGACTGATTCGACCTGCGCCACGACCGGCACGCCGCCCTCTGCCGACCGAGCGTCCTTGTCTGACCGGGGCGTGCCAGCTCGGACCAGCGCTGCTTCAGCCGGTCGTGGCAGTTTCCGGCGTCGATTGCTCCGCGCGAGGCGGTCCCATCGCCTCGATGGCAAGAGCGGAGTGCGCGAACGCAGCGCCGGCGCGCATCTCTGCGGCAACCCAGATCGCTTCCATGATCTCCTTTTCCGTGGCGCCACGGCGCTGCGCTCGACGCGTGTGACCGCGAATACAGTAAGGACATTGAGTCACGTGGGCGACGGCGACCGCGATGAGTTCTTTCACCTTCGCTGACAGCTCACCTTCGGCGAAGGCCCGTTGGCTGAACTCTGCGAATGCACTCTCGATCTCAGGCGCCAGTGAGCGGCGCCGCTTTGCCAGGTGCGCGGACGATACCGGATAGAACTCGTGCGTCATCGTCGTACTGCCGAAGGGGGTGTAGGCAACGTCGCCGCACCCGCGCGCACAGCCGAGCTCCAGCGTGAGTCGGACTCACGCGAGCGCTCCAGTGCCGCGGCCAGGTTCTTGTTGGCGAAGTCCCAGTTGATCAGATGCGCCATGAAGGCGCTGACGTAATCCAGGCGACGGTGCTGGTGGTCGAGGTAATAGGCGTGCTCCCAGACGTCGATCGTCAGCAGCGGCGTCTGCACGCCGACCAGCGGTGTGTAGGCATCGGAAGTCGCCAGGATCTGCAGCCGTTCGCCGTCGAGCACCAGCCACACCCAGCCGCTGCCGAAATGGTCCGCGGCCGTGGCTACGAACTGCTGGCGGAAAGCGGACTGGCTGCCGAAACTTTCCTCGAGCAGCGCCGCGATCGGGCCGCGCGCCTCGCCGCCGCCGACCGGATGCATGCTCGACCAATAGAAAGTGTGATTCCAGACCTGCGCAGCCGTATTGAACAGGCGTTGATCACCTTGCGCGGCGCTGGTGAGCACGATCTCTTCGATGAAGGCCGCCTGCAGCGGCGTGCCCTCGATGAGCCGGCGAGTCTTCTCGACATAACCCGCATGATGCCGTCCGAAGTGGGCGGCCAGCGTGCGTCGCGATATGTAGGGCTCCAACGCATCGACCGCATAGGGCAGCGGCGGCAAGATCAGATTCACTTGAGGTCCTGGCTCGAAACTGCCAACGAGTCTAGGAGCGGGTCGGTATTTGACAAGCGAAAAGAATTCGCGCGAAGTATCGACACAACCGATGGATACCGAGCTTGCCCGCACTTTTCTCGTCGTGGTCGCTACCGGCAGTTTCGTCAACGCCGCCGAGCGCCTGCACGTCACGCAATCGACCGTGAGTGCACGAATCCAGCGCCTGGAAGACGCGCTCGGTGCCGAATTGTTCGTGCGTAACAAGGCGGGCACGACCTTGACCGCCGCCGGTCAGCAGTTCCAGCGCCACGCCGCCGCCTTGACCCGCATCGTCGAGCAGGCGCGCCAGGAGATCGGCACGGTCAGCGGCTTCAGCGACACGCTCACCATCGGCGGCCGCATCGGCTTGTGGGAGGATTTGCTGTTGCGCTGGCTGCCGACCTATGCGGCGCTCGCGCCCACGGTGGCCGTGCGTGCGTTGATCGGCTTCGAAGATGACCTCATGCAGGCGCTGATCGAGGGTCGCGCCAACATCGGCGTCATGTATGCGCCGCAGGCCCGTCCGGGACTGAAAATCGAGACGTTGCTGGAAGAGCGGCTGGTGATGGTGTCGACGCGCCCGAAAGCTCCGGGCGAGCCCGAGCGCGACTACATCTATGTCGACTGGGGCCCGGAATTCCTCGCGCACCACAACCTGGCGTTTCCCAATTTTTCCGGCAGCGCCCTGAGCGTGAACATCGGCTGGCTCGGGCTGCAGCACATCCTGGCTTACGGCGGCGCAGGGTATTTTCCGGTGCGGTTGATCCGCGAGTTCGAGCTCGCCGGCAAATTGCATCGCGTCGCCAGCGCACCGGAATTCCGCCTCGCCGCTTATCTGTGCTTTCCTGCGAAAGTCGAGTCGGGGCCGCTTTCGCTGGCCGTGGACACGATCCGGCGTGTCGCCGCCGACGCAGTCTGAAGGCAGTCGCCGCGCCCGAATCGTTCGCTGGCGCAGCCTGGGCTAGAACCGATCCTGCCTGACCAGCTCGGGCACTTCCTGCAGCTCGGTCCACTGCCCGTCCCAATCGTTCACCTCGAAGCGATCGGTCGACGGAAAGCCCGGCGGGCGCTGGTACTCGAAGCGCGGGTCGTAGTCGATCTTCGTGGCGTAGCGCGGCTCGGTCGCCGAAAGCGTTCCCGCTGCAAGGCTGCCGTAGATGCGCAGCGTCGCGCTGCGTGAATGATCGATGTCGTCAACGAGGAAACGCCGACCGGCAAAGATGGCTGCGTCGATCTCGAGATCGCCCGGGCCGGTCACGCCGGGCGATGCAACTTCGATGTACTTGTCGCAGACCAGCCCCAGGTAATCGCCCGAGTTGGGGGTATCGCGCGGATCGTTCGCGTAAGTCAGACTGCCCTCGATGACGATCCGGTACGGCGAATACACCAGGATCCTGCCGGCGACCACGCCTTTCACATACAGCGTGGCGTTGCGCACGGCGACGAAGTACACGGGATGCTCGGACGGATCGTTCAGATATTGCACCTCGGACGACTCGCGGGTGCGCCAGGTGTAGCTGCCATCGGCGAAGAACCGGATGTGCGTGTCGCTGGTGAGTTCGTGGACCCGTGCATCGTCACCTTTCGGCGCCCACTGGAACGGTTGCAGCGACCGCGGCAAACGGATCTCGCTGGCGCGGGTCTCGACACCGCCCTGGAAGATCTCCGAATCCCGCCGGCGACCGCTCGACTCCATGTGGAAACCGCGTGCGGCCGTCGTCACCTTGCCGAGAAATTTCGGTGCCGTGCGCCGGTCGTACGTCAGGTTGAATCCCGAGTTGCTGTGGAAGCGGCCGACGATCTCGTCGTCGTGCAGCTGCACCATCGGGTCCCAGCGATCCACCATCTGCGTGAACTGCGAGAAGGCCAGGCGACTGAGATTGATCTGGGTCGTGAAGCGTTTGCCGCGGTCCAGGGCACTGACTTCCGCGGTGACGTGCTCGAGCGCGGTCCCGTCATTCGCGCGCTGACGGATCAACACGGCGCTGTAAGTCTTGCCATCCTGCTCCCAGGAAAATTCCGTCTGCGCGCTCTCCAGCGATTCCTCGGCGAGTCGTTCCAGGCGCCGCGACAGCGCCGCCTGCTCGGGTTCGGGCATGAGGACGGTGGGTGGGATTTCGCTGACGGCGGTCGTCATCAGCGGCTCGGCCACCTGCGGCAGCGGTTCCTCGATCAACGGCTGCGCGGCGCGCTCCACCTGGGCGTCGCTCGGGGGAAGAACTGCTTCGGCGACCCTGACTTGCGGTTGCTCTTCGCTCGGCTCGGCCGGAACCACCGGCGGCGTCGGCGGCAGGTCGACACCTTCGGTGCGATCGGCCTCGGATGCCTTGATCAGCACCAGCTTCAGGGCCGGTTCGTCGCCTGTATCGACGCCGCCCTCGCCGCCGTGCAGCGAAATGACGAGCAACAGTCCGACGTGCAGCGCGGCGGTGATGACACCCCCGCACACCTTGCGAACGACCCGCGGGCTGAAGCGGCCAGACAGCTCCACGACGCGACCCCCTGTGGCCGCCGAGAATAAACCCGCCACGGGTCAAAAGGCACCGGGTCTACGCGTTTCACCTATGCGCAGCCCTGCCTTGTTGTGTACAAAACGACCTCCTGCGCTACGAGCCACGAGCGTCGGGTAATGACCGGCAACTCAGCCGACCCATGACCGATCAATCGCCTGAAACGGATTGCCGACGACCCGTGGATCGTCGACGGCGGCGGTCGAGAAAAATGATCGGCTGGGATCCCGGTCGCATCCTCCTGGCGCGGGGTCGCTGGTACGATCACGACGTGCTGCAGAACTGCGGCGCGTATTCCGGTGGCTGCTCCAGTAGCGACGCTGTGTCGGTTCCGGGCGGGCTCGATCGTCCTTGGGGCCGAGAGCATCATTCGATCCATCAGGAGAACAGCATGTCTGCCAACACCGTTCGTCTTCACCGGGTTCTGCGCGCCACGCCGGAGCGCGTCTACCGTGCCTTTCTGGATGCCGACGCCCTGGTGAAGTGGATGCCGCCCAACGGCTTCACCGCCAAGGTGCATCACCTGGATGCCCGGGTGGGCGGGGACTACAAGATGTCCTTCACCAACTTCACCACCGGCTCCTCGCACTCCTTCGGCGGCAAGTATCTCGAGCTGGTTCCCAATGAACGGATTCGCCATACCGACCGCTTCGACGATCCCAACCTGCCGGGCGAGATGCAGACCACGGTATCGCTTACACCGGTCTCCTGCGGCGTCGAGCTGAACGTCGTTCAGGAAGGCGTCCCCGCGGTCATTCCGCTGGAAGGCTGCTATCTGGGGTGGCAGGAGTCGTTGACGTTGCTGGCCAAGCTGGTCGAGGCTGAGATTCCGGATCAGCCGTGAGCTGGCGCAGCTCGGCACGTCGCGTACCGAGCTGCGAATCTCGACATTGCCCCTTTCACGATGAATACAGGAGCTGCAGCTCGCCATGACTGAGTTGATGCCGGCGCCCGAGTGGGAAATCAGCCAGTGGTTCAACAGCAATACCCCGCTCAGCGTTCAGGCGCTGCGCGGCCGGGTCGTAGTGGCGGCTGCATTTCAGATGCTCTGCCCCGGCTGCGTGTCGCAAACGATCCCGCAACTGCGCGAGGTGCACGGTTTGTTTCCGGCAACCGAAGTCGCGGTGATCGGCCTGCACACCGTCTTCGAGCATCACACCGCCATGGGACCGGCCGCGCTCGAAGCGTTCCTGCACGAGTACCGGATTGCGTTTCCGGTCGGCGTGGATCGCCCCGCCGACAATGGCGATCCGATCCCCTCCACCATGCGGCGCTACGCCATGCAGGGCACGCCGACGCTGCTGCTCATCGATCGCGAGGGAAGACTGCGGCGCCAGACCTTCGGCCACATCTCGAACCTGCAGCTGGGCGCGGAGATCATGGCGTTGATGCGAGAGACCAGCGCCGCCGCCGCTACTGACGTCCGCATGGGCGACGATGGCTCTTCCGTGACAGACGGTTCGTGCGACTCGCAGGCGTGTGGGATATAGAAAGACGGGACCTGTCACGTTGGATCAGTTCGGGTGCTCGCCCAAGCACTACCAGCGATTCGCACGAACGCCGCGCCAGCGCAAGGCGATCCTGGTTGACGACTTCCCGATAAGGCCCACAATAGTGCGGCTCGGTCGAAGCATCCACGTCCGCGGAAAGGGCTGCGCCCACGACACGACGACCTCCTCGCGAAGGTCTGCGTTTCCCTTATCTGCCTGAGCGGACGCAGGTACTCGATAAGGGGAATCCGTCATGAGCGACTCGCCTGGGTCCTATCCTCACTTCCGTCTCAATTTCGAACAGCAGGGAAAACGCGCGAAGGAACTGCTGAAGGCCGCACGGGCCGGCGATCCCAAGGCGCTTGCGCGATTCAAATCGCCACCCAAGCTCGCCGAGGCGCAATACCTGATCGCGCAGGAGCTGCGCTTCCAGAACTGGGCCGCTCTCAAGCGTCACATCGCGACGATGACTCGCGAACGCGAGTTCGCACTGGCCGAAGCTGCACTACCACCGGACGCGCCCTCGTTGCTGGATGGCGACCTACGAACGCTGCACGTCCGCTGTGGCAGCGATCTCAAGATGCCGTTGCAGAACGCCGGCTTTCGCGGCGACTTCTACGAACACAACTACCCTTATCTGATCGGCCCCGTGCGCGAAGGTCCCGGGTCTCTCGAGGAGCGGGCACGCTTTCTGGTCGACAGCTATGCGGACTCTCGCGATCCGCCGCTTCAATATGAACCCGTTCTGCGCGGCCTGGAACGCGACGAACAGCAGCTGCACGACTCCGCGGATTACGACCGCGTCGTGATCTGGTCGGAGTTCGACTGCTATGACCAGCTCGTGCTGGTGCGGTTGCTGGCGCATTACGCGACGCACCACCGCCCAGCCCGACTGGAGTTGATCAACATCAACGAGTTCCCGGGCGCGGTACGCTTCATCGGCCTTGGGCAGCTGCCGCCCGAGGCACTGCGCATGCTCTGGGCAACGCGGAAAGCGGCGACGCCCGCGATGCTGAAGCTCGGACTGGATGCCTGGCGCGCTCTTGCCGATCCCGACCCACGAGAACTCGCAGCCATCATGCGCAGCGGCACACCAGCGTTGCCACTGCTAGCCAACGCCTTGCATCGACATTTGCGCGAGCTGCCGTCAACGGTGCACGGCCTTTCATTCACGGAGGAAATGGCGCTGCAACTGCTGGCCGAAGGCGAGATGACCCTGGGGCATCTCGCCGGACGCCTGACCTACGAGCGCGACCCGCTTCCGGGACAGGGTGATCTGCAAGTGCGTGACCGCGTACTGAATATGGAAGGCGCCAGCGCTCGTGTTTACGAACGTCGGGCGGGCGTCGACCGCAATGGGCAAGCCCGGCCACCCTGGACCGACGTACTGACGATTACCGATCTCGGGCGCGCGGTGCTGAAAGGCAAGGTGGATTTTCTATCGCTTCGGCCGCCGGCGCGTTGGGTCGGCGGTGTCCGAGTCGAATCGGATCTGCCCGGCTGGAGATGGAATGAGCAGACAAGAAACGCGCAGTGGCGATAACGGCCTCGCAGCACGCGGCGCCAATTGATGGCGCCGCGAAGGCGGCGGCTATCGCCGAAGATTTCCGGGCCCCGCACACAGTCCAGAATCGGCCAAGGCAACCTGGTTTTCTTGGTATTCCCGCGCAGAGCCTGCCCCCGCGTAGGCGGGAGGCAGGAATCCATCCGCATCAGCCGGATGGACTCCCGCCCGACCAGTGCCAGGACAACCCTGCGCGGAGTGACGAGCAAGGCGCTGAACCCTGTTCGATTCAGCGCCGACCCCGGATGGACTACTGGCTGAGCGCGGCGATTCCCGCCTTGGCCACGACCTCATCCTGCGCTCCGGTCCCGCCGGAACAGCCAATGGCGCCAATCATCTTGCCGCCGTCCATCAACGGCACGCCGCCACGCGAGGCGACGACCCCATTCAACGACAGCAGATAGTTGTTGCCCGCTTGAATGCCGGCTTCGAGCGCCTTGGTCTCGCGGCGGAACTGGACGGAGGCACGCGCCTTATCCACCGCGATGGTGATTGACGCGAGCTGCGCGCCATCCATGCGCTTCAATGCAACCAGGTTGGCGCCCGAATCCACGATGGCGCAGACCAGTTTCCACGAGCGCTTCTGCGACTCGGCGAGCGCCGCATCCAGAGCCTTCTCCGCCCGGTCCAGAGCAATCGGCGCTCCGTACGGAATGTCGTTGGGCATTTTCTCAGGCACGTTGTCGAGCGGATTCGGCGCCTGCGCCTGACTTGCGGCTGCAAACGCGCACAGCACACCCGTCAGCAGCATTTTGTCGATGGACGAAAGAATTCTCACGTTGCATTTCCCCTTCAAGTAACCGCGACCTACCTTAATGGATGCACGCCGCCATGGCCATGAATCGAACCCGAGATCCTGCGATCATCGAGCATGACCCATGACCCGAAAGTGGAGACAGTCGACTGCGGTCCGGTCGCGACACGAAAGTGCGGCGGCGAATTTTCCGCCCGCAATGCCATACCGCAATTGTGTGACCCGCTTGAATCCATTGGCGGGGCGAATCACGCAAGCAGCTTCGGCGTACGGCCGGACACGCCCGCCGAAATCCGCAGCTGCGTGCCAGCGCGCCATCGTCTTCGACGGGTTCGACGCTGATCCCGGATTCCGCCCGATTGCACAGCCGCAGCCGGGCCGCTATCGTCGTTTCCCACCGTGACAGATCCAGCCGTGACAGAGCCAGCGCCCGATGCATCCGCCGCGCCGGCCGGTATCGGACTCGATCTTTCGACCGTCCGATTTCTGCGCGCTGCGCCTCAACGACTGAGTCTTCGACCATGCTGCCCGTGAATCCCGCCGTTGCCGCCACCTCTCGCCCGCCCGTCATGGAGGCGCGGAGCTGGATGGAAGGCGTCACCTTCTCGCCCGAGCGCCCGCTGATCAACGTCAGCCAGGCCGCCCCCGTCGAACCGCCGCCGGAGCCGCTGCGCCGGGTCATGGCCGAGGCCGCACTGAACCAGCCCGACGCCCATCTCTACGGTCCCGTGCTGGGCCGGGATGAATTGCGCGAGGCCGTGGCCCGCGACTGGTCGGTCGCTTATGGCGGCACGATCCGTCCCGAGCAGGTCGGGATCAGCCAGGGCTGCAACCAGGCATTCTGTGCCGCGATCCAGACCCTGGCGGGTGCCGGGGACGAAGTGATCCTGCCGATGCCCTGGTACTTCAACCACAAGATGTGGATGGACATGCAGGGCATCCGCACCGTCGGGCTGCGCTGCGGGCAGGACATGGTGCCGGATGCCGCGGCAGCGGCGAAGCTGATCACCAGCCGCACCCGCGCAATCGTGCTGGTCAGCCCCAACAACCCGTCGGGCGCGGAATACCCGGCCGAAACTCTGCGCGCCTTCTTCGATCTGGCCCGTTCACGCGGGCTGGCGTTGGTGGTGGACGAGACCTATCGCGATTTCGACTCACGCGAGGGCGCGCCGCATGAGCTGTTCCAGGATCCCGACTGGGGCGACACGCTGATCCATCTCTACAGCTTCTCCAAGGCCTATCGGCTGACCGGCCATCGCGTCGGCGCGCTGGTCGCCAGCGTCGAGCGCATGATCGAGATCGAAAAGTTTCTGGACACCGTCGCCATCTGCGCGGCCCAGATCGGCCAGATCGGCGCGGCCTGGGGCATGGCCAACCTCAAGGACTGGCTGGCCGGCGAACGCGCCGAAATCCTTGCCCGCCGCCGCGCCATGATCGACGGCATGGCAACGCTGGATGGCTGGCGCCTCAAGGGCTGCGGCGCCTACTTCGCCTGGGTGGAGCACCCCTGGGACATTCCTTCACCGGAACTGGGCAAGCGACTGGTGGCCAAGGCGGGCGTGCTGCTGCTGCCCGGCACCATGTTCATGCCCGAAGGCGACGCCGAGGGCGCACGCCATTCCCGCATCGCCTTCGCCAATGTCGATGCCGCCGGGATCGGCGTGCTGATGGAGCGGCTGCGGGACTTTCGGCCCTGAGAATCGGGCCAAGCGAGCCTCGCGACAAGGGACCCCCGGCGAATTACGACTCGTAGCCAAGCCAGCCGCACCGGCCACACCGCCGGTGCGCCGGCGACCGGCGCCTTGCTACTTTGAAAACTTCAGGATCTGCCAGTCGCCGTTCAATCCGTCGCCCGCCGCCGGCCTACCCGACTCGTCTTTGGAATACAGATGCAGCGGCTTGCCCTGATACGTCCATTGACGCACTCCGTCGCTGCGCTTGATGGTCTTCCACTCGCCAATGTCCCTGGCATCTGCTGACGGGACTACCGGCGGCCACAGCTTCGCGCAGTCACCCTCGCAGAGCGTCTTCGCCGTCTGGTGGCTCTTCGACCAATAGATCGCATAACCCTCGTCATTGCGCATCACGTAGGACGTGCCCTCTTCGAACAGGCTCAGGTCGGCTGGGACGACGGATGGAATACTCATCTTGATCTTCTCAGTCAGGGATAAGCGGACACTGTCGCGCAACCGGGCCGGAAACGGAAGGACGGGGATTCCACGAACGCCATTCAAAGGAATGGATGAGCCGGGTCCGCTTTCGCACCGGGCAGCCGGCGCAAAGCGGGTGAATTCATGGGCGCAATGCTCTTCCTCGCGCTACGATCTGCCTGTCTCGATCGGCGTCATGGCGCTGCTCGATGAGCGCCCATCAACGCCAATCCCTGGGCCACTGACGAGAATTCCTCGCCGCCGACCAGCTTCTCGGCGCCGAACTTCCGCGCAAAGATGTTGCGAACCGCCGGCACCAATGCCGTGCCGCCTGTCATGAATACGTGCGTGATCTGCGTGGGCGAGACGCCCGCCGTTTGCAGCGCGCGGTCCGATGCCGCCGTGATTCGTGAAAGATCGTCCGCGATCCATTGCTCGAATTCGGCCCGGGTCACGGTGCGATCGATCTCGACGGCTCCTGCCTTGAAGGCCAGGCGGGTCGTGGCGTGCGTCGTCAGTTCCTGCTTCACCCGCGACACGGCCTGGAACAGCGTAAAGCCTTCCTCGTTGCGAATGACGTGGACCAGCCCTTCGAACGCCTGCTTGTCCTCGGCGAAGCGCAGGATGTCGGTGACGTGTCGCAGCGTCTGGCGATTGTTCATCATCGACAGCTGATGCCAGCTGGCGAAGTTCGCATAGATCCACAGCGGAATCGGCAGCGGTTTGCTCTCCGGCCGGAACTGCGAGCCCATGCCGAGGGCGGGACAGACCGCGTTGTAGACGATCTGGTAATCGAAGCGATCGCCGGCGATGCCGACGCCGGTTTGCGCCAGCGGCTTGATGCTCGGCTGCTCGCCGTCGGCATCGACTTCGACCACCGAGAAATCGCTCGTGCCACCGCCCAGGTCTGCAACCAGGACTAAGTGCCGCCCACGCGCTCTGCTCGCGAACGCATAGGCAGCCGCCTCGGGTTCGAGTCGAACTTGATCGACTTCGCGCCCGGCGCTGGTGAAGGCCTGCTTCAGCCTGGATTGTGCAAGGTCATCGTCAGGCGCGGCGCCTGCGAACTCGATCGGGCGGCCGACGATCAGCGCACTTCGCTGCAACGATTCGCGCGCGCCAGTCGCGTCGTACAGGTGCTGCAGCAAGGTCGCGATCAGTTCGTCGAGGGTGTAGGTGTGGGAGAACACCCTGGTGTCGACGAAAGACTTGCTGCCCAGGAACGACTTCATGGACTGCACGAGCCTGGCGGGGCCGGTGCGTGCAATGTAGTCGGCAATGGCGTCCGTACCGGCGCTGCTGATGGGGCGCTGCCGAGCGTCCGGCTGCGACGGCTGGAAGCAGAGAATGGAGGGCAACGCCGCAGCCTGCCCGGTACGGGAAGCTACCTTCAGGACGGCAGCGCCATGGTCCGCGCCGGCCATGGCGATAACGGTATTACTGGTGCCGAAATCGACACCGATGGAGATGGGATGCATGGCAGCGCGCAAGGAGGCTTTTCAAGAAGCGCGCGATTGTAGCGTCGCGTCCCTGCGATTCAATGACGCCCGGGTCGTTGCCGCAGTTCCTGATCCCGGAACGCCGTTCTCGCCAGCCTGGAATCCAACCCGCAGGTCAGAGCAATCTGCCGACGTTCACGGCGGCCTCGGGGCGGATGAAGGGGGGAGGCGCAATCCGCTTGCCGAGGCCGCCGTTCAACTCGAGACCCAAGAAACACCCGCCGACCTATCCACACTCTCAGCCATGTGCGCGTCAGCAGGCACGACGTTGGGACAGTAGCCGCTGAAGTCAGCCCTTTGCCGGAATGAAGGTCCGGATCTGCTTGACGGCATAGTCGACCTTGGTCTCCAGGGCTTCTTTGCCGATCGCGACGCTGGAACGCCGGGCATCACCGACAATGCCGTTTCTCGGCGAATCCGCGGTCATGTGCGGTTTGCCGTCAGGGCCGACCGGAATGCCGACCGCCGTCGGCAGCAATGCCTTGCGCACATATGTGCCATCGTGATCCAGGTACATCATGATGGAAGTGTCGTGGATGCCGCCGTGCATGGCTTTGGGATAGCCCTGGGCAGCGAGCTTCTCTTCCATTGCAGCATTCGCAGGCGCGTAGACCTGATCGCAGTAGAAGACATGTACGCCCGAAGGGCTGTACTTGGCGTTCATCTCGGTCGCTACCTTGCGGTAGACATTCATGTCCCCGTTGCCCTGGCCGCCGCCGTGGTCGCCCATCACCACGACGCTCTTGAATCCGGTGGCGATCGTCTGTTCGACCATGCGCTGCAGAACTTGCTGTAACAGGTCATTGGTCAGGCCAATGGTCCCCGGAAGCTCCGCACTGGCGTTGTTTGGCGTCAAAGGCAGCACGGGCATGGCAATGGCATTTCCCAGCCGCACGGCAATTTCCTTGACGATCGCGCGGGCCATGATGTTGTGGCCACCGTTGACGTTCTGAGGGCCTCTTTGCTCGACGCCGCCGGTGTAGATGAGCGCCGTGGTCTTGCCTGCCGCGAGCGCGTCCCTGACCTCGGGCCAGGTCATCATCTCGAATTCGACCAAAACCTTGGAGCCCGCATCGGCCGCGTAGGCCGGTCGTGCAGTCAGTGTGGCGGTTGCCAACAACGCAAGCGCAACGCTCGTCGCAATGAGATGACGCAAGGTAGTGCCCCTAATGTCGAGTGTTGGAGTTGGAATGAGCTTGGAACGCGAAAGGATGTTCGAGTCGAAGCCGATCCGTCCGTCGCCGCGAAGGCGAAGCCGGGATGCCCGGCTTCGCCTCGTTGCGCCTGACGGTGCTCGGTACTTTTAGAACTGGAACCGCACCCCCATACGATACTGACGGCCGACCCGGTCGTAGTCGGAGTTGCCCTGGCCCGACCAGTAGGACGAGCTGAGGCTGCCGCCGATGATCGGCGGCTGCCGGTTCGTCAGGTTCTCGATCGTGCCGAACAGCTCGAAGCCCTCGAACTTGTACGAGCCCGACAGATCGATCGTCGTCATGCCGGCGATGTGATTGTTCTCGATCGTCGGCGCCGCAGTGGTCGACTCTGGGCAATCGGTGCTGCACTCGATGAAGCCATTGGCGTATACGCCAGGGCCGGTGTAGTGGAAGATCGCGGTCAACGTCAGCGGATCTCCCTTGTAGCTGATCGAGGCGAAGCCGCGGAGTTTCGGCGCAGTCAGACCAGCAAAGGGCGAAATGCCGCCCCAGCCGCCGACGACGCCGGCGCCGTCATAGACCGTTCCATCGGTATCTTCGGTCTCGAGCTTCAACACGCGGCTGGCCATGGCGCGGATCACCATGTCGCCGTTGAGACGGGACAGCGGGAAGCGATAGCTGGCTTCGACGTCGATGCCGCTGGCGCGTTGCCCGATCAGGTTCTGCGGCTGCGTGACCACCATGAAGAGCTGACCGGCCTCGTTACGGATGAGCGAATTGCAGAGCGTCGCATTGCCCTGGTAGCACAGGTCGATCACCTTCTGCGCGCCCGGCGCCTGCACCGAACCCGTGACGTCGATCTTGTAGTAGTCGATCGCCGCCTGGAAACCCGGCAGGAATCGCGGTGCCATCACCACGCCGAACCCTGTCGTGTCCGCTTCTTCGGGCTTGAGGTCCGGATTGCCCCGGGTGAGCGAGTAGCCGTTGGGATTGAGTTCGGGCTCGCCGCCGACGATGCGGAATGGATCGTGGAACACCACGCCCGAACCCGTCTGCCCCGCCGTGAACAACTCGCCGAGGTTTGGCGCACGAATGTCGCGTGAACGCGTGAAGCGGAAGCGCAGATCTTCGATCGGCCGCCACGTCAACCCGCCCTTCCATGTCGTGACGTAGCCGGAGGTCGAGTAGTCGGTCGCGCGCACGGCGGCGTTCAGGTCGAGTTCCTGCGCCCCCTTCAGATCGCGAGCCAGTGGCACGACGGTTTCGAGGTAGCCTTCGGTGACGTCGAATTTGCCGTGGCTGGCCTTGTAGTTGCCGGCGAAGAATTCGGTCGCCTGGTCGTGTTCGGTGGACCAGCCCGAGACTTTTTCGATGCGGTGTTCGGCACCGGCCGCCAGTGACACCGGACCGGCCCAGGAACTGAACGGCTCACCGCTCACGTTGAAGGCAGCGACGCTCTGCTGCAGCGTTTCATCGCGATAGGAGACACCCAGGACGTAATCGAGCGCCCTCTGGGTGTTCACACCGATACCGAACGTGTTGTACGGCACGCAGGCTGGGTCGTCGTTGGATGGATCGGCATCGGCGTTCACGCGACAGGTCGGGGTGCTTCCGACCATGACGGAATCGAGCGCCTTCAGGTAGTTCGGCGTGATGCCGTTGTTGTAGGTCCGCGGCTGCAACTCGGTTTCGCTGTGCTGGACGTAGACGTCCCATTTCCAGTCCGTGCCAAAGGCGTCGAAGTCGCCATCCAGGCCGCCGGCGACCCGGTACAAGGAACGGTGGTAATCGCCCCTGAAGCGCCCCATGTCGGCATTGGTGGTGCCCATCTTGAACGTCGTTTCGCCGGCCGCCTCCAGTTGTTCGCGCAGCGACTGCGGCAGGAAGGCGTTCTCGATGCTGATGGTGTTGTTGCCCAGACGCCGGTTCGGATTGGCGGTATTCGTGGTACGGGTCGCCGAATACTGTCCTTCGACATAGGCCGTGACGTTGTCGGTCAGGTCATAGCTGGTGCGCAGGTACCCGACCTTGCGATCGACGCTGCCCGCGATGTCGATGCCGTTCTCGATGCGCGAGTACTGCCAGTCGCCGCCCTCCTGGAAATTGTTGCCGACGCTGGTGCCGAAGTCGTAGCCGGAAAGAACCGAGCCGTTCGGTCCGAAGTAGGTTCCCCTGAGGGCCCCGGTCGTGATGATGCCGCCGGGCGTACCGGCGGACAGACCGACGTCGCGACGAACCATGTACTTCGGAACACTGGTGCTCTGGCCGGCGCCGGTGCCGTAGGCCGGATTGAGAATCATGGCCGCGGGGTATCTGGCCCACGGACGGCCTTCGGTACCGTCGATGCCGTCGCTGTGCGTGTATTCACCCGACACAAGCAGATGGCCGCGGCCTCCGGCGAACGGAGTGCCGTAGGTCAGCTGACCGCTGATGCTCTTGTCATCGTGATACTCGGTCATGCCGCTTTGGAGTTCACCCTTGAAGCCGGTGAAGTCATGGTCGATCACGAAGTTGACGACGCCCGACAAAGCGTCCGAGCCATAAGCCGCCGAGGCGCCGCCGGTCACGACGTCGACGCGCTCGATCAGCGCGTTCGGGAAAGAGTTGATGTCCGGGGCGCTGTTGCCCGAGGTGAGTGCCGCGTTGATGTAACGCTTGCCGTCCAGCAGGACCAGCGTGCGGTTGGTGCCCATGCCGCGCAAGTTGAGCTGGCTCACGCCCGTCGCGCCGGTGGAGAGATTGCCGTTCGACGAACGGGGAGTCGCCGAGCCGGAGAATGCCGGCAGGGTATTCACTGCATCGGCGACGTTCACCGTATTCAGCGCGTTGAGTTCGTCCGCGCCCAGGACTGAAACGGGCGTCGGCGCCTCGTAACCGTTACGCGTAATTCGCGAACCGGTTACGACGACCTCGCTTAGCGTCGGAGATGCGGCGTCTTGCGCTTGCGTATTGGTAGCCGCAACGGTTGCGAGTGCAGTGGCACTGACCGTCGACAGCGCCAAAATCTTTGCGCGGCGACGAGCCATACTGGATAACGTCATCGGAGTCCCCCCTCGTTAGTTCGGCGCGACTGCACGACAATGCGTACCTGCGCGCACGTCAGTAATTTGTCTGTTGAGCCCGCAAAAACGAGGCTCACCCTGAACTTGATATTCCCCACGACCGGGCTGATTACCGTTCGTCTATGCCCGCCAATGAGATTGCAATCCCCATGCCACGCGCACCAAAGCCGGGCACCGAAGCCCGAACCAAGGAAATATTTGGATACTCACGCCTGGCGGAAGGAACCGCGCGCAGGGCGATCGGCTAAATCTTGCCGATCCGCAGAATCGCCATCGGCGGAAAGCGGCTCATGCGCTGGAGACTCCACACGTCCAGCGGATCCAGTGATGGGAACGAGATCGAAGGGATGTTCGAGGCAGGCCGCAGAGCGTGCGGTGCGGATGGTCTCGGAGTACCGGAATCGGCAGGGACGGTCCAGATTGCGACCCGAGCGAGCCGATTGATTCAACAACCGGTGCCGATCCGAGCCGATTGGCAACATTCCGCCGGCAGGGTTCGAGCAGGCAGGCTACTTATTGTCGTCGTCTCGGGCTTGAGGTCCTGGTGGCATACCTCACCGTCCCAGCCGCCGCCATCATTCTGGCGTCAACGCTGCTTGGCCACCCGGGCGGCATCTACGGGTGGCGCACTGTTGCCCCAGGAGCCGCGTACATAGTTCGCCACATTGGCAACGTCGGCATCGCTCAGGACGTCCGCCAACGGTTTCATGGTTTCCCATGCGCCCAGCTTCATGCCCTCCGGTGGCGTAGCACCGTACAGAATGGCGTTGATGAGCGAATCGGGATCGGCAGACTGCACGATGGCGCTGCCTGCCAGCGGCGGCCCGGAGAACATGCCGCCCCGCCCGGAAGCGCCGTGGCACTTCTCGCAGCGATCAGTGTAGACGGCTTGTCCCAGTGCGGCCTGTTCCGCGGTCACGGGTGCCGTCGCACCTTCCGGCGGACTGCCGACAGGCAAACTCTTGATATAGGTTGCCATGGCACGTGCATCCTCCAGCGTCAGCTTGGAAGTGCTGTTGCCCACCACCTCGTTCATCGGTCCCCAGGCCCCGCCGCGCAGACTGAAGCCCGTATGCAAGTACTTGGTCAGATCATCCACCGACCATGTCTTCAGACCGTCAGCCGATGACGTCAGATTGACCGCAGCCCAATCGCGCACTTTGTCAGCAGTGACATACTCGCGCAGCGTGCTGCCCTGATATGCCCTGGCCGACTCCTCCGCCAGAAAGCGGTTGCGCGGGGTATGACAGGCTCCGCAATGGCCCAACGCCTCCACCAGATAGGCCCCTCGATTCCATTCCGGGGTCTGCTTCGGATCGGGCTTGAAGCGTGCGGGCTCGAAGAACAGCCGATTCCACAGGGCCATGGCCCAACGCTGCTTGAACAGGAAATCGTTGGCGGGCGGCTGATACTCATCGGCCGTCACGGTGCGCAAATAGGCGTACAGCGCCTCCACATCCTCGTCCGTCATCTGGGTAAACGAGGTGTACGGAAACGCGGGGAACAGTCGATATCCCTTGGCTGCAATGCCCTCGTGCAGGGCACGCCGCAGATCCTCCGCCGTCCAGCTGCCGATGCCATGTTCGACGCTGGACGTGATGTTGGAGGAGTAGATGGTGCCGACCGGGGCTTGGAATGCCACACCGCCTGCGTAGGGAACACCACCGGGACGGGTGTGGCAGCTGGCGCAATTTCCCGCCAGTGCCACATAGCGGCCACGCTCGATCAGGGCATCGGCCTCGTTGGTGACGTCCGAAGCCTGATTCGGATCCACGCCATCCGCCGCTGGCGCAGCAGTGGCCGCAGCTTCCGTCTCGGCCGCTTCCGGCGCCCGGCCGGCGAAGAACGCCGTGAGGACGACGACACCCAGAACTCCCGAGCCCCAAGACAGCGCCTGACGCAAACGCATACTCATCCTTAGGCCGATGCAGTCTTCGACGTACTGCTCTACTTAAGAGTCAGCCTTTGGGAGCCCACGAATCGCAATGCCCCTTGGGATTGACGTTGCAGCTGAAGATCTGGCAATTCGCACAGGCCGACCCATCGCCGTCGAACAGGCCGCAGGCGCCACAGGTCTGATTGGGCGTGGTCGAATGTTCCGTGAAGTTCAATGCCGTCGCCAGTCCTGGATCCATCTTGCCATCGAGACAGGATGCCTCGTCCTGCGACCGGGCCGTCGCGGCGACCGACATCACAGCGCCGGCCAAAGTCACCTGCAACCCGGATCGCAACAATCCACGTCGTGTCATTCTCGTTGACATTTCAATCCTCCACGCGCCGCCATCAAGCGACTGACGGCGTCATTTCTTCTTCTCGTCACGATAAAGATCGTGACAAGACTTGCAGGACAATGCGTCCAGCACTTCCATGACCGCCGCGTCGGTGCCCTGCTCTCGCCCGGTCTTGGCCATGTGGGCGGTCTTGTCTGCAAAATCCTTCATGCGCTTGGAAAAATCATCCCAGTTGCTCCAGACCTCGGGCTTGGCGTCGCCACCGGGCACCTTGGCCTCGAATGCCTTCAGGGCGATGGACGCCGACAAGGCCAATGCATCCATGTGCGCCTGGGTGTTTTCGGTGGGCCCGGCACCGGAAAGGATCTGTCCAAAGGCGGCCGTCTGCGCCTGCAAGGACTTCATGATGTGCTGGCGGTACGCCAGTACGTCCTTGTCATCGGCATGGCCCGCCAGCGGCAACAACAGGGTGACGCCAAGGGCGATTGCTTTACTCACGCGTGTCATTGGTACTGGCCTCATTTCTTCGGTACCCGGTAATCGTCATGGCAGCCCTTGCAGGACAGGCCACCGAGCTTCGGCGTTACCGCCGCCACGCCACCTTGCTGGGCGGCCTTGGCCAGATCGGCGGTCGCAGCAACCAGTTCGTCCAGGCGCTTGGAGAAATCGTCCCACTTGTCCCAGATCTCGGGCTTGGCATCGCCCCCCGGGACCTTGGGCGTGAAGGCGATCTTGGCCATGCCGGCCGCAATGTTGAGCACTTGCGCCTGGGTCGCCACGTCGGCCGCAGGTGCTTTGCCCTTGGCGATCTGATTGAGAGCGGCGAACTGCTCTCCCAGGGTCTTCATGACATGGACGCGATAATCCCTGACGTCCTGGTCGTCGGCAAAAGCGCCGATGGGCAGCAACGCGCCGACGAACGCAATTCCTGCCCAGGCCAGCCTGGGCAGCGCGGTGGTTCTTTTCATCTTTCCCCTCTTCTCAAATCTCGTCACTGGATCGGGCGAGCGGCTATCTGCCTGCCGTTTCAGCCTTGGCACTGCCGCCCTGCACGCGGGTGATGGTTTGCCCATCCGGCTTCTCATGCAGAATGTAGGCCTGAACGAACTTGATCTCCCAGGCCATGGATATCGCCGTGTTCTGTCCGGTCTCGGGATCCGGATAGCCGTCCGCATTCTTGAGCATGGCGCGATATTCTGAGGGCATCGCCTCCGCGCCGTAGCTGCGATGGTGGGTCGACCAGTTCTGGCCGAGCGAATTGTAGTAGCGCTCGATGTCGGTATACCCCGCCATCAGGCCCTCGGCGCTTTCCGGCTTCAGGTTGAGCTTCACACGCCAGCCACGCACCGACAAATAGGGCACACCGCGGGCCTGCGACTCGGGGAAAGTGACATCGGCCGGCGCGGTGGTCAGGACACCGTCCTTGATCTGTCCTTTGAGGTGATAGATGAAGCTCTGACCCCAGCGAAAGTCGATGCGCTGCGTGCTGCCGACGAGATATCCGCCGAGCGCATCCACCATCAGCGGATCCTTGCCGCGATAGAGCGTGACGTCGACGTCGGCGTCATTGGCCAAGTCATCGACATTGGTGAGTTCGATCAGGAAGCGGTTGTAGTTGAACTTCCGCATGTAATCCTGAATGAAGTGCCGGTAGGACCCATCCGGACCGCGGTAGTTTTCGACGCAGCCGAGGACCCGGTACATCTGGTTGTCGATGCCCTGCTCACCGTCGGGGCTGGTGAAGTCGTGCGGGCCGACCTTGCCATCCAGGTTCAGCCCGATCGCCGTCGTGCCCTGCGCTTCCTTGAAGTGCAGCTTGGTCTCGGGATCGGTCGTCGGATTCCAGATCTGCCCTTCGCGCTCGAGCTGGGTCTCGACGAACTTGTAGTGAACGCCGGGCTTCTCCGGATAGAGCGTCTTGAACTGCTCGCGCGGGCCATCGTTCAGACCTTCCGGGCACTCGACCTTGCCGTCCGGCGACTGCCAGATCGCTACGTTCTTGGCGGTCAGAACGTAGCCGATCGTATGATCGCGTAACGGGCTATCCGCAGCCTGTGCAGTCGCTACGCCGAGCGCCGAGCCCAGCAGGCCTGCGCAGGCCAGTTTCATCGATCGACAAGACTGCATGAGGACTCCCCCTTTCTCGATGGCTGATCGCTTGGTTGGCTGGCATTGCTGCCGAGGTCAGCGCGAACCAGCATTCCCACCAAAGTCATCGCGCAACCAGAATGCCTTGTAGCCGTTGCGCGCACCGTTGAACTCGCCCCAGGTATCGCACTCGATATCCCCGGGCTTTTTGTCACGCGAGCAATAGTAGACCGGCCTGTCACGGTAGGCCCATACGTGCAACGCGCCTGGCGCGTTGGCAGCGGCCTTCTTGCCTGTCTGGGGATCGATGTCCATCGTGCTCCAGATGCGGCTGTTGCTCTTGGCCCCCTTCGGTGCGATCACGTAGGGGAAGTTTTTCAGGCACAGATCCGGGTCGCCGCGGCCACAGACGGCAAACCGATAGGCCTGTGGCCGGTCGGGATGGTTGCAGGACAGCTGGTCGATGGCGTCGTCATTGCAGTTGTAGACGTAGATCGTCATGCCCTTCGCATCACCGAGCACTTGACCGGAATGCATGTCATTCACGGTGAAGCCCTCGGGCGGCGGCGGCGCCGGCTGGGTGTAGACGTTGTGCCAGCCCGGCACATCACTGCCCTCGAGGCTGGCGTTACGCGAATCCAGCACGTGCGTATAAACGGGCATCTTGCGGAAAGCCCACTGATTCACACCGGGCGAGCTTTGAATGACGGACCAGTCGCCCTGGGCGCGGACGGACTGCGGCGCCAGCACCGGCGTCCACTCGCGCAGGCACTGCAGATCGCAGTTGGATTTGCCCGGCGCATCGTGATCCGAATAGTAGACCGAGCGTCCGGTCGCACCGATGATCAGAAGCCGACCGGTCGCAACCATACTCACGGCAAATCCCGGCGGGACATTGGGCGGCGGCCCCACTGGCTCGCGCTGTGCACCTTCTTCGGAGGTGCCCCGCTTGCGGCTACCACCGAAGACATCGCCCGGTTCGCGATCGAGGGTTGAGGTGTACAGCGCATAGCCATCGTAGGCCCACTGTTTGCGACCGTCCGGACGATCCAGGATGGTCCACTTGCCGACCGGCTTCGCGTCGGGCTTGGCCAGCACTGGCGGCCAGACATCGGTGCAGGCGGGGCGGGTCTCGACTTCCGGCAACTCCAGCCCGCCCGGGTAGGGGCTCATCAGGCCGGCGTTGTCCGTGTACTTGTGATCGTCGCAGGCGGGTTTGCCCTTCTGCTCGCCGGCATCGCCGTTGCGCAGGCCGATGCGCGGCCAATTGTAGAGTGTCTTGCCCTTGGCATCGGCGAAGACCGGCCCTTCGAACTCCGCCACGATCACCTTGAAGCCGGGCGGCATCGGTTCGCGCACGTACTCCTCTAACAGCGGCTTGTCCTTCGCCTGCGCCGGCAGCATCAAGAACGCCGCTGCCAGTACGCCCACCAGACTTGCAATCTGTCGCATCAAATCCCCCTTACACAGCCCGCAACGGGTCCGATCCGCAACCGCGGATCAGACCAGCATCTCGCTGATGACCTTGCTGGCCTGGTTGCTCTTGGTCCCCCACGAAGGGATGTCCAGGCCCATGACCTTCATGGTGGTGAAGCCGAGCTGCGTTCCCTGCGCTCCCTTGCAGTCGATGTGCAATCCGGTCTTGACCTTGCCGCCGGCCTTGCCGGCAGTAAACGCCGGCATCTCCTCCAGCGAGTGGATGCGCGCATTGGCCACGTCGGTGTTGGCCATGATCAGACAGTTGTCGAGCAACGTCCCGTCGCCTTCCTTCACGCTGTTGAAGGCCTCGACGAAGTAGGCCCACGATTCCATGGAACGACGCAGGAACCACGACGCATTGGGCTGATAGCCCAGTTTTTCATCCGTCGGCTCTTCGTGGGTGGTCGTATGGTGCGGCTTCTCGTAACCGGGCCGGGTGGTGTTGGCCTGGGCGTTCGAGTAGGCCATGTTGAACACGCGGGTCTGGTCGCAGGCGACGGCCATGACCAGCAGGTCGGTCATCATCTTGTGGCGCTCGGCGACCAGGCTCGCTTCGTTGCCGAGCTTCGGATCTTCCTTCGGCGCCTTGGGCAGCACGCAGGCCGCGCGCGGCTCGGGCTTGGTCAACTGATGGTCGAACTGCTGCTCCAGATGACGCAGACCGGTGAAGTACTGATCGAGCCGCTGCCGATCCTCGACACCGACCTTGCGTTCCAGCCCCTTGATCTGGTCGGTGACAGCCGACAGCGCGCTCTTGCGCGCCATGATGAGCGGACTGGGGGAGAAAGTCGGGGCGTTCGGATCCTGGAAGTCGGGGCCGAACAGCCGCTGGTAGAAGTTCACCGGCGAGAACTCCGGTGAATTCGGTGTGTTGGCGTTCTCGTAGGACACGACCGTGCGTACGTCGCCGGTCGCAGTCGCCGTCAGGTTCTTGAAGCGCGTGGTGCGGCCGATCTGGTTGGCCACGATCACGTCGAGCGTCTCCGCGGGCGCCTGGTTGCCGACCGTGGGTGAAGTGCCGGAACGGAACACCATCCAGCCGGTGAAGTGGCAGAAGAACGCGCCGTCACGATAGGCGGTGAGGTTGGTGTAGAGATTGACCTGGTCGCGCACGTTCTTGAGCGCAACCAGTTCCTCGGGAAGATCGTAGCCCGGCCCCGTTATCTTCGGCACGAACACGTTCTTGCTCATGCCCAAGCCCCACAGCCAGGTGCCGTAACGAACCGGCAGCGGCGTGCCATCGGCATAGGCATTGCCGTTATTGTTCAGAAAGCAGTTGAGAAGCGGCAATCCGACCGTGACGGCTCCGCCATTGAGCATCCCGCGAAGAACACGGCGGCGTGTGAGTGCTGTCATTGCTTGTTGCTCCTCGTTCGTTATTTCGTGGTGCTGGCCGGCGACACGCTGGCTGTCTTCACGGCTGGCGCCTGCGACTTCGGTTCAACGATTTCAGAAAATGCATTGCTGAGCGCGACGGTGCGCATCAAGTCGGGCACGCGATAACCCGCTTCGGCAAAACGCGCGTTGAAGTAATCCAGCATTTCCTTGTCCTCCGGACGAACCGCTCCGCCGGAGCCGTAGCTGTAGACGCGGCGGACCAGACAGGAGGTCAGCCCGGGGTTGTCGTGGAGCACTTTGCCGAGACTCACCACGCCATCGAACGACTTGCCGTCGAGCGTGCCGCTGGCGTCGATCTTGGTGCCCCGCTCCTCTGCGCGGTAACGACCGTTGCTGTCGAAGTTCTCCAGCGCGAGGCCCATCGGATCCGTGATCTTGTGACAACCGGCGCAGACCGGGTTCTGCAGATGAAAGGCAACGCGCTCACGCTGCGTCTTGAACGGCGAGGTCGGATTGTCGAGCGCCGAGAATCGACATTGGGCGGCGGCGGCGGCACCCGCTGGCACAGCAGCAGCTCACGCAGTGCCTTGCCACGCAGGGTTGGCGAAGAGCGCGTGGGATGCGAATGCAGCGCGAGGAAGCTGATCTGGCCCAACAGCCCGGCTCGTGGGCTGTCGGGCGCCTCGGTATAGCGCGTCCAACCTGCAGGTGCGGGCTCACCGTAGACCACGGCGAGCGCCGGCGAGATGAACGTCTCGCGGGTTGTAAAAAGATCGCGGTAGTCGCCGCGCTTGTTGACGAGATGATCGACGACGGTGCGCAAGGTCTGCTCGCGCGCATCCTGCGCCACCTGGCCGGTAAAGTCCGGATAGGTCGCGGCATCCTTGGCGAGCGAATTGAAGTCGTCGAAGCCGAACATGTCGTCGAAGAAAGCGCGTACGCCAGCGTCGAGGCGGCGGCTTGCCAGCATCATGTCGACCACGCGCGCGCGGCCCTGCGGCGTCTGGATCTCGCCGCTCTCGGCAGCCTTCAGCACGTTGTCGTCCGGCACCGCATCCCACAGAAACAGCGACATGCGGGTGGCGAGCGAAAAGGCGTCGAGACGTTGGCGACCCGGCTGTGCCGGATCCGGTTCAGTGGTCTCGGCGATGAACAGCACGTTGGGGCTGACCAGCATGGCCTCGAGCGCAATGCCGATACCGGCGTAGAAATCCTTGAGCTGATCGGCGGACTTGTTGGCCTCGGCGACGAACGCGTCGAGTTCGTCCCGCGTCAACGGACGGCGATTCAGCAGCCGGCCCTTCTCCTTCAGGAACAGAGTGGCGCAGGCCTTGTCCGCCGCTTGTTCGTTGCGGGGTTTACAGGTGATGAGGAAGTCGCGGTACTTCGGATCGATCACCGTGTTGGCGATCGTCACCGCGGCTCGCTGATAGAGCTCGAGCTGCGCGGTGGTCACACCCGTAATCGAAGATCCGAGAGCAAGCAGACCATCGCGACGCTGCGCCGGGGGGAAATGCGGTTCAGGCGCAACGTCGGGGCCGAAAACATAGCGGACGGTATTGAGGTACTGCTCCTCGGTCAGCAAGCGCAGCCGATTCTGGGATCCCGAATCCTGCGGCTCCTGCAAAGGAGCCTGCGCTGCCTGGGCCGAAGCGGGGCTGGCGGCGCTCGGCGCTGCCGTCGAGGTTCCGTAACTCGCCAATGCGAGGGTGCCCAGCAAGCCCAGTGCAGATCCAAACAGGCGCGAGGACCGTCCAACCGGCGGACGCAGTTCACCCAACAACAGACCCATGCAACCCCCTTCTCAAACGTACGCGCTTGAACGAGCACCTCGAAGCTACGTATCGTATGAGGTCATTTGCCAACAGATCACGCGTGCCGCGACGCACCTGCCGTCGCTTCTCGTCAGTCAGACATAGCAAGCCACGTGCCAGTTTCCCGTCGAACGCGGCATGCGGCGTAACACCTTGTCGCAGGGAATCTTTTCGGGCCAGCAATAACCGCCCGCAACACACGGCGGGCGCCGATCAGCGGAAAGTCGCCGATCCGTGTTTTACCATCGGCCGAAACCTGCCGATATCAGGTGTTGCTGTGCGTGCCCGCGTCGCGCCCCGGCCTGATCAGTCCGTACTTGACCATCTTTTCGTTCAACGTGCGCCGCGGAATCCCGAGCACCTCGATGACGGAGCTGATCGAACCGCCGTGGTCCTTCAGCGCGGTTTCGATCAATTGCCGTTCGTAGGCTGCAACCCGATCCGCCAGCGCCGAGCCGACGGCCGTCGGGCTCTGCGTCACCTTGCCCAGGATCTCCGGCACCGTGCGGCCCATCGCCTTCAACCCCAGCGCATAGCGCTCGGCGACGCTTTTCAGTTCCCGCACGTTGCCGGGCCAGCTGTGCGTGAGCAAAGCCTCGACATCGCATGACGACAACGCTCGATGCTGCTGTCCCGCTATCGAGGCTGCGCGCGTCGCGAAATGCTCGAACAACAGCAGAATGTCTCCCTCGCGCGCCTTGAGCGGCGGCAACGGAATTTCGGCGCCTGCCAGTCGATAGTAGAGATCGGGACGGAACCGGCCGAGCCGACCCTGTTCCTCGAGATCGTATTTGGTTGCAGCGACGATCCGCACGTTGACTGCCACGCTCTTGTTCGAACCGACACGCTCGACCACCCGCTCCTGCAGGACGCGCAACAGCTTCGCCTGCAGCGACAGCGGCATGCTTTCGATCTCATCGAGCAGCAGTGTGCCGCCATGCGCGAACTCGAATTTGCCGATCCGCGCGGTGCGCGCTCCGGTGAAGGCGCCCGCCTCGTGACCGAACAGCTCGCTTTCAAACAACTCTTCGGGCACGGCCGCGCAATTGACGGCGACGAAGGGCGCCTTCGCACGCGGACCGAAATCATGCAAAGCGCGGGCGACCACTTCCTTACCCGTGCCGGTCTGCCCCGTAATGATCACGTTGGGATCGTGCAGGCACAGCTCCGCCACCATGTCGCGAACCCGCGTGATCGCAGCCGAAGCGCCGACGATGTGAGCCTGTAATCCATCGTGGGCCGCAACGCGCTTGGACAGCAGCTGCAGCTCCTGTTTCAAACGACGCTGCTCGATCGCCCTCGCAACGACCGCCGACAGGTGTTCAGGCACATACGGCTTCTGCAGAAAATCGTAGGCGCCCTCGCGCATGGCGGCGACCGCGAGCGGCACGTCACCGTGCGCGGTGAGCAGAACGACGGGAATGTCCGGATCGAAACTCTGCAGTTCGCGCATCAGGTCCATGCCCGATTTGCGCGGCATCTTGAAGTCCGTCAGAACCACCTTGGGCGCTCTGCGCCGGATCGCAGCCAGTGCGGCGTCGGCATCCGCAGCCGTCTCGACGCTCAGACCACCCAGTTCGAGCCATTGCGCAATCGAGTGGCGCACCTGTTCTTCATCATCGACGACGAGGACTGTGGGATTCATGTCTGGATTGCAACCGCAGTAGGAGGAGCCAGCGTGCCGGCGAGCGGCAGGACGATACGAAACGTCGTGCCCTGATCCAGGACGCTTTCGAGCGTTATTTCACCGCCCATGTCCTGGATGATTCCGTAGGAGATCGAAAGCCCGAGGCCGAGACCCTGGCCGACGTCCTTGGTGGTGTAGAAAGGATCGAACACGCTGCCCAGGTGTTCGCGGGCAATGCCCCGCCCGGTATCGCTGACCTCGAGACTCGCGCTGTGTTCGCTGCACTCCACCTCGATCGTCAGCTGCCGCTGCGGCCGTTCGCGCATCGCATCGAGCGCATTGGAGATCAGGTTGACGATCACCTGCTCCAGGCGAACCGCATTGCCGATCACGTACACCGGCTGCTCGGGAACCGAGACGTTCAAGGTCACGTCCTGCTCCCCGACGCGATAGCCGACCAGGCTGAGTGCGTAGCGAATCGCGGCGGTAAGGTCCGTGGCCTGCCGGGACGCCGTGTCCTTGCGGGCGAATGTCTTGAGATGCTGGGTCAGCGCACCCATGCGGGTGACGATTGCCGAGACCAGATTTAGATTCGACAGGGCCGAGTCCTTGTCGTTTCTGTCGAGCAGCACGCGCGCACCCGCAATGTAGGTCGTCATCGCGGCCAGCGACTGGTTGATCTCGTGGGCTACGCCCGCCAGCGCCTGCCCCAGGCTCGCCATCTTGGTGGCGTGCGCCAGGTTGTCCTGCGTGCGACGCAGGTCCCGCTCGGTCTTGATTCGTTCATTGATCTGCGCCGACAGCAGCGAGTTCGCCGCAGCCAGCTCAGCCGTGCGTTCGGTCACCCGCTGTTCCAGAACGTGATGCGCATTGAGCTTTGCGCGCACGATATGCCGACGCTGATGGGTGACCAGGTAGATCAGCAGTGCAGCAAGCACCGCCAGCATCACGGCAGCAGCAACCACTGCGGCTTGTTGTTGCACAGACCGCAAAGCAAACAGGACCACCAGCGTCCATCCATGCTTCGGCAACGGCCGACTGAAGACGACGTAGTCATGGCCGGTGCGCTCCTGGGGTTCCTTGACGCGCACGACCTTGAAGCCGTGATCGGTCCGCTCGCCGTCGAACAGAGGATTCAGGTCGATATCCCGACCGTATTGACGCGTATCGCGCAGCAGCCGCAACTGGGATTCCGACAGATGCGAGATGGGCCGGTACTGCCAGTTCTGGCGGCTGGTCAGGAAGATCACGCCGTTGGGATCGAGCATGGCCACCAGGTCGCCGGTGCTCTTCCATTCGTTCTGCAGCGGGTGCAGATCCACTTTCACCACCGCCACGCCCACTCCCGTGCGGGCGTTCTCGTTGGCCGAGTGCCAGAGAAAATAACCGGGCTTGCCGGTGGTCGCACCGACCGCGTAGTAACGGCCTTCGATGCGATTCAGCGCTTCGGTGAAGTACGGGCGAAACGCGTAGTTCTTGCCGACGAAATTGGTGTTGTCCAGATAGTTGCTCGCCGCCAGCGCCACGCCGCTGTGATCGAGCACATAGATGTCGGACGAGCCGGCTCCATCGTTCAGTGACTTCAGGTAGCGGTTGGCGGCCTGCCGTGCCTGCGGCGAATCGGGATTCTCGTAGACGCCCAGGATTGGCGTGGCCTGGGCCAGCACCGTGGGGAGGTAGCGGAATCGCTCGATCGTGGCGTCGAGCGTGAGCTGAAGCAGCGACAGCCGGTCGTTCGCCACACGCTGCAAGCTGCCGAAGCCGGAGCGCAGCGCCAGCTCGTAGGCTACCCATCCGGAACCGGCGATCATCGCCGCGATCAGCATGGCCACCGCTGTGCGGCGAACGCGAAGGGACTGCAAAGTCTTGGCCGCGGACTTCATGAGCGAGGATCGTGCGGATCTGCGCGGCTAGCTGCCCGTCCACTGTGATGCTTGCGCCGGTCCCTTCTGGCAATGCGCGCAGCGATCTGCAGGTGCGTCAGCGTCAATCATGCCGATTCATGGCGGATGCCCTCTTGGTGTCGCGCATGAGCAGGTAGACCACGAGCGACGTCGCGATGCAGCCGGTCAGGTAGTAGTAGAACCAGTTCTCGTGACCGATTGATTTGAACCACAGCGCAATGGACTCGGCGGTACCGCCGAATATCGACACCGTGATTGCATACGGAAGTCCGACCCCAGTTGCACGGACCCGGGTGGGGAATAGCTCTGCTTTCACCACCGCATTTATCGAGGTGTAGCCTGACACGATTATCCACGCGACAGCAATCAGGCAGAATGCCTGAAGTGGACCCTGGGCAGCCTGCAATGACGTCAGCAGGGGAATGGTGAACAAGGTGCCGGCAACGCCGAAGCCGATCAGCAGCCACTTGCGGCCGATCTTGTCGGAAATTGCCCCATAGAGCGGTTGCAACAACATGGCGAACAGCAACGAGCCGGCCGTCACCATGGTCGTCTGATCGTCCGTGAGATCGACCGAGAGCTTCAGGAACTTCTGCATGTAGGTGGTGTACGTGTAGAACGCCGCGGTGCCGCCCATGGTCAGGCCGACGACGAGCATCACCTCGCGCGGATATTTCATCAGCGCCTTGGCCGAGCTTTCACGCGGAGCGGATTTCTTGGCATCGACGAACGCGTCGGTCTCCTGCAGGTCGCGACGCATGACGGCCGCAACGACCGCAAGGCAGGCGCCGATCACGAAAGGAATGCGCCAGCCCCAATCCATCAACTGTTCATGTGTCAGGAACACCTTCTGCAGCAACAGCAACACCATGATGGCCAGCAACTGGCCACCGATGAGCGTCACGTATTGGAAGCTGGAAAAGAAGCCACGATGCCTCTCGTGCGCGATTTCGCTCAGATAGGTCGCGCTGGTGCCATATTCGCCGCCCAGGCTCAGTCCCTGAATCAGACGCGCAATGAACAGTATCGCCGGCGCTGCGATGCCAATCGTGTCGTAGGTCGGCGTTACGGCGATCATCAACGAACCGAAACACATCAACAGCACCGACAGCGTCAGCGCCACGCGCCTGCCATAGTGATCGGCAAGATGCCCGAACAGCAGACCGCCGAGCGGCCGGACGATGAAACCGAACGCGAACAGCAGCGCAGCGCTCAGCTGCTGAACCACGACGTCTTCGCCCGGGAAGAACAGGTGCGCAAAGTACAGCGCGAAGGCTGCATAGGCGTAAAAGTCGTACCACTCGACCAGATTGCCTATCGAGCCGATGAAGATCGCCTTGATGCGCCGGCGCATGTCCGCGGCATCCAGGGGCGCACTTTCCACCGCTGTCGCAATGTCAGCACCGACTGCCAGCTCACTTTGTCCCATATTTTTCCGATACCTTCTCGGGCTGATGACCGTTCGTCTGCGTTCGGCTAGCGAGGTTGCAATCCCCATGCCACGCACGTGGAGGCCGGACGCCGCAGCCCGGACGACTGGAATAGTTGAATACCCCCACCTTCCTGGGAAGGGAATGCGCTGGTGATCGGCAAAATCTTGCCGATCGGCGCAGTCGCATCGGCGGAAAGCGGCCTATTTGCGACCCTCAAGGGCGACTCGCCGCAGAATCTGCCGCAGACGACCGACGACCGGCCAACCGGCACGCAACTCGCAAGCACATTGACGCGCGAGTACCCGGCACGGCCCACTTGACCGCAGGGCGCCTGACGGGAAACCGATCAAAAACCTGTTGCAAGGAAAAAAAGAACTCCATGAAAAAGATCTACAGCTTCTGGGGCGTCCCTTTGGCCGCCCTGTGCATCGCCGCCGCCGCGCCGGCCGCCGCCGAGGAAAAGGGCGGCCTGGACCTGACCGGCCCGTATGACGTGGTCATCGGCTGGTTCAAGCCGGGCATCGACGGCTGGAATCAGCGCGTCGTGTCCGTGAATGCCGAAGACCCGAACCGCGTCTTCATTGGCGCCGTCGACCGCAACGATACCCGCGAAGGCCATCCGATGCTGTCCGCCGACGGCAAGGTGATGAAGGAAAAGACCACCGTCGTCCGCGACAACAACAACTTCGACAAGGGCGACGTCAACAACATCATGGTTCTCAATGCCAATGGCGAGATCATCGAGAACTGGTCGCAGTGGAACAGCGAAATTTCAATCGCGCATCACATCATCATCGATCCGTACGATCCCGCGCACGCCGTGTGGGTCGTCGACCGTTTCAATCACCGCATCCTGAAGTTCAGCAACGACGGCAAGCAGTTGCTGCTCAAGGTCGGCGAGAAAGGCGTTCCCGGGAATGACGAAAATCACTTCCATGATCCCGCCAGCCTCGCCTTCCTGCCGGATGGCTCATTCTACGTCGCGGACGGCTACACCAATTCGCGCGTCGTGAAGTTCGACAAGAACGGCAAGTACCTGATGTCGTGGGGCTCAAAGGGTTCGGGCCCCGGCCAGTTCATCCTGGTCCACTCCGTGGCTGTCGACGCCAACCGCGTCTATGTAGCCGATCGCAACAACAATCGCATCCAGATCTTCGATCACAACGGCAAGTACCTCGACGAGTGGCCTGGCACGGCGCGCGTGACTCGCGTCATCACAACGGAAGATAAACGCGTATGCGTGGCCGCGACGCAGTATGGCCGCTTTGCCTGTTATGACCTCAACGGCAAGCTGATGTCGCAGTGGGGCACGCTCGGTAGCGAGCCGGGCGTCACCGACAACGCGCACCAGATCGACGTCGATAACGAAGGCAACTTCTATGTCGCCGATGCCAACAACAATCGGGTGCAGAAGTTTGTGCCAAAGAAGAATGCCAGCAAGGGACAGCTCATTGGCCGGGAGCTTGTGCTGAGGAAGTGATTGCGGCGGCGATTGCGGAAAAGAAGGCGGAGGTGGACGTTGGTTCGCCTCCGCCTTTCTTTTGGGCGGGCCTGGCCCTCGCGTGCTTCGAGTATCTCCCGCAGGTCAACCGCACTTCGCACGATTGCGCCGCTTCGTTGACACTCGTGGCTGGTTGCGTCGAAACTTGCCGCCAAGCCGCACACAAGAATTACGAACCAGGATGGCTACCATGCGCCAGCCGCGTTTCATGCTGACCGGCCTAGCTGTGTCTGTATTGATTCTGTCGATATTGGCCGCGCCGGCCCCAGCCGCGGACCAACCCGCCAAGACGTCGGCCAGACTGATCCCGATCGAGTACTTCACGAAATACGACGCAATCGGCGCAATCAAGATCTCTCCAGACGGCGAACACGTTGCCGTGATGACGGGCAAGTACGGTCGCTCGGCGATCGCTTTCCTTCATCGTACGAGCAAGAAGACTGTCGGAGGCGTGCGCAGCGCGGATGGATTCGAGATCGACGACTTCCATTGGGTTTCGAACACCCGGGTGATCTACACGATCGCCGAGAAACAACCCGGCAGAATACGCCCGGTCTCCACTGGCGAGATCCTGGCCGCCGATATCGATGGGCGCAACCAGCGATTCCTCTACGGGTATCGCGCGGGCGAGATCACTGGAACCCACATCAAGGGGCGCCAATCAAGCTATGCGACACCGGAAGTGATCACCACCCTGAGAAACGACGACAAGCACATCGTGATCGCCGAGTATCCCTGGCGTGAGAGAGCCCGCGCCTGGTATTTCGATCCGGACGCAAAACCCGACATATCGCTGCTCGATGTGTACTCCGGCAAGAAGCAGGTGCTCGACCATGCTCCGTTGTCAGGAGCCACTGTGCTGGTGGACCGCGACGAGCGGGTGCGTTTCGCCATGGGTCGTAATGCAGCATTGGACGAGGCCGTGAGCTGGAAGCCGCAGCCCGATTCGGACTGGACCGCGTTCGAGCTTCCCGGCTTTCGCGAAGAGAGCATCATCCCCCGCATCTTCGGCAGCGACAATCAGTCGGTCCTGTTCACCGGCGTGCGCTCAGGCGAAACGCTGAGCGCGCTATACCGACTGGATCTCAAGACCCGGGAAGTGACCCGCCTGCACGCATTCGACAACAGCGGTATCAGCGACCTGGTGCTGGACTTCGCACAGAAGGAAGCGGTAGGGGTTTTCGGCTATGCCGACAAGCCGCTTTACCACTGGCTCGACGCCAATGATCGTACGACCCGTCTTTACGCGGCGCTGTACAAGGCGTTTCCAGGCCAGAACGTGCAGGTCACCAGCACCACGGATGACGGGCACTTTGCCATCGTGTTCGTCGCTTCGGACGTGAATCCCGGCGACTACTATGTATTCGATACCAAGACGATGGCTGCCGACTTCCTGCAGCCTTCCATGTCCTGGATCGACCCGCACAAGATGCGTCCGCGCGAATCCTTTGCGATGCAGGCGCGCGACGGCCTGGGTCTGCACGGCTACGTCACGCGACCGAGTGGCGACGGACCTCACCCGCTCATCGTCCTGCCGCATGGCGGCCCCCACGGCGTCCGCGACATCTGGGAATTCGATTGGGAAGCACAGCTACTTGCGAGCCGCGGCTATGCAGTGCTGCAACTGAACTATCGCGGCAGCGGTGGCTATGGCGTGGAGTTTCAGAGCGCCGGCTACCGTCAATGGGGCAAGAGCATGCAGGACGACCTGACCGATGCGACCCATTGGGCGATCGAACAGAAGATCGCGCAACCCGACCGAATCTGCATCTATGGCGCGAGCTACGGAGGCTACGCCGCACTGATGGGCGTCATTCGCGAGCCGAAGCTGTACCGGTGCGCGATCGGCTACGCCGGCATATACGATCTGGAATTGATGCTGTCTTCCGCCGATATCCCCACTTCGCGCAGCGGGCGCGACTATCTCCAGTTGGCGCTCGGCGACGACCGCGAGGACCTGCACTCGCGTTCGCCTGTCTACAACGCGAACAAGATCGAGGTCCCGGTCCTGCTGATCCACGGCAAAGCAGACTGGCGCGCCGACTTCGAACAAGCCACACGCATGAAGACAGCGCTCGAGAAGAGTCAGAAGCAATACGAGTGGATGGCGCTGCGCGGCGAAGGCCACGGAGTGTACGACGAAGAAACACGGCGTGACGTCTACGAACACATTCTCGACTTCCTCGGTCGCAACTTGGGCAGCCAGAACTAGATACCGGGCTCAAGCCGGAAAAGTGCTGTCCCTGAGCGCCACCGCCTTCACCATCTCCTGCGGTTCCGG
>Ga0182747_1000525_pt1 | contig 36308 bp, 30 predicted proteins | sample eDN3rd30CBELigBY_FD_128526 | JGI IMG/M metagenome (GOLD analysis project Ga0182747, IMG submission 128526) | Enriched backyard soil microbial communities from Emeryville, California, USA - eDNA 3rd pass 30_C BE-Lig BY (version 2) (version 2) | ecosystem: Environmental > Terrestrial > Soil >... | reverse complement strand
GAAAAGACCCCCGAATCCAGCCGGATTCAGGGGTTTTCTCGTGTGGTCTCGCCGGTCGTTGCGCGGCTACTTCTTGCCGCCGAGCAGGCCACCGAGGATGTCGCCGATGGCGCCGCCGGTCTTGCCGCCGATCATGTTGCCCAGGATGCTGCCCATCGACTGGTTCTTGGCGCCGCCACCGGAGGCCATGCCGCCCAGGATGCCGCCGAGGACGTCCCCGAGGCCGCCGCCGCCAGAGGCCTGCTGCTGGGCCGGCTCGGCCTTCTGGCCGCTCAGTTGCTTGCCGATGTAGGCGAGCACGATCGGCGCGAGGATCGGGAGCAGCCGCTGCAGCAGGTCGTTGTTGCCGGCGCCGGCGCCCGACAGCGCCGAGGCGACCTGGCTGGTGTCGTTGCCGCCGAAGATGGTCGAGATCAGCTGTTGACCCTCGGCCTGGTTGGCGCCGAGCGCATTGTCCAGCAGCCCCTGGGCCGCGAAAGTGTTGGCCGTGCTGGCGATGTTGTCGGCCTGGCCCGGATCCTGAGCGTTGTGGCTGAGCCCGCTGACCAGCACGGGAACCAGCGTGCGGATGGTGCTGTCCACTTCGCCCGAGTCGGCACCGAGTTGGTTGGCGATGTCCTGGATGGGAATCTGCGCGAAGAGATCGTCGAGGCCGGCCATGAGTTCGTCCACCTTCGTTGCTCGGGTGCTGCAGGGACAACGGTCGAAAATGACACTAGCCCAAAGTGCAGCCACCAGCACCGGTCGTTTCCGGCCCGGTCAGCTCAGCCGGGACACCTCCAACGTCACCCCCGCCGCGGGCAGTCTGGTCAGCAGCGCATCGCCCATCGCGGCCGCCGGGGTCAGCACTCCGTACCGGTCGGGCAAGGAATCGCGGTCCAGCGCCAGCGCCAGCGCGCTCTCGGCCAGCAGCACCGCGGTGGCCTGGTAGCCGGGGTCGCCCTGCTGTGCGATCACCGCCCGGTAGCGCGCTCCGGTGCTGGTGGTGGTGTAGGTCTCCAGGCGGTAGTAGCCGTTTTCGCGCGTGCTCCGGCTGGGACCGGTTCCCGGCTTGGGCAACACCCGCTCGAGCCACGCGGCCGGCAGCAGCCGGAAGAGGTGGCCGCCGACTCCGAAGGTCAGCTTGCCCAGCGCGGTCGCGATCACCGACAGCGCGGGTGCCGCGACCGACGAACCGACACTCATATGTTCGGCGTAGCGGAAGCGGCGTCCGTAGGCCCAGTCCAGCAACCCATTGCTACGCCGCACGATGCGGGTGTTGTAGGGCGCCATGGCGAAGCCGGCGGTCCAGATACCGTCCAGTTCCGGCGCGATGTCACGGCCCCGGCGCCAGATCAGGTCGGGTTCGGGGCCCAGCCGGGGTTCCGCGGACCGGTCGACGCTGAGCGTATGGGTGTCGAACAGCTGGCGCCGGGCCTCCGGGTCGCTGGAGACGGCGCTCAGTACCTCGACCATCGAGGCGAGGGTGCCGCCGGACACCCCACCGGAGAAGCCCCGCACGACGAGGTCGGTGCCGAGCAGATCCCCGGTGCCCTCGTCTCGGGCCGTCCGGTAAAGCGCGTAGACGCTCATATCCGACGGAATGGCGTCGAAGCCGCAGGCGTGCACGATGCGGGCGCGGTTGTCCGCGGCCTGCTTGTGGTAGAGGTCGATGCTCTCCCGCACGAACGTCGCCTCGCCGGTCAGGTCGACGTAATCGGTGCCCGCGGCCGCGCATGCCGCAACCAGCGGCATTCCGTAGCGGGTGTAGGGACCCACGGTGGTGATCACCACCCGGGTGCGCGCCGCCATCGCCTCCAGCGTCGCGGGGTCTTCGGCGTCGGCGACCACGATCGGCCAGTCCTGCGCCGCCGCACCGAGCTCGTCGCGAACCGCGCTCAACCGTTCCTCGGAACGCCCCGCCAACCCGATTCGGGCAGCGCCACCGGCGCGGGACAGGTATTCGGCGGTCAGCTTCCCGGCAAAACCGGTTGCTCCGTAGAGAACGATGTCGAGCTCGCGCGGCGTGTCTGGCACGAAAGCGACGTTACTCGCCGGCCGTAGCCGGCTCCTACGGCGACGGCGCCGGGGGTGCTATCCCCCGGCGCCGTCGACAGCACTGTGCAGATGTTCAGCCGCGACGGCCGCACACCGGCCACGCGCCGATGCCCTGGGTGCGCAGCACGTTCTCGGCCACCCGGATCTGCTCGGCGCGGCTGGCGTTGTGCGGCAGACCGCTGCCGCCGTTGGCACGCCAGGTGCCCGCGTTGAACTGCAGGCCGCCGTAGTAGCCGTTTCCGGTGTTGATCGACCAGTTACCGCCGGACTCGCAGGCTGCGATGGCGTCCCAGTTGACGCTGTCCGCCTTGGCGGTGGCCTCGGACAGGGCAACCGCTCCGGTGATCAGGGCGCCGGCGATCGCGGCCAGGGTGAGGGGCTTCCGGACGTTCTTCAACATCGTTCCTTTCGCAGTGCGCGCGCCGAAGTACAAGTGGGTTGGCATGCCTGGCTCTGCAGGCGGGGAGTGGTGGTCTTCGAGACGTGCCATCTCGGTCAGGCACGACAGCGGGGGCAGGGTCTGCCCGCCGGGATGACACCCGGCACCGCGGAAGCATTCATTGGGGCCGCCCGCGGCCCCGCTCACACGCGGTTCCGTGGATTCAATTTGTTTGCCCGCTATTCGGGCGAGGGGAAACTTACGAAACGTTGCGGCGACAAGTCCAACCGCTAAACGTGGTATTTCGGGCAGATCACGAAACCATCACAGCTGTGGATCGAATGGTCACAGCAGGTCAACAATAATTTTTCGCGCCGCAACCCGTTAATCCGGCGGCGAATATTCGTGAGTCAGATCACGGCTATTTTGTGGGCTGGGCCACGCCGAAACGGGCTGGTTCCGTGCCCGGAGCGGGCCGTCACGTGGCTGGTTCGACGCGCCAAACCCGCCCCATGCGCATCATCTGTCCCATAAATTGCTGGTCACGGGCGTTTCTGCCGTGCGGTCGCCGGCCGGCAACACCGCACCGACGGTAGGCGCCATGAGGGTCGTGGGGTTCGATAATTCGCCGCGCGGCGCAGATTTCTCCGCCCGGTAGGCACAAATTCACCGGGACCTTGGAGCACCATTTACCGCCGATCTACGGCGCCGGCCGCCACCCGGCTCTTGAAAGGTGAACAGCCCTCGGCCACAAGGACTTTCGCTGCGCAACGGTCCGTCGGCACACAGCTCCGTGAGCCGCCGGCACGATCGCAATAATGTTTGTATTTCACCGAGATAACGAAAAGTGTTGGTTACGCCTCACATGGCGCCGCAGAATCCATTCTGGAAGTCGTCGAGCAGTATTTGCTGTTGCGAGGTCAGAACGCGGCGCTTCGGCGGTGCGCTCAGGCCAGCCCGGCCAGGTCGTCGGGTGAGTTGAGGTTGGCCAGCGGGGACGCATCGGCCACCACGATCCGTTGGACGACGACCATGCCGACCAGCGCACCCACCCGCCGTTCCCCGGCGGCGACGATCGCGTCGACGGTGTCGGCCAGCGCCGTGCGGTAGACCCCGGCCAGATAGTGATCCCGCTCTGCTCTCGGCAGCACGATGTCGGCCACGGCGGCGCCCGCCTCCGGAGTGGAGTCCGCCAGCCGGCCGATCAACTCGGGGGTCAGAAACGGCATGTCGACCGCGCAGACGAAGGCGCGTTCCGCACCGGCGCGCGCCGCGGCACGCAGCCCGAGCCCCACGGCGGGCAGCGGGCCCATTCCGGGTGCTTCGTCACGAAGCACGAGCGCGGAAAGAGCGGGCAGCGCCTGCTCCTGGGCGGCCACCACGAAGACCGGATCGCAGCGCTGGGAGACGACCGACACCAGGTGCTCCACCAGGGTCCGGCCCTCGAATCGCCCGGGCACGGTCAGCGTCGCCTTGTCCCGGCCCATCCGGCGCGATGCGCCGCCGGCCAATACGACCCCGGCCAGCCGGCCGGTCATGACGTCAGGCTCGCCTTAATCCACGGTCCAGGTGTCGCGGCCACGCAGCAGCGCCTGGAGGGCGGCCGTGTCGTGCGCGCTTGCCTGCCGGGCTTCGGCGACCTGCGCGCGAGCCAGGTCGTCGTAGGTCGGCTTGGTCACCTTGCGGAAGATCCCCATCGGGAAGTGCGACAGGTCCTGCTCGGAGAGCCGCGACAGCGCGAACGCGTAGGAGGAATCGGCCAGGGTGGCGTCGTGCACAACGATCTGGTCGGCCGATACGTTGGCGGTCTTGGCGACCTCCAGCCCGTAGCCGGTCTTGATCACGCAGTACTCGCCCTCGGCGCCGAAGACGATCCGCTCGCCCTGCCGGAGGTTGATGATGCGGTTCTCGGCACCTTCCTTGCGCAGCAGATCGAAGGAGCCGTCGTTGAAGACCGGGCAGTCCTGCAGGATCTCCACCAGCGCCGACCCGCGGTGCTCCATCGCCCCGCGCAGCACCTCGGTGAGGCCCTTGCGGTCGGAGTCCAGGGCGCGCCCGACGAACGTGGCCTCGGCGCCGATCGCCAGCGAGACGGGGTTGAACGGATTGTCCAGCGAACCGTACGGGGTCGACTTGGTGATCTTGCCGGTCTCCGACGTCGGCGAGTACTGGCCCTTGGTCAGACCGTAAATCCGGTTGTTGAACAACAAGATGGTGAGGTTGACGTTGCGGCGCAGGGTGTGGATCAGGTGGTTGCCGCCGATCGACAGGGCGTCACCGTCACCGGTGATGAGGAACACCGACAGGTCCTCGCGGGCGGTCGCAAGCCCGGTGGCGAACGTCGGGCCGCGGCCGTGGATCGAGTGCACCCCGTAGGTGTTCATGTAGTACGGGAAGCGGCTGGAGCAGCCGATACCGCTGACGAACACCACGTTCTCGCGGCGCGCCCCCAGCTCGGGCAGGAAGTTGCGCATCGTATTGAGGATGGCGTAGTCGCCACACCCGGGGCACCAGCGCACCTCCTGGTCGGAGGTGAAATCCTTGGACTTCTGCGGCTCGTCGGTGGTGGGCACTCCGCTCAGGGCGGTCAGCCCCAGCTCGGTACCGACCAGAGACTCGGTCGTCAGATCTGCGGTCATGAGTTCGCTCCTGCTGTACCCGCAATGGTGACCGCCGCGGCCTTGGCCAGCGACGCCTTCTCGTTCTCGCGCGCGGCCAGCGTCCCCGCCAGCGCGTCGTCGATGATCCCCTCCACCTCGTCGGCGAGGAACGCCTTTCCGGCCACCTTGGTCACCGACTGGATGTCGACCAGGTAGCGGCCGCGCAGCAGCAGCGCCAGCTGGCCCAGGTTCATCTCCGGCAGCACCACCTTCGGGTAGCGCCGCAGCACCTCGCCCAGGTTGGCCGGCAGCGGGTTGAGGTAGCGCAGGTGCGCCTGCGCCACCTTGACGCCGCCGCGCCGGACCCGCCGGCACGCCTCGGCGATCGGCCCGTAGGAACTGCCCCAGCCCAGCAGCAGCAGCTCCGCGTCACCGGTCGGATCGTCGACGACCAGGTCGGGGATCTTGATGCCGTCGATCTTGGCCTGACGCAACCGCACCATCAGGTCGTGGTTGGCCGGCTCGTAGGAGATCTCCCCGGATCCGTTGGCCTTCTCCAGCCCACCGATCCGGTGCTCGAGCCCCGGGGTGCCTGGAATGGCGAACTGCCGGGCCAGGGTCTCGGGGTCACGGGCGTAGGGCTGGAAGGGTTCGCCGGCCTTGGCCAGGTTGCGCTCGATGGGCTCCATCGAGGCGACGTCGGGGATGCGCCACGGCTCGGACCCGTTGGCGATCGCCCCGTCGGACAGCAGCACCACCGGCGTGCGGTAGGCCAGCGCGATCCGGACGGCCTCGATGGCGGCCTCGAAGCAGTCCGACGGCGTGCACGGCGCCAGCACCGCGACCGGCGACTCACCGTTGCGGCCGTACAACGCCTGCAGCAGATCCGCCTGCTCGGTCTTGGTCGGCAGGCCGGTCGACGGGCCGCCACGCTGAACATCGATCAACAGCAGCGGCAGCTCGGTCATCACGGCCAAGCCCAGCGCTTCGGCCTTGAGCGCCAAGCCCGGGCCGGAGGTGCTGGTGACGCCCAGCGCGCCACCGTAGGAGGCGCCGATCGCCGCACCGATCCCGGCGATCTCGTCCTCGGCCTGGAAGGTCAGCACGTTGAAGTTCTTGTGCTTGGACAGCTCGTGCAGGATGTCCGAGGCCGGGGTGATCGGGTAGGTCCCCAGCACCACCTGGGTGTCGGCCAACTGGCCGGCGGTGATGACGCCATAGGCGAGAGCGGTGTTGCCCGAGATCTGGCGGTACTCGCCCGCCGGCAGCTTGGCCGGTGAGATCTCGTAGGTGGTGCCGAACGCCTCGGTGGTCTCGCCGTAGTTCCAGCCCGCCTTGAGCGCCAGCACGTTGGCCTCGGCGACGTCAGGCTTCTTGGCGAACTTCTCCCGGATGAAGCGTTCGCTGCTCGACAGCTCCCGGCCGTACATCCAGGACAGCAGGCCCAGGGCGAACATGTTCTTGGCGCGCGCGCCGTCCTTCTTGGTCGCGCCGATCACCTCGACCGCGCCCAGCGTCAGGGAGGTCATCGCGACCGGGACCACGACGTAGTCGGAGAGCTCGTTGGTCTCCAGAGGGCTGGCCTCGTAACCGATCTTGGCCAGGTTGCGCTTGGTGAACTCGTCGGAGTTGACGATCACCATCCCGCCGCGGGGCAGGTCGCCGATGTTGGCCTTCAGGGCCGCGGGATTCATCGCCACCAGCACGTCGGGGCGGTCACCGGCGGTCAGGATGTCGAAGTCGGCGATCTGGATCTGGAACGACGACACGCCCGGCAGGGTGCCCTGGGGGGCGCGGATCTCGGCGGGGTAGTTCGGCTGGGTGGCCAGGTCATTGCCGAACAGCGCTGCCTCGGAGGTGAAGCGATCACCGGTGAGCTGCATGCCGTCACCGGAGTCCCCGGCGAAACGGATCACGACTTTCTCGAGTTTTTGGCGCCCGGGCGCCGACCCGGCTCCGTTACCGCTCGGACCCACGGCCCCCGCCTTCCATCACTGTCTGCCCGGGCCCGCACAGCGCGACTGGCGCACCCATACTTTTTTCTGTCACTGGCGGTACCGATTATTGCACCGTTCTTAGAGACGATTCGACGCCACACCGTCTCGAAACCCCACCGACTTATTGTCAAACCCCGACGTCACGGCGGGGTTCTCGGACCACATGCTACCGAAATGTGGTTTTGGTCACGTTTGCCGGCCGCGCAACATTAAGAAAGTTTCGCTACCGGTGAGTAACCTTCGGTGGCGTGGCAGGGCGCCCCGGGGATCAGGCGCTCTTGTCGCGCCGCTCGGCGCGCGAGGTCTTGCGCGGCACGATGGTCGGCAACACGTTGTCCTGCACCGTTTCCTTGGTCACCACGACCTTGGCGACGTCGTTGCGGCTGGGGATGTCGTACATCACCGGCAGCAAGACTTCTTCCATGATCGCCCGCAGGCCGCGGGCCCCGGTGCCACGGTGGATGGCCTGATCGGCGATCGCCTCCAGCGCGTCCTGGGTGAACTCCAGTTCCACCCCGTCCATCTCGAACAGCCGGGTGTACTGCTTGACCAGAGCGTTCTTGGGCTCCGAGAGGATCTTGACCAACGACTCCATGTCCAGGTTGGTCACCGAGGCCACCACCGGCAACCGGCCGATGAACTCCGGGATCAATCCGAACTTTATCAGGTCTTCGGGCATCACCTCGGCGAAGTGATCGACGGTGTCGACCTCCGCCTTGGACCGGACCTCGGCACCAAAACCCAAGCCACGCTTGCCGACCCGGTCGGAGACGATCTTCTCCAGTCCGGCGAATGCCCCGGCCACGATGAACAACACGTTGGTGGTGTCGATCTGGATGAACTCCTGGTGCGGATGTTTGCGCCCGCCCTGCGGCGGAACCGAGGCCTGGGTGCCCTCCAGGATCTTCAGCAGCGCCTGCTGCACGCCCTCGCCGGAGACGTCGCGGGTGATCGACGGGTTCTCGCTCTTGCGGGCGATCTTGTCGACCTCGTCGATGTAGACGATCCCGGTCTCGGCCCGCTTGACGTCATAGTCGGCGGCCTGAATCAGCTTGAGCAGAATGTTCTCCACGTCCTCGCCGACGTAGCCCGCCTCGGTCAGCGCGGTGGCGTCGGCGATCGCGAACGGCACGTTGAGCATCTTGGCCAGGGTCTGGGCCAGGTAGGTCTTGCCGCAGCCGGTGGGGCCGAGCATCAAGATGTTGGACTTGGTCAGCTCTACCGGTTCACCGGAGCGGGAATCGCGGCTCTTCTCGCCGGCCTGGATGCGCTTGTAGTGGTTGTAGACGGCCACCGCCAGCGTGCGCTTGGCCGTGTCCTGCCCGATGACGTAGCCCTCGAGGAAGTCCCGGATCTCAGCGGGCTTGGGCAGCTCGTCGAGCTTGACGTCGTCGGCGTCGGCCAGTTCCTCTTCGATGATCTCGTTGCACAGGTCGATGCACTCATCGCAGATGTAGACGCCGGGACCCGCGATGAGCTTCTTGACCTGCTTCTGGCTCTTCCCGCAGAACGAACATTTCAGCAAGTCACCGCCGTCTCCGATGCGCGCCATGGTGCGTTAGGACCTACTTCCTGTTCGCCGTTCATCGTCGGGGTATCGGTGTCTGCCCCGACGCTACCCGCTCATTCCGGTGCGAGGCGACCGATAAGGCCGAATCGCGTCGTTGGTATTCGTTTCTGGGCCTGTATGTCTGCCCCAAGAAGATATCGCCCGTGTCGCTATACCCCGCGTGTGACGCGCTGGCGTGGCGTGAGCGTGTCGTCGGCGTTACCCGGCCGTGAGACGGCCGGAGCCCAGCAGCCCTACAGTGGCGAACGTGGGGTTCGCCGTGCCCGACGATACCGTGCTCGTAGCCGATGGCGGGCTGGCCACCGAACTGGAAGCCCGCGGCGCCGACTTGTCCGATCCGCTGTGGTCGGCCCGGCTGCTCGTCGAGCACCCCGAAGAGATTGCGGCCGTTCACGCCGCTTTCTTCGCCGCGGGCGCCCAGATCGCGACCACCGCCAGCTATCAGGCGAGCTTCGACGGGTTCGCCGCCCGCGGAATCGACCGACGCGCGGCCGACGGGCTGTTGCGCCGCAGCGTGAGCCTGGCGCGCCAGGCTTGTGGCGACGCGCCGTCCCGCTGGGTGGCGGCGTCGGTCGGACCGTACGGCGCTGCGCGTGCTGACGGATCGGAATACGTTGGCCGGTACGGCCTTTCGATTGCACAGTTGTCGTCTTGGCACCGACCGCGGCTGGAGGTTCTGGCCGGTGCCGGCGCCGATCTGCTCGCGCTGGAGACCGTGCCGGACCTCGACGAGGCGGCGGCCCTGGTGGGCCTGGTCCAGGAGGCGAATGTGCCGGCGTGGCTCAGCTACACGATTGACGGCACGGCGACCCGCGCCGGGCAGCCACTCGCCGAGGCCTTCGCGGTGGCCGCCGGGGTGCCGCAGATCGCCGCTGTGGGAGTGAACTGCTGTGCGCCGGACGACGTTCTACCGGCGATCGAAATTGCCGCCGAGGTCACCGGCAAGCCGGTGGTCGCCTACCCCAACAGCGGGGAAAGCTGGTCCGCCGGGGGCTGGGCGGGGCCGGCGCGCTTCTCCCCCGAGTTGGTACCGCGGTGGGTGGCCGCCGGTGCCCGCATCGTCGGTGGCTGTTGCCGAGTGCGCCCGGCCGACATCGCGGCGATGGCAGCCGCATTACGACGAACGTGCACTCAGCGCGAAAATCCAGCGGCCGGAAATTCGCGCTGAGTGCACGCTCGGTGTGGAGAAAACTAGGCGGTCTGGGCCGACAGCTTGCGGTACTCCAGCACGGTGTCGATGATCCCGTACTCCTTGGCCTCGGCCGCGGTGAGGATCTTGTCGCGGTCGGTGTCCTTGCGGATCACGTCGGGGTCCTTGCCGGTGTGACGGGCCAGGGTGGACTCCATCAGGGTCCGCATCCGCTCGATCTCGGCGGCCTGGATCTCCAGGTCGGAGAACTGTCCCTGGATCACCCCGGACAGCGAAGGCTGGTGGATCAGCACCCGGGCGTTGGGCAGCGCCATCCGCTTGCCCGGCGTGCCCGCGGCCAGCAGCACCGCGGCGGCCGACGCGGCCTGCCCCAGGCACACGGTCTGGATGTCGGCACGCACGTACTGCATGGTGTCGTAGATCGCCATCAGCGAGGTGAAGGAGCCGCCCGGGGAGTTGATGTACATGGTGATGTCGCGGTCCGGATCCAGCGACTCGAGCACCAGCAGCTGGGCCATGATGTCGTTGGCCGACGCGTCGTCGACCTGCACGCCGAGGAAGATGATGCGCTCCTCGAACAGCTTGTTGTAGGGGTTGGACTCCTTGACGCCCCAGCTGGAGTGCTCGACGAACGACGGCAGGATGTAGCGCGCCTGCGGCTGGATTGCTCGCAAGGTTTCAGGGTTCATTTTGCGGCTCCGTTGGTGTGGGCGCGGGTAATGATGTGGTCGACGAAGCCGTATTCCAGGGCTTCCTGGGCGGTGAACCAACGGTCGCGGTCGGAGTCGGCCTCGATCCGCTCGATCGGTTGACCGGTGAACTCGGCGTTGAGCCGGAACATCTCCTTCTTGATGACCGCGAACTGTTCGGCCTGGATCGCGATGTCGGCGGCGCTGCCGGTCACCCCGCCCAGCGGCTGGTGCATCAGGATCCGGGCGTGCGGCAGCGCGTAGCGCTTGCCCTTGGTGCCCGCGGCGAGCAGGAACTCACCCATCGAGGCGGCCATGCCCATCGCGTAGGTGGCGACGTCACACGGCGCCAGCACCATGGTGTCGTAGATCGCCATCCCGGCGCTGATCGAACCGCCCGGGGAGTTGATGTACAGCGAGATGTCCTTGGTGGGGTCCTCGGCTGCCAGCAGCAGGATCTGGGCGCACAACCGGTTGGCGATGTCGTCGTCCACCTGCGACCCCAGGAAGATGATGCGTTCTCGCAGCAGCCGCTCGTATACCGAGTCGACGAGATTCAGACCGGGCTGGCTCACAGTGGGATACCTGCTTTCTCGAGATTCAGATGCCGAGACCTGTTTATGACCCTAACCAAACCGCGGCTCCGAGGACGGCCCGAACCGCCCTCGTTCGCTCACAGCGTCACTCGTCGGGTGTCGCCTCGGTGTCGGGAGCCTCCTCAGCGGCGTCGACGACAGCCTCGGCGGACTCCTCGGCGACAGCCTCGGCGGACTCCTCGGCGGCCGCGCTGCTCCCGAAGAACTCGGCGGTGTCGATTTCGTTGCCGTCGGTGTCGCTGACCGAGGCGGCACGCACCGCCGCAGCCAGCGCCATGCCCCGACGCACGTCGGCGAAGACCGCGGGCAACTGGTTGTTCTGCTGCAGGAACTGCATCAGCTGCTGCGGCGCGACACCGTACTGACGCGACATCAGCACCAGGTGCTGGGTGAGGTCGTTCTGGCCCACCTGGATCTCGAGCTTGTCGCCGAGCGCGTCGAGCAACAGCTGCGTCTTGACCGACTTCTCGGCCTCGCTGCGGGTCTCGGCGTCGAACTCGGCCCGCGAGGAGCCCTGCTCCTGCAGCGCCTCGGCGAACTTGTTCTCGTCGTGGTCGAGACCGTGCAGGGCGTTGTGCAGCGCATTGTCGACGTGTGCCTGCACCACGGCCTCGGGCAGCGGCATCTCTACCTGCTCGACCAGCGCCTCCAGCGTCGCCTCCCGGACCTTCTCGGCCTGCTGGATGCGCTTGGTCCGGGCGACCTGCTCGGCGAGGTTCTCCCGCAGTTCGGCGATGGTGTCGAATTCGCTGGCCAATTGCGCGAACTCGTCGTCGGCCTCGGGCAGTTCGCGTTCCTTGACCGACTGAACGGTCACGGTCACCTCGGCCTCTTTACCGGCCTGCGGGCCGGCGACCAGGGTGGTGGTGAACGACTTGCTCTCACCGGCCGAAAGCCCCACGATGGCGTCGTCCAGGCCTTCGATGAGCTGACCCGATCCCACCTCGTGCGACAGGCCCTCGGTGGCGGCCCCCTCAACCGATTCGCCGTCGATGGTGGCATCCAGATCGATCGACACGAAGTCGCCGTTGACGGCCGGGCGGTCGACCCCGGTCAGGGTTCCGAACCGGGCGCGCAGCGCCTGCAGCTGGGCGTCGACCTCGTCGTCACCGACCTCGATCGGGTCCACGCTGATCGTGAGCTGCTCCAGGTCGGGCAGCGTGATCTCCGGGCGCACGTCGACCTCGGCGGTGAAGGTGATCTGGTCGCCGTCGTCGAGCTGGGTGACCTCGATGTTGGGCTGGCCGAGCGGCTTGAGGTCCGAGCTGGTCACCGCCTCGCTGTACCGGCTGGGCAGCGCCTCGTTGACCACCTGCTGCAACACCGCGGCGCGGCCGAAGCGGGCCTCGATGAGCTTGGCCGGAGCCTTGCCCGGCCGGAACCCCGGCATCCGCACCTGCTGCGCCAGCTGCTTGTAGGTCCGGTCGAAGTCCGGCTGCAACTCGGTGAACGGCACCTCCACGTTGATGCGAACCCGGGTGGGGGTCAGCTGCTCGACGGTGCTCTTCACGGGCGTACTCCTCGATATCGTTGACGGTCAGTCGTGCCGGTGCGGCGCGCGCTGCTGGTCGGGGTGACAGGATTTGAACCTGCGGCCTTCCGCTCCCAAAGCGGATGCGCTACCAAGCTGCGCTACACCCCGCACTGACCAGGCGATCCTACGGCCCGGCAGCTACGGCGAGACAGCCGCCCGCACGGCACGGCCGCAATGGGAGTGCCAATTGGATTTGAGGCCGACTACGCCGGTACAGTCTGCCCTGGATATTGCGGGCGTAGCTCAATGGTAGAGCCCTAGTCTTCCAAACTAGCTACGCGGGTTCGATTCCCGTCGCCCGCTCGAAACGGGGATTTGCCCTGGCAGGAAGGCACGCCAATGGGCGGCACACAGCACGTCCAGATTCATGGGTCGTGCTCACCGCGCTTCGAACGGGTGCGGTATGAGTTCGAACGCAATTTCACGCTGCGCGAGGAACTCGGAGCCGCTGTCGCGGCATACGTGGACGGGGAACTCGTCGTCAACCTGTGGGCCGGGTCGGTCGATGTCGAGGGCCGGCAGCCCTGGAAGGAAGACACGCTCGGCACCGTGCTGTCCGGCACCAAGGGGCTGACCAGCACCTGCGTCCACCGGCTCGCCGAAGCCGGCGAACTGGATCTGCGCGCCCCGGTGGCCCACTACTGGCCGGAGTTCGGCCGGGCCGGCAAGCAGGACATCTCGCTGGCCATGGTGCTGGCACATCGCTCCGGGGCGATCGGGCCGCGCGAGCCGATGCACTGGCGCGACGTCACCGACTGGGACCTGGTCTGCGAACGACTGGCCGGCGCCGAACCGTGGTGGCGGCCGGGCACCGCGCAGGGCTACCACATGACGACCTACGGCTTCATCATCGGCGAGGTCGTCCGGCGGGTGACCGGTATGACGGTGGGCCAGTATCTGCAACGTGAGGTCGCCGGCCCGCTGGCGGCCGAGGTGCACATCGGCGTGCCCGCCGATCAGCAGCCCTACCGCTGCGCCGACCCGGTGGGCAAGCCGACGATCCGGGAGATGCTGGCCTCGGCCGGCGCCCCGAAACGTCCGACCTCGCTGGACGACCATCCCAAGGCGGGGCTGGCGGTCGCGATGGGGTTCGCCCCCGACGACGAGATCGCCACCAACGACCTGACCCTGTGGCGGCAACTGGAGTTCCCCGGCACCAACGCCCAGGTCTCGGCACTGGGCATGGCCACGTTCTACAACGCGCTGGTACAGGAGAAGCTGCTCAGTCGTCCCGCCATGGACCGCCTCCGGGTGTTGCAGGGCGGCACCGAAACCGATCTGGTGCTCGGGCCCCGCGTCGCCGAGCACGGCTGGGGCCTGGGCTACATGCTCAACGCCCAGGGGGTCAACGGACCCAACCGGCGGATCTTCGGTCACGGCGGGTTGGGCGGCTCTTTCGCGTTCGTCGATCTGGAGCACCGGATCAGCTACGGCTATGTGATGAATCGGTTCGACCACACCCAGGCCAACGCCGACCCGCGCAGCGTGGTGCTGTCCAACGAGATCTACCGGGCGCTCGGTGTGCCGATCCGGCCCCGGCGGGAAACGATCTACGACGACTGAGCGCGTGGCCCTACCGCGCCGCCCTGACACGACGGGCACCAGAACACGTTGCGGCCCTCCAATTCCGCGGTGCGCACCGTGGTTGCGCACAGCCGGCACGGCTCCCCGGCGCGGCGGTAGACGTAGGTGCGCGGTTTGCCGGGCGCATACGCGGGTGCGCCGTGATCGTCCTCCGGCCGCACCACGACGATGTTGCCCCGGCGCAGCCCGACCTTCATCAGGGCGACCAGATCCGCCCAGATCGCAGCCAGTTCCGCTTCGCCGATGTCGGATCCGGGCCGGTACGGGTCGATCTGATGCCGGAACAGCACTTCGCTGCGATAGACGTTGCCGACACCGGCGAGCACCGACTGATCCATCAACAGCGCAGCGATTGTCCTGCGGGACTTGGTGATTCGCTTGAAGGCTAGCGCCGGGTCGGCGTCGCCGCGCAGCGGATCCGGCCCGAGTCGCGCGATCACGTCGGCGGCCTGCGCCTCATCGACCACTTCACAGGCCGCCGGGCCGCGCAGATCAGTGCCGTACTCGGCGCCGATCATGCGCATCCGAACCTGGCCGACCGGTTCCGGCACGCCGCCGCCGTCGCCGGACAGCTGGAACTCGGTGAAGTGGCCGTAGATGCCGAGGTGAACATGCACGATCGCCCCGCCGGCGTAGTGGTGGAACAGATGCTTGCCCCAGGCCTCGGCGCGGGTCAGCGGTCGCCCGTGCACCGCGGCGGCGCCGGACTCGAACCGGCCCTGCGGACTCGACACCGCCACCGGAGCGCCGGCGAAGCGGCGCTGGTGCAACCGCGCCAGTCGGTGCAGGATGTGCCCTTCCGGCATGTCAGGCCCGTCCGGTCGGGGTCAGGCCGGAGCGCCGGGTACCGGTGGTGCCTCGTGGGTGCGTTCGTAGGCCGCCAGGATGTCGATGCGTCGCTGGTGGCGTTCGGCCTGCGACCACGGCGTGCTCAGGAACGCGTCGACGATCGCAAGGGCCTCGGCGACGGTGTGCATCCGGCCGCCGATGCCGATCAGCTGGGCGTTGTTGTGTTCACGGGCCAACTGTGCAGTCTCGGTGCTCCACGCCAACGCGCACCGTGCCCCGGGCACCTTGTTGGCGGCGATCTGTTCGCCGTTGCCCGATCCGCCGATCACGATCCCCAGGCTGTCCGGGTCGGCCACCGTTCGCGACGCCGCCGCGATGCAGAACGCCGGGTAGTCGTCCTCGGCGTCGTAGCTGTAGGCCCCGCAGTCGACCGGCTCGTGGCCGGCCTGCCGTAGGTGCTCGATGATCTGCTCTTTGAGTTCGTAGCCGGCGTGGTCGCAGCCGAGGTAGACGCGCATGGCCGACATTCTCTCAGACCCGCATCCTCCCCTCCCCGCGAGCGTGCGCGTCTGTCCGCGACACGCCGCACGTTGGCGTACAACTGCGCACGCTCGCGGGAACCGTGACCGGCTAGTCGAATTCGGGCCCCTCGGTGCGGCCACGCTTGAGCTCGAAGAAGTGCGGGTAGGACGCGAACGTCACCGACGCGTCCCACAGCTGTCCGGCCTGCTCTCCGCGGGGGATGCGGGACAGCACCGGACCGAAGAACGCCACCCCGTTGACGTGGATGGTCGGGGTGCCGACGTCCTTGCCAACGGCGTCCATCCCGGCGTGGTGACTCTTGCGCAGGGCATCGTCGTAGATGTCGGTGGTGGCCGCGCCGGCCAGCTCGGCCGGCAACCCCACCTCGGCCAGCGCACCGGCGATGACGTCGGCGAAGTCCTTGTTGTTCTGGTTGTGGATCCGGGTTCCCATCGCGGCGTACAACGGGCGCAGGATCTCGTTGCCCCGCTGCTGTTCGGCGGCGATCGCCACCCGCACCGGGCCCATCGCCTGCTTCAAGCCCTCGCGGTACTCCTCGGAGAGGTCGTCGCGGCCCTCGTTGAGCACGGCGAGGCTCATCACGTGGAAGGTCACATCGATATCGCGGACCTTCTCGACCTCCAGAATCCAGCGCGACGTGATCCAGCACCACGGGCACAGCGGGTCGAACCAGAACTCGGCGTGTGATCTTTGTGCGGCCATGGGCGATCCTCTCCAACGACGACGGAAGCTTCGTTGTGCACAACTATGCCCGCCGTGCCCGTGTTCCCGAAGACGGCCGGGATCTCGCGGTTCGCCTGATCGCCTCAGAGGCCCAGCGCTACCAGCACCACCGCGATCGCCGGAAAGACACCTTGGACGCAGGCGGCTCGCGCCATGTTGGAGGCCGACGTCACCAGCACCAGCGCGGCGGCCAGCATCGATCCAAGCGCGGCGAACATCAATGCGCCCCCAACAGCGTTGTGCCCCAATGCGACCGCACCGATCCCGACTCCGGTCACCACGGCCAGGAACAGGTTATAGAAACCCTGGTTGAACGCGAGCATCTTGGAGGTCTCGGCTTCCTGCGCCGTGGTGCCGAACACGGCTCGGGTGCGCGGTGATGTCCACCGCAACGATTCCAGCACGAAGATGTAGACGTGCACCGCCGCGGCCAGCGCGGCGAAGACCGAACCCGCAACAAGCATGGCGACCATTAAACCCGGTGGAACGCTCGCGCGCTCCGCCCGGCGGCTACTGTTGGCGGGCGTGGCACTTCCTAACCTCACCCGCGACCAGGCCGTTGAACGCGCCGCTCTGGTCACTGTCGACAACTACCGGATCGCGCTGGACCTGACCGACGGCAGCGGCAAACCGGGCGAGCGCACCTTCCGCTCCACCACGACGGTTACCTTCGATGCCCTGCCCGGCGCCGAGACCGTCATCGACATCGCCGCCGCGACCGTTCGCAGCGCCACCCTCAACGGCCGGGCGCTCGACGTCTCGGCCTACGACGAGTCCGTCGGGATCGCCCTGACCGGACTGGACAAGCACAACGTCGTCGAGATCGACGCCGACTGCTACTACTCCAACACCGGCGAGGGCCTGCACCGCTTCGTCGACCCGGTCGACGACGAGGTGTACCTGTACTCCCAGTTCGAAACCGCCGACGCCAAACGGATGTTCGCCTGTTTCGACCAGCCCGACCTCAAGGCCACCTTCGATATCACGGTCACCGCGCCGCAGCACTGGGAGGTCGTCTCCAACGGCGCGACCGAGGGCGTGACAAAGACCGACGACGGCGGTGTGCACACGTTTGCGAGCACCCCGAAGATGAGTACCTACCTGGTGGCGTTGATCGCGGGACCGTACGCGAAATGGACCGACGTCTACCGCGACGAACACGGCGAGATTCCGCTGGGCCTGTTCTGCCGGGCCTCGCTGGCGCCGCACATGGACGCCGAGCGGCTGTTCACCGAGACCAAGCAGGGATTCGGCTTCTACCACCGCAACTTCGGCACACCGTATGCGTTCGGCAAGTACGACCAGCTGTTCGTGCCGGAGTTCAACGCCGGGGCGATGGAGAACGCCGGTGCAGTGACGTTCTTGGAGGACTACGTCTTTCGCAGCAAGGTGACCCGGGCGTCTTATGAGCGACGCGCCGAGACCGTACTGCATGAGATGGCGCACATGTGGTTCGGCGACCTGGTCACCATGCGCTGGTGGGACGATCTGTGGCTCAACGAGTCGTTCGCGACGTTCGCCTCGGTGCTGTGCCAAAGCGAGGCGACCGAATACACCAGCGCCTGGACGACATTCGCCAATGCGGAGAAGTCCTGGGCTTACCGCCAAGACCAACTGCCGTCGACCCACCCGATCGCCGCCGACATCCCCGACCTGGCCGCCGTGGAGGTCAACTTCGACGGGATCACCTACGCTAAGGGCGCTTCGGTGCTCAAGCAGTTGGTGGCCTACGTCGGGCTGGAGCAGTTTTTGGCCGGTCTCCGCGACTATTTCGCCGCGCACGCCTTCGACAATGCGACCTTCGACGACCTGTTGGCCGCGCTGGAGAAGGCCTCCGGGCGGGATCTGTCCGACTGGGGCCGGCAGTGGCTCAAGACCACCGGCCTGAACACCCTGCGTGCCGACTTCGACGTCGACGACGACGGCGCGTTCACCCGATTCGCGGTAGCCCAGAGCGGAGCTGCCCCCGGCGCCGGCGAGACGCGGGTGCACCGGTTGGCCATCGGCATCTACGACGACGACCCCTCCGGCTCGGGCCGGCTGATGCGGGTACACCGCGAGGAGCTCGACATCGACGGGCCCAGCACAGAAGTTCCTGGCCTGGTGGGCGTTCCGCGCGGAAAGCTGATTCTGGTCAATGACGACGACCTGACCTACTGCGCGCTGCGGCTGGACCCGCAGTCACTGGCCGCCGCGACCGAGCGCATCGCCGACATCGCCGAGCCGTTGCCGCGCACGCTGGTGTGGTCGGCGGCCTGGGAGATGACCCGCGAGGCCGAGATGCGCGCCCGCGACTTCCTGGCGCTGGTCCACCGCGGTATCGGCGCCGAAACCGAGGTCGGGGTCGCCTCGCGGTTGCTGCTTCAGGCCCAGACCGCGCTGGGGTTCTACGCCGACCCCGGCTGGGCCGCCGAGCAGGGCTGGCCGGCGTTCGCCGACCGGCTGCTGGAATTGGCCCGCGCGGCCGAGGGCGGGTCGGATCACCAACTGGCCTATATCAACGCGCTGTGCACGTCGGTGCTGTCCGAGCGGCACACCGAGGTACTGGCCGCGCTGCTGGATGCCGACCCGGCGGATCAGGGTCTGGCCGGGCTGGCAGTCGACACCGATCTGCGCTGGCGGATCGTGGTGGCCCTGGCCCGCAGTGGTGTGCTCGACGCCGACGCGATCGACGCCGAAGTTCGACGCGATCCCACCGCGGCAGGCAAACGCCAAGGCGCCCAGGCCTCGGCGGCGCGCCCGCAGGCGGCGGTCAAAGAAGCGGCTTGGCAGCAGGTGATCGAGGACGACACCCTGGCCAACATCACCGGCCGGGCGATCATCGCCGGGATCGTGCAGCCCGGTCAGGGCGACTTGTTGGAGCCGTTCACCGAGAAGTATTTCGCGGCGATCCCCGGGGTGTGGGAACGGCGCTCCAGCGAGGTGGCGCAGACCGTGGTGGTGGGCCTGTATCCGGGGTGGGACGTCAGCCAGGCCGGACTGGATGCCGCCGATGCGTTCCTGGCCGATCCCGCGGTACCGCCACCGCTGCGGCGGTTGGTGCTGGAGGGCCGGGCCGGAGTGGAGCGATCCCTGCGGGCGCGGGCATTCGACACCGCCTGATCAACGGTCGCCCATCAGGACCGGGATCGGCTCACCGGTATCCCCCGTCGGATAACCCGGCGTCGCGCTCGAAACTGTTGACGCCGCCGAGAGCCCGCGCTCGTGCCTCCGCGGCGAGATAACGCACGGGCATCTGCACCGGCCCGAGCGCGGCCCACTGCTGGGCGTGGATCTCCTCGTGGTGCAGCAGCCTGTCCAGGCCGGGGCCATCGCTGGAGATCTGTCCGCATTCGACGATGTCACGCAACCGCCGGGCCGGGTCGCAGCCACGATCGGCGTTGACCATGAAAAGGTCGCCCCACATGGTGCCGGTACGACGGCTGAGGTGGGCGTGAAACCGGTTGCCGCCCAGCCCCATCAGGACGCCGTGGGGGGTGGTGACCAGGCAACCGCCGGTGCCGCTGATGCCCCGGACCGCCTCATAGCTCCAGCGGTTCGCGCGCTGGCGTGCGACGATCCGCGCGACCTCGGCGGCGCCGTACGGCGTCTCGGGAAAATCATTGCGGCTACCGGTGCGGGCGTAGCCGGTGCCGGCATTGATGATGTAGGTCAACAGGGTCGCGCGACGCGCTTCCTTGCCGCCGGCCCCCCGGGGAATCACGAAGAAGCTCTTACCGTCGGGATCGGTGATCTGCTCCATCGCGTCGAGGACCCGAAAGCTGTCGCGGGTCAGGAACCGCTGGCGGACGATGTCGGCCACGGCCTGCGGGGCGACCGCCCGCCGATCGAGGTTGGTCAACCAGCGGCGGTGCGCCGGGGAGGCCGTGACCGCGACAGCGCGAGCTGAGCCGCCCACCTTCGCGACCGATTCGACAGGGGCTAGGCCGGGGTGATGCCGGCGCTGAGCACCTGCACCGCGCTGACCAGGCCGTCGATCAGTTTGCCGTCGGTGAACGCCGCCGTGGCGGCGGCCACACCCTGGGATGCCGCCACCGGGGCTATGCGGGCACCGACGCCGGCGCCGTAGACCACCTCGATGGCCCGCTGGTCCGGCGAGACCGCGACCAGCACCGCGTCGTTAGGGGTGGGGACCTTCGCCAGGATCTCCCCGGCTCGCTTGGCGGTGTCGGACCCCAGGTCGCCGATGTAGACGGCGAAACGGGCCTTGGACGCCCGCGACCCGTAGGTCAGGGCGTCATCGAGCGCCACCAGCTCTTTGACCGGGAACGGATAGTGCAGCGACGCCTCACCGGGCTCGGTGACCCCGGATATGCGACCGCTGTAGGTGATCGCCGAGCCGTACGGAAGATCTCCCTGATCGATCGTCGCGACCTCACCAGTTGCCACTGGCTCCACCCCCCACACTGAACTCGGACTTGCCGTGACCGTGTCCGCCACCGACGACCTCATCGGTCGCCGCCCACAGGATCGGAGGATGCGTCCAACGGTCGGACATCTGATAGACGGCCGCGCGTGGCCCCTTTTGCGCCCAGATCCGCGCTGACAGCAGCGAGACCAGCAAAACCGGAATGCCGACGAAATAGCCGAGGAATGACAACACGCTCACGCCGTAGACCGTATCCCACCGCTTTGCCTTACGCCCATCGGATGGGTATCTAACGGCGACGCCATTCCTTCGCCCGGGCGCTCAGCGTGAGCAGGGCTGCTCCGGCGGCCGCGGGAGCCGGCCAGGCGCTCGGCAATGCCCCCCGAAAGCGGCAGCCGGCACGCCGTGATCGCCGGCGGCATGGCCCATTGGACGGGAATCGTTGCCGCACAAGCAGGTTAAACATGCTCAACCTTTCCGGCAGCCGATGTCCGCAGCCTGCTGCGCATTCGTCTGGGACAAGCTGACCGAGCTCAGATCGTGCCCCTTACCATGGAACCCACGGCGATCGCAGACGCTGCCGGAGGCGCAGGGCTGCGCGTGAGTACCGGAAAGGCGATGACGATGGTTCTGGCAGCGGCTGTCCAATTGGAGGCGATACTCGGCGATATCCCGGCCAACCTGGCCGCCTGCGAACGCCTCGCCGACGAAGCCGGTCGCGCCGGCGCCGAAGTCATCGCCCTGCCGGAGTTCTTCACCACCGGCATCGGGTTCGCGCCCTCGTTGGCCACCGCGGCCCTGCCCCCCGACGGTGCGGCAACCGAGCTGCTGACCGCACTGGCACACCGGCATCGAGCGTTGGTCGGCGGCTCCTTCTTGTGCCGCGATCCCGACGGGCATGTTCGCAACGCCTACATTTTGGCCGGTCCCTCCGGCGTGCTGGGGCGACACGACAAGGATCTGCCCACCATGTGGGAGAACGCGTTCTATACCGGCGGCGACGACGACGGCGTGCTCGAGGCGGGCGAGCACACGGTCGGCGCCGCGGTGTGCTGGGAACTGATGCGCACCCAGACGGCGCGACGGATGCGGGGCCGGGTGGACCTGGCGATGACCGGCTCGGGCTGGTGGTCGATACCGCGGTGGCGGCCGCATCTGCTGTTCGACCGCCTGGAACGCAACAACACCGCTACCGCCCGACACGCGGCGGCCTCGTTCGCCCAGTACATCGGCGCCCCGGTGGTGCACGCCGCCCATGCCGGCGTCCTGGACTGCGCGATGCCGTGGCTGCCCCTGCGGTACCGCGGGCACTTCGAAGGGGCCACCCTGATCGCCGCCGCGGACGGCACCATCGTCGCGGAGCGGCGCGCCGAGGAAGGCGAAGGGGTGGTGCTCGGCGAGATCACCCTGCAGCGGCAGCCGTGCGGGCTAGAACCCCCGGCCGGTTTCTGGCTGCATCGGCGCGGGGCCATGCCCACCGCGGTGTGGCATTACCAGCGCTGGCACGGGCGTCGCTGGTACCAGCGCCACGTAGTGCAGGCAAACCCAGCTCAGGCGGCGCCTTCACCGAGGTAGCGCATCCACACCGGGTCGAGGTCGTTGATCACCGCCAGCAGCCGCCAGTGCTGGCCCTTCGGCGAGGTCGGCACCAGCCGCAGCGTCCAACCGAGTTCGGCGAGCAGCCGGTCGGCCTTGCGGTGATTGCAGGTCGAACAGGCGGCGACACAGTTCTCCCACGAGTGGTCGCCGCCGCGGCTGCGTGGCACCACGTGATCGACGGTGTCGGCCTTGCCGCCGCAGTAGGCGCAGCTGTGCCGGTCACGGTGCATCAGCGCGGCGCGGGTCAACGGGATCCGGGCACGATAGGGCACCCGGACATAGGACCGCAGCCGGATCACCGAGGGCACCGGCACCGACCGGGTCGCCGAGTGGATGATCGGACCGGCCGGGTCGTCGTGCACCACGTCGGCCTTGCCGCAGATCAGCATGACGATGGCGCGCCGCAGCGGAAGCGCCGTCAGCGGCTCGAAAGTGGAGTTCAGCAGCAACACCCGCCGGCGGGTCCAGATGCTCGCGGCATCGGCACCGGACACCGAACCCGACGTGGCCACCGAGTGCAGGCATGGAGGGGCGGCAAGCCCGGACAGGCTCGCCGTGGGGGCACCGGTTCTGCGGTGGCCCCGACGTTTCATCGGCCGCTTTTGTGCTGCACCATAAATCCTCCGCGGAACAGTTCACCATGATTCGGCGCTGGTCGCACGCCTATTAGCTGTGTGTTCTCGATGTGTGTCCGGCGGCAATTCCTCGATGCCCCACAATGGTGGGCGATGCAGCCGATAGAAGAGCCCTCGTTTTATGACGCCGTCGGCGGTACGGAAACCTTCCACGCCATCGTGTCGCGGTTTTATCAACTGGTCGCCGAGGACCCGATCCTGTACCCGATGTACCCCGCCGACGACATGGACGGCGCCGAGGAGCGGTTGCGGATGTTCCTCGAGCAGTACTGGGGCGGGCCGCGCACCTACACCGAACGCCGCGGCCACCCGCGGTTACGGATGCGGCACATCCCGTTCCGGATCGGCCCGCTACAGCGCGACGCCTGGCTGCGCTGCATGGTCACGGCGATCGACGAGATCGACACCGAGACCCTCGACGACGAACATCGTGCCGAACTGCTGCACTACCTGCATTCGGTGGCCGAGTTCCTGGTCAACGCACCGATCTGATGGGCGCCGACAACCCGTGGTGGGCCAACAGCGTGTTCTACCAGGCCTACCCGCGCTCCTTCGCCGACAGCAACGGCGACGGGGTCGGCGACCTGGACGGGGTGATCGCCCACCTGGACTATCTGCGCGGGTTGGGCGTCGACGCCATCTGGCTCAACCCGGTGACGGTGTCGCCCATGGCCGACCACGGCTACGACGTGGCGGATCCGCGCGACATCGATCCGCTCTTCGGCGACCTGGCGACGCTGGACCGCTTGGTGGCGGCCGCGCACGAACGTGGCATCAGGCTGACCATGGACCTGGTCCCCAACCACACCAGTTCGGCTCATCCGTGGTTCGTCGAGGCGCTGGCGTCCGCGCCGGGCAGTCCGGCACGGGCGCGCTACATCTTCCGTGACGGCCGCGGCCCGAACGGGCAGCTGCCGCCCAACAACTGGGTGTCGGTGTTCGGCGGCCCGGCGTGGACCCGGGTCGGCGGACCCGGTGGCCCCGGCCAGTGGTACCTGCACCTGTTCGACACCACCCAACCCGATCTGAACTGGGACAACCCGGAGGTCATGGGCGATTTCGAGGAGACCCTGCGGTTCTGGCTGGACCGCGGCGTCGACGGCTTCCGCATCGATGTCTCCCACGGCATGGCCAAGGCCCCCGGCCTGCCCGACATGCCGGTCACCGACGTGGAACTGCTGGCCCACCGCGACGACGATCCACGGTTCAACCAGCCCGGCGTCCATCGGATCCACCGTGCGATCCGCGCGGTGTTCGACGACTATCCCGACGCGGTGTCCATCGGCGAGGTCTGGGTGCACGACAACGCCCTGTTCGCCGAATATCTGCGCCCCGACGAGCTGCACCTGGCCTTCAACTTCCGGTTGTTGCAGTCCGAGTTCGACGCTGATGGAATACGGGACGCGATCGAGAACTCCCTGGCCGCGGTCGCCTCGGTGGAAGCCACCCCGACCTGGGCGCTGGAGAATCACGATGTCGAGCGATCGGTCACCCGCTACGGCGGCGGGGCGACCGGACTGGCGCGAGCTCGGGCGATGGCGTTGGTGCTGCTCGCGCTTCCCGGCGCGGTGTTCGTCTACAACGGTCAGGAACTGGGGCTGCCCGGCGTTGAGCTGCCCGATGAGGCACTGCAGGATCCGGTGTGGGAGCGCTCCGGCCACACCGAGCGCGGCCGCGACGGCTGCCGGGTGCCGTTGCCGTGGTCAGGCGACGCGCCGCCGTTCGGATTCTCCGAACGGTCCGAGACGTGGTTGCCGATGCCGCCGCAGTGGGCGCCGCTGACCGTCGAACGTCAACTCGGTGACACCGGCTCGACCTTGGCGCTGTATCGGCGGGCGGTCGAATTGCGCCGGGAGCACGTGGGTTTCGACAGTCGCGTCGAATGGCTGCCCGCCCCGGACGGGGTGGTGATGTTCCGGTGCGGCGGGCTGGTGTGCGCACTCAACGCCGGCGACGAGCCGGTGGCGCGACCGGAAGGGCAGCTCATCCTGGCCAGCGCGCCGGCGGCCGACGGCGTCCTGCCGACCGACACCGCGGCGTGGCTGGTCTGACCGGCACGGCTTACCGGCGACCGCGACCCCCGTGCTCGCTTGTGGCGCCGGCGAATTCGGCCACCAGCTTGCCTAGCCGGTCCGGCTGATCGAGCATCGAGAAGGTCCGGGCGCCGTGGATGAGTTCAAAACGACTGTCGGGCAACGTATCGGCGAGGCGCTTTCCGTCGTCGACGGGGAAGAAGAAGTCATCGGCCGACCACGCGATCAGTGCCGGCTTGGTGAACCCGCGCAGCCGGGCTCCGGTGTCCAGGTTGGTCTGCTGGTGCAGTGACTGGGTGAGACGGCGAAGGTCCTCGGCGATGGCCGCATCACGCAGCGCCGGTTTCACCCACTGGGCCACCAGAGCGTCGATGTCACCGTATGACAGCGCCCCGAAACCACGGTTACGGAAGGTACGCAGCCGCATCGGCTGTAGCACGGCACGGAAGGTGAGGGATGTCTTGGCGGCCAGCATGAACGGTTTGAGGATCGGCGGCGGGAAATGTTCGAAGGCGTCGCAGCTGGTGAGAACCAGCGCACCGAGCCGGTCGGGGTGGTCTACCGCCACCAGCTGGGTGATCACGCCCCCGGTGTCGTTGCCGACCAACACGACGTCGTCGAGCCCGAGTGCGGCCATGAACGCGTTCACCATCGCCGCGATACCCGGCAGTGACCGGTCCGCTCCGGGCCGCAACGGCGTCGGGTGGGCGCCCAGCGGCCAGGTCGGGGCGATGCAGCGCAGGTTTCGCGCCGCCAGGCGTTCGCTCAGTGGCCGCCACAGCGAGGCGGCCATGGAATAGCCGTGGACGAACAGCACGGGGCGGCCGTCCTGCGGGCCCGCGGTCTCGTAGTGGATTGTTCCGGCGTCAATGTCAACGGTCGGCATGGGAAGCTCCTAACATAGTTACGTGCAACCTGCCGATAACTTACCGACAGCCTGTACGGAAATCAAGCGTCGAACGCAGGCCGAGCGTTCCGCCGCCACGCGGGCCGCGTTGACCAGCGCCGCCCGCACGCTGTGGGGTGCGCGCGGCTTCGCCGCGGTCGGTACGCCCGAGATCGCCGAGGCCGCCGGCGTGACCCGCGGCGCGATGTATCACCAGTTCCCCGACAAGGCAGCGCTGTTCCGCGCGGTCGTGGAGGCCGTGGAAGCCGACGTCATGACGCGGCTCGCCGAGGCCGTCGCCGGCTCCGCGGCCACCACTCCCGCCGCCGCGTTGCGCTCGGCTGCGGAGAGCTGGCTGGTGGTGGCCATGAATCCGGAGGTACGCCAGCTCATCCTGCTGGATGCGCCGAACGTCCTCGGGTGGGACGGTTTTCGCGATGTGGCCCAGCGCTACAGCCTGGGTATGACCGAGCAACTGCTCAGCGAGGCGATGAAGGCCGGCCAACTCGCCGAGCAGCCCGTCCGCGCCCTGGCGCACATTCTCATCGGCGCACTCGATGAGGCCGCGATGGTGATCGCCACCGCGGACGACCCCGACCGGACCCGTGCCGAGGTGAGCACCGTCGTGCACCGGCTCCTCGATGCCATGCTGACCGAGAGCTGATCTGCGCAGAACTCAGAACGTCACCGGTGGCGGCGCCTGCTGTCCTTCGGTCGCCTGATAGAACGGCCGCGCGGCCACCTTGGCCATCCCGGTGAAGAACATCCACGGGATCGTGACCACCCGCTGGTTGAGGGTGGCGGTTGCGTCGTTGTAGTACTGGCGGGCGAACGCCAGCTGGTTCTCGGTGTCGGTGAGCTGTTCCTGCAGCTGCAGGAAGTTGACCGAGGCTTTCAGCTCGGGGTAGTTCTCGGCGACGGCGAGCACGTGGAAGATCCCGCGGTCCAGCTGGGCCTGGGCCTGCGCCTTCTCCTCGACGGTGCCCGACTGCGCCGCCTGTGTCGCCTTCGCCCGAGCGGCGGTGACCTCTTCGAACACCGATTTCTCATGCGCTGCATAGCCTTTGACGGTGGACACCAGGTTAGGAATCAGGTCGGCACGCCGGGTCAGCTGGACGTCGATGCCGCCCAATGCCTCCTGCGCCTTCACATCGAGCGTGCGCAGCAGGTTGAACGCGGTGATGCCGAAGGCGACCACCGCCACCAGCACCGCTGCCAGGACCGCGATGGCAGTGATTCCGCTCATCTGATACCTCTTTCCTCGATTGATCGTTCACCAGGAGCCGCCACCGCTGCCCCCGCCGCCGCCGAAACCACCACCGCCACTGCTGAACCCACCAGAACTCGACGAAGGGCTTTGGGAAGCCTGGTACGCACTGATCGAAGTCGCGATCGCGGCGCCCAGGCCGGCCAGCGCGGTCCCGCTGTACAGTCCGGCCGCGCCGCCCGCCCGCGTCGCCGGATACCACGGCACCTCCGGCGGCTCCTGCCCGGTCGCCGTCCGGTACTTCGCGGCCCACGTGTCGGCGACGCCGAACGCCACCGCATAGGGGATGTAGGCCATGAAAAGGTCCTTGCGCGCCGCAAAGTCGAACCGGTCCTCGCTGGACGGCGTGGACAGCAGGCGCTCGAATCCGCCGGCCCGCGACCACAGCCGGCGGCCCGCTGCGGTGCGCCGGGTACCCGCCCCCGTGGCGAACAGCCAGACACCGGCGATGGCGAACACGGCGAACGGCAGACCCCACATCGTCGGGTAGCCCCAGAACCGAACGACGGCGATGAGGATGCAGATGCAGACCAGCACTCGGCCGATGATCACCATGGCCTCGTATCGCGACAACCCCTCCGTTTGAGCCCAGGATCGAGTGGCGGACTTGGCGGTCTGCGCAGCGTTCGCCAATTTCTCGCCGGCCCGTTTGCCGCCGGTGACAAAACGGCGACCGGGTTCTGTGATGCCCAGTGCTTCGCCGACCCCACGCGTCACCGGATCAACGTTCGCCCACTCGGCCGAGGTAGCGGTGCCGGTGAGGGCCCACTTCTTCGCGCCGATGCGCTCCAGCTCAACCAGCTTGCGCTCCGCCATATGCAACAGTGTCGCGACCAGGGCGTGCTCACCGGCGGTCTCCTTGACGATGTAGACGGTCTGCGCCGGCCCGAGCCCGTCGGGCGGAACATAGCTCACCGGCAGGCCCGGAGGCGTCTCCCGTGACCGTCGAACCCACAGGGATCCCGCCAGCGCGGCAAGCAACGTCAATGCCGCCACCGCACCCGCGGCACTGGTCGAGCGGCCCAGGATCCCGTCGAAGCGCACCGGCCACGGCAGTGTGGTGCGGGCCGGCAGCGTCATCGGCAGATCAACGCGCACGGTGACCGGGTTACGCGGTACCAGGTTTTCCGCGGTGATCGCGACGCGCTCGGTGCCCGCGCCCTCGATGGCGCACGGAATCGACCCGTCGGTGCTCGCGGCGCACTGCACCAGGCCGGATTGGACGGGCAGCTCGATCACGGTCTGCGCGGTTCTGATCGGCATCTCCCAGAAGCCCACCGCGTTCCAGTAGAACGACGAGTCCGCCGCGATCCGGTTCTCCCCCGCCCGGGTCGGAAACTTCCCTTGTGCGCTGGGGGTTTTCGCCAATACGCCGTCGATGGTGTAGCCGATCTCGTACAGGTATGTACCCTGGGGCAGCGTCGTGGACGGATCGCCGATACGGGCAACGTAGACGCTGCGGCCGTTTCGCCACGTATAGTCCACCGGCACCTCCCGGCCATTCATGGTGACGCTGGTGACGGCCGGGACAATCCGCAAATGGGAGTCGCTGGGGTCGGCGACCGGAAAATACCAGAAGATACCGTGCCGGCCTCTTGGAAGGTCCACCGTCAGGCGCTCGGTGGCAATGAGGCGGCCGTCGGCGGCGACCCGATAGGCCGCGGCGTAGCGCCTGATCACCCCCGGATCGTTGGGCGGCGACACCGAATACGTCAGTCCCGAGGCAAGCGGCCACAGCAAGCCCAGACCCGACAGCGCAATCAGAATCGCTGACGCGATCAACAGCGACTTAGCCCTCACTCGCTTCGTCTCCCGCCGCCGGACTGACGATCCCCTAAGCACAGTAAGGGTTGACGGTCACGGCAACCGGCCGAATCCTGCGACAGCCGCAATAACCCGACGTTGGGCTAACGCATCCACCGCTGCAGGTACTCGCGGTGCTGCGCCGAGAGCCGCACCAGCCTCTGTTCGTCGATGCTGAACGCCGCCAACTGGGTTTCGGCGATCACCGCCGGCTTCGAATCGGGCTCGGCGCTCACCGAGCGCACCTCGTAGCCGATGGTGAAGTCCACCGCGCGCAGCCGCGGCACCCACATGGTCACCTGCAGCGGTGAGTCCATCAGCCGCAGCTGTCCCTTGTAGGCGATCTTGACCTCGGCGATCAGCAGGCCGACTTCGGTGATGTCGACGGCGAAGGCCGGCGACAAAAACGGCACCCGCGCCTCTTCGAGGATGGTGACCATCACCGCGTGGTTGACGTGCTGGTACATGTCGATGTCCGACCAGCGCACCGGGACCGATGCGACGAATCCGGCGCTCACGACACCGAACCCCGGCCGCTGGCGCGGGTCATGCTGCGGATCTGCCGCGCCGCCACCGACAGCGTCGCGAGATCCCGCTGGTCGGATTCATAGATCTGGCTCAAGGTCCGCCGCGCCCGCTCCACCCGTGACCCGTTGGTCGATTCCCACTCGATGATCTTCTGCATCCCATCCTCGTCCGGTTCGCCGACCGCCAGCACATCCAGGCACAGCGACCGCACCGAATTGTAGATGTCGTCGCGGATCGCCAACCGCGCCAAGGCATGCCAACGGTCATCGCGGGGTAGTTGGGCCACCGCGGTCAGCAGACCGTCGGTGCCGAGTCGATCCATCAACGCGAAGTAGGTGTCGGCGACTTCGTCCGCGTCACGGTCGGTGATGTCGGCGATATCGATGATGTCGAGCAGGCTGTAGCGATACAGGCCCATGGCGATATCGGCGGCAAGATCCTCGGGCACGCCTTGCGCACGGAACTCTCCGACGTGCTTGGCCACAATGGCGGCGTCGTCGCCGCGCAGCCATTCCAACATCCGGGGGGTCAGCGCGGTCACCTTCGCGGCGAACCGGTTGATCTCGGCGCCTACCGCCAGCGGTTGCGGACGATAGTTGAGCAGCCAGCGCCCGGCGCGGTCGATGAGCCGGCGCAGGTCCAGCGTCATCCGGTCGGTGACCGCCACCGGCAACCCGTCCTGCTCGCCCGCCGCGCGGATCCGGTGCCACAGCCGGCTCACCCCGAAGATCGCGTCGGTCGCCACGTAGGCCCGGACCGCGTCGACGAGGTCGACCCCGGCGTCCTCGGTGATGCGGAAGGCGTAGGTGATGCCGGCGGTGTCCACCACGTCGTTGATCAGCATCGTGGTCACGATCTCTCGGCGCAGTTGATGCGAGCGGATCTCGCCGGCGAATCGCTGCTGCAGCACCGACGGGAAGTACTGCGGCAACCGGGCGGCGAAGACGTCCTGTTCCGGCAGGTCGGTACTGAGCACGGCCGCCTTGAGAGTCAGTTTGACGTGGGCCATCAGCGTCGCCAACTCTGGTGAGGCCAAACCCAACCCGGCCTCGGCGCGCCGGCGGATCTCCTTCTCCGATGGCAAGGCCTCCAGCTCGCGGTTCAGGCCTCGGTCGGCGACCAGGTGTCGGATCTGGTCGGCGTGCACCGGCAGGAGGCTGGCGGCATTGGCCCGGCTGGTGCCCATCAGGTCGTTCTGAGCGGTGTTGTCGGCCAGCACCAGCGCACTGACCTCATCGGTCATCGACGCCAGAAGCTGCGGCCGGTCGGCGACGTCCAGCTTGCCGACGGTGACCAGGGAATCGATCAGGATCTTGATGTTGACCTCGTGGTCGGAGCAGTCGACGCCGGCCGAGTTGTCCAGTGCGTCGGTGTTGATCCGGCCGCCGGCCAGGTCGTACTCGACGCGGCCCAGCGGCGTGACACCGAGGTTGCCGCCTTCACCGATCACCTTGGCGCGCACCTGGTTTCCGTTGACCCGCACCTGGTCGTTGGCCCGGTCGCCGACGTCACTGTCGGACTCGGACTCGGCTTTGACGTAGGTGCCGATACCGCCGTTGAACAACAGGTCCACCGGCGCCCGCAGGATCGCTCGGATCAACGCCGGCGGCGTCAGCTCGGTGGTGTCCTCACCGAGGCCCAAGACCGTTCGCACCTGCGGGCTGATCGGCACGGACTTGAGCTCCCGCGGGTAGACACCCCCACCGGCACTGATCAGCGACTTGTCGTAATCGTCCCAACTGGACCGCGGCAGGTCGAACATCCGCTGGCGCTCGGCGAAGGACCGGGCCGGATCCGGGTCGGGGTCCAAGAAGATGTGCCGGTGGTCGAAGGCGGCCAACAAGCGGATGTGTTCGCTGCGCAGCATTCCGTTGCCGAACACATCGCCGCTCATGTCCCCGACCCCGACGACGGTGAAGTCCTGGGTCTGGGTGTCGATTCCCATTTCGCGGAAGTGTCGCTTGACCGACTCCCACGCGCCCTTGGCGGTGATACCCATTTCCTTGTGGTCGTAGCCGACCGATCCGCCGGAGGCGAATGCGTCACCGAGCCAGAAGCCGTAGGACTGCGCGACCTCATTGGCGATGTCGGAGAAGCTGGCGGTCCCCTTGTCGGCGGCCACCACCAGGTAGGCGTCGTCGCCGTCGCGTCGCACCACCTGCGGCGGCGCACTGACCGCACCGGTGGCGTGATCGACGTTGTCGGTGACGTCGAGCATGCCGGAGATCAGCAGCTTGTAGCAGGCGATTCCCTCTGCACGGGTCGCTTCGCGGTCGACGGCGGGGTCGCCGGTGGGAATCGGAGGGCTCTTGACCACGAACCCGCCTTTGGCGCCGACCGGGACGATGACGGCGTTCTTGACCTCCTGCGCCTTGACCAGCCCGAGGATCTCGGTGCGGTAGTCCTCGCGGCGGTCCGACCAGCGCAGCCCGCCGCGGGCGACGAAACCGAATCGCAGGTGCACCCCTTCGACGCGGGGAGAGTAGACGAAGATCTCGAACTTGGGGCGCGGGAGGGGTAACTCGTCGATCAGTCGGGCGTCCAGCTTGAGCGCCAGAACATTCTGCGCACGCGCCGAATCAGCGCGGGTGACAAAGTAGTTGGTGCGCAGCGTGGCCTGGATCAGGGAGGCGAACGCGCGCAGTACCCGGTCGGTGTCCAGACTCACCACGGCGTCGATGCCGGCCGCGACGTCCACGGCGGCCGCCTGAGCATCGCGGCTGCCGGACGCGCGGGCCGGATCGAACAGCGCCTCGAACAACGCCACCAGGGCCCGCGCGGTGCCCGGATGCTCGTTGAGCACCGACGCGATGTGGGTCTCGCTGTAGGGAAAGCGCGCCTGACGCAGGTATTTGGCGTAGCCGCGCAGCACCACCACCTGTTGCCAGGTCAGCCCGGCCCGCAGGATCAGCTCATTGAGCCGGTCGGTCTCGACCCGGCCCTCCCAGATCGCGGTGACCCCGGCGGCGAACCGTTGTTGGGCCGCATCGCGTTCGGCGCCGGTCGCCGGGATCTCGATGCTGGGGTGCGGCGAGATTTTGAACTTGTAGATCCACACCTCCAAGCCGTCGGCGCGGGTGACGGTGAACGGGCGCTCCTCGAGCACCACTACACCCATGGACTGCAGCGTCGGCAGCAGTTGACTCAGCGACGCACCGTGGCCGCCGAGGAACCAGCTCAACAGGACCGCGTCGTCGGTGCCGTAGCCGGAGACCACCAGCCGGACCGATCCGTCGGCCAGTTCATCGATGATCGCGATGTCCTCGACGGCCTCGGCAGGTGTGACGGCCTGTTTGTAGGTTTCGGCGAAGGCCGCCGCGTAGTGCTGCGCGTGCGGCTCTGCCGGGGTGCCGGCCGCGGCGGCGATCATCCGGTCCGCCCAGGTGCGGCTGGCCTCGGTCAACAGCGCCTGGATCCGCACCCGGTTGGCCTCGGAGGTGTCGACGGTGCGCGCCTCGGGATCCTCGGGCAGCCGGACCATGAAGTGAATCAGCGCCCAGGGAGCTTCGCTGACCCGGGCGCTGTATTCCACACCGACACCACCGAATTCGGCGGCCAGAATGTCTTCCATCTGCAGCCGGACCGGGGTGGTGTAGCGATCGCGCGGCAGGTAGACCAGACACGACACGAACCGCCCGGTCCGGTCGCCACGAAGGAACAGCAGCGCCCCACGACGTGAGCCCAGATTCGCCACGGCCATCGCCATGTTCAGCAGCTGCTCGGAGTTGATCGCGAAAAGCTCTGAGCGTGGGACGGTTTGGATGATGTCGAGGAGTAGCTGACCCGGGTGGCCGGGCTCGCTCTCGGAGAGCGCCAGCGCCTGGCGCACGGTATGGGAGACGACCGGGATGTCGAAGACGTCGGCGTTCATGGCCCCGGCGGTGAACAGTCCGACGAAGCGGTGCGCAACGATGTCGTCGCCGGTGTTCTCCCGGATCACGACGACGTAGGTGTGTGAGCCGAATCGCATGTAGCTGGGTACGGTGGCCTGCGCCAGGGTCAGCAGATCTTCGCCGGTGAGCATGGGACGCAAAGACTTACGCAGCCGCAGCACCCCGAGCCGGTCCGCGTCGTTCACCAGCACCTGCCCGTCGCGCACCACCCCGCGCTGGTAGCCGAGCAGCACGAAGTGCCCGTCGGCAAGCCAGCGCAGCAACGCGGCCACCTCATGGCGATCCGGAGCGTCGTAGTGCCCTTGCAGGTCGGACTCGACGTCACCGGCCAGGGCGTTGAGCGCGTCGTGCATCGCCTGGGAGTCGGTGGCCACCTGGCGGACGTCGGCCATCACGTGGGGCAGCAACTGTTCGGCTTCGGCCATCGCCTCGCCGCTGACCGAAGGCGCGAGCTGCACGTGGATCCAGGTCTTGGCGGCGGCGCCGTCCACGGATTTCGGTGCGACGTCCGGGTTTTTCGGTTGAACGTCCGGGTTTTTCGGTTCGACGTCCGGGTTTTTGGGTTCAACACTGCACAGGTCGCCGTCGGCATCTCGCCGCACGGTGAACACCGGTGTCATGATGCCGGTGTAGGCGACCCCCAGGCGGTGCAGTAGGACCGCGACCGAGTCCGTCAGCATGCCGGCGTGCCCGGTGACCGCCTGCAGGGCGGGACCGAATCCGGCGGCGTCGTCCGCCGCGTAGACGCCGACGCGGGTCTCCCCCGGCGGCCGGTGTTGCGCCAGTCGGGCGTGGGCTGCCAGCAGCGCCGGGGTCACGAACGCGGTGGCCCGGCCGGCCGGCTCGGCGGCGGACGCAGCGTCGCCGCCCAGCGAGTCACTGTGTGGGCCGCGGTAGGTGGCGAGGTAGGCCCCTGCGACCCACTCGGGGATGCCCTCCGGTTGGGCGGGATCGGGAAACGTCGTCCACGCGGCTGAAAGCCGCTCGGTGGAATCCGTCATCCCCACCCCTCCTGACCAGGTGTCAGTTCCGGCAGCGCCGCTACCGGCCTTACCTTAATCGCGGGTGAGTCTGCGGTGGGTCACTCGATGCGGACGCGCCGCCTCGGCCCCCAACCTTTCCACTTTGTTCTCCTCATAGGCACCGAAGTTGCCCTCGAACCAGAACCACTTGGCCTCGTCGTCGGCGTCGCCCTCCCAGGCCAGGATGTGGGTGCAGGTGCGGTCGAGGAACCAGCGATCGTGGGAGATCACCACCGCGCAGCCCGGGAAATTCAGCAGCGCGTTCTCCAGCGACCCCAGGGTTTCGACATCCAGGTCGTTGGTCGGCTCGTCGAGCAGGATCAGGTTCCCGCCCTCTTTCAGCGTCAGTGCCAAGTTCAGCCGGTTGCGTTCCCCGCCGGAGAGCACACCGGCCGGCTTCTGCTGGTCAGGTCCCTTGAAGCCGAATGCCGACACGTAAGCCCGAGACGGGATCTCGTTCTGCCCGACTTGGATGTAGTCCAGGCCGTCGGAGACCACCTCCCAGACCGTCTTCTTCGGGTCGATGCCCGCCCGGGACTGGTCGACGTAGCTCAGCTTGACCGTCTCACCGACCTTGACGGTGCCGCTGTCGGGCGCCTCCAGGCCGACGATGGTCTTGAACAGCGTGGTCTTGCCGACACCGTTGGGTCCGATCACGCCGACGATGCCGTTGCGGGGCAGCGTGAACGACAGATCCTTGATCAGCATCCGCCCGCCGAAGCCCTTGTCGAGGTGTTCGACCTCCACCACCAGACTGCCCAGCCGGGGCCCGGTCGGGATCTGGATCTCTTCGAAGTCCAGCTTGCGGGTCTTCTCGGCCTCGGCCACCATCTCCTCGTAGCGCTGCAGCCGGGCCTTGTTCTTGGCCTGGCGGGCCTTGGCGCCCGAGCGCACCCAGGCCAGCTCGTCCTGCAGCCGCTTCTGCAGCTTGGCGTCCTTGCGACCCTGAACGGCGATCCGCTCGGCCTTCTTCTCCAGATACGTCGAGTAGTTGCCTTCGTAAGGGTAGGCCCGGCCGCGGTCGAGCTCCAGGATCCATTGCGCGACGTTGTCCAGGAAGTAGCGGTCGTGGGTGACCGCCAGGATCGCGCCGGGGTAGCTGGCCAGGTGTGCTTCGAGCCACTGCACGCTCTCGGCGTCGAGGTGGTTGGTGGGCTCGTCGAGCAGCAGCAGGTCCGGTTTGGACAGCAGCAGCTTGCACAGTGCGACGCGGCGCCGCTCGCCACCGGAGAGGTTGGTGACCGGCTCGTCGGGCGGCGGGCAGCGCAGCGCGTCCATCGCCTGTTCGAGCTGCGAGTCGATGTCCCACGCGTTGGCGTGGTCGAGTTCCTCCTGCAGCCGGCCCATCTCCTCCATCAGCTCGTCGGAGTAGTCGGTGGCCATCAGTTCGGCGACCTCGTTGAACCGGTCCAGCTTGACCTTGATCTCGCCCAGACCCTCCTCGACGTTGCCGCGGACGGTCTTCTGCTCGTTCAGCGGCGGCTCCTGCTGCAGGATGCCGACGCTGGCCCCGGGAGCCAGGAACGCATCTCCGTTGTTGGGGGTGTCCAGCCCCGCCATGATCCGCAAGACGCTCGACTTGCCGGCCCCGTTCGGGCCGACCACACCGATCTTGGCGCCCGGCAGGAAACTCAACGTGACGTCGTCGAGGATGACCTTGTCGCCGTGCGCCTTGCGGACCTTTCTCATCGTGTAGATGAACTCAGCCATGCCGCGGTGTCGCCTCCTGGTCTCGGAATTTGCTCGCCGCCCATCCTAGGGGGTGGATTCACCCGGCCGTCGGCTGCGCTCAGGCGGTCAGCGCCATCCCGTCGTCGGCATCGGCCTTGGCGGCGGCGTCGGCGTCGGTGTCATCTCCGCCCGATTCGGTGTTTCCGTGGTCCGGGCTGTCGGCCTCCCCGGCTCGTGCGGCAACCGGACTGTCCGGTCCGGCGGCGATGATCTTCTCCACCCGGGCCGCGCAGCGCGCCAGATTAGGCCCGACCGCGGTCGCACGTAGCTCCACCGATGACCGGCGGTTGCCGTCCTTGTCGTCGTATTCGCTGGTGAACACGTTCCCGACCACGATCACCGGCAACCCCT
>Ga0182747_1000523_pt1 | contig 36318 bp, 30 predicted proteins | sample eDN3rd30CBELigBY_FD_128526 | JGI IMG/M metagenome (GOLD analysis project Ga0182747, IMG submission 128526) | Enriched backyard soil microbial communities from Emeryville, California, USA - eDNA 3rd pass 30_C BE-Lig BY (version 2) (version 2) | ecosystem: Environmental > Terrestrial > Soil >... | reverse complement strand
GCCGGGTCGACGAAGTCGAGCGACATCGGCGAGAGGACATCGAAGTCGTGCCGTAGGAGGCGGAGGGAGCGCTGCAGGCCCTCGGCGTCCCGCCGGAACGAGCCGCAGAGGACCACCGAGAGGCGGGCTTCGTGAGTCGGCCGTTCGCGTGCTGGGGCTGGGTCGAGAAGCGTCATCGGAGCCTCCATTGAATTCCTATTTATCTTATCATACAATCAGGAATCTATGCGCCGCCGACCAGCGTTGGACCACGCGCCCCTCGGCCCGGCTTCCCGCTCTACTGGACCGACGCCGCAGCTGGAGTACTTCCCTGGTGAAGTGGCGCAGCTCCTCGATCTCGGCGACATCACCTACGAACAGCTGCGGACGCTGCTGTTGATCGCCCGGGCTGCTCGCGGCGAGGCCCTCGAACCGGGGGCGTGGGCGCGCTTCAGCGTCGAGGACTTGGCGTCTACCGAGGTCCTCGTCGGGCTGGTGGGCGGCCGCGAGCGGTTCCGGGAGAAGCGGCGCCTGACAATCAGCGACATCGAGCCGGCGTGCAGGGAGCTGCGGAAGATCGGGTTCGCCAACCCCCTTCTCGAAGTGCCGCTCGCCCGGCACGGGCGCCTTATCGTGGCCCTGGTCGGGCGGCACGTGTACTCCCCGACTACCGGGCAGTTCGCGTTCGCGTTCATGGGTGAGCAGGTGGAGCAGTTCGTAGCCCGTCGGGCAGCACACGACCGCGAGGCCCGTACGCTGCTGCGCCAGGTCCAGCGGGAGCGGAGGGAGCGCCGAGCAGCCGCGAGGACCCCGATGGCCGAGCTCGAAGCGCGAGTCGCCGCCCTCTCCAGCGCTATCTGAGGTTCCGGAGCCCTCGGCGGCAGATGAACTTAGTCGAGGCAGCTGGCTGGTTCGAGAGCCAGGACGCGCACAGGTCGGAGACCCATCTCGGATGGTCTTTGCCGGCATCGTTCAGCCAGTTGCCGACCGACAGCTGAACGTAGCGGTGCGGATCCGCTCGGAGCTCACCGATCACAGGCGACGCGATCTCCGGATCGGCGCGCACAGGACCCAGATGGCGTGACCACACCCCGCGGCTACGCAGAACCTCGCTGCCGAACCGCCGTATGTTGGGCGATGGATCGGCTGCCCAACGCGCAAGATCCGGGACGAGGTCGACGACTGCGTCGCCGTGTCGGTCTCGCAGCGCGATCCACGCCCACTCCCGGACGCTGAAGTGCGGATCGTCGGCGAAGGGCCTCAACGACACGAGCGCTGCTGAAGCTCCGCTGTCTTCAGCGTGGACCGCTGCGAACGCTGCTACTGCCCTGACCGTGTCCGGCTCATTGGCTACGCGCTCATAGAGGCGCTGCTGGGGTGACACCTCGGCGAGCAGGCGCCCGGCCTGTGTGAGGCGCGCCTTGAGAGACAGGTCCATGAGCCGCTGCCTCGGCCGGACCTCTGGCAGGCGGCACTCGACCAACCGATCGAGGTCGAGAGCGAACTGCTCCATGAAATTCACGGTGGATGTCTCACCGTCGGACAGGGCGTCCACGATCTCGGCGGGCACGAGCGACGGCGTCCGGGCGCCCCTTCGCGTCTCGGTAGGGGGGTCGCTCACTGGGTCTCTGGTGCGACCGAGACCGGCCTACTGCCTTCAAGGCGACGTGACTCCTCAGCGCGTACCATCCCGTTCAGTGAATCAGAGGATCGACGTCCGGAGCCTTCCCATCGAAGGATCTGACGCGGTTGATCTCGTAGGCCAGATGTCGACGGCGGTGGGAGAGCTCGCCCGGGCTACCCGATCCGCCGATCCGGAGCATGTGAGGAGTGCCGTTGCGGCAACCATGCGGATCGGCGCAGCCATTCTCGACCTGCAAGGAGACAGCGGCTCATCGGCCTACCAGCCGGACACCTGACCTCTGGGCGGTCGGTGGGGTCCTAGGGGCAACGACTGCTCCATCAGCGTGGCGAGCTCTTCGAGCCACTCGCGCTCGGTGAGCATTGCGGCGAGGCTTCGGTGGTCGCTCCTGGGCTGAGGTCGCGATGCGTCGAGGGCGGTGCCAGTGCTTCAACGACGGGGATCGGCCGGCACCGGGTGCTTCATCCCGAGGTGTGGTGAGCTGCACCAAGCTGCCGGGGCCGTTCGCGGCCCCAAGGGCTCTTTGGCTGGCGCCTATCTTCAGGTGATGCGCGTATCGCCCGTCTACGACCGGATCGGAGACGGCTACTCCGCCCAGCGGACTCCCGAGCCGACCTGGGCGGCGCAGATCACCGCAGCGCTCGGCGGTGCCCGTTCGATCCTTAACGTCGGGGCCGGTTCCGGGAACTACGAGCCGCTCGACCGCCCGGTAGTCGCAGTCGAGCCGTCGTCGACGATGCTCGCCCAGCGAGCCAACCCGCACCCAGCGGTCCGGGGCGTCGCCGAGCACCTCCCGTTCCGAAGCGGTGTGTTCGACGCGGCGCTGGCTGTGTTCACGGTGCACCACTGGAGTGACCGGGCGGCCGGGCTCAGCGAGCTGCGGCGAGTGTCCGATCGCCAGGTGCTCGTGGTCTACGAGCCCCTCGTCGCACACCGGTTCTGGCTCGTGGATTACTTCCCAGAGGTCGCCGCCTTCACCGTCGAAGCCGATGCACCGACGCCAGACGAGATCAGCAGGTACCTCGACGTCGTCGACGTCCAGACCCTGTGGATCCCGGCGGAGTGCTGCGACGGAGTCGCCGCCGCCTATTGGCGCCGCCCGGAGGCATACCTCAACCCGGTAGTCCAGCAGTCGATGTCGGTCCTCGCGCTCCTCCCCGCCGATGCCGTCGCCAGAGGAGCCGCCAGACTCGCCTCCGACCTCGAGGATGGGAGCTGGGCCGCCCGACACGGCGGCCTGCTCGAGCAGGCCGAGGCCGACTACGGCTACCGGCTGGTCCTCGCCAGCAGCTGACCTGGCCATTGCTCCTGCCGAGCGCCCTTGGCTGGCGGCACAAAACAGCTCGAGCGCCCCGAAACGGGCAGTGCTGAGGCGAAGCGGGGAGCGGCGAGGCGGAGCTCATCGCCTCCCGTTGAGCCAATGAGCCAGTTCTTGGTGCATAGAGACCCTCGGAGGAGATCCCTTCCACGCCGCAAGGCGCGTTCACTTGGAGCAGCTGTGTGCCCGACATCGAAACCGTCTGCGACATCGTCGACCTGCCAGAGGACCTCCCGCGCCTGTCTCCGGGTGTGGTTGCTGTTCTGTCCCCTGAGGACGTTTGTGACTTCGATTGAGCGTCGATGGTTCGAGCCCGTCGGGTAGTGAGGGCAACCACAACCGCGATTGGGCCGTGGCAATTGGTTCGCGCCGGTGTTCCTCCTGCGTTGTCGCCCGACTGGTGCCGAGTCTGGGAGGCTGTGCGTATGGTCGCCCCGATCGACGCCGAACTGCTTGACTTCGCCGTCGACCTCACCCGGCAGGCGGGAGAGCTGACCCTTCGGTATTTCGAGAGCGACGACCTTGCCGTCGACCGTAAGGGCGACGGCACGCCGGTAACCGCCGCCGACCGCGGTGCCGAGCGCCTGCTGCGTGAGCTCATTGAGGAGCGCTTCCCCGACGACGGGATCCTCGGCGAGGAGGAGGCCGAGAAGCCCGGTACGTCTGGACGCCGTTGGATCATCGACCCAATCGACGGCACCAAGGCCTTCACCCACGGCGTCCCGCTGTACAGCAACCTGCTGGCGGTCGAAGACGCCGATGGCATTGCGGTAGGCGTAATCAACATCCCGGCCTTGGGCGAAACCGTTGCTGCCGGCCGCGGTCTGGGGTGCTTCCACAACGGCGCCCGCTGCTGGGTCGACGACCATGCCACCATCGAGGGCGCGTACCTCAGCTCAAGCCGCTTCACATCCTGGGATGAGGACTGCCTGCTCCGCGCCCAGCGGGCTGGCCTCGACCTACGGACCTGGGGCGACGGTTACGGCTACGTGCTCGTAGCGACCGGTCGCATCCAGGCCATGTTCGATCCGCAGGCCGAGCTCTACGACCTGGCCCCGATGCCGGTCATCCTTGCTGAGGCCGGCGGTCGGTTCACAAGCGTCGACGGCCTCGACGGACCGGGTCACGGCAGCGGTCTCGCCACGAACGGCAAGGTGCACGACGAGCTGCTCACCATCCTCCGACGACCCTCCCTTACGTCCGAGAACTGACTCTTGATCATCTAGCAGCTAGGCCTCATCCGCGAGCGTCCACGCCGCCATGGCGCGCCTGGCTGCCTGAGCGACCTGGGACGCTGGGTGGGCCGACAGCTGACCGAGGAGCGCCTCGGCAGCGGGACTGCGGGTGCGGTCGCTCCCAGAATGAGCGATGTCTGACTGCTCGTTGGGCTTCGGTCCGCTGTAGCTCCCCGTCAAAGCGCGTTCGATGTGCGTGCTCCGCCAGGATCTCGGAGGCCAGCCCGTTCGGGGGGGTTGGTGCGAGCCGGTCGACGATGCCCTGGTTCACCGGCTGACCCGCCTCACGCGGCCGGACCCATCACGGGTCGACCCGGCCGGGCGAGGGCAGGCCGACCCAGAGGGGACGCCGTGCTCGTCGAGGCGCAGCTTGCCGTACGGGAAGATCGTGGGGATCCCGTGGGCCCGCCCGCCCGCCCGCCCCGCGGCCAGGGCGACGGCGGGTGGCGGGGACCGCCGCGGGCGATTCGCTGCGGTCGTAGCGTCCGGGTGTGGGCACTGCGGTCTTCTGGGGCGGGTTGGGGGCGTCGGCGCTGCTGCTCGGCGCCGTCGCGGCGTACGCGCTGCGGCCGGGTCCTCGGTTGGTCGCGCTCGTCATGGCGCTCGGCAGCGGACTGCTCATCGGGTCGGTGTCGTTCGAGCTCATCGACGATGCCGTGCAGAACGCCGAGGTCGCCCAGGTGGGGCTCTGGGCCCTTGCGGGTGCCCTCGTCTTCACGGCGGGTGACTGGTACCTCGGGCGGCGCGGACGGCGCTCGGGTGGATCGTCGGATGCGTCGAGCTCGCTGGCGATCGTGTTCGGCGCCGTGCTCGACGGCATCCCCGAGTCGTTCGTGCTCGGGCTCACCGTCCGCGAGGGCGGGGTGAGCGTGGCGCTGCTGGCCGCCGTGGTGCTGAGCAACCTCCCCGAGGGCGTGTCGTCGTCGACCGGCCTTCGTGCCTCGGGCTGGTCGCTCGGCCGGGTCGCGGCGATGTGGTCGGTGGTCGTCGTCGTGTCGGCGGTCGCCTCCGGCGCCGGCTACGTGGTGCTCGATCCGAGCGGCGGGGCGACGGGTGCCGCGGTCCAGGCGTTCGCCGCCGGCGCGCTGCTGGCGATGGTCGCCGACACCATGCTCCCCGAATCGTTCCAGGAGGAAGGGGTGTTCACCGGCACGCTGGTCGTCGTCGGCTTCTCGCTCGCTCTCGTCCTCTCGGCGCTCTGACCAGGGTTCCTCGATCCTCTGGCGGCGATCGGACCGTTCCGGCCGGAAGGTCACGTCGTCGGGACTCCTGCCGATGATGGAGGGTCCAACGGTGAACCAGCTCGGAGGCGACGACCATGGCCATGAACGATCGAACGCGGCGACGGCACGCGAAGGCAGCGCAGAAGCTCGTACCCGACGCCAACGTCACCGGCTATGCGATCGGCCGGTCGGGCGCGAACCCGGTCGTGGTGGTCCTGGCGATGCTCGGCACGTCGCTCGCCTTCTCGCTCCTCCTGCTCGTGGCCACCGGGCAGCTCCTGATCGTCGGCCTGCTCCCGATGCTGATCGTCCAGCACTACATCAGCCCGCCCCGCGCCATCGTCATCGCGGACCAGGGCGTGGCCCTCGCCACCCGGTCGCTGATGAACGGCAAGGCCAACAAGCTGGTGTCGGTGATGGGCCACGGCTACGTGCAGCCGGTGGAGGAGTCGCTCGGCCGGGTGAAGGTCGGCGTCGGCAACGAGACGGTCTGGATGGCGAAGAAGGAAGAGACCGTCCTGCGCGCCGCGGTGATGCAGCAGGTCCCGCCGGTGCCGAGCGGTCCCGTCCCGCCCTCCCCCTTCACCCGCTGACCGGGGTCGGCGCGGCCCCGCCCCTCGCCGCCTGAGCGTTCCGTTCGGCCGTCGGGCCCCGCTCGCGGCCGGGTGAGGCCGGTCGTACGCTCGCGGGCGATGCACGTGCACGATCAGCAGGCCCACGAACTGATGGAGCTGGTGTTCGCGTTCACGCAGGAGCGCATGGAGATGGACCCGCCACCGCTCGACCTCTCGGTGCCCCTCGAGCAGCTGCAGGCCCAGGCGGGGCAGACCATCACGCCGGAGGGGCTCGGCGGCACCGAGGCGATGCGGCTGTTCGAGGAGGTCCTCGGCCCGGCCTGCCTGTCGATCGACCACCCGCGCTACCTGTCGTTCATCCCCGCTGCACCCACGGAGGCGGCGACGCTGTTCGACCTCGTCGTCAGCGCTACGAGCATCTACGGCGGGTCGTGGCTCGAAGGTTCCGGTGCGGTCTACGTGGAGAACCAGACGCTGCGCTGGCTCGCCGACCTGGCCGGGCTGCCCAAGGGTGCGGGCGGCACGTTCGTGTCCGGCGGATCCATCGCCAACCTCTCGGCGCTGGCGGTGGCACGGACGGTGTGGCGGGATGCGGATCGGGCGCGGGAGGAGCGGCGGCCGATCGTGTTGCTGTCGGAGGCGGCGCACTCCTCGAACGCGTCGGCCCTGGAGCTGCTCGACCTGCGGTCGCGGCCCATCGGCGTCGACGATGCCGATCGGATGACGGCCGAGACGGTGCGGGCCGCGGTCGATGACCTGCCTCCGGCGGAGCGAGAGGCCGTGTGCGCCGTGGTCGCCACCGCGGGCCTGACCAACGCGGGCACCATCGACGACCTGGTGGCGGCCGGCGACGCGGCGGCCGAGCTCGGCGCCTGGTTCCACGTCGACGGGGCCTACGGCGCGGCGGCGCTGTGCTCATCGACCCGGCGGGACCGCTTCGGTGGCATCGACCGGGCCGACTCGCTGACCGTCGACCCGCACAAGTGGCTCTTCGCCCCCTACGACTGCGCGGCGATCCTCTACCGCGACCCGCAGCTGGCCAAGCGCACCTTCACGCAGCACTCCGGCTACCTGGACGTGTTGACGGAGGCGGCCGACTGGTCGCCCAGCGACTACGCGCCGCACCTCACCCGCCGGGCGCGCGGCCTGCCGACGTGGTTCTCGCTCGCGGTGCACGGCACCGACGCCTACCGGGATGCGATCGACACCACCATCGCCACCGCCGAGGCCGCCGCCGCGCTCATCCGCACGCTCGACCACCTCGAGCTGGTCGTGGAGCCGGAGCTGTCGGTCATCGTGTTCCGACGGGCGGGGTGGGCGCCCGAGGACTACGCGGCGTGGAGCAGGGGGCTGCTCTTCGACCAGGTCGGCTTCGTGGTCCCGACGACCTGGCGCGGCGAGACCGTGCTGCGGATCTGCATCACCAACCCGCGCACCACTCTGGACGACGTCCGGGCGTGCCTCCCGGGCTGAGCAGCCGCCTCACCGGAACCAGTGGTGGCGGCGGGTCAGGCGGGGGCGGGAGCCGGGGCAGCCACGACGCCGCGCTCGGCCGTGGAGCGCAGGGCGGCCACGGCGCAGCGGAGCGTCTGCTCCTTGAACTCGAGGGTGACGTCCCTGCGCTCGACGATGCGGCGGTAGGTGAGCGGGCCGACGATGGTGGCGACGGCGGCATCCAGGTCGAGGCCGGGGCTGACCTCGCCGCGCATCTGCGCCAGCTTCACCACGGTGTAGATGGGCCGGCGGCGCTCGTTGATGACCTCGTCGACGACCTCTTGCATCTTCGGGTCGCGGGAGCCGGCGTCGATCAGCATCGGGATCAGCTGCGGGAACTGCTTCACCTGGTCGGCCTCTTCGTAGCGGCCGAAGAGGAACATGAGGTCGTCTTCGAGGTTCCCGGTGTCGGGCGTGGGGTGCTCGGTGACGCAGCCCCGTGCGGCGACCGCGATCATCGCCTCCTTCGACCCGAAGTGCCGGTAGAGCGTGGACTTGGCGACGCCCGAGCGCGCCGCGACCTCGTCGAGCGTCACACCGTCGACGCCGCTCTCGAGCAGCACCTCGACGGTGGCGTCGATGGCGGCTCGGTGCGCCTGTTCGCTGCGAGGTCGTCCCACGAGTCGGAATCGTAGCGAAAACCGGACACGTCCCGAACGCACCGAGACCTGCCGGTGTCAAGTGTCACACGAAAAATGACCGAACGCAGCGGTGCATCGCGGCGACGGCATCCCTAGAGTTCTGAGCCGAACTAGTAGCGAAATCGCGATCGACGCCAGAAGTGCGGGGAAGCACATGAGCACCACCACCAGTCCACCCGTCCAGCACGAGATCGAGCCGTCGATCTACCAGCGCCGCTGGGCGATCCTCGCGGTGCTCTGCACCAGCCTGATGATCGTCATCATCGGCAACACGGCCCTCAACGTCGCCATCCCGACGTTGGCCCGCGAGCTCGAGGCCTCGACCTCCAGCCTCCAGTGGATGGTCGATGCCTACGGCCTCGTCTTCGCCGGCCTCCTCTTCACCGCCGGCACCCTGGGCGACCGCTTCGGCCGCAAGGGCGCGCTGCAGCTCGGCCTGGTGGTGTTCCTCCTGGGCACGGTGCTCGCCTCCACGGCCGACAGCTCCGGGGTGATCATCGCCTCCCGGGCGATCATGGGCCTTGCCGCGGCGTTCATCATGCCGTCGACGCTGTCGATCCTGACCAACGTCTTCCCGGCGCACGAGCGGCCCAAGGCCATCGCCGTGTGGGCCGGCATCTCGGGCGCGGGTGCCGCCGTCGGCCCCATCACCTCGGGCTTCTTGCTCGAGCACTTCTACTGGGGCTCGGTCTTCCTCGTGAACGTGCCGATGATCCTCATCGCCCTCGTGGCCGGCGCCGTCCTCCTGCCGAAGTCGAAGGACCCCGAGGAGAGCCCGCTCGACTTCTTGGGCGCCTTCCTCTCCATCGTCGGCCTCGTCGCCCTCGTGTACTCGATCATCGAGGGCCCGTCGCACGGCTGGCTGTCGGGCGAGTCGTTCCTGACCTTCGGCATCGCCGTCGTCGCCCTGGCCCTGTTCGCCGTCTGGGAGTCGAAGGCCAAGTTCCCGATGCTGGACCTGCGCCTCTTCAAGGACCGCCGCTTCAGCGTGGCGTCGGGCGGCATGACGCTGACCTTCTTCGCCATGTTCGGCACGTTCTTCCTCGTGGCGCAGTACTTCCAGCTCGTCCTCGGCTACTCGCCGCTCAAGTCGGGTCTGCTCCAGCTGCCGATGGCGGCGGTCATGATGGCCATCGCCCCGCAGATGCCCAAGGTGGTCGCCCGCTTCGGCGCCCACCGGGCGGTCCCGGTCGGCCTCGGCCTGATCGCCGTCGGCATGGCCGTGTTCTCGCAGGTCCAGACCGACAGCTCGCTCGTGCTGATCTACTGCTCGATCCTCCCGCTGGCCGCCGGCATGGCCACCACCATGACGCCGCTCACGACGCTGATCATGTCGTCGGTGCCGCTCGGCAAGGCGGGCGTCGGCTCGGCCATGAACGACACCACCCGAGAGCTCGGCGGTGCGCTCGGCGTGGCCGTCCTCGGCTCGGTCGTGACGTCGCAGTACACCAGCAGCCTGGGCCCGGCCATCACCAGCCTCCCTGCTCAGGCCAAAGCCATGGCCGACTCCGGTCTCGCTGGGGCCCTGCAGGTCGCCAGCAAGCTCCCCGGTTCGGCCGGTGCCTCGCTCGCCGATGCCGCCAAGCAGTCCTTCGTGGACGGTCTGGCGGCGGCGGCCATCGTCGCCACCATCGTGGTGATCTCGGCGGCCGTCGCGGCCTGGTTCCTCCTGCCGTCGCACTTCGGGATGCAGGCCACCAGCCCCGGCGGCCCCGCCACCGATGACCTCGGTGACGACCGTTCGCTCGAGGGCACCCTCGACATCGACCACGGCACCCCCATCGATGCCGACGGTCCGTCCGAGGGCGCCGCCGCCGCTGACGAGGGCGAGCGTGAGCCGTCCCCGGTTCTCGATTGACCGACTGATCACGCCTCCAAGCAGAAGCGCCGGCCCCACTGGGGCCGGCGCTTCCGCGTTGTGGGTGCTGTTGTGCTGCACCTCGCTCGAATTTCGTATGTCAGACCGCCCAGACAGGGTCTCTCGCATACGAAGTTCGTCCCACGCCCCGGGCCCTCCCTGAACTTCGTATGCCGGGACGCCCAAACGGGCGCTCTCCCATACGAAGTTCGACTGCGGGGCAGGAGGAGGGGGAGGGGGAGGGTCAGCGGATGCCGAGGGCGTTCGGGGGGATGACGCCGAGCTTGCCGGCCTCGTAGTCCCGGAAGGTCTCGATCAGCTCCTCGCGGGTGTTCATCACGAACGGGCCCTGCCAGGCGATGGGCTCGCCGATCTTCTGGCCGCCGAGGACGAGCACGTCGAAGGCGTCGGTCCGGGAGTCCGGGCTGGGCGAGCCGCCGATGGTGAGCACGTCGCCGGGGGCAGTGACGGCGAGCTGGCCGGTGCCGAGCGGGCGCTGGTTCGCCCCGACGGTGCCGGCGCCGGAGAGGCCGTAGACCAAGCCGTTGAAGTGCTCGGGCCACGGGAGCCGGACCTGGGCGCCGGGCTCGATGGTCAGGTGGAGCAGGGTGATGGGCGACTTGGTGCTGCCCGGGCCACGGTGACCACCGACGTCGCCGGCGATCACCCGGATGAGCGCACCGCCGTCGGGCGAGGTGACCAGCGTGACGTCGGCGCCCTCGAGGTTCTGGTAGTTCGGCGTCGCCCACTTCTGGGCGGCAGGCAGGTTCACCCACAGCTGGATGCCGTGGAACAGGCCGCCCGATTCCACGAGGGACTCGGGTGGCGTCTCGATGTGGAGGAGGCCGCTGCCCGCGGTCATCCACTGGGTGGCACCGTTGGTGATGACGCCGCCACCGCCGTGGGAGTCCTGGTGCAGGAACGTGCCGTCGATGATGTAGGTGACGGTCTCGAACCCGCGGTGCGGGTGCCACGGCGTGCCCTTGGGCTCGCCGGCGGCGTACTCGACCTCACCCATCTGGTCCATGTGGATGAACGGATCGAGCTCGGCGAGGTCCACCCCGGCGAACGCCCGGGTGACGGGGAAGCCTTCGCCCTCGAAGCCCTTGGGACCGGTGGTGACGCTCATGACCTTGCGGTCGGTCGCGGTGGCCGGATCGGGCTCGGCGAGGCGGGGGAGGGTGAGGATGTCGTCGACGGTGACTGCAGGCATGGTGTCGATCCCTTCGATCGATCGGCCGCCCCCGGTTGGGGCCTCGCCGGTTCCCTTGAACAAACATAGTTGACATGTCAACTATTCCTGTGTCGCGAGCTCTCGGCCGATCTACTCCGTTGACCAGAGCGCCTGCATGGCGCGCAAGAGGTCGATGCTGCGATTCCCGTGCTGTCCTCTGCCCCCTGTGCCGGGTCGGCCGAGAGCGTCTGGAGTCGGAGGCCGGACGGGATCGCGGTCAGACGGATGGGGTGGCAGCGCCCTTGCGAAGCTGGCGCATGATGATTCGCAACTGGGCCTGTCGGACGACGCCTGTGTGATCCGGAAACATCGCGTAGCTGTTGATGGAGAAGACTTCGAGCTCCTCGAGCGCCTCTGCAACGACGCCGAGGGGGAAGGTCACCTTCCGGATGACCGGGCCTCGTGTTGTGACGTCCTGCACGACCTGTTCGTCGTCCAGTGCACTCCGCACGTACTCCTCGATCGTTGCTTTGCCCGATCGGTCGTAGGTGAACAGACCCATTTGCCGAACGACGCGCTCGTTGATCGGATTCTTGGCCTGAACTATCTGGACGCAGCCCTGTTGGTCATTCCAGACAGGTGAGTCAGTGCGAAGTGCACAAACCACAAGCCGGAGTGAGGTGTTGTTGAAGTTCCGGGCAGAGTCAGCGCACGCGAAAAACGCGGCGACGAGTGGGTTGCGGGACCAATCGAGCAGCAGTGTCGGCATGTCGTAGTGCTGTCCGAATGCCTCGAGTTCGGGGTCTTGAGGATCTTCGAGGGAGAGCGTCGGGGCGAGGTGCTCGCCGATTGCTCGTCGAAGCTCCTCGAGCTGGTCCTGGTGTAAGCGCGCCCGGGCGACCTGACTCATGGACCCCCAGAATCGATGGAACGAGCTCCGCAGGCCCCAGGTCGAGTCGCGCATTCCTCGGTAGATCCACTTACGCCCCGCAACAAGCATGTCGAGATCCCTGTCACCGACATCTGACCCGGAACCTCGGCGCTCGCGTGCCAGTGCCAACAGAATATCTCGCGCCTCATCCCAGGTATCTGCATCGTCTTCGACGATCACCTCTGGAAGCGTGCTCATTCATCCCATCCGCGGCCGAGGATCACAGGATCAGAACCTTTCCCCGCCACTGACGGGACCGTATCAATCAAGCAAGGGTGAAGGACATACTCGTCCGCAGTATTAGGCAGGAGAATCGAGGTGGAGGTCGAGGACCCGAAGAAGCGACAACGGGCAACGCCATCCACCGGGTCAGTTTCGACGATACCAAGAAGTCGATTGACCCACATCGCGGAGAAGACGAGGTCTGCAGACAGATGTTCGACCCGGATGACGCTCCGCATACGCTCCAAACCCTCCACCCCGAATCGGTCTACTCGGTTGGCGGCCACCGTCCGTTCAATGAGGCTAGCCAGATTCTGGCGAAACCCAGCCGAGCCCCAGTAGGTGGAACCGAGTGAGCCGTCTATCGCCTCGGATGGGAGCGAGTCTGCGGCGATCTGTTGAGCACAGACTGCAATCTGCTCTGCACCGAATCGTCGAGCACAATCACTTATCGTTTGTTTGAAGTTCAAGGCGGTGAACTCTCCGGGCCCAGCGGAGGCGACTCGCATGCTGATGGCGTTTCCAAGAACCACAAGGTCGCGCGGTACGAGTCGCGTATGTCGGATGATATATCCGACGGCTGATTCTGAGACGCCTCGAACCTCGTTTTCGACCCGGTCGAATCCGAGCCAAGCCCTCATCGGGTCTGACGAGGCCAAGCCCGGATACGTTAGGTACTCGCTTGACAGAGAGCCGATCCGCGTGAACAGAAGCGCCTTGAGCTTCGTGTAATCCCATTCGAGCGTCTTGAGGTATGCCTGGAACAGCATTTTTGTCTGATGCTCGCTGGCCCCCAAAAGGGCCAACGTGTGGTCACGAAGGGTAACGGTGACGTGGACGCGTCCGCCGAACTGAGGATCTTCAAGGAGCGACGCGATGGCCTTAAGAAGACCAAGTTGACACTTCATCCAATACGAGGGCGCGATCTCATACTCGGCATCCATCATGTCTGCGTATAGTGAAATTGGTGGTGAGTTGCTCGCAACCCTGGCGATGTTGAGCAAGCTCTTGTTCCATTCCGCCGAATCGAGAGGGCCGCGTCCGCGGGTGACCTCGTCGTGTTCATTCAAGACTGTGAATGCATCATATATTCCGATAGCGCCGCCACAAAGACGGAGCAGACGCCGGAAATGGGGAGGTGAGGACTCTTCGATATCATTGTGATCTCGAAGTTCGCGCGCGTATGCAAGGTGAGATGCAGCAGCCAGAATGGCGGATCGCTTCCAAGCGGTCTGCCATCGATCCACCAGAGTTTCCTGACTGGAGCGAGCCGAGAACTCGATGATTGCATCGGAGCTCGGTTGCCGATATGAGTAGTCCGGCTCGACGTAGATGCCGTCGCGGTGTGCGCGGGCCTGTGCTGCCTCGTGATGGAGCTTGAGGTAGAGCGTCTTACCTGTGCCCTTCCACCCAACGAAGGCACGGACCTTTAGCCCACCGTCTGGGAGCTTGAGCGAATCACCCAGATCCAGTGCAGCGGATAGCGACGTGTTCTCGCCTTCGGGGCTGCCAAACGGGAGTCCCGTAGGATCTAGGGATGCCATCTCGCCCCCTGCCAACGCTGCTTCCCCCACCGTAGACCCGTCAATAGCTGCGCGATATGTACATCAGATTAACACACCTGTCTGTGGGGCGTCCTTGAACCGAGTGTCCGCGCGAACGACCTCAAGTGCAGTCCGTCGTAGCTGGCCCGCTGATGAATCGGGTCAGACCGAAGCAGTGATCGAGCCGCGGCGGGCTTCCACGGCCGAGCATTTACCCGACGCGTAGTGCAGCAGTTCGGCGACGGTGCCTGGCTGGTCAAGCAGCAGGACGTCCCAGATGAGGCCGTCCTTCTGGGCGGCCTCAAGTGCCTTGTACCCAGCGGAACCCTTCTTGGGCATATCGGTAGTGAGGAGCACATAGCGGCTCGGCCGTTCCTTGTCGGGGTGTTGCGTGCGGAGAATCGCGGCCTTGCCCAGTGCCTTCCATAGCGTGTCGGTGCGTTCGAGGCCAGGCCGGGAGCTTGAGAAGGCTCCCGACACGTCGAAGATCCACTCGCAGCCAGTTGCGTCGATGCCGACAAAGTTTGCCTCGACACCGACTGGGAACTTCACCTTCTCCTGGAGCTCATCGCCGAAGCCGCATTGGCGGAGCAGGAACTCGGCAACCTCCTGCGCACGGGTGCCATCGAGCGTCGCCCGGCGTTGGAAGCTCACCATTTCGTCGGCTTCAGCGCGACGAGCCTTCGGGAAGACGGACGTCAGAAGCGGTGCGTAGGCGTTCTCGCGTTGCTTCTGCGCCCAGTCATGGTCCTGGCGGGCCTGGTCGATTCGCTCCATGGCCGCGGCCGCGTAGTCGGCGTCGGTGTCGTAGCCCGCGAAGCGGCGTCGGGTCTGGACGGCGGCGACCCCGGTGGACCCGGAGCCCATGAACGGGTCGAGCACGAGGTCATCTTCGAACGTGTACAGCTCGATCAGGCGCTCGGGCAGCTCGACCGGGAACGGAGCCGGGTGGCCGACGCGGGTGGCCGACTCCGGCGGGAACTCCCACATGTCGAGCGTGAGGTCGAGGAACTTGTCCTTGCCGATGGTGCTGCGGGCGGGGAGCCCGGCGACTTCGCGCTTGGCCGTTGACAGAGCGCGGTCGAAGCGGCCCTTGCTGGCGACGATGACCCGCTCTGACAGATCTCGCAGGACGGGGTTCTTGGCGCTCTGGAAGCTGCCCCAAGCGCAGTTGCCGCCGGCGCCGCGGGCCTTCTGCCAGATGATCTCGCCGCGCAGGAGCAGGCCGAGGCGGTCTTGGAGGATGTGGGTGACGTCGGCCGAGAGCGAGCGGTACGGCTTGCGCCCGAGGTTGGCGACGTTGACGGCGATGCGACCGCCCGGCTCCAGCACCCGGGCGCATTCGGCGAAGACGTCGGTGAGCATCTCCAGGTAGTCGACGTAGCTGGCGGGGATGGATCCTTCGCCGAGCTCCTCCTCGTACGCCTTGCCGGCGAAGTAGGGCGGTGAGGTGACCACCAGCGCGACCGACGCAGCGGGTAGCTCGTGCATGTCGCGCGCGTCGTGCACCCAGATCTGGTCGGTTGAGGGAGCGACATTGACCGTGTCGTCCGAGGAGATGACCGGAGCGCCGAAGCGCTCGTAGAAGCCCGACGCGTCGTGGTTCTCGCGCTTGCCGACGCCGAAGTTGGAGGTGCTGGTCCTCTGCCGCTTCGGTCGCTCAGCCATGGACGAAACCCTACTGGTGGCCACTGACAGCGAAGAGGTCCTGATCGCGCGGGTGTTCGGTGCCGGCCAGCTGGCGGCGATGCTCAGGCGATCGAGGCGCTCAGCCCGCCTCGGGTTCGAACCAGACGACGGCCAGGGGTGGGAGGGTGAGGCGGGCCGACGTCGTCTGGCCGTGGGCGGGCGGGCCGCCGGCGGTGACGGCCCCGAGGTTGCCGACGCCCGAGCCGCCGTACGTGGTGGCGTCGGTGTTGAGGACCTCCCGCCACCGGCCCGGCGCCGGCATGCCGACGAGGTGGTCGTAGTGCACGGTGGGCGACAGGTTGGCGACGCAGACGAGCTGGTCGCCCGGTGACCCGTCGGGGCCGATCGCACCGAAGCGGGCGAAGGCGGCGATGTTGTGGTCGGCGTCGTTGCCGAGCCACGTGAACCCGTCGGGATCCACGTCCCGTGACCACAGGGCCGGGCGGGAGCGGTAGGTGCGGTTGAGGTCGCTCACCAGGTGCTGCACGCCGGCGTGGCCGGGGTCGTCGAGGAGGCTCCAGTCGAGCTGGGTGTCGTGGTTCCACTCGCGCGCCTGGGCGATCTCGCCGCCCATGAACAGGAGCTGCTTGCCCGGATGGGCCCACATCCACGCGTACAGCGCCCGCAGGTTGGCGAGCTGCTGCCAGCGGTCGCCGGGCATCTTCTGGAGGAGCGAGCGCTTGCCGTGGACCACCTCGTCGTGGCTGAGGGGCAGCACGAAGTTCTCGTCGAAGCCGTAGTGCGCGCCGAACGTCAGCTCGTGGTGGTGGTACTTCCGGTGGATCGGGTCGCGGGCGAAGTAGTCGAGCGTGTCGTGCATCCACCCGAGGCTCCACTTGAAGGTGAAGCCGAGCCCGCCGTGGTCGACGGGCCGACTGACGCCCGGCCAGGCGGTGGACTCCTCGGCGATGGTGAAGCCGCCGACGTCGTCGCGGTGCGCGAGCACGTTGAGGCCCTTGACGAGGTCGACGGCCTCCAGGTTCTCCCTCCCGCCTTCGACGTTGGGCGTCCACTCACCGGTGCCCCGGGAGTAGTCGAGGTAGAGCATCGAGGCGACGGCGTCGACGCGCAGGGCGTCGGCGTGGAACTCCTCGATCCAGAAGCGGGCGTTCGAGAGCAGGAAGCTGCGCACCCCCTGGCGGCCGAAGTCGAACACGTAGGTGCCCCAGTCCGGGTGCTCGCCGCGCTGCGGGTCCGGGTCCTCGTAGAGCGGCGTCCCGTCGAAGCGCCCGAGCGCCCACTCGTCCTTGGGGAAGTGGGCGGGCACCCAGTCGAGGATCACGCCGATGCCGGCCTGGTGGAGCACGTCGATGAGGTGCCGCAGGTCGTCGGGCTCGCCCCACCGCGCCGCCGGAGCGAAGTACGAGGTCACCTGGTAGCCCCACGACCCGGCGAAGGGGTGACCCATCACCGGGAGCAGCTCGACGTGGGAGAAGCCCATCTCGGAGACGTGGGCCGCCAGGTCGGCAGCCACGTCGCGGAAGCCGCGCTCGCCTCCGTCCCACGCCCGCTTCCAGGAGCCGAGGTGGACCTCGTAGACCGACATCGCCTCGCTGAGCGGATGCCGGGTCCGGGCCATCCACTCGTGGTCTCCCCAGGCGTGCGCGCTGCGGTGCACGATCGACGCCGTGCCGGGCGCGGGCTCGCTGCGGAAGGCGACGGGATCGGCGTGGAGCACGGTGTGCCCGAGGTGGTCGGTGATGGCCAGCTGGTAGCGGTGGCCGGGGCGGGCGCGGGGTGACCACGTGGTCCAGAAGGGGGAGCCCGACACCCGTTCCATCGGGTCCGAGCCTTGGTCCCAGCCGTTCCAGTCGCCCACGACGGCCACCCGTGAGGCCGCGGGGGCCCACACCGAGAACCGGACCCCGCCGTCCTCGCCATCGCCGGTGAGGTGGGCGCCGAGGAGGTGGTGGATGTCGCTGGCGTCGCCGTCGTCGAGGTGGGCGAGCCGCTCCGGGATCGGTGGAGGGACGGGAGTCGGCGGCGGGGCGGACGGGCCAGGTGCCATCCCTTGACGCTACGGGGTGCGCGGGGCCGTATCGTCCGGGGCCATGAGCGACCCCTCCCTCGGCGCTGTCGGCCTGCCGGCCCTGGACCCCGTGGAGCAGCGCATCGTCGGCAGCCTCCTGGAGAAGGAGAAGACCGTCCCGGCCGCCTACCCGATGACGCTGAACGGGCTGCGCACGGCCTGCAACCAGAGCTCCAGCCGGGAGCCCGTGATGGACCTCGACGAGGCGACGATCGAAGCCGCCCTCGACGTGCTCAAGGCCAGGGGCCTCACGCGGATGGTCTACGCGAGCAGCGGTGCCCGGGCTGTGAAGTACCGCCAGGTGCTCGACGAGCGCCTGGGCATCGACGACGCCGGACGGGCGGTCCTCACGGTCCTGCTGCTGCGCGGACCGCAGTCGCCGGGCGAGCTGAGGACCCGCACCGAACGCCTCCACGGCTTCGCGGATCGCGAAGCGGTCGAGCGCCAGCTGCAGGCGATGGCCGGTGCGCCCGAGCCCCTCGTCCGCCGGCTCGAGCGCCAGCCCGGCCAGCAGGACCACCGCTGGATCCACCTCCTCGGCCCGGTCGACGTCCCGGTGGTCCGAGGAGCCGGTGCGGGCGCGGCCCCGGCGGTCGACCGTGACATCGTCATCGCGCAGGGTGCGCCTGCCCGCGATGCCAAGGTCGTCGCGTCCTACGACGCGCTGGCCGCCACCTACGCCGACCAGCTCATCGACGAGCTCGACGCGAAGGCGTTCGACCGCTGGCTGCTCGAGCGCCTCGTCGCCCTGGCTGACGGCGGACCTGTCGCCGATGCCGGATGCGGGCCGGGCCAGGTGGCGTTCCACCTCGCTGCCGCGGGTGCCGACGTGACCGGCTTCGACCTGTCGCCGGGCATGGTCGACGAGGCGCGCCGCCGCTTCCCCGAGCTCGCGTTCGCCGTCGCCGACCTCACCGCGCTGCCAGCACCGGCGAACGGCGGTGGCTGGTCCGCCATCGCGGCGTGGTACTCGCTCGTGCACCTCGCCGGGTCTGAGCTGCGGCCGGCCGTGGCGCTGCTCTCGGCCGCGCTGGCGCCGGGTGGTCGGCTGGCCGTCGCCGTGCACACCGGCGACGAGGTCCGGCACCAGACCGAGCTGTGGGGCGTGCCCGTCGATGTCGACTTCGTGTTCCACGACCCGGCCGCGGTGCTCGACGCGTTCGCCACCGCAGGCCTGGTCGACGTCGAGTGGTACCGCCGCGGCCCGCAGCCCGGCGAGGCCGAGACCGACCGCCTCTACGTCCTCGCCCGCCGCCCGGCCTGACCGTCCGGTGGAGCGGCGTAGCGTGGCGGACCCATGAGCGACTTCGAGCAGCTGCCGTTCGAGGGTGAGGCCGAGCGGCCGGAGGCGGCCGACGATCCGGTCGAGACCGACGCGGTCGCCACCGAACAGGCCGGCATGACCGAGTCCGCGCCCGAACCCGAGCTGGTGCGGGCGGCCACGCCGCGGGCGTCGTTCCAGGCATCGGCCGGCATCCAGGGCCGGCAGTTCGCCGAGCAGTGCGACACGCTGCTGGCCCACGTCGGCTTCGAGCTGCACGGCCGCCGGGTCCTCACCGAGATCGGCGTCGAGATCGACCAGGAGGCCGTGAGCCCCGCCGGCACCACCGTCTGGTTCGAGTACAAGGGCAGCATCCAGGGCAACCGGCCCGGCCTCATCCGCACCGACACCTTGAAGAAGGCCATCGCCAACGGCGCCCTGCTCCGGTCGCTCGCCGATCCGGCGCCCTACGTCGTGGTCACCTCGCACCTGCCCGAGGCCGGCTCGGGTGCCGCCATGCTCGACGCCGCCCTCCGGCTGCGCTACTTCGCCGACGTCGTCTGCCTCTACGACCCCAAGGCCACGGCCCGGCTCAGCACCTGGTAGCCGGACCTACTTCACCGCCGGATCGGTGACCCGGCCGATGAAGAGGGGCGTCGCGTCGGCGACGTCGTGGATGACGAAGAGGAACGGCCGGTCGATGACCAGCTCCTGGTCCGCGACGAGCCCTGCCACCGTCTCGAATCGGCGCCGGCCCGGGCCATGCCCAGCGTCACGCCGATGGACACGGGCGAGAAGGCGACGTTGCCGCCGTCGGCCGCGCCCGTCACACCTCCGGCTCGGCGCCGGGGCGGAGCGACCGCGTGATGCCCGGTCCGGTCAGCTCGGTGATCGGGTCGTCGACGTCATCGAGCTCCAGGCGCAGCGCCCGGCTCATCACCGCGTGGAGGTCGTACCAGCAGGTGATGTAGGTGAGCTCCAAGATGGCCAGCTCCGAGAGGTGCTCGCGGAGGGCGGCGAAGGTGCCGTCGGAGGCCCGGCCGCCGTGGAGCACGAGGGCGTCGGTCCACGCCAGCACGGCCCGTTCGGCCGGCGAGTACACGTCGCTCGTCTCCCACGACGGGACGGCTCGGATCTTCTCCTCGCTCACGCCGTTGTCCCGGCTGGCCTTGCAGTGCTGCGAGAACACGAAGCGGCTGCCGCGGGCCCAGCCGGCCCGGGTCTGGGCCAGCTCCCGCAGCTCCTTGGGCAGCTCCCGGTCGTCGGACCGGTAGAAGGCGAACCCGCTCACGCAGTGCTCCATCAGCTCCGGGCTCTGGGCCACCACCGTCCACCAGTTGCCCGGCGTCCCGTTGCCGAGCCCCGGTTCGGCCACGGGGTCGCGGTCGCCGAAGATGAAGTCGTACATGACGGGCACGATCCCGTCGGGGGCTTCGGCTCTGGGTACCTGGCGCAGTCTGGGCACGGGGGCGGCTCCTCGATCGATCCGTCGCGTGGCCGGGACCGTACGCCGCGTGGGCGGTCTCGTCATCGGATCGCGCGCAGGTTGGAACCGAAAGACCCAGGCGGACCGGTGGAGCCGATCGGTAGGTTGCCCTGGCTGGACACGATGAGAGGTGAAGGGTGGAGAGCAGGCGCACGACGCTGATCGGCGGGGCGATCGTGGTGGTCCTGGTGCTGCTGGCTGCGGCGTCGGTCTGGTTCAAGGTGACCAGCTCCGGCGACGAGGCCCAGCGTCCCGGGATGAAGAAGGGCGATCCCGCGGCAGAAGCGGCCGACGCCTTCGCTCAGAAGTGGGCCGAGGGCAGGCTCAGCGACGTCGCCTTCGTCTCGGACGACGGCGATGTCAACGCCCTCTCCCTCGCCATCACCGCCGGGCTCGGTTCGGGCGCCGCCGGCAAGCCGGCCAAGGTCGAGGTCACCTCGCTCACGGAGGTCCCGGCTGGCAAGGACGGCTTCCCTCGCGTGTCTGCTGCGCTCCGCATCACCTGGCAGGTCGACCCGGCCCGGTCCTGGACGTACGACTCGGCGGTGGAGCTGGTCAAGAGCACGACACCCGCGGGTGAGGAGACCTGGCTCGTCGACTGGACGCCGGCGGTGGTGCACAAGCGCCTCGTCGAGGGCGACACCCTCCAGACCGTCCGCCTGCCTGCCGCCCGCGGCGAGATCCTCGGCCCCGACGGCACGCCCTTGGTGGGCCTGCGACCGGTCGTGGCGATCGGCATCCAGCCCGGTGCCACCACCGACCGGACCTCGGCTGCGCAGCAGGTCGCCCGCCTCGTGGGCGTCGACTCCGCCGCGCTGGCCGATCGGGTCCAAGCCGGGGGCGACACCGACCTCATCTCCGTCATCACCCTCCGGAAGGAGGCGTTCGATCCCATCAGCGCCCAGCTGAAGGCGATTCCGGGCGTCGTGCTCCGAGAGGACGAGATCCCCCTGGCCCCCACCCGAGACTTCGCCCGCGCCCTCATCGGCACCGTCGGCCCGGCCACCGCGGAGATCGCGGCCGCCTCCGACGGCCGCATCGCCGAGGGCGACCTCACCGGTCTCTCCGGCATCCAGGCGTCGCAGGACGTCGCCCTCGCCGGGCAGGCCGGTCTGTCGATCCGGGTCCTGCCCGCCGAGGGCTCCGGTCGCGAGGCGTACGTGCTCAAGGACTTCCCCACGAAGTCCGGCGAGTCCGTCACCGTCACCTTGGACCCGAAGGTGCAGGCCGCCGCCGACGAGGTGATGGCCGCCGCGCCCAAGCCAGCGGCCCTCGTCGCCATCCGGGCCAGCACCGGCGACGTGCTCGCCGTCTCCAACGGACCCGAGGGTGCCGACGGCTACAACCGGGCGCTGATCGGGAAGTACCCGCCTGGCTCCACCTTCAAGATCGCGTCGGCCCTCGCGCTGCTCGAGAACGGGCTGACCCCGGAGACCACCGTCGACTGCCCGGCCACCATCGTCGTCGGCAAGGAGTTCCGCAACGCCGAGGGCGAGGTGCTGGGCTCGGTGCCCTTCAGCAAGGACTTCGCCGATTCGTGCAACACCGCCTTCGTGGGCCAGTCCCGGACCATCACCGTCCAGCAGCTGGCCGACACCGCCCAGAAGCTCGGGTACCGGGACCTCGACCTCGGCGTCCCGGTGGCCGGCGGCTCGGTGCCCACCGAGGCCAACGAGACCGAGCACGCCGCCGACATGATCGGCCAGGGCAAGGTCGAAGCCAGCCCGTTCGCGGTGGCGCTCGCCTCGGCGTCGGTGGCCAGCGGCCGCAGCCTCGAGCCGCGGCTGATCATCGACCCCGACGAACCGGAGCCGAAGCGGGGCGAGCAGCTCGACCCCACCGCCATCGAGGCGCTCCGCGGTCTGATGCGCGGCGTCGTCACCGACGGCACCGGCAGTGCCCTGCTCGGCATCCCCGGTGGCGACGTGGCCGGCAAGACCGGCACCGCCGAGTTCGGCCGGGAGAACCCGCCGCAGACCCACGCCTGGTTCACCGGCTACCAAGGCGACATCGCCTTCGCCGTCCTGGTGGAAGACGGCGGCTTCGGCGGCCAGGTCGCCGCCCCCCTCGCCGCGAAGTTCCTGACCAAGCTGGCGGAAGGCTGACCGCTCGTCCGATCCGCGTACCTTGGCGGCCATGACGGAACTGGCGAAGGCTGACTTCGGGGACGACTTCACGTGGGGGGTGGCCCATGCCAGCTACCAGGTGGAGGGGGCGTGGAACGTCGGCGGCAAGGGCCCGTCGATCTGGGACACGTTCACGCACGGCGGCGGCCGGATCCGCAACAAGGCCACCGGCGACACCGCGTGCGACTTCTACCACCGGTACGAGTCCGACACGGACCTGGTCAAGACCCTCGGCTTCGACGCCCAGCGGCTCTCGATCTCGTGGCCGCGGGTGCTGCCGAACGGCACCGGCCGGGTCAACGGGGCCGGCCTCGACTTCTACGACCGCGTGGTCGACGCCTGCCTCGAGCGCGGCGTCGCCCCCTGGGTGACCCTGTACCACTGGGACCTCCCGCAGGCCCTCCAGGACCAGGGCGGTTGGGCCGACCGGCGCATCGTCGGCTGGTTCGAGGAGTACGTCGGCGTCGTCGCCGACCGCCTGGGCGACCGGGTGAAGGACTGGATGGTCTTCAACGAGCCGTGCAGCTTCCTGGTGGTCGGCCACCTGCTCGGGGTCCACGCCCCCGGCACCCGCTCGCTGCGCAAGTACCTGGCCGGCACGCACCACGTGAACCTGGCCCAGGCCGTGGGCGCCGAGGTGCTGCGGGCGAAGGTGCCCGATGCGAACGTCGGCACCACCCACATCGTCACGCCGATGCGCTCGAAGCGCGACACCGAGCGCGACCGCCAGGCCAAGGCGAGCATCGACGTCATCGCCAACCGCATCTTCTGGGAGCCGAACTTCGGCCTCGGCTACCCGATCGACGACTCGCCGATCATCGCCGGCGTCGAGCGGTACATCCGACCCGGCGACGACCGGGCGGTCGTCGTCGACTGGGACTTCATCGGCGTGCAGTACTACCAACGCCAGCTGGTGAAGCCGTGGCCGGTGCCGAAGCTGCGCGGCGTGCCGTGGATCAGCCGGGACTTCCGGAACTACGAGATCACGGCGATGGGCTGGGAGGTCCAGCCCGACGGGCTCTACGAGGCGATCGAGCGCTTCCACGCCTACGGCAAGGTGCCGCGCCTGTACGTCACCGAGAACGGGTCGGCCTACCCCGACGTGCTCACCGGCGGGCGCGTGCACGACGACCGCCGCACCGCGTTCTACGAGGCCCACCTCGCCGAGGTGAAGCGGGCGGTCGTCGACGGCCTCCCGGTGCACGGCTACTTCTGCTGGTCGCTGATGGACAACTTCGAGTGGGCCGAGGGCTACGACCCGCGCTTCGGCATCGTCCACGTCGACTTCGCCACTCAGCAGCGCACCATCAAGGACTCCGGCTACTGGTTCCAGCAGTTCCTCGGCGCCGAGTCCACCGTCTCGTCGTGAGCCTCCGGCAGAGCGGCGGCTGGGCGATCTGATGGCTTACGTGCCGGCGCTCCGGTTCCCTCGCTCGGCGGAGGAGCGGGCCGATCCGGCGCTGGCGTGGCGGCGGTCCGACGAGGCGTTCTTCGCCTCGGGCGCGTGCCACATCCTGGCCTTCACGTTCCGGGACCAGCACCCCGACCGGGATCTGGCGATCCGGTTCATCGACCCGGCGGACGGGTTCGTCGGCACCCACCTCTACGTGGTCGACGGCGGCTGGGCGCTCGACTTCAACGGCTGGACGCCTGAGGCCGAGCTTCTGGCGGTGACCGGAGCAGCGTGGGCCGATGCCTACTCCGGCTGGTCGTACGAGCTTCGGGACATCCCGGCCGCCGTCGACCTCGAGGCCTTCTGCGCCGACGGCCTCCGCCGAGCCCCCCGGTTCTACGCCCACGACCCCCGCCCCCGAGCCCGGGCCTACCTCGCCCGCTTCCCCGACCGCCCGCCGGTTCGGTGACCGGTCAGACGGGAAGGCCGAGGAGGACCGCGAGTCGATCGCGCACCTGGGCGAGCACGACGGGGCCGACGTTGCCGCGGACATCCGCGATCCTCGCGGACGAGACGCCGCGGATGTGCTGGCACTGTGCCGCCGATGGACGGTCGAGCCCGTTGAGGCGGTCGGGCTCGATCACGACCTCGGAGTGCTCACCGCGGATGGTCGACGTGGTCGGGACGATCTGCACCACGGCGGCTCCTCGTCTCAGGCTCGCCTGAGCGGTGACCACCACGGCGGGGTGGCGGAACCCGGCCTCGCTGCCGTGCGGGATTCCGAGGTCGAGATCGACGACATCACCCGAGGTCAGCATCGAGCCAGGCGATCTCGTCCTCGTCCAACGGGCGGGACAGCTGTTGACCCATGAGGTCCTGGCGGAAGAGACGCACGGCAAGCGTGACGGTGTGGCCCACGGTGGTGCCGAGCTCGGCGGCGAGCTCCTTCAGCTGTTCGTGCGTCTTCACGTCGATGCGGACGCTGGTCGACTGCATGCAGATCAGCATACAACCGGTGGTGGTGGCGGCGTCTGACGATCTCAACGGTGCAGCGCTCATGTCGGCAGCGTGCCCGATCCCTCCGCCATCGAGACGAGATGCGATCCATCTGGCGCATCGCGTCGTACAAACCGCTCTCGGTGTGCTCTTGTTGGTGTGGAGGCGACGACGGTGACGAGTGACGAGGCGTTCACCGGGTTCGTGGCCGACGCCGAGCCCCGGCTGCGGCGGGCGTTCACGTTGCTGCGGGGCGGGGACGTCGGGGCCGATGCGACCGCCGAGGCGCTGGCGTGGGCGTGGGAGCACTGGGCCGAGGTGCAGGCGATGGGCAACCCGGTCGGGTACCTGTACCGGGTCGGGAGCAGCAAGACCCGGTACCGCGAGGAGCGCTTCCCGCACGCCGTGCCGCCGCCTGATGCCCCCGGGTTCGAGCCGAGGCTGGTGCCGGCGCTCGCCCGGCTGACGCTGCGCCAGCGCACGGCGGTCGTGCTGGTGCACGGCTGCGGGTGGACGCACCAGGAGGTGGCCGACGCGCTGGCCGACGACGAGCTCGCGCCCGCCGTCGAGACCCTGGCGCCGCGCCGCCGCCGTTGGCTGGCCGCGGCTGCCGCCGTGTTCCTGGTGGCGCTCGTGGGCACCGGTCTGGCCGTGCGGGCGAGCGACGATGGCGAGCACCTGCGGGCGGGTGAGTCGGTGACCACGACGATGCCGTCCACCGAGCCGGTCGACGTCTCGTTCCAGCAGCTGGGCGCGAGCAACGACAGCGCGGCAGCCGGAGCGCTCGCTGCGGCGCAGAACGACGAGGAGCTCCGACAGCTGAGGATCGATGCCGGCGTGAGCGACCGGTCCGAGGTCGACTTCTCGACGCACGTGGTGGTCGCCTTCACCGTGGTGGGACGGGACTGCCCGGCCACCTTCAGCGTCGACCCGCCGATGCTGGGCGGGATGGTCCGGACGGGAACTGACCTCGAACCGCAGTTCCTCATCCCGGACGCCTGCGACGCGAACGACACGCCTCGGACCTTCGTGGTCGCCGTCCCGTGGGCGGAGACCGGCGACGAGTTCGACCTGGTGCTGTCGGGCAACCTCGGTGGCGAGGCCGGCCGGCAGCTCCACGTGACGAGGGAGCACCACGAACCGGCTCCTCCGTCGAAGGTCACGGCATCGCTCCAGCTCGACGCGACGACCGTGCCCGTCGGCGGGACCATCACGGGAACGGTCACCGTGGTCAACGACAGCGGTGCGCCGATCGAGGGCACCACGTGCGGTGACTACTTCGTTGGCTCGCTGAGCAACGAGGAGTACCAGCAAGGTGTGGCCCGTGCCCTGTGCCTTCGGGACTTCACGATCCCGGAGGGCACATCGACCTACCCGATCTCCGTCGTCGCGGCGGTGAACGGCTGCACCCTGGCCGAGGTCGAAGACCAGAGCCTCGGACCCCGCTGCAACCCCGACGGCTCGATGCCCGCCCTCCCATCCGGCGAGTACCAGCTCCGGATCGACGACGCGCAGCAGCTCGTCCCCGCCATCGACCCGGTCACGGTCACCGTCACCTGATCGACCTCGGCACGGCGGCCGCGCCCGGTCAGCGGTGGCTGGGGAGGGTGCAGGCGGCGTCGAGGCCGAGGACGTGGTTGAGGCGGCCGAAGCTGATCCACGAGCCGAGGCACATCGACAGCTCCACGATCTCCTGCTGGGAGTAGTGGGCGTTCATCCGCTCCCAGAAGGCGGCGTCGATGGTGTGGTGGTCGACGGCGAAGCGCTCGGCGTACTCGGCGGCCAGGCGGGTGCGGTCGTCGAAGGCATCGGTGGTGCGCCAGTGCTCCACCGCGGTGTCGAAGGACTCCTCGACCTGCTCGCCGCCCATGTCCGTGCGCCAGTCCTGGCAGAACAGACAGCCGTTGATCTGGGCGATGCGGAGGCGGGCGGCCTCGAACTCGCGGAGTCCGAGGGTCGTGTGCTCGTAGACGCTCTGGGCGAACGTCGACGCCGCGATCCCGATGCCGGGGACCATCTCGCCCCACACGTAGAAGATGGGGTCCTTGTCGTCGGGGACCTCGATGCCTGCGGGCTCGATCTTCATGCGGTGGCCTTCCTTCCGAGCTTGCCGGTGGCGGGGGTGAGCGGGACGTCGAGCGCGTCGTAGACGCCGGGGTCGGCGGCGGTCAGCCACGGGATGGCGTTGACCAGCCGGCCGGCGGCGGTGGCGTTGCCGCCGGCGGCGCGGTTGCCGCCCTCGTCGGTGGCCTCGAGGCTGAGCGTGATGCGGGGACGGCCCTCGATGACGACGGTGTGGGCCCCGGCGCCGCCGTCAGCGGGCGACGGCCAGTCCGGTGCGACCGACGGGTGGATGCGCGTGACGTGCTCGATGACGATGACGGGCTCACCGTCGACGATGCCCTGCACCTCGAAGCGCAGGCCGCCCTGGGTCCCGGCGTCGAACGTGCCCATCACGTTCTCCACCGTCTCCGCCAGCGCTCGTCGTTCGAGCGTCTCGCGGATCTCGTCGAGCTCGACGCCGAGCGCCCGGGCGATGAGGCGTACCTGGCCGCCCCAGACCATCGTCGGCACGGTGGGTGCCACCATCATCGGCTCGTAGTCCATGGGCTGGCCCATGCCGACGAGGTAGCGGACCGAGTCGGGCTGGTCGTAGGTGGAGTAGTCGAAGATCTCCTGGCAGCGGACCTGGTCGATGGTGCTGGACACGCTGGTGAGCAGCGCCGGGAGGATGTCGTTGCCCCAGCCCGGGTCGATGCCCGAGACGAACAGCTTCCCGCCGCCCTCGGCGATGGCCTGTCGCACGGGGTCGATGATCTCGGCCGGCGCGCTGGTCGGGTCGTACAGCGGGTAGATCGCCGGCGTGACGACGACGGCCCCGGCGCGCAGGGCGCGGCACACATCGGCCACGGCGTCGTCGGGACGGATGTCGCCCGAGGCGGTGTAGGCGACGGCCGCCGGACCCGCGGCGAGGATGCCCTCGACGTCGGTGGAGGCGGCGACGCCGAGCGTCCGGCCGAATCCGGCCAGGTCGCCGGCATCGCGCCCGACCTTGTCCGGGTTGGCGACGAGCACCGCCGCCAGCCCCAAGCCGCGATGGGCCTCGACGGCCCGGATGGCCGCCCGCCCCATGTTCCCGGTGCCCCACACGACGGTCCCGATGGTCCCCTGGTCAACCATCGCGCCGACCCTACCGACGCCTGCCGACGATTGCTGACGACCCGTCAGATCAGCCGATCCCTTCCCGAGCCTCGTGTGGCTCTGGTCCATGGACGAACCCGTCCCCCACGCAGTTCGGAGGGGGCGGGGGTGGCCAGTAGCGTCGCCCGCCATGCGTGCCGGGGAGGTCGAAGCGGTCCTGAAGCGGATCGGGCGGGTCTTCATCTTGGGCCTGGTCCTCCAGCCGCGCATCAGCGGGCAGGCCGTGCTGCTGCCGGTGTTCGGGGCGCTGATGGTCTGGGCGCTGTTCGGGCTCGACCGGATCGCCGAGTCGCCCGAGGGCCACCGAGGCCTGCGGGCCACCGCGGGAGCGGCTGTGGCCGTGACCCTGCTCGGGTTCGGCGGGTGGATCGGGGTCGAACCGGGTGGTTTGAGCCTGGTGGTCCTGTTCGCGTTCGTCGTCGGCGTCTTGCTCTACGCCGCGTTCGTGCAGCGGTGGTGCCTGCGAGCCGGATGGCCCGGACCGGCCGATCACTTCCGGCGGTCGCGCCTCAACCTGGTCGGCGTCGCCGTCACGACCGCGCTCGCCCTCGGCGCCGCAGTGGCCCTGGCCGACAGGCCGCTCCCCGGTGCGCCGGACCCGGACTGGTGGAACCTCGTGGCCGGGCACGTGGTGGGCAACGGCTGGGTCATCGCCTTCTTCCTGCTGATCTTCGTCGGCTGGGTCGGCGCGTGCGTGGAGCTCGAGCGCGGCGCCAAGGCCCTCCGCGCCCTCCTCGCCGAGCATCCCGACGCCGACGCCCCGACCGCCTGACCCGGGCCGGTCCGGCGCCCCGGTCAGCGGGGTGGACAGCCCTCTTCGCCGGGCACGAGGGGGGCGGTGACGATCTGGTGGACCTCGCCGCCGATGCGCCAGAACGCGCTCTGGTTGTCGGCCGCCGCCTCGATCACGGTGGCGGCGTCGGGACCTTCGACCACCAGGCACGAGGTGTCGGACCCGTCGGCCGCTGGCTCGGGGAAGGCGGACAGCGGCGGGCCGGGCCAGTCCCGCGGCGCCGCACCGGCGTCGATCTGGCTGCCGGACGTGACGAGGCTCGCCCGCACGCGCCCGGGTACGTAGGGCGTGGCCCCCTTTGCCAGCGAGCGGGCCTGGGCCAGGAGGTCCTTGAGCTGATCCCGCCGCTCCGCCTGCTCTGGTGTCACGTCGCGGGACGACGGGTCGATGGTGAGGTCCAGGGCGTAGACGTCGACGGACTGCGGCGTGTCGCCGGTGCGCAGGGTGACGCTGGTGGACGGCAGGTCGGTGACGCCGGGCTGGCCGAAGTCGGTACCCGGCTCGAACAGGGCCGAGTCGGCGGCGGCGTCGAGGAACGCCGCCAGCTCCCCGGCGGGGATCTGCGCTTCCTCGAGGTCGACCGGGCGGAGGGTGCCGGTGTCGGCATCGGCGTCGACCGAGCGCAGGATGCGGCCGTCGGCGTAGATGGTCACATCGGGGACGCCGCCGAGCGCGTACGCCGCGGGCGTGAACCCGCCACCGGTGAACTCCTGCCAGACGATCTCGTCACCGCCGGCCGGATCGGTCGTCGGCGGCGATGCCGCGGTGGTGGTCGGCCGCGGGTCGTCGATCGCCTCCGGGCCGGTGCTCGTCCCGCAGGCCGCCGCCGCGGTGGCGAAGGCCGCCACCGCGGCGGCCAGGAGGATTCGCTGGGTTGGCGTCATGGGGTGCACGTCCCTCCGACGACGGACGCTCCAGGTTCGTTCCCCCGGAGGTACGTTGCGGCGATGGGCACCGATGGGTTCACGCTGGCCGGCACCGAGGTGGCGATCCCCGCGCTGGGCGTGGGGACGTGGGCGTGGGGTGACGCCAAGACCTGGGGCTACGGCACCTACGACGCCGCCCTCACCGGTGACACGATCCGTGACGCGTGGGACGCGTCGATCGACGGAGGTGCCACGTTCTTCGACACCGCCGAGGTCTACGGGAACGGCGAGAGCGAGCGCATCATCGGGCGCCTCCTGGCCGAGGATCCGGTACGGGCGGCCAAGGTGCAGCTCGCCACGAAGTTCATGCCGGTGCCGTGGAAGGTCAACGTGCGCTCCGCGCTCTTGTCGTCGCTGCGGGCGTCGCTCGATCGGCTCGGTCTCGAGCGCGTCGACCTCTACCAGATCCACGGCCCGGTCAGCCTCCGAGGCCACGGCGCCCTCGCCGAAGCGCTGGCGGCCGCGCACCAGGAGGGCCTCGTCCGATCGGTGGGCGTGTCGAACTACTCGGTGTCGGAGACGAAGAAGTTCGCAGCCGCCCTGCGCGAGCGGGGTCTGCCGCTGGCGTCGAACCAGATCGAGTTCTCGCTCCTGCGCACGTCGCCCGAGCGGAGCGGGCTCCTCGCCACGTGCCGCGAGCTCGGCGTCGTGCCGCTGGCCTACTCGCCGATCGGGCAGGGCCGCCTGACCGGGAAGTACACGGCGGAGAACCCGCCTCCGTCGACCCGGAACTTCTCGGCCCACCCGATGGAGGAGGTCGACGCCGTGGTCGCCGAGCTCCGGCGCGTCGGCGAGGCGAACGGCGGCAAGACCCCGAGCCAGGTCGCGCTCAACTGGATCATCGCCAAGGGAGCGGTGCCGATCCCCGGCGCCAAGAACCGCGAGCAGGCCGAGCAGAACGCGGGTGCGCTGGGCTGGTCGATGGGCGACGACGACGTTGCCGCGCTCGACGCGGTGGCGCTCGAAGGCGTGCGCAGCCTGTCGAACCGCCTCTGGCAGCACGGCTGAGCCCGGTTCGGCCGATCAGGAGGCGGGGCGGGGCGCGCTGCCCGCGAGGCCGAACCGGTTCGCCCAGCCCGAGCCCCAGTCCGCCGCTGCTCGGACGAGCGTGCGCAGCACGGTGAAGGAGGCCCAGACCGCGACGAGGATCACGATGAACGCGGCGGGTGCGCCGCGCCAGGTGAGCGTGGCGAACACGGACTCGAGTGTGCCGACCGGTTCGGTGATGGTGTCCCAGCTGTTGAGCCGGGCGATGCGGCCCAAGACGATGCCGAGCGAGCAGAGGGCGTGGACCGGCAGTTCGATCAGGGACCGAGAGGCGCCGGGTCGCACCGAGCGCACCTCCCGCACGATGCCCTCGACGCAGAAGAGGTAGGCGCTCATGCCGACGAGGACGAACGACCCGTAGATCGGCAGGACCCCGAACACCAGGACACCGTCGCTCGCCGCGCGGGCCGCGTCCCACCGGAGGTGGATGAGGTCGGTCAGGACGTACGGCGCGTTCGGGAGGAACAGCGCGAACACGCCGATGCCCACCCACCAGGCCGCTGTGCGGGCGTGCGGACGCCACAGCAGGGGCACGGCCAGCGCCGCAGGGATGAACGCGAGGAGGAGGTTCCACGTCATCCAGAAGCCGTTGATCTGGACGAGGCCGTAGATCTCGCCCAAGAGCCAGCGCGCGTAGACCATGCTCCAGTCTGGTGGACCGGCGTCGCACGCGACGGTCGGGCTGAAACCGACCGATGGTCGGTTGTTGCTACCATCACATCTCCGCATGGGCGTCCCCCGGGGCGAGCTCGCTGACACTGGTGTGCGTCCCGTGCGGAGGAGGGCCCGTAGGGTCGGGCGCTCAGCAAGCCGTTTCTGGGGGTTGGTGTGCAGGTTCGACGGGCAGCTGCGGCTGCGGTCATGGTGCTGGCGCTGGTGGCGGCGGGTTGCAGCTCCGAAAGTTCGGATGGCAAGGACGGTGGGCCGCAGCAGCCCGCGGTCGACATCGAGGCGCACGGGGGCACCGGACAGGTGTGGCTCAAGACCGAGCCCGGCGCGGAGCTCGAGCTCCAGGACGCCGACGGCAAGGTCGTGCCGACCCAGGTGGTGGACGACACGGCGCAGGTGACCAAGGTCGACACGCGCACCGCCGACGACAACGGCGCGCTCGTGTTCCGGTACGTGCCGGTGGGCAAGGGCTACGTGGTCAAGCAGGTCGATGGGCCCGGCGAGTCGAAGCCGGTCGACGTGACCGGCGTCGACGACCACCCCGCCCAGACGTTCTACGACGACCAGAAGATCGAGGAGGGCTACGGCTACTTGACCACGCGGGATGGGACGAAGCTCGCCATCAACGTCACCCTCCCCGGCCCCGTCGAGGACGGGCCGTACCCGACCGTGGTCGAGTACTCCGGCTACGACCCGGCCAACCCGAAGCCGTCGCTGGTGACCATCTCCAAGACGCTCGCCGGCGGGCAGGGCTTCGCGACCGTCGGCGTCAACGTCCGCGGTTCGGGCTGTTCGGGTGGCTCCTTCCAGCTGTGGGAAGACGCCCAGGCCGTCGATGGCTACGACGTCGTCGAGACCATCGCCGCCCAACCGTGGGTCAAGGGCCACAAGGTCGGGATGGTCGGCATCTCCTATCCGGCCTCGGCGATGCTCTACACGGCGGCCACCAACCCGCCGCACCTCGCCGCCATCGCCCCGATGGCCGGCTACGACGACGGCTTCCGTGCCCTGCTCTGGCCCGGCGGCGTGCAGAACAAGGGCTTCGCTCGCAGCTGGGTCGAAGAGCGCGACAAGAACGCCAAGCCGCTCGAGGCTGATTGGACCAAGAAGCAGGTCAAGGAGGGCGATGCGACCTGCAAGGAGAACATGGAGCTGCGCGGCCAGAACGTGGCCCTGTCCGAGCTGATCGATGCCATGCCGTACTTCCCGACGCAGAACGACCTGGGCGACTCCTTCGCGCCGTCGACGTTCGTGAACAAGATCGACGTGCCCACGTTCCTGGTGGCGTCGTGGCAGGACGAGCAGGTCGGCGGCCACGCCCCGACGATGATCCCGAACCTCGAGCACGTCCCGCACCTGTACGCCACGCTGACCAACGGCCTCCACACCGAGGGCCTGGCGAACCCGACGGTCCTGCAGCGGTGGCTGGAGTTCCTGCAGCTGTACGTGGCCGAGGAGGTCCCCGACACCACGGGCATGGCCCCGCTGTACCACGCCGTTCCTGCCGAGATCATCGGCGACGCGGACGCAGCGTCGACGCTGCCGATCCCGCCGGAGCACTTCAACCAGAGCACCACCTACGAGGACGCCCTCGCCGAGTACGAGGACCAGCCGCCGGTGCGCGTCCTGTTCGATGAAGGCGGTGATCCGGCGCTCGCCCCCGGTGTGCCGTCGGCCGGTTTCGAGCAGACGTTCTCCGCCTACCCCCCGAAGGAGACCGAGGCCACCACCTGGTACCTCGGCGCGGACGGATCGCTCACCGAGACGAAGCCCACCGCCGAGGGCGACGGTGCCGCCGATTCCTACACGTCGGACCCGAAGGCCCGCCCGGAGGTGAACCTGGTGAAGGGCGAGGACACGTGGTGGCGGCTCCCGAAGTACGACTGGAGGTCGCCGTCGCCGGAGAACTCCCTGAGCTACGTGAGCCCGGCGCTCACCGAGGACACGACGATGGTCGGATCCGGGTCGGCCGACCTCTGGATCACGTCCTCCGAGAAGGACACCGACCTGCAGGTGACGCTCACCGAGGTCCGTCCCGACGGCAAGGAGACCTACGTGCAGTCAGGGTGGCTGCGGGCGTCGAAGCGCAAGCTCGACGAGAAGCGGTCGACCGAGCTCCAACCGCTCATCACGCAGCTGAAGGCCGACGAGGCCGACCTCCCTGCCGACGAGTTCACGCCGGTGCGGGTGGAGATCTACCCGTTCGCCCACGCCTTCCGGGCGGGATCGAAGATCCGGGTGATCATCTCGGCGCCGGGAGGCGACAAGCCGATCTGGAGCTTCGTGAACCTCGACGGCACCCAGGAGAACGAGGTGGCTCGCAGCGCCGGCATGCCGTCGGCCGTGGTCCTTCCTGTGGTTCCGGGCGTGAAGGTGACGACGCCGCTGCCGGCTTGCCCGTCGCTTCGAGGCCAGCCCTGCCGGGAGTACCAGCCCGAAGGGAGCTGACCGCCGTGTGCGCGGCCAGCCCCCTCCGGTGTGGGTGGGCTGGGGGGAGGGACGGGATCTAGCGGACGGCCCGGCGTCGAGCGGCGAGGACCGTGACGCCGAGGAGGCTCACCACGGTCCCCGCCACCGCCAGGCCGAGCACCGTGGTGCCCGTCCGGGGGAGGGGCGCGCCGGAGGTCGGCGCGGGCGAGGCAGGTGACTCGGGTGACGCTGATACCGGCGGGTCGGGTGCTTTGGGACCGGTCGTGGTCGGAACCCCCTGATCTCCGGGGCGGGGCGTCTCCTCGCCGTCCTGGTTGCACAGCGCCTTGGGGGTGGGATCGGTGCAGTCGGGATCCGGTTCGGCGCCGGTCACCGATGCGACGTTCGAGATGACCTCGCCCGGATCGGGCAGGGCGACCACCCGCACCGAGAGCTCGGCGTCGACGGATGCGTCCGCGGCCAGGTCGCCGATGTCGCAGGTGACCTCCTGTCCATCGGCGGTGCACCGATCGGATGCGACGAAGGCGATCATCGGATCGAGCGAGTCGGTGATGGTCACCTCGGTGGCCGAGTCGGGGCCGGCGTTGACGACGTGGAGCCGGTAGGCGTACTCGTCGCCCACCTTGCGGACCACGGCATCGCCGTCGGTCTTGGTGATGCCGAGGTCGATGCTGGGTTGCGGCGTCTCCTCGTCGTCCTGGTTGCACAGGGCGTGGGGGTGGGCGTCGTCGCAGTCGGGGTTGGTCTGGTCGCCGGTGATGGTCGCCGCGTTGGGGATCACCTTGCCCGGGCCTGGCAGCTCGGTCACCTCGACCACGAAGGCGCGAGCCGCCTCGGCCCCCGCTTCGAGGCCGCCGACCGGGCAGGTGAGAGCCTGGCCCTCGGCGGTGCAGCCGTCGTCGGAGGCCACGAAGCGGAGGTGGGCGTCGAGCTGGTCGGCGAGGACCACGCCGGTGGCAGGTGCCGGACCTGCGTTCTTGGCGGTCAAGCCGTAGGTGTAGCGGTCTCCGACCTTGCGGACGACGGCGCCGCCGTCGGTCTTGGTGATGCCGAGGTCTGATACCGGGTCGGTCGAGAGGTCCTCAGGATCGTCGGCGTCGGTGACCAGCGGGCCGTACGGGTCGTCGAGCTCGCGGCCTTCGCCGTGGGCGTGGGCCGTGTTGGTGAGCTTGCTGCCGGGGGTCGCGTCGACCTTGGTGCGGAACGTGATGGCCACCTGGTGCGAGCCGTCGGCCGCTGGCGCGGTGGCCATCATCCCGCCGGCGGAGGCGTTGGCGCCTGCCCCCACGCGGAAGGTCAGGGTGCGCTTGGAGGCGTCCCAGTCGACCTGGTCGTCGCCGGACGCGTCGGTCTTGGCGCCGAGGAGGGCAGCCGGACCGCCCGACGCGTACCGGACGGAGCCGGGCACGTAGGTGAGCCCGGCGGGCAGCGGGTCGGTGACCACGGCGTGTCGGATCGGGTCGATGCCCTTGTTCACGACGTCGAGCTTCCATGTGGCCTCGGCACCGGCGGGGAGGGAGCCGACCGGATCGACGGTCTTGGTGATGCCGATCTCCGGCTCGTACAGGTCGACGGCGCTGTGCACGACCTGGCTGTAGAGGCTCTCGGTGCCGGCCGTCTTCACCCGGAAGCTGACCGACGGGTCCTCGTTGCCGATGACGTCGTCGCGCTGCACCACGGCGATGTCCTGGTCGAGGTTGGCGAGGTGGTTGGGACTGGCGTCGCTGTTGGGCCGGCGCTTGCCATCGGTGTTGACCGTCGAGTTGAACCAGTCCTGCTCCCCGGGGGCGAGCGGCCGGTCGGGCACGGCGAAGGAGGTCCAAGCCGGGTGGGAGGGGGATGAGATCTCGAGCGAATCGGGTCCCAGGCCTCGGTCGCCGTCAGCTTGCACGACGCCGATGCGGGCGTTCACGTCGCCGCTGGGCGGTGGGGTGATGCCGCTGACGGTGAACTCCTGGACACCACCGTTCTCGGTCGGAGAGGTGAGCTGCCAGCCGTGCCACACGTTCAGGTTCCGGGCGGGCAGATCGGCGTTGGCGTAGGCGACCGTGAGGGACCACGAGCCGAAGCAGCCGCCGAACCCCCGACAGGTCTGGATGTCGGCGACGGTGTAGCGCCCGGCTCCGCCCGCCTTCACGAGGTTCGTCACGTCGACGAAGGCGCCGTACGTGTCCGTTCCGCCGGAGGGGTCCCAGGTGTCGCGCGTCGTCCCGTCGGCCGGAGCGGCATCGAGCGCCACGTAGCCGTCCGATGCCGGCGTGGCGAAGCGGACCTGGAACTGGGCCGCGGGGTCGGGTGCGTCGGTCCCGTAGGTCGAGCCGTGGTTGGAGTTCCCGCCCTGGACCACCTTCGTCGCACCGTTCCAGTGGAGACCGGCCCACATGACGGCGGACCCAGCCGGGATGTGGAGCACCGCGGAGGACGAGCTGAAGGTGG